>Ga0208434_1000078_pt1 | contig 52894 bp, 75 predicted proteins | sample 13_taG_FD_184086 | JGI IMG/M metagenome (GOLD analysis project Ga0208434, IMG submission 184086) | Marine viral communities from the Subarctic Pacific Ocean - 13_ETSP_OMZ_AT15268 metaG (SPAdes) (version 2) | ecosystem: Environmental > Aquatic > Marine > Oceanic | place: Pacific Ocean | collected... | reverse complement strand
AAGTTTTTTATCGCTGTTAAATTGAGAAGCGCTTGTTCCGCTTGCCAGTCTTCTCGCTCTTCACGTCCAGCTCATGGACCTTGCGCATCTCCCAGATCAGCGAGTGGACGCTGCTTTTCTTGAGGCCCAGGAAGGTCGAAAGCTGCGGGACCGTAAACTTGCCCCCGCTGGTTAACAGCTCTTTGCAGCGGGCCACCGTGTCTTTTGCAAACATGGCTCTGGGCTTGGCGGGCCGGCGGTCTGTGGTCTGGACCTCAATGTTATCCCCGTCAATCTCTATGAGGTTAAGCTCGCGCTTGCCGTCCCCGTCGAGGTGCCGGATCCAAAGATCATATCCGGAGGTTGTCCGCTCCAGCTCAATAGTCTGAACCTTGTCGAAAATAGTTAATGCTGCCTTGATCATTGTTATATTCTCCATGACTATGTTTACCGTTTCGGCCTTTTGGCCTCATCAGCGGCAGCACACACTGCCGGACGGTGGGGGCCGAAGCCCCCGGCCCTCATTCCTTGAGGACCACGTTGTTCTCGTCGAGAACCTCAATCCAGACCTTTGCCCCGCAGGACAGCGGCTTGTCGGGGCTGTAGACCAGCCGGCAGCGGCCCTCAATCTCGACCTCGCTGGCGTATCGATTAGACTTGCCCGCCTTGACGGTGAAGACCGGGTTGCGGTCTCCACTCTTAGCGTTGGCGCGGATCACGTGTTGGTTAACGTGAATGCGAGTGAGCTTGCCCATTAACCGGACACCACGGTCTTGCCAGACCGGAACTCATACGGTCCGTCGAGCTTGGCGCGGCGGGGCTTGCCCAAACCGAAATCAATAAAAGTGACCGTGTCGGGGTGATCATTCAGGCGATCATCCTCGACGAGCTGCCCCCATGCCTTCCGGGTCGTGCCGTCGGCCTTGGTGAATGTGGCTGTAAAAATCCGGCCAGCCAACCGGGTCTTGAGTGTTTCGCGCTTTGACATATGAACCTCCTATGTCGTGGTTGTGAGGGTTGCTTCCCTCTTGAAAACCATAAGATCACATGGGATTGCATGGGTCAACCCATTATCTTTGCGAACGTCTCGCAACTATGCAAATTGGAATCATTCTAAACTGCGCGGGGCGGGGTTACTTGGGGGCTTTGCCAGCCAGATTTGGATCCGCGCGGGGGGCACCCCCTTTTTTCGGCGGGGGGTGTTGACGCCACATGCCATGCCATGCTGGGTTGATAAATTCATTGCGTTATAATATCGTTCCGGCATGAGCATAGGATTAGATACAGTCCCAGAGGACGACCTCCGAGAAATGCTGCTGCTAGAACAGCAGCTAAAGCTCCTGGAGACCCGAGAATCAGCGCAAGATAACTTCATGGACTACGTCCAGCATGTGTATGATGGGTTCATCGTGGGCCGACATCATAAAATCATTGCAGAAAAGTTAGAGCGCATAGCTTCGGGTGACTTGAAGCGATTGATTGTGAACATGCCCCCTCGTCACAGTAAGTCTGAGTTTGCGTCCTACCTCATGCCTTCGTGGTTCTTGGGCCGAAATCCGAAGTTGAAAATCATTCAGGCTACCATGAACACTGAACTTGCTGTAAGATTCGGCAGGAAAGTCCGAGATCTGATCGCTGACCCCAAGTATGCGGAGATCTTTCCAAACACGGACTTGAAACAGGATTCCCAAGCGGCAGGTCGGTGGGAGACCAGCGCGGGGGGCGAGTATTTTGCTGCTGGGGTGGGCGCAGCAATGACTGGTCGTGGTGGTGACTTGGTGATTATTGACGATCCGCACTCGGAGCAGGATGCGTTATCCCCCACTGCGTATGATAGAACCTATGAGTGGTACACTTCGGGTCCGAGACAGCGTCTTCAGCCGGGTGGTTCCATTATCATTGTGCAAACACGGTGGTCAAAGAAGGATTTGACGGGCCGGTTACTGCAAGCACAGGGTAACGACATCATGTCTGATCAGTGGGAGGTGGTAGAGTTTCCTGCCATTATGCCTTCTGACGAGCCTCTTTGGCCTGAATTTTGGAAAAAAGATGAGCTATTAAAGGTAAAAGCTTCGCTTTCGCCTGGAAAGTGGAACGCTCAGTGGCAGCAGAATCCCGTCTCTGAAGAGACGGCGATGATCAAGCGGGAGTGGTGGCAACCGTGGGAAGAGGAGGATATACCTGCTCTACAGTATGTCATTCAGTCTTATGATACTGCGTACAGCAAGAAGGAGACGGCTGACTACACTGCCATCACGACGTGGGGCGTGTTTGAGCCGCATGATAACGGCGAGCAGCATTTGATTATGCTCGACGCGAAGAAGGGGCGGTGGAACTTCCCAGAGCTGAAGCAGATTGCTACAGAGGAGAATGAGTATTGGGAGCCGGACATGATGTTGATTGAGGCCAAGGCATCAGGTACTCCGCTCGCGGACGAGATGCGCTTGATCAATCTGCCGGTTACTACGTTTTCTCCGGGCCGGAAAAAGGGCGGTGGGGGTGTTGATAAGACAACTCGCATGCATATGGCTTCTCCTATATTTGAATCTGGTAAAGTGTGGTATCCTTCTGGTAGGAGATTTGCTGAAGAAGTGATTGAAGAGGTAGCTTCGTTTCCTAACGGAGATCACGATGACTTCTGTGACAGCATGACAATGGCTCTGATGCGTTTTAGGCAGGGCGGGTTTATTAGTCTGCATGGTGAAGAGCTTGATGACTGGTTGCCGTCCAAGACAAGAGAGTATTACTGATGGCTCAAGGTGACCGTCCCGGCAAGAAGCCCTTCGATCCAGAGCGGGCTGACCAGATAAAATCTGACATAGTGCGTGGTGCGAAGTACGCGCCTTTTGATTTGATTGGTGCCCCTGTTGATATCGTCAACATGGCTATGGGTGCGGTTGGCATACCTGTTTCTGACAAGCCGGTGATGGGATCAGAGTACCTGATAGATAAGTACGCGGACCTCGGAGAGGCTATCGGGGTAACTTATGATCGTCCTACAGGTAGCACGGAAGAGACGATTGGTCGTGTTGTTGGTGGCTTGGGCATGGAAGGCAGCTTAGTGGGCATTGCTTCTCAATTTGCAAAAGCCGCTCGTGTGAAAAAAGGTCAGGGGTCCGAGCTTCAAGGTACGAGTGACGCGCAGCTAAAAGCTCCGCCCTCGGACGTTGAGGTATTGAACGCCCGTTCTCGGAAGGTTGAGGTAGAAGTTGAGGACATGGTTTCCGACTACAACCTTGAGGATTATGGTTTAGGTGGTCCTACTGATTTTGCGGAAGATGTTGTGTTGGAGTACCAGGGGTTACTGGATGAAGGTTTACCTCAGAGTGAGGCATTAACGAGTGCTTTGGTTCAAAGTGCAAATAGGGTGAACGAGGCTGTTGGCGACACGCTTATAGTTGCTGATGATTTGTTGAAGGACATTGCGCGTCGGAACCCGGACCGTGAAGCTTTTACTGGGTTGGATGATCTTGTAGCTCGGCGCGTGGAGGGTAGCAAGTCTCGTCGAGAGATGGAGTTGAAGGCGGAGCGGGCGAGGTATGAGGCGTCTCCTGAAGCAGCGGAGGTAAGGGCGAGGACTGCTGCTTTGGAACAGGCTGCGGGGGTAACTCCGGATATGGACGCTGCTGCTAGGGCGGATGCGATGCGTATGTTTGCAGAGGGCCAGCAGCGGGACGCTGTGGGTGTTGGGTTACCTAAAAAACCGGCAAAGCCTGACCTGAAGTTAGTAAAGAAGGCTCGGGGTGGTATCGCCGACGTGTTTCGATTATACTCTTGACCGGAGGATTTTTTGATGCCTACGAAAAAAATTGACATTACCACTGCCAGCTATGAAGAGTTGACGCAGTTGATAAATCAGCTCAAGAAGGAGCGAGAGCGGGAAGCTCTTGCTGAATCCAAAAAGGCTCCAGTAAAGAAAGCAGCCGGCGGCATGATCAAGGGCTTTAGCCCGATTGCTCGTCCACAGAGATTTAAGGGGATATTCTAGTGGCTGACAAGAAAAAAGGTAAGCACGATAAAGAGCTAAAGAAAATGGCTAACCGGACGGGTATGAGTCTGGATAAAATACGAGAGATTGACGCTTTTCTTGAGAAAGCTCAGATTGGCAAGCCAAAGTCTGGTGCAGTGATGAAAGCCCGTGGTGGCACATTCAAAGGGATATTCTAATGAGCAATCAACAGAACGAAGCCATTCTTGAGGATCTTTTCGACGAAGGGATGGACATGGGTTTGACCACTGAGCAGGCTGCTAAGTACGCCCGTGAGAGGTTTGAAGATTTACCAGAGCCTGACTACAAGCGTAATGGCGGCATGTCGAAAGCTGTTATGAAAAAGCGCGGTGGCACATTCAAAGGAATATTTTAATGGCACTACCTCCTCAGATGGTTGAATCGGCTATGGGTGCTGGCGGTCCGTCAGAAGTCATGCCTCAAGAGATGCAAGTCGAGCTTCCTATGGAGGAGGGTCTGCCTGATGGCATAGAGCTTGCGGGCATGGAAGAGATGGTCGAGGTCCAAGCTGAGATGTACGACCACAACGCCAATCTGGCGGAGGTCTTAGATGATTCGGTCCTTGGTTCGTTGTCCTCTGACTTGCGTGACAGGGTTGAGAGCGACAAAGAATCTCGTGAGGATTGGGAAGAGGCTATCTCCAAGGGTCTACGACTTCTTGGTGTAAACTACGAAGAGCGCACTGCACCATTCTTGGGTGCTAGTGGCGTTCACCATCCGCTGCTCAGTGAGGCTGTTACGCAGTTTCAGGCGCAGGCTTACAAAGAAATGCTGCCGGCAGGTGGTCCTGTAAAGGGGCAAGTTGTTGGCACACCTACACCGCAGACTGAAGATCAGGCGCAGCGTGTAAGTGACTTTATGAATTACCAGCTTACAGAGGTTATGGACGAGTACGATCCTGATACGGATCAGATGCTCTTTTATTTACCGCTGACAGGTTCCACATTTAAGAAGACATACTTCGATCCCGCCAAACAGCGGGCTGTGTCTAAGTTCGTACCAGCGGAAGATCTGATTGTCCCGTATGCTGCTAGTGATTTGAACACGGCAGAGCGGGTAACTCATGTAGTACGCATGACGGAGAACGAACTTCGCAAGATGCAGGTCTCAGGTGTTTACCGGGACATTGAGTTGCAGGGAGAAGATGAAGATGATCCAGGACCAATTAAAGAGACTGAGAACGAGCTTCAAGGGGTTCGCCCAACGTATGGGGACGATGTGTTCACATTGTTGGAGTGTCACACAGAACTTGACCTTGACGGTTTTGAAGACGTTGATGCAGAAGGTGAACCCACGGGAGTTAAGCTTCCTTATATCGTCACACTGGATGAGGGGTCAGGCAAGATTCTTTCAGTGGTTAGAAACTTCCGGGAGACAGATCCACTCCGCCGCAAGAGACAATACTTCGTGCATTATAAGTTTTTGCCTGGGTTCGGCTTTTACGGCTTTGGTCTTCTTCATACTATAGGAGGTCTCTCTCGTGCAGCGACATCAATCCTCAGACAACTTATCGATGCTGGAACGCTTTCCAATCTTCCAGCGGGTTTCAAGGCTCGTGGTGTCCGTATCCGTAACGACGATGAGCCGCTTGCTCCTGGCGAGTTTCGTGACATTGATGCTCCCGGTGGCGATCTTCGCAACGCTCTTATGCCCCTCCCTTATAAGGAGCCTTCTGGCACACTTGCTCAACTCCTCGGGGTTATTGTTGATTCCGGCAGAAGATTTGCACAAGTTGCAGATGCAAAAATCGCAGATGTCAATTCTCAAGCGCCAGTGGGAACAACGGTTGCACTGATTGAGCAAGGCTCAAAGATTATCTCCAGTATCCACAAGCGGCTGCATTATGGGCAGAAGCAGGAGTTCCGGCTGCTGGCAGAGATCTTCGCAGATAACCCAATGCCGTACCCATACTTTGTGGGTGTGAATGTGCCGCCTGAGATCATGGCACAGGACTTTGACGGACGTGTGGATATTCTGCCTGTCAGTGATCCGTCCATCTTCTCTATGTCTCAGCGCCTGTCTTTGGCGCAGACACAGTTGCAGTTGGCGCAAGCTGCTCCGCAGATGCATAACATGTACGAGGCATATCGTCGGATGTATGATGCGCTGGATGTTAAGAACATTGATAGCATCCTGCCGGCACCACAGCCGCCACAACCTATTGATCCGGCAACCGAGAACGCAAATGCTGTAAAGGGCAAGCCAACACAGGCATTCCCACAGCAGGATCACGAGTCGCACATTGCGGCGCATGCCATGTTCTTGTCCTCACCAGTGGCTACAGCAAATCCACAAGGCTTCTTGCTGTTGCAGGCTCACGTCCAAGAGCATGTGTCCTTCTTGGCGAGAGATCAGGTTGCAGCGTTCTTTACCAACGCGCAGCAGCAAGCACAGCAGGCTGGAGAGCCAGTGCCTACGATTGACCCAGCAGTGATTGAGTCAGCCGTTGCACAGCAGGTTGGTGAGATTATGAAAGAGATCATGCCAATGATTCAGCCAGCCCAGCAGCAAGATCCGCTGGTCGGGATTCGCCAGCAGGAGTTGCAGAACGATACGATGGAAATCCAGCGTAAAATGCAGAACGACGCTATGGACTTTCAGATCGATCAGGCCAAGATGCAGCAGGCATTCAATCTTGCCCAGCAGCGTATGCAGCTTCAGGAAGAGATTGCTGGCGACAGAAACGATGTCAACATATACCGCATTAACACACAGGCGGCACTGTCAGGAAGAAAATGATACAGGCGTTCATAGGTCCAATAGCGAACCTTGCCGGTACATGGCTCAACGGCAAGGTAGAAGAGAAGAAGGCTGAGTCCGCAACTAAGGTTGCCAAGGCGCAGGCTGAAGCTGTGGTCATGCAGAAAAAAGCCACTGGGGAGATTGACTGGGATCTTGAGATGGCAAAGGGTAGTCAGTCTTCGTGGAAAGACGAATGGCTTACTATTTTGTTTTCGATCCCGCTTATTTTAGCCTTCATTCCGGGCATGGAGGAAGTAGTTGCAAACGGATTCGCACAACTCAATGCGATGCCTGAATGGTATCAATATTCCTTGGGAGTTATCGTTGCCGCTTCTTTTGGAGTTCGTAGCGCGACTAAATTCTTCGGGAAGAAATAATGGCGAAATGGGGCTTACACGAGCGGACGACAGAAGAGCAAGCGAGGATTAATCGTGGCAGACGTGACAATGGAAAGGTTTCTCAAGTGGAAGATATTACCCCGCTTGATGATGATTATGATGTCAATATCGGCTTGGCGGGTAGTGGAGTGGTTTATGACATTGCCAGACCCTACACCAGCGCAGGCAGGCTTAGTTAGTGTAGTGACAGGAGCCATGACCGGCGCATTTGCTGTGTGGTTGGGCCACGAAAAGGAAAAAGGCAATGGCTAGACCTAGAGCAGCACAGTTTGGCAGAGACATTGGTGTCTCGACGGCAGGAGCAAAAAAGCTTATAAATGAAGGACGGCGTCGTAACGACGGCGGCTCACAAGTTTTGGAGAGACACATGTCAGAAATGAAAGAAAAAGTAACCCCGCCCCGTCCGCTACCTCCAGAGGCTAGGGCGCGTAGAGAAAACTCTAAGATGTACAAGAAGAAGGGCCGTCCTAATCCTGGTGATCGGAACGAGAGAAAGAATCCTGGTCAGACAGATGTAGAGACTCGTGAGGCTGCTATGGGTACATATGTAGAAGCCGGAGACGGTAAGTACATGTCTTGTCGTGGTATGGGCGCAGCCATTAAAGGCGGCAAGTTTTCGGGAACAAGGTAATGCCTAGAGGTTTTGGTGGAGAAACTGCTGCTCAAGAAGCTAGGGGTCCAGGTGGAGGTGCGGCTTCTCCTGAGAGAGAACGTCAGGTAACAGAAGCACGTCAGCAAGCAGGATACGCGCAGGCCCAAAGAGACAAGGGCAGGGACAATGTCCAGGACTTTATGCTTGCCACAGGAAGAACCGAAACAAATCCATACGGAAACGAAGGGTTTTTTAGCCGAGTTTTCGGTATTGACCCAAAGAATATAAGCTATGCGAACAATATCCCCGGTGGGTCAGCCGGAATTGCAAACTTGAACCGTCTGGCCTATGACAGGTTTACGAACCCATATGCATCTGTAAATGTATTGGGCCGTCGTGTTGGCGGCGATGCAGCCACTGGACAGCTCCGCGAAGGTCTATCTGCGGGGGACATGACCAGCCGTGGTATGGTAGCTGCGCAGCGCAGACCCATGTCTGGGCAGGAAATGGCAGGCCGAGGCATATTTAGTATACTCGCTGCGGGGACACCTGTTGGATTACTTACTGGTGCGCTGAGAAAAGATCCATTGGCAATCCAAGGCACAGAGTTTTACGACTCCACACTTGATCCAGCCAGTGAAGATTTCACAGGATCAAGCGGGATGTTTAGTAATATGTTGAAGCCACTTACAGGTGGTATTACATATGGTGATGTAGAGCCGAAGATAAGCCCAATGGTAGAGGGCGCAAAACAGTTTTTCCAAGCGGGGCTAAAAAGATGAAAATAGAAATAAAACTTATCCCTGACGGTCTGGATCTGGCTAAAGAAATTCAAGACGGAACTCCTGTGGATCAAATGCAGGGAGAGTGCCCTGCTGCGACACAAGATTTAGACTTAAATCTTGAGAACAGGCAAAAGGCGATTGATGAGTATGGGTATGGTCCTCTGAATCCAAACCTTGATGATACAGGTAAGAACGATAGCTTCTGGCAGAAAATAGCGAACACATTTAATACAGAAATAGAGGCTGCAAAAGACAGCCGATGCGGTAATTGTGCGGCCTTTAACCTAACGTCAAAAATAAAAGATTGCATTGCTGAAGGCATTGGTATGGATGGTGGTGCAGATCCATATGCATCTGTGGATGCGGGTGACATAGGGTACTGTCAGTTTATAAAGTTCAAATGTGCGTCCATGCGTGTGTGTAATGCTTGGGTTTCTGGTGGTCCAATAACTGATATGAACATGAAGGACAACCACGAGCCTTGCGGCTGTTCGTAAAAGACTGCTATAGAAGGGGCAAATGGACGTAATACAATTTTTATCAAGGTATCGTAAAGCCTTGCAAACTCGTGTGGACGATATTAGCATTTCCGTGACAAGCGGCAGTGCATCCGATATCGGACAATACCGCGCAATGGTTGGTGAGATTCAGGGACTCACCTACGCATTAGATGAACTCCAAACCCTGCTAAAAAAGGTAAACTATGACGAAGACTCTATTCGTTCCTGACCACATAATACGGCAACAGCAAGCCAAAAAAGAAGCTGAACAACTAGCAAAAAATAAACCTATCACAGAACGTGTGCCGCAACCCACAGGCTGGCGCATTCTTGTTATGCCGTATGCAGGTAAAGACAAGACTGAAGGTGGTGTTTATGTGCCGGATCAAGCCAAAGACCGAGAAGCACGGGGCACAATGGTAGCCTATGTGGTTAAGGTCGGGCCGCTTGCCTACAAAGATCAAGACAAATTTGGTCCTGATTCCGAGCCTTGGTGCAAGGAAGGTGATTGGATTTGTATTGGTCGCTACGCTGGATCTCGTTTTAATATTGAAGGCGGCGAGGTTCGTATTATCAATGACGATGAGGTCATTGCAACTATTGTCGATCCAGACGACATAAAGACATACGGAGCTTAGTATGCAAAACAATCTTGCTGAGAAAGAAGAAGAACTAGAAGTCGTAGAGGCTGAACAGGAAGAGGAGCAGCAAGAGGCTGCTCCAGCAGAGGAAACCGCAGAGCAGGAAACCGCAGCTTCTGAAGATGATGAGCTTGAGCAGTATTCTGATTCTGTCCAGCGTAGAATTAGTAAACTTACCAACCGCTTTCGGGAAGAAGAGAGACAGCGACAAGCTGCTTTGGAGTACGCCGAGGCTGTAAAAAAGCAGAACGACGAACTCAAGTCACGACTTGATAAGCTTGATCAGTCGTATGTTGGTGAGTTTGGCAGCAGACTGGAGTCCGAGGTCACGACAGCCAAGGAATCATACCGCAAAGCCTATGAAGACGGTGACGCGGATGCCATGTTTGAGGCCCAGCAAAAGATTAGTCAACTTGCCCTAGAACAGGCTAGGTATGCAGAAGCAAAGCGGCGTAATGAAGAGAGGGCTGAACAGCCGGCGCAAGAAGTCGCGCAGCAGCCTGCACCGCAGCAGCAAGCCCAGCCAGATCCAAAAGCGGAGTCTTGGGCAAAAAACAACGAATGGTTCGGTACTGATCAAACAATGACCTATGCTGCTTTTGGCATACATAGGCAATTAATTGAGGATGAAGGATTTGACCCAACCTCAGATGAGTATTATACTGAGCTTGACAAACGAGTTCGCGTTGAGTTTCCACACAAGTTCAAGGAGACAAAACGTGACTCTGGACCCAGAGTCGCTTCTGCTGAGTCCACGGCGTCAAAGTCGTCGTCACCAAAGGGGCGCAGAACAGTCAAACTGTCTCCTTCGCAGATTGCCATTGCGAAACGACTGAATGTTCCGCTTGAAGAATATGCAAAGTATGTAAAGGAGTAGAAAATGGCTGAAAGAACTACACGCGAATCAAAGAGTCGCGCAAACACCCAACGGCGCAAGCCTTGGGCACCACCTTCAAAGCTGGAAGCACCAGAACCACCAGCAGGGTACAAGCATCGTTGGATCAGAACTGCCATTCGTGGTGAGGATGATAAAACAAATGTACACTCAAAGATGCGTGAGGGATGGGAACCAGTTCGTGCAGATGAATATCCTGACGAAATGGATCGTTATCCAGTGCTTGAAGAGGGTAAGAATGCAGGAATTATTGGTGTCGGCGGACTAATGCTGTGCCGTATTCCTGAAGAAACGGTAGAGGAAAGAACTGAATATTTTCGGGAGCAGACCCGCAACCAAATCAAGGCCGTTGATGAGAACCTAATGAGGGAACAACATCCCTCTATGCCCATCCATAATGATAGGCAAAGTCGTGTATCTTTTGGTGGTAAGTAACCACCTAACTTAGAGAGAAAGGTAGCATTATGGCAAACGTCAATGTTGCATTCGGCATGAAGCCGATTAATAACGCAGGTAGCACACCAGCTACAGGCGGTACTAATGCATACTTGATCGCCAGTGATGCGTCGGCAATCTATCAGGGTTCTGCGGTAAAAGCTGTTAATGGCGGTTCAATCGCCATTGGTTCTGCTTCCGGGGACACTGTAGCATTTGTTGGCGTTTTTGCTGGTTGTGAGTATGTATCTTCGTCAACAGGGAAAAAAGTCTTTTCAAATTTCTGGCCTGGTTCAGGGGCGGACACAAACTTCGATATTATCGGATTTGTGTACGACAACCCGCTCCAGCGTTTTGTAATTTGTACAGACGCTTCTTTCACGGATCAGGCAACCGCTGAAGCAGCTATTTTTGAAAGCACAATGTTCAATAGCGGCGCAGGCGGAAGCACAACAACAGGTATTTCCAACGCACAGTTGGATGTAGCTACGTTGGATTCATCCAATACCTCACTTCCTCTGAAGATTGTAGGTATTCAGGATGATGCAGACAACGAAGACTACGCTGCTGCTGGTCTGCCTGTGATTGTGATGTTCAACAACCACGCACTGCTTCAGGCCGATTCTGAAGCGGCAATTTCATAGGGAGGCTAGACAATGGCTATTTCTCGCGCACAACTCGCCAAAGAACTAGAACCAGGCCTCAACGCCCTCTTTGGTATGGAATACAACCGCTACGAAGGTCAGCATGCTGAGATCTTTGACACCGAGTCATCAGACCGGGCGTTTGAAGAAGAGGTCATGCTGTCAGGTTTCGGTGCAGCCCCTGTGAAAAACGAGGGTTCTGGAATCTCCTATGACGATGCAAATGAGGCGTATACCGCACGGTATAACCACGAGACCATCGCAATGGGCTTTTCAATCACGGAAGAGGCTATCGAAGATAACCTTTATGACCGTCTTGGTGCCCGCTATACACGCGCTCTTGCTCGTTCTATGGCACACACCAAGCAGGTTAAGGCTGCTTCTGTCCTCAACAATGGCTTCTCCGCTGGCGCATTTGCTGGTGGTGACGGTGTAGCTCTTATGGCGACAAACCACCCGCTCACAAGCGGTGGCACGTTCTCAAACGAGCCAGCAACTGCCTCAGACCTTAATGAGACTTCACTTGAAGACGCTCTTATCAGCATCGCTGGTTTCGTTGACGAGCGTGGACTCATCATTGCTCTTCGCGGCATGAAGCTGATTGTTCCACGTCAACTGCAATTCGTTGCAGAGCGTCTGCTTGTTTCTAACCTCCGTGTTGGAACAGCCGACAACGACGTGAACGCGCTGAAGTCAATGGGCATGCTGCCTGAAGGCTATGTAGTCAACGACTACCTGACCGACACAGATGCATTCTTCATCAAGACTGATGCACCTAACGGTCTGAAGCACTTTGAGCGTACAGCCCTGTCAACCAACATGGACCCAGACTTCGACACTGGTAACATGCGGTTCAAGGCTCGTGAGCGTTACAGCTTCGGCTTCTCAGACCCACGTTGTGTATTCGGTTCACCCGGAGCATAACTGTAGGCACAAAGAAACTAGAGGGCGGCTTCCATGCCGCCCTTTTTTATTGTATAGTTACTTATCCCTGACAGCCGCACAGCGTGGCTGACACTAGCCACGACAGGAGTACAAAATGGCTACAACTACTTTCTCTGGTCCTATTAAGGCCGGAACGATTAAGAACACAACAGGCACAACACTTGGCACTAACATTGCCAATGTCGGTCAGGTTGTTATGGCTCAAACATTCTCAGTAGATCTTTCTGGTGGTGCAGTCGCAGCATCTGTAACTGACGTTGTTATCCCAGCAAACTCTCAAATTATTGACTGTGTGATTGATGTTATCACCGCAGCTAACACTGCAACTAACCTTAGTGTTGGTGACACTGTTGGTGGTGCTGCTACCATTCTCAACACGTTTGCAATCGGAACAACTGCTGGTCGCAAGTATCCAACAACTCAAGCTGGCGCTGCATTGGCGTGGCAGGACACAGGAACAGCGGACATTCGTTTGACTGTAACTGGCTCCGCTGCAACAAACGCAGGTCTTGTTCGTGTTACAATCCTGTACCAGCAGAATAACAACCTTGCTTAATAGGAGGGCACAATGGCTGCTTCTATTACAGCAAAGACTGCTACAGCTACAGGCACATTGCAGGGTGGTAGAACTCGTCTAAAGGCTTTCTATGTAAAGACAGCCTCTAGTGGGTCACCCGCCGTTGTGTTTAAGAACGGGAGCGGTGGTGCAACATTGTTGTCAATGGTGTTTCATACATCAGACGACAATCAAATCACCATTCCTGATCACGGCATGATCTTCGATGATGAGTGTCATGTAACGCTCACTAACGTAGACTCTATCACTGGGTTCTTTGGCTAATGGCTAGAAAGCCATCAAAGATGCCCAAGCGCAACAAAAAGAATTTCCGCTCCACTAAATCTGGAGCGGGAATGACTAAGGCTGGTGTTGCAGCGTATCGTCGTAAAAACCCGGGAAGCAAGCTTCAAACAGCGGTGACTGAGAGCAAGCCTAGCAAATCTCGTGCAAAGCGCCGCAAGTCATACTGCTCGCGTTCTGCTGGTCAGATGAAGATGCATAACATCAGTTGCAAGAAGACCCCTAAAAAACGTATCTGTGCAGCTCGTCGGAGATGGAAATGCTAAATATAGGAGTTACTGCAATCCTGGGTTTTGTTGCTTGGATAGCTCTGTCCGTAGTTGAGCTAAAGACAGACACGGCTGTTATAAGCGTCAAGGTTGATGAAAACCACAAGATGCTCACTACTTTGTGGGAAGACTACATAGAGAGGAATAAAGATGGGAATCTCGCGTGGGTCGCTCGAAAGCCAAATATCAAAGCCGCCCCAGAAGAAAAAGTTCAAGAAGGTTCGTAAGGCTAAAAAACCAAAGAGGCAGAAATGAGCAAGAAGGATGCATGCTATCACAAAGTTAAACGCCGCTATAAGGTCTTCCCGTCGGCGTATGCAAGCGGTGCCATCGCAAAATGCCGAAAAGTTGGCGCAGCAAACTGGGGTAACAGCAAAAAGAAAGCAACCGGCGGAACGTACAAGTACCGCACAACAAAGATTTATTGACCGCGATGATACATGTGTTTGTCTTAATGGTGTACCTGGGGACGGGTGAAGACAGACGCTTAACAAGTGCAGATATGCATTTTAGATCTGTTACAGAATGTAACTATTTTGCTGCCGAGGTTTCAAAGAGGTACGGAAACTACGGCTATAAAGACTACATAGATCCGAAGGACCGCGTCACTGCTTACTGTGTGCCAAAGTACGTCAAGGAAGGAAGCGTGGAGGTGTATTAATGGATCCAGTATCAGCGATGGCAGCAGCTTCCGCAGCTTTTGGCGCAATCAAAAAAGGTATGCAGGTAGGACGTGATATTGAGTCGATGGCTTCCGACTTGTCACGGTGGATGGGTGCGCTCAGTGACCTGGATATGCTGGAGAAAGAAGCTAAGAACCCTCCTCTGTTTAAAAAACTGTTCGCTGGTAAATCTGTTGAACAAGAGGCAATAGAAACCTTTGCGGCTAAAGAAAAGGCTGAACAGCAAAGACGAGAGCTTCAACAATGGATTGGCCTTACTCTTGGCAAGTCCAAATGGGACTCCCTTGTGAAAATGGAAGGTCAGATCCGAAAGCAGCGCCAGGAAACATTGTATCGTCAGAGGCAACGTAGGCGCAAATTTGTTGAGATTGTGGCGTGGATTTTAGTGGCCTGTGTAGGGTCAGGGGTTTTACTGGGTTTTGTAATGTTCCTAAAAAGTGCAGCTAACGCAGCATCCATACCGGAGTATGTAGATTGCCGACTCAAAGGTTGTGAGCTTATAGACGGGCAGCGTGTATGTATATATCATGGGCCTAATAACACTGTTGACAGCGTATGGTTAGGCTTGAACGAGTTTTTCCCACGGGAAATAAAGTGCAAGTACGATCCGAAGAATGAGAAGCCTGCCACTATGCGGGAGACATTCGATGCGATTAAAAAGTCAAGGAAGTAAACAATGGCGGTACGCAAGACGAAAAAGGGCTTGGCTCTTAAAAGATGGTTTAAGGAAAAGTGGACGGACCAGCGTACAGGAAAACCGTGTGGCCGTCGCAAGGGTGAAAAACGGGGTACTCCATATTGTCGCCCCTCTAAGAGAGTTTCCAGTAAAACTCCTAAAACATCTAGCGAAATGACAGCAGCAGAGAAGCGTAGTAGAATTGCGCAGAAGAAACGTATTGGGCAACCAGCCGGAAAGCCCCGGCGTGTAAAAGCATTAAGGAGAAAGAAACGTGGCAAATAAAAAGTTCCCGGATTTGAACAAGGATGGTGATGTTACGAAAGCTGACATTTTAAAGGGGCGTGGTGTTCCTGGTTTTAGTCATGGCGGCATGCACTGTTCCCCGCGCAAAGAAATGGCTGGTGCTATAACTATGCCAAAGAAAAATGTCACTAACAGACGTTCTTAAAAATTGGATTGTATCGGAACTTAGTCAGCCAGATAAATCCGTCAACGGAAATGCTTTGTGCCCTTTCGCCAAAAACGCTTGGTTTGCAAACAAAGTAAAAGTCCGAGAAGAAAAAGACGATTTGTGGGACGCGGTTTACGAAGAGATACAAAGTTTTGACGATACATATCAGGTCGTAATTTGTGCCAGCTACACACACAAACAAAGTTACGATGATCTAGAGGCCTCTTGTTTTGCCTTAAACGGATGGTTAGCAGCAACAGGGCACAATATTTGGTTGTTGGCGTTTAAGGAAAAAAAGTTAAGCATGGTGTTTATTCAACGCTTGACAGATATAGACAACGCTAGTGCAAAGCTAGAGGCTTTAGGGTATTATTCAAACTATGAAGACCAGGATTATCAACGCTTAGTTAAACATCGTAGAGATAGGAGAAAGTGTTATGAAGAAACCAATGCGTAAGATGCGTGGTGGAATGGGCGCAAAGAAAGCTATGCGCGGTGGTGGTTCAATGATGAAGAAACCAGTCATGGCAAAAAAGGGCAAAGCTATGCGTAAGATGCGTGGCGGCACATTGAAGAGAAAGTAAATGGCAACTTCAGGTTCACGAGACTTTGATCTCGACGTAGCAGAGATAATCGAAGAGGCGTATGAGAGGTGCGGGCTTGAAGTTCGCACTGGCTATGATGCTCGCACGGCGCGTAGGTCCATGAACCTGATGTTTGCGGACTGGGCAAACCGTGGGCTAAACTTGTGGACAGTCAAGCAAGCTACGCAAGCTCTGACTCAAGGCACGGCGACGTATACATTTACATCGGACTATACGGACCTTTTGGAAGTAGTAGTTCGCCGTAGTGGTACAGACTTTGAGATAAGCCGAATGTCACGCAGTGAGTATCTGACAGTGCCAAACAAAACAACACAGGGACGCCCAAGTCAGTATTATTACAATCGTCAGGTGGAGCCTCAGATCACGCTGTGGCCCACCCCTGAAAACTCCACAGACACATTGGTATATTACTATGTTCAACGGATTGAAGATGTCGATGCTTTGGTTAACACAACAGATGCACCATTTAGGTTTTTGCCCTGCATGGTCGCAGGCCTTGCGTACTATACTGCTCTTAAAAAAGCACCGGAACGAGTGCAGCTTCTAAAGAACCTGTACGAAGAAGAGTTTCAACGTGCCGCAGACGAGGACGAAGACCGAGTTGCCCTGAAACTACAGCCAAGCATACAGTATCTGAGGGTTAATTAATGGCGAGGTATGCTTCGGGTAAAGATGCTTGGGGCTACTCCGATAGGTCGGGGTTTCGCTACCGGCTTGTTGAAATGCAGACGGAGTGGAATGGTCTGAAGGTAGGACCAGATGAGTATGAGCCAAAGCACCCACAGCTTGAGCCACCACAGGTAGGGCCAGATCCGCAAGCATTGTTTGATCCACGTCCAGATCAAAGAACCGAGGTTGCAGTTGCAAGGCTTCTTGGGCCTAACTCGTTTATATCAGGTGCCCAAGGCTCTACCACCATTACCGTGGTTGAACCCTCTCATGGACGTAGCACCTCAGATACTGTAAGATTCCGCAAAGCTGAAGCTTTTGACGGTTTTACGGAAGCCGTATTGGAGAATGCAAGTGGTTACTCGATTACTGTTGTGGATTCAAACCTTTATACCTTCACGGCCTCGTCAGGAACCGCGACAGCCGGTAATACACGAGGCGGTGGTGAAAATGCGACTGTCGGACCAGTCACATTGGAGGTTTAAGTGAGCTACACCTATGCACAGCTAAAGACAGCGATACAGGATTATACGGAGAACACAGAGTCTACGTTTGTAACCAACTTGCCCACGTTCATTAAGAACACAGAGCAGCGCATATTCAAACTTGTTGACCTAGAACTTTTCCGTAAAAATGCCACGTCAGCCTTGTCGCAGAATGACCCGTATCTTTCTGTGCCTAGTGACTACCTAGCATCTTTTTCCATGTCGATCACCAACAGTAGCTCCAAAGAGTTTTTGTTGCAGAAGGATGTAAACTTTATCCAGGAGTACAACCCCAACGCATCCACAACAGGGGTTCCTAAATATTACGCTTTCTTCGATATTGACAACTTCATTGTGTCGCCAACACCGAATGCAAACTTTGCTGTTGAGCTTCACTACTATTATAGGCCTACGTCATTAACAGCCGGGGCTGATTCTGGTACAACATGGCTCAGTGAGAACGCTCCGAATGCCATGCTTTACGGTTCTTTGGTCGAAGCGTATACTTACATGAAAGGTGAGCAGGATATGCTCACCATGTATGAGAAACAGTTTACGGAAGCAATGACCAGGATTAAGGATCTGGCAGAGGCCAGAGAAAACAGCGATGCATATCGCAGGGGTTTGCCGGAACGGCCCCGTACTTGAGGAGTAAAAAATGGCAACGTCAAATGCAGCAACCAACTATACAGAACATGCCATCTTGCAGTTTCTGTTTAAGAATAATGCGGAGAGTTTTGCGACTCCCGGTAACAGTATCTACATTGGTCTAGCTACTGCAGTTAGTAGTATTGAAACAGGCTCTGTCACTGAAGCGGACTTTACCAACTACGCGAGGCAGCAGGTTGCTGCTTCTGGTTGGACGGTTCCTGCTGTTGGCACAGACGCACAGACAGCTACAAATGCAGCGAATGTTGAGTTTCCAGCATCTGGTGGCGGCGGAGATGATGTTATTACACATGCCTTTGTTGCAGACGCGGCAAGCAGTGGAAACATCCTGTTTGTTGGCGCACTGGATGTTAACAAGACAATTCAAAGCGGCGATATCTTCCGTATTAACGCGGGTAACTTCACTGTTGAGTTGAAGTAAAATGGCGCTTGTTCTTGCGGATAGGGTCAAAGAAACGACCACCACGACAGGCACTGGCACATATACATTGGCTGGTGCGGTCACTGGTTTTGAGACTTTTGGTTCTGTCGGGAACGGGAACACGACATTTTACGCTTGCACAGACGGCACTGACTTTGAGGTTGGGGTTGGAACGTATACGTCATCCGGCACTACATTGGCGCGTACAACCATCTTGCAGTCCAGCAACAGTGACAACGCTGTGAGTTGGAGTTCTGGAACCAAGACAATTTTCTGCACGTTGCCAGCAGAAAAGGCTATCCATACCGACAACCTTCAAACACAGGGGCTGACGTTTTTTGATCCCGCAGGACAGGGCATCGCTATGGCGATTGCGTTAGGATGATATTATGGCGAATGCTTTTAAACTTGTAACAGACACGGGAGTTGGTACCAGCGCGGCTACTATTTACACATGCCCAAGTTCCACAGAGACAACGATTATTGGCCTCAGTATAGCTAACATTGTGACATCTCAAATAGAGGTTGATGTTCAGCTAGAGAACAATGACGGCGATAACGTATACATTATCAAGGATGCCCCGGTTCCCGTTGGATCATCGTTGGTTGTTGTAGGAGGCGACCAGAAGGTTGTGATGAACGCATCAGATGTTTTGAAGGTTACGTCAAGTGCTTCAACTTCTGCTGATGTTACACTTTCCATATTGGAGATTACCTGATGGGTTATATCGGCTCTGGTGTACAACGATTTAATACTGCTGATGGTCTGACTGTTACAGGCTCCGCAGAAATAAACAGCTTAACCTATCCAACAGCAGATGGGAGCAATGGTCAGGTGCTAAAGACCAACGGCTCCGGCACTCTGTCGTTTGGCACTGTAAGCACCGACTTGGTGAACGACACCAGTCCCCAGCTTGGTGGTGTACTGGACACAAATGGCAACAACATCGAGTTTCCAGACAGTAGCGGCGCAGAGGTTAATCGGCTCAAGTTTGGTGCTGGTGATGACTTGCAAATTTACCACGATGGCAGCGATAGTTATATCAACGATACAGGCACAGGAAACTTACGTTTAGCTGGTTCTTCTCAAGTAGACATTATTAGTTCTGGCGGCGAGTTTATGGCGAAGTTTATTGCTGATGGTGCAGCTACTTTGTACCACAACAACGCTGCCAAAATATCTACTACCGCTACAGGCATAGATGTTCAGGGCCAAGTCATTGCAACCAAAGGCAGCACAGGAACACTCGCCACGTTTACAGACGGTGTTGCAACAAACTTTACGATGAAAACAGATGGAAGCAGTGTTGGAACATTCGGCACTGAGGCTGGCAGTACACAGCTTGCGTTTATGGTTGCCAATACTGAGGCCGCACGATTTGACGGAAGCCGAAATCTGCTGATTGGCAAGACCGCAGATAACGTAGCAACAGTTGGCATCGAAGCCCGTGCTACTGGTCCTTTAATTTCAACACGAGATGGCTCAGACGCACTAAGGTTGAACCGATTGAATAGTGATGGTGAGATTATCCAACTCCGAAAAGACGGCACAACGATTGGCTCAATCGGCGTTGTAAACAATAATAATCCTTTCATTGCCAACGATGCCGATAACTCAGGCTTACAATTTGCATCAACCAGTATCATTGCCCATTACGACGGCACACAACAGAATAATGCTGTGGACTTGGGAAGCACTAGTGTTCGTTGGAAAGACGGTTATTTCAACAACGGTATAACAGCAAGATACCATTACAATCTTGATGACCCAGACACTTACTTTGATTTTGCTACTGGCAATAACATCAAAGTGTTCAATGGTGGTAGTGAGAAATTCAGATTCGGGTCGGATGGAGCATTTTCGGTTGGAGTAACAAGCACTTCAGCCCCCGGTGCTGGAAATACAGCTACTGGATGCACATTGAGAGGTGCTATCGGCGATGCCTTTTTCTCTAGGTCAAATGGTACTGCTGGATATTTCAATGTAAATCAGAATGACAATGTCCTAACTGTTCTTAGAAGTGGAGTTGGGGTAGGCGGCATTAATGTAACAACTAGCGGCGCAACCTTTGCCACAACCTCAGACATTCGCCTCAAGCAAGACATCGAACCGTTAGTCGCAACAGATAAACTGATGCAGATGAACCCTGTGTCATATAGCTGGAAGGCTGACCCAGACGGCCCACGCTCTATGGGCTTTATCGCCCAAGAGATGGAAGAGGTGATGCCCGAAGCTGTAAGCATTGGCACTGATGACAAGGCGATGATGTCTATGGATTACGGACGCATCACACCAATCTTGGTGTCGGCGTTGCAGGATGCACACCGCAAAATCGAACAACTGGAACAGCGTCTCGCTGAGATGGAGGCTAAGTAATGTCTAGCTTTGGGCCTGAAAATGAAGGCTGCACTTGCCGCATTAACTTTAATGGTACAGGAAGCATCTCAATATCAGATAGTTTTAACGCATCTTCTATTACAGATGATGGCACAGGAAATTATCGTGTAACAACCGCTGTAACCCATGCAAATGCTCATATGTGTGTAGTCGGTTCAATCATTGGTGATTCTAGCACCGCTAACAGAGGAACAGCCTGTATGGGTTCATCTGGTGCAGCTAGTGGAAGCACCACTGTGGCTGCCATTTCATGTTCAGCTTGGTCTGCTGGCACTAACCTAGACTTTACTGATGTTTGTGTTGCGTTTTTTGGTGACCTTTGATGCACATGATTGACCACATAAAAGAAGCACGGCAACAACTTGAACCTTATCAAACAAAGTATGCTGTTGTGTATGAGGACGTTGATATGGACTGCTGTGCTGTTATGCACCCAGACCCAAATGCGATGGCTGCATTGATGGCTGGCGGTGTGTTCCCACCAGTATGGGTCTATTGGGAACTGGCAAAGGACGAAGCACAACCTGATTTCAAACGACATCATCGTATGCACCTGCTGCACGACACACCAAGAGAAGGTCCGAAAACAGAAGAAGAAGCCTTGTTGTATCTCATTATGAAAGATGTGCCACAGCATATCTGGCGCAACTACGAAACCAGCAACAGTGTTCATCTTAAAATCATTAGGCGTGAACAGCAGCCAGACAGAGAATTTCGAAACGCTTGGAGGGTCGCAGCATGACCACAATTATTGCAGATAAAGACGGCAATGAGATTGATGCTACATCAGCCACAGTTCCAAGCGACAGACATTTCCGTAACGCTTGGGCTTTGGACGGCACGGTCATCACAGAGGACTTGGCAGCAGCTAAGACAATCTTTGCCGACAAGATACGCGAAGCCAGAAAGCCGCTGCTTGAGGCTTTGGATGCTGACTACATGAAAGCCCTTGAAGCAAGCGCAGACACAGCCTCAATCGTGGCTGACAAACAGGCGTTGCGGGATGCCCCGACTGCTGGCAACGGGGCAACCACAATCACTGAACTCAAAGCAGCTTGGCCTTCATGCTGCGGCACAAGCCCATACGAGGAGTAGACAATGGCTAATTCATATGAGTGGACATATCCACAACTTGACCGCGTAGCAACTGAAGGGGACAACTCTGACGTTGTAAAAACAATTCACTGGCGTGTAACAGCGACCTCTGACAGCGAAACAGACGCTGACGGCAACGCCCTTTCCGCAACTAAATACGGCACAACTGGCGTAGAGATGGAAGACGGCGCAGAGTTTGTGGCATATAATGATTTAACCAAGGACTGGTGCAAAGCCAAAGTTTTGGCTGACATGGGCCAGACTGAAGATGAAGTCAAGGCAGCATTAGATGCCGACATTGCAGAGAAAGCCAGTCCTTCGATTTTAACTGGAACTCCATCAGGGTGGTAAGATGAGCGATAACGTAGTTACGATCAACGGCAAGGAATACAAGACAGAGGATCTTAATGAGGAGCAGAACTACCTCATTATGCAAATCCGGTCTTGCCAAAACAAAGCGGCGAACATTCGATTTGATTTGGATCAGGTTCAGGCTGCACAGAATGTTTTTACTGACAAGCTGATTGAATCAGTTCAGAGCAAGGACGAAGAAGAGGTAGCCTAGTATGGCGTACTTGGGTAGATCACCATCACAGGGTGTTAGAAATCGTTACTACTTCACTGCATCCGGGGGCGAGACATCCGTTAGTGGTGCGCTGACAGGTGGCACCCTGACATTCACTGACGGCAACTATGTTGACGTAAACCTGAATGGTGTAACCCTAGTAGCTGGCACCGACTACAACACAAGCACAGCGAACACTATCGCGGGTCTGTCAGCCCTGACTGCAAGCGATGTAGTTGAGATTGTAGTGTATGACGTGTTTAGTGTGTTCAGCGGTAACGTGAACAGCGACTTCAGTGTGGGTGGTAATCTAAGTGTAACAGGTACAACTGCATTTACAGGCGCAACAACTATTACTGGACTGACCACAACTGGTGACATCAACTTTGGCGACAATGACAAGGCTGTGTTTGGTGCTGGCAATGACTTGCAGATTTACCACGCCAACAATAACTCATTTATCGAAGATGTCGGAACAGGTAACTTCCTAATCACCACTAACGGCAACAACATCCAGCTTATGAAAAACCAAGCTGAACAGATGTTGGTGGCTAAGACTGACGGTGCTGTTGAACTGTACCACGACAACGCCAAGAAGTTAGAAACTAGCTCAACTGGCATAGACATCACAGGGGCGTTTACCGCAACTGACCAGTGTATAATTAGTAGTGCAAACAATGTTTCGCAGTTGATTTTAAAATCCACAGATGCAGATGCAAGTTCTGGGCCTATTCTTGACTTGACTCGTGATTCAGGCAGTCCAGCAGATAATGATGTTATAGGAATGATTCGGTACAACGCTGACAATGATGCTGCACAATCAATCAATCTAGTACAGTTTAAAGGTCAGTTGATTGACGCATCAGATAGCACTGAATCTGCAACCCTATTTATAAATATAATGAGTGGTGGAACTCGCCGAACTCGTCAAAGTTTTTCCCCGACAGAAACAGTATTCAATGAGGATAGTGTAGACGTAGACTTTCGTGTTGAGTCTCTTGGCGATGCCAACTCTTTTGTTGTTGAAGGCGCAACAAAGGGCATTGGTATGGGTACAAATGACCCAACCATTGACTCCTCACTGGCTGGCATAAATGTACCCGGTGGGGCTAGGGTTTTACACATTAACGATACGGATGGGGCGTATTTAAAACTTTCAGACCCAGCATCAGGCTCTAATCGTGGCGCACAGTTTGCCATGATTGGCACTGATGCAATTTTAAATAATTGTGAAAGCGGCACTTTGATATTCGGCACTGGCAATGCTGAACGGATGCGGATTTCGTCCGGTGGGAATATCCGTATGTTCCAGACAGGAACAGACAGTCCGGGTATTGGCAATACCACCACCGGACATGCTTTTCAGCCCGGTGGCATCGTAGCTTTTAGTAGTGCATCTGCATATGTAAGCATTAACAGAAATGGTGATGGAACTAGACTTCAGTTTAATAATTCTGGTAACACAAGGGGGTCAATCACTGTTACGGGTACAACCACTGCCTATAACACTTCATCTGACCGCCGTCTAAAGTCTAACATCCAAGATGCTGCATCTGCCTCATCCAAAATTGATGCCATGAAAGTGCGTCAGTTTGATTGGACTGAAGATGGCAAGCATCAAGACTACGGAATGATAGCACAAGAACTTCAGTCTGTTGAGCCACTCGCTGTTTCAGGCAGTGAAGATAGTAATAAAATGATGGGTGTAGACTATAGTATTCTAGTTCCAATGCTTATCAAAGAAATTCAGGAATTGCGTAGTCGTGTGGCTGCGCTAGAGGAGTAAACAATGGCAAGCCCATCTATTGTAGGCAAAGTACCATCAAGCTGGTAATTTTAGGAGAACGTATCCGTGACTAGAGCAAGAGACTTAGCAGATGCAGCCGATAAGGACTTCAGTGGCACCGTTACTGTAGACAATATAACTATTGGCGGTAACATCTCGCAGGATAGCGGCACGGTTAAGCTGGACGGTAACTTTCCAACAGGCACTAACAATGTAGCGTTGGGTGACGGGGCATTGAGTGGCGGTTCACTATCTGGAAACTATAATATTGCTATTGGTGATAACGCCCTTGATGCAGCTACAAGTGCTACAGAAAATGTGGGTATTGGCAATAACGCTCTTGGTGCAGTAACTGACTCAACCGCTAACACAGGCGTTGGACATAACTCTGGTGCATCTATTACAACTGGCGATAGCAACACATTTTTAGGCCATCAAGCTGGTGATGCGACATCAACAGCAAGCAACAATACTGGTGTGGGTAAAGATGCACTGGGCGCAAACACCACAGGCGACAGAAACGTAGCCGTAGGAACAACATCACTAGACGCAAACACCACAGGTGTTAGAAACGTGGCGATTGGCTACAACGCTATGACTTCAAACACCACGGGTGGGCGCAATACCGCTGTTGGTCATGCCGCGCTTGCGACATATAACGTCACTGATAGCGGCTTAGATTATAATACGGCTATTGGATACTCCGCTTTGAACTCAAACACTACTGCTGAATTAAATACAGCGGTTGGTGGCCTTGCGATGGAGGTAACGACCACTGGTGGGGGTAATACCGCCGTTGGTTATCAATCATTGTATGCAAACACCACTGGCGCAAACAATACGGCTCTGGGAACGAGTTCTCTCAGCGCACATACTACAGGTTCGTCTAATGTAGCGGTTGGAAAAAGTGCGCTTGAAGCAGCTACCACCTCAAGCAACAACACAGCCGTTGGTAGTGCTGCACTAGCTGCAAACACCACTGGCGCTCTTAACACCGCAATCGGTCAAAACTCTATGACCGCGAATACTACAGGAGAAGAGAATGTTGCTGTAGGCAGGGCTAGTTTGCAGAACAATACGACAGCAAACGCCAACACGGCTGTTGGTTATGCAGCGATGGATGCAAATACCACTGGCACTCAGAACACGGCTGTTGGTCATTCGTCACTTGATGCTAACACTACAGGCGTAAGAAATACAGCGGTGGGTTATCAAGCGTTGAGTGCAAACACCACGGCAGATAGAAATACTGGGCTAGGTCGGCTTGCGCTATCAGCAAATACTACTGGAGCAGACAATACATCTGTGGGTAATGGGGCGTTGGCTTTGAACACCACGGGGGTAAGTAACACCGCAGTGGGAAGTGCTGCACTGAATAAAAACACTACGGCTAGTGGCAATGCCGCTGTCGGTGTAAACGCTTTGTTGAACACCACCACTGGTGCCAACAATACTGGTATGGGCTATGCCGCTCTGCAAGCAAACATTAGTGGTCATTCAAATGCGGCGGTAGGTTACAATGCACTTCTTTCAAACACCACTGGTACAACCAATTCCGCGTTTGGGTATCAGGCTGGAACTGCCAATACTACAGGGTATCAAAACGCATTTTTTGGTCATGCTGCTGGTGCATCCATAACTACTGGGGCATTAAATAGTTTCTTTGGGCAAGGCTCTGGCGACAATATCACCACAGGCTCTAATAACACCATTCTTGGCCGCTACAACGGCAATCAGGATGGTCTAGACATCCGCACAGCCAGCAACAGAGTCGTGCTGTCAGATGGCGCTGGCAATATTCGTATGTGGTCTGATAGTGAACGCTGGAGAATTTCACATAGTGGTCAAAATACTTTTTTCCCAAATACGGGTTCTGTAAGTGGAAGAAATGGTATTGTACTTGACGGACATACTGGCAGTGGCGCTGGATATATTGGCATTACAGGCGGCGCAAATTTATTATATTTAGATAGAAACGCCTCTGACGGTGATTTAATAGTTTTTTATCAGGCTGGCGCTGCTGAAGGTAGTATTTCAGTATCTGGCACTACCGTGTCATACAACGGTGGACACCTGTCTCGTTGGTCACAAGCTACAGACGGCAACCGTATTAACGGCCTGCTCAAAGGCACCGTGATGACTAACTTAGACCAGATGGCTGAGTGGACTAAGGATGGCGTGACAGAAGATAACGAACAGCTTAACTGTATGGCTGTGTCTTCAGTTGAAGGTGACCCAAATGTTGCTGGCGTGTTCGTCAACTGGGATGATGATGACGAGGACTACACCGCCGACATGAATGTCGCAATGACAGGCGACATGATTATCCGTATCGCACAAGGCACAACTGTCGCACGAGGTGACTTGCTGATGAGTGCTGGCGATGGCACAGCAAAGCCACAAGATGACGACATTGTTCGCAGCAAAACAATCGCAAAAGTAACATCAACCAATGTATCGCACACCTATGACGATGGGTCATACTGTGTGCCTTGTGTCCTAATGGCTTGTTAAAGGAAATTAAAATGGACGAACTTACAACAGAACAAATCGCACAGAACTACACCGCTATGGGTCATTCCGTGCAACTCATCACAGACGTTATTGCAGGTGATGCAATGGCAGATGATGATGCAGAAGAGCGTCAGGGTTGTGTAGACCGCAATGTTGAACATCTGCAACTGATGGTAGCTAAAGACTACTGGACAGATGAGGACATGGCAGCGGTTAATGCTGCTATCACGGCTGGCAAAGGGTACACAGCAAGCTAATGTTTGCCGAAGCCACATTTGCCGAAATACCTTTTGCTGGGCAGGGGATTATTAGAGAAGGCGTTCAGACTATGGACGCCAACTTTACTCAAACCTCTGTAGGCATAGGTGTGTTTTCAGGTGTGGATCACATGATAGGCACATTTAGTAAAGTACATGTTGGTGTTGGCATTCTAAGTGGTGAGCTAACGATAGATGCTAACTTTACTCAATCCTCAACTGCATCACTTGTTGCTAGTGGTGTAGCAGAGGTTGATTTCAATTTTACGCAAACCAGTACAGCCAACAGAGTCAAAGAAGCTGATGCGTCTATGGACGCTAACTTCACGCAGACCTCTACAGCTACACGGATAGCTAGTGCTGTTGCTGAAGCCGACTTCTTGTTTGTTCAGTCTGCCTCCGCCAACACTGTTAAAGTAGCAACTTCAGACATTATATTTAGCTTTACGCAAACCAGTGATGGCAATCTTGTGGCATCTGGTTCGTCTGGTATAGAGTTTGTATTCTCACAAGACATTACTCCCACATTAATAAAAACGTCTGTGGCAGAGCTTGTTACGTCATTTACGCAAACCACTATACCTAACTTAATCGCTTCCGGCGAAAGCAGCATGACGTTCTTGTTTGTAATGACAGTAGACGGAGGCTTGTTGTGGGTGCCGATTGATCCTGGCGGCACACCTAACTGGTCTGCTATAACTCACACGGGCGATTCATGGACAGAAATCAATGCTGGTGGTACAATCAACCAGTGGACGGAAGAGGTGGTCTAAATGGCTAGTACATATACAGCAAACAGTGGCATAGAAAAACCCGGCTCCGGCGAACAGTCAGGAACTTGGGGCGATACCACTAATACAAACTTTGACATCATTGACCGCGCTCTTAACGGTGTTGGCGCGATTACGCTGTCTGGCACAACACATACGCTGACAACCTCTGATGGTTCTGTGTCGGATGGTCATTTTAAAGTTCTTGTTCTTGGCGGCTCACCTAGCGGAACCAACACGATTACGATAAGCCCTAATGATCAGGATAAGATGTTTCTTGTTCATAACAACACGGGCCAGTCTGCAATATTTAGTCAGGGTTCAGGAGCGAATGCCACGATACCCGCAGGTGATTTTGGTTGGATTTTTGCAGATGGCGCGGGTTCAGGGGCAGCAGTAACTCTCGCTACGGTGGATACGTCACAGATTGCGGACAGCGCGATTACATCAGCTAAGATAGCAGATGGGGGCATCGCTACCGCAGATATTGCAGACAGCGCCATTACCTCTGCAAAGATTGCGGATGGCACGATTGCCACTGCTGACATTGCAGATGACGCCGCAACATCAGCTAAAGTAGCGATAGATGTACAAACAAAGTCAGGCACGGCAAGTGTTACTATGTCAGCAACGGCGGTGCAGACATTTATCAAACATTCTGGAACAGGAACTTTGTCGATTGGTGCAGGCCAGTATGATGGTCAAACAGTCAACATTGGATCAGTAGGAACCATGACGCTTTCGTGGCACGGTTCGTCAAAGGGCGTTAGTCTTGGCAACCAAGCCAAACTAGCTAGTGGTGTTTACGATTCAAGTGCAGGGTACTGGTTCTTTAGTGAGACAGTGACATCATAATATGCTTGTTGCAAAGGGACTTTCAAAGATTAACCTGACCTCTGGGGGTGACGTATCCTCAGTCGCAGGAAACTCGTATGCTCTTCCCGTGCAGAAGATAGAGGTTACCTCATCCTTTACTGGCGTGATCACCATACCCAACAATGACAATCACGTTATTGTTGATTTGGAAATTGGTAGCAACGATGTGGGGGGTAACGGCTCAACACCTATTGTGTACAACAATTCTAACAATGTAACACTTCGCCTGTCTGGGTCTGGCAAGATAGGTTCCGGCACAATATCTGGTGGATCGTTTGTACCCAAATCAACGGACAGCACCGTTAATTTTACGGATGGGTTTGTTCCTTTTGCTACGTCAGATAGTAAAGACTACACTTTGCCACAAACTTCAACGAGCAAAGTCAACGGGCTGTCTACGTTTGTCACCACGACAAATGGTGTGACAAGAGGCACTGGGTCAGCATCTACAGACGGAAATGGAAGTGAGACGTATACTGTACCCCAAACAGGCCGTGTATATTTTATCGTCCAAGGTGGCGGTGGTGGTGGCGGTGAGTTTTTTGGGAAAGGCCCGGGAGGTGGCGGCGGTGGCGGTGCTTATGGGTATTTTAATAGTTTGAGCGCAGGAACTTCTGTTACCGCTAGATTCGGAGGAAGTGGGAGTGGAAACGGCTCCGATCCATCAGGTGGCGGTGGCGACTCTCATTTGACAGTTGGTGGTGTTCAGTTAGTTACAGGGGCAGGCGGCGGCGCAAAATCCAGCGGTGGTGGTAATAATGGCGGTGGCGGCGGAGCAGCAACTGTTGTGACCAACAACGGCACATATCCTATAACAAGCACCACAGCTAGAAATGGCACAAGCGGTGGTAATGATGTTTTAAATGGCGGCACAGGTCAGGGTGGTCAAGGATGGTTTACCCAAGACGGTGAAGATGATTATAGATGGCGCACTGAAACCGTAAATGCTAACCCCGGTCAGGGGTGGGTTTCTGGAACAAATCACGGTTGGGGTGACGGCGGTGGCGGCGGCGCAGGACAAAACAAAGGTGGTAACTCTGGCGCACCGGGTATTATATTTTTGTGGCAAAACGCTTACACGGTTACAAATGCAGGTGAGCCGTACTACCCAGCAGTCAAGGCTTTTGGTGGTTCTGGCGTAACAACAAATGCACAAGGAACGCCAAGTGCAGGAATATCACTTAGCGACTTTTCTGGACAGTATACAAGAGCGGAGCTTACATAATGCCTTTGACCAAGCTTCAGTTTAGACCGGGTGTAAACAGGGAAGTCACCTCGTATAGTAACGAGGGCGGCTGGCGCGACTGCGACAAGGTGCGTTTCCGCTTTGGTTACCCTGAAAAGATTGGCGGCTGGGAAAAGTATGCCTCGTCAACCTATCTTGGCTCTGCTCGTGCGCTGCACAACTGGATAGCCCTGGATGGCTCTAACTATCTTGGTATCGGCACTCACCTTAAATATTACATCGAAGAGGGCCAGTCTTTTAACGACATCACTCCTATACGTCTGACTACAAGTGCAGGAGACTGTACCTTTGCTGCAACAAATGGCAGTGCAATAATCACTGTAACTGACTCTAGTCACGGCGCAGTCGAGAATGACTTTGTTACTTTCTCTAGCGCGGCAAGCCTTGGTGGCAATATCACTGCCGCAGTGCTGAATACTGAGCATCAGATCACACAAGTTGTTAACGCTAACAGCTATAAAATCACCGTATCTGCCACAGCTAATAGCTCTGATACAGGTAACGGTGGGTCTAACACTGTTGGCGTGTATCAAATAAACGTGGGCCTTGATACCACGGTTGGCGGTACTGGCTGGGGTGCAGGAACATGGGGAAGAGATGGATGGGGTGACGCGGCCTCTAGTGGACTTGTTACAACCACGCAGATCAGACTGTGGTCACACGATAATTTCGGAGAAGATTTACTCATCAACCCTCGTGACAGTAACATTTACTATTGGGACAGAAGTAATAACCTCTCCACGAGAGCGATTGAACTGTCTACGGTTAGCGGGACAAAGACCAGCGTCCCGCAAATCGCAAAGCAGGTGCTTGTATCTGATCAAGATAGGCATGTTATTGCTTTTGGTTGTGATGCTCTGAATGCAAGCAACACAGCTAACCAAGGTAACGGTGTACAAGACCCGCTGCTCATACGCTTCTCTGACCAAGAGAACCCGCTGATCTGGTATCCGGCAGCAACAAATACAGCAGGAGATCTCAGGCTTGGATCAGGGTCCACCTTTGTGCAAGCCGTTGAAACAAAGCGTGAGATACTGGTGTGGACTGATACTGCGCTCAGTTCTATGCGGTTTATTGGTCCTCCGTTTACCTTTGGCATACAGCAGCTTGCGTCTAATATCACGATAGCTGGACCAAATGCTGCGGTTGGTACAGAAGACGTTGTTTACTGGATGGGTATCGACAACTTCTACATCTATGCTGGTCAGACACAGCAGTTACCCTGCTCTGTAAAAGACAAGGTGTTTCTCGACTTTAACCAAAGTCAGAGAGACAAGGTTGTAGCTGGAGTCAACTCTGAGTTTTCAGAGGTTGTGTGGTATTACCCTAGTGCTAGTAGTTCTGAGAATGACAGATATGTCATATACAACTACGCCGAAAAGGTCTGGTACTTCGGTAATCTTGCCCGCACCGCGTGGCTTGACCGTGGTGTTAGATCCTTCCCGCTGGCTACAGGCAATCAATACATATATAACCATGAGCTTGGGTACGATGATGACGGATCAGCGATGAACTCATTCATCGAGTCCTCGCCTATGGACATCGGTGATGGTGACAAGTTTACATACATTGGTAGGGTGATACCTGACATTACATTTGATGGGTCAACAAATCTCAGTAGCCCACAGGCCACATTTACTGTAAAATCCAGGAACTTCCCAGGTGCGGGCTTCGACAACACAGCATCGGGTGACACGATACGCACAGCCACGTCGCCGGTTGAGACATTCACCAACCAGTTGTTCTTGCGGTCTCGTGGTAGATCCTTTGCTCTTCGTATTGAGTCCTCGGCCCTTGGAGCTAGGTGGAAGCTTGGTAGCCCACGCATAGATATACGACAGGATGGTAGACGCTAATGTCATCAAATCAGATCGCACCACCAAGGCTACCGGAAGCACCAACAGAGTATTCGGTTCAGTATATGTCTGACCTGATTCGTTCTCTTGAGTTGTTTATTGCACAGGAGCGTAACCCCGGAGAGATGCGCGGAACAAAACTAACACTGACAAATCTGCCTACGAGTGCAACTGGACTTGAAACCGGCGCACTGTATAATGATAGCGGTACTGTAAAGGTAGTGACCTGATGGGACTTTTTAGTAAGCTGACAGATAAGATCAAGGACGCCGCACCTATCATTGGTGGGGTGATAGGGTATGGTCTTGGTGGTCCCGCTGGCGGAGCATTGTACTCGGCCCTCGGATCTGGGATCGGGGGTCTTGTTGCAGGTCAGGATGTTGATGAAGCCTTGAAGACAGCGGCTATCGGAGGTGCGCTTGGGTTTGGTGCTGGAAAGGTTTTTGGACCTGCGGGAACTTCAAGCTTTTCTCCTGGTTTTATAAGAGATTCTATTTTACCGCAGGCGACAACACAAATTGGTGTCCCAGGAGTAGACTCAGCAATGGACTTTGCTGTATCACCACAAAATGCTTCCACTCAAGCATTGAACGATCCGTCTTTCTTTGACAAGGCGCTTGGCTTTGCTAAAGAGAATCCACTCCTAACAACAGCAGGCCTGGGATCTTTGGCTGCGCTTGGTCTAACCGAGGAGGAAGAAGAGGAAGCAGGGTCTCTGCGTCCATTCCCTGTCGGTAAGATGAGAAGAACTCCTGTAACTACATATCTGGGCGAAGAGCTTGATCTAGCTAACCCCGAAGATGTTGAGCTGTACACCAAACGCAAGGCCGAGGTCCGAGACCCGGGCTTTGAGTATCGGATGTATCATGGCGGAGAAGTTGAGGGTCCGGGCACCGGCACTTCGGACTCAGTGCCAGCCCGTCTATCTGACGGTGAATTTGTAATGACAGCCAAAGCGGTTCGTGGCGCAGGCGATGGAGATAGGGATATCGGAGCGGCACGAATGTATGATATGATGGCTGAACTGGAGGCACAGGCGTAATGGCTACTCAAACTGTAATCCAAGAAACAAGGCTACCTGAGTTTCAGGAACAGTTCCTTGCTGACCTTTTAGAACAGGCAGGCACCGTATCCGAAACAGGCATGCCGTATGCTCCATCGCAGCTTGCTGATCTGTCAGAAGCGCAACAGCAGGCTATTTCTTCTGCCATGTCTGGTGTTGGTGCATACGCGCCATACCTACAACAAGCAGCCTCGGCTATCGGTTCTGGGATCACGGGTGCGCAGGGTGCAACTATCACCCCCACATCATATCAACAGTTTATGGATCCGTACCTTGAGGATGTAGTTCAGCAGCAGTACGCTGACATCGCCGAGCAGGGTATAAAGCAGCAGCAGGGTCTTGGCGCACAAGCCATAGGAGCTGGTGCCTTCGGTGGGTCACGACAGGCCATTCAAGCAGGTGAGATTGACAGGAACGTACTGGAGCAGCAGGCTCGTACAGGATCACAGCTTCGCACTGCTGGCTTTGCACAAGCGCAGCAGCTTGCTGGTCAGGCTGCACAGCAGCAGTTGCAGCAGGCACAACTGCAAGGTGCGCTGGGTCAAGGTATCGCCGGTCTGGGTCAGCTTGGTCAGCAGATGGGTACACAGGATATCAACACACTGTTGGGTGTCGGTGGACTTCAGCAGCAGCAGGAACAGCAGGGCTTGAACGTAGCACAGCAGAATCTTCTGGCGCAGCAGCAGCTTCCGTTCCAGCAGGTCGGCTTCTTGTCCGATATCTTCCAAGGTGTTCCAGCCTTACAATCAACATACTCTACCACTACAACACCGCCTCCAAGCGCAACGTCCCAGTTGCTAGGACTTGGTATCGCGGGCCTTGGAGCAGCAGGCCAAGCTGGTGGGTTAGCTAAGTTATTCGGGGGCTGATATGAATCCTATGAACCGCAAAATGTTTCGTGACCCAATGGCGAGCAGGCAAGCTGCTGGCATCTTGGCGTCATCCCCTGAACTGATGGCAGCAGCGCAACGCAGGCAACCTGTGCGCATGGCTAACGGTGGCACTGTTAACACTCAGGGAAACTATTTGCTTGCGGTTCAAAATGCTATTCAGGCGGGGGATAAAGCTGCTCTTCAAGAACTGGCTAAACCCATAAACTACGGTCAAGCGGCTCGGACCCCGGACGGTAAGGCTGCTATCGCTTTAGCCACTAAGGCATTGGCTGCTCCAAAGGCAGAAGGCACTGTGCTGGACAAGCTGTCTAGTGGAATATCTAAAGTTGCAGAAGTAGATCGCAACATATATGAAAATACTGATCAATTTTTATTCGGCACAGATGATCGTCAAAGTCCTCTGCAATCAGCGGCTAGAGCGGTAATGTCTCCGCTACAATCTGCCGCTAATGCAATTATTGGTACTCCTGGGGCTGTCGCAAGAGATGTTAAAACCCTGGTTACTCCAGTCTCCACTGCAACTGGAATGACTCCCGCAGAAGAACTCGCTGCTTATCGGCCCGGTACGGTTCCTCCGAGTCAGGGTGCCATGCCGGCAAGCGCCCCCGCTCCTGGTGCTGGTGCTGCAACTAAAGCAACTCCAGTCACAGTCACAGATACTGTCGGCACCACTCCTGATGCGGCAGGTAGCGCAGGTGAAGATTCTTCTACCCCGCAGACAGAGGGCAAAAGCGCGGCAGAATTATTAGCTGAAGCGACTGCCAGACAAAAGGGTGAGACTCCTGCCGCAGCTACAGCGGGGGCTGGTGATACTGACGCCGGTACAACAGGTTCTGGTAACATAACTGCCGCCAAAGTTGTATTGCCTGAATCATTAAAGAATCTGCCAGAGGGTGGCGTAGAAAGGGCACCGGGGCAGGCTCTTACAAGGGGTTTTGAAATTGGGTTTAATGAGGCAGATGCAGCAGCCGATAAGGTAGACAGTGTCTTAAATCAAAACAGACCAGCTAAAGACGTGGCTAAAGACAATGACGCCGCTTCAGGTATTGATCCAAACCTCTCTAGGTCAGAGAGAGTTAAGCAGCGGGTCGAGCTATATCGTGAGATGCTGGGTGACGAAGCTGTTAAGGACATTCGCACAGACGCTAACTACAATCTTATGATGCTGGGTCTTCGTATAGCGTCAGGTCAGTCAGAAAATGCCATAAGCAATATTGCTCAAGCTGGTGCCGCTCAACTTGGTGAGTTTGGAACCGCAGTAGGCGAAGAAACTCAAGCCAAAGTTAAAGAAAAGCGTGACATGAACCTCATGGCTATTGGTGATGTTAACCAAGAGATGGCTACTGAAGCTGCGGCTATGAATGCTGCGGCGGAAGCAGAAAAAGACAGACAGTTTAAGTGGGATGTGAATAAGTCTAATCAAGCATTTCAAGCGGCAACAGCGGCTCAAGATAATATTTGGCAAAATGACAGGATACAGACACAAATTAATGCGTCTCTTAAAGAAGCGGGCATGCAAATTGATGCTGCAAACCTTCGGCAGAAAAATGATGCTGCGTTGAGGGTTGCATTACAAAATGCTCAAAACGAAAACCAGGTGAATCTTGCCCTAGCAAACCATAATTTCGCAGCAGAGCAAGCTAAAGAGGGCAGGATATTTGATCTGGAGAAGTTGGGTATTGCACAAGCCTTTGCGAAGGACCAGGGACTCAGTGAGCAAGCCTTCCGTGAAAAACTTGCGAAGCTCCCAGGTGACACGCAAAAGCTGTACGAGCAATTCTTGACACCCGCGCAGATTACAGAGCTTCTCACAGTTGATAAAACGAGTAAGGACAGAAGTAAGTACAAATCTAGCTTTATCAGCGACGTGATGGTCAAAGGAGAAGCTGCCATCAACATGGAGGATAGTCTAGTACAAGAGCTACTAAACTTGCCTGCAAACCAAGGTAAAAGCGAAGATGAACTTCGTGCCTTTGTAAAAAATAATGACTTGGTCGCAAGAAAGTTTTCTGACCTGTTCGACACAGTAGTATGGCCCACACTTTAAAATAGAGGGGCAGATGGCAAAAACTTTTCTTGAGCAGATGCAGGAGGAACTAGAAGCCTCCACCTCAACTCCAACCTCTACTGACTTCGCATCCACCAATCGTAGGAGAGAGCTTACCGACGAGAACGAGGGTACGCTTCAAGAGATTGGTGAGGGTATCGTATCTGGTGTGTTAGCTGTTCCACAAGGGATCTTGGAACTGGGTGGTTCTGCCATAGATCTGGTAGCAGATACAAACTACGCGCAGAATGTTGATGACATGTTCGCCGGTATTCGAGCTGCTGGGGGGATTGATCCCGTTGGTACTCCAGGTGAAATCGCTGAAGTCGTTACTCAGTTTGTAGTTCCTGGTCTAGGTGTTGCTGGCGCTGTCGGTAGAATGGGCGCTCTTTCAAATGTGAGCAAAACAACCAGAGCCGCCGCACAAGCTGGGGCCGCTGGGGTTACTGATGCTGTTGTATCGACAAACGGAACAACAACAATCGGAGACTTTTTCGGCGGGGGTCCAACAGAAACCACAGATCTAATTGGTCTTGAAGGTAGAGAAGCCGCTGCCGCTAGAATCGGGAACAAGCTCAAGGTGGGGTTTGAAGCCGCTGGCGCGACTGCTCTTGTAGAACCTACATTCAAAGCTCTTGGACTCGTGGGCGGAACAGCCGCTAGGATTGCCTCTAAGCCAGCCATAGTAGGAACAGCAACACAAAAGCTGATGGAAGCAAGCACTGCACTGTCCACTCGTGGCGGTGAGTTTGCAGAAAAACTACTGGGGGAAGAAAACTTTGATGCGGTAAAATCAGTGTTCAGGGCAAGAGGAAACCTGCCACAGGACGTATTTGAGGTTAGATCTCTTATATCTGGACGGGTTCAGGCAGAGGCTAACATTGCTGCTCGCACCCTGAAAGACTTAGGCAAAAACATAGATAAAGCATACAAGGGCGTTGAAGAGGTTATGGTTAACGGAACCTCTCTTACTCGGGCCGACTTGAACAATGATCTGTACGGTTACTTGACAGGTGAGATTTCTGAAAAAGCGTTGCCAGACTTCATAAAGGTACAAGCTAAAGCTATGAGAGATCAGGTTGATGGCCTGTCCAATAGAATCCTTAACTCAGACTATCTCTCAAAGTCTGACCAGCAAGACATCATAGACACAATTAAAGGTAATATTGGCTCTTACATACGCCGCAAGTATCGCTTGTTTGAGGACGGCAAAGGGTTTATGCAAACTGCCGAATTCAAAAAAGGCAAGGCTGACACCATAAAATTGTTTGAAAAAAACCCGGATATATACAGACAGTTCCATGATCAGATTATCGGGTTTGATGATCTAAGTGGTCTGTCAAAGGTTGATGAAGGGGTTTTTGTTGGTGTCGGCAAATCGCAGAAAGTAAGCAGGCAAGCTGCTGAAGACTTGACTGAGAAGTTGCTTGCCGCTTCTCAGGCCAAGAAGGGTAAATACGCAAAAAATGTAGGCGTAAACAGAGTTGTTGTTGATAAGTTAAGAACAGATTTGTTTAAAGCGAGGAACAGCCAGCCAGAAGCAATCCGTAGAATGCTGGGAGAGGTGAAAGATCCGCAAGAGGCATTCATATCTACCATTGAAGACATGGCTGTGTTTTCAGCGACAGATGATTTTCTTGGGTACATAGCTAATAAGGCTGGGGATAGCGGAGAGATCCTGACAAAAGAGGCGTATGCCAGACTACCTAATGAGCTGAAAGAACAGTACGAGGTTCTTGGCCCAGCCAAAAAAGGTGCCGCAGATTACTGGGGCACAGCCTCTGGCCTAGCTGTGAGCAACAACATGTACAAAGATCTCACAAGGATTGTTGCAAACGATACGTCTTCAATGGGTAACTTGGCTCGCTCTTCTTACTCCGCGTTTCTCAGAGCGAAGGGCATAACGCAGTTTGGTAAAACTGTTCTATCCCCCGTTACACAAGTAAGGAACGTAACATCTGCTGCTTTGTTTGCTTTGGCACAGGGTAATGTTGGTCGTGGGGCAAACGTCTTTGAGTCATTTAACATGGTTATGAACAATATAAGAAAGAAGTCCACAGCCGAGCAGTTAGAGGAATACGCCAAACTTCAGAGACTGGGTGTAATCGGCAATCAAGCACAGTTAAAAGAGATAGACAGACTCATTAATGAAGGCTACGGAGTCACTCGTGACGCTGATGAAGTCATTGCTGGAATCAGGGTCGGTAAAAATGCTGGAAATAAATTTACTCAATCTAGCGCGGCTCAGTTCCTGAACAAGAAGCTTGATGTTGCCCGAGAATACTATCAGGGCGGTGATGATCTTTGGAAAATATACAACTTTAACTTTGAGAAAAACAAAATACTGTCTGCCTTTGGGACAGAGTTAGAGGCCACCAAAGCATTGCGAGCTTCTAAACAAATCACAGAAACTCAAACGCTAGACGATTACGCTGCCGACATTGTTCGCAACACCGTGCCCAACTATGAGAGAGTACCGGCTTTTGTAAAGGGTCTTCGTAAGCTACCTCTTGGTAACTTTATTGCGTTTCCTGCTGAGATTCTTCGTACAAGTGCAAACACACTAAAGCAATCACTTGACGAACTAGCGAGTGGCAACGCAAGAGTTCGTGAGATTGGAATGCGTCGTCTTACTGGGTTGATGTCCACCACGATGATTCTTCCCGCTGCCATTCAACAGACAGCTATGGGCTTGACCGGCGTCAGTCAAGAACAGTTAGACGCAGCTAGGCGTAGCGCGGCCCCTTGGTCTCGTAACAGTAGACTAATCCCTACCTCAGTGGATGAGGATGGGAATCTAACAGGATACGTTGATTATAGCTTTACTAATCCATACGACTATCTCCAGCGTCCTATACAGGCAATCTTTAACGCTGTTAAAGATGGGCAGGACTTAGGAAAAGACACAGGAAGTATTGCCACCAACGCCGTATTAGAAGCTGTTACTGAAATGGTAAAACCTTTCGGGGATGAGTCTATGCTCACCGAAAGATTGTTAGATTCAACGTATCGGCAGGGTGTTACTGGCACAGGAGCGCGTGTCTACAGAGACGTAGATACCCCCGGCACCAAGGCTTACAAAAGTCTTTTCCATATAGCCGAAGCATTTAATCCTGGCGGATCTCCTGTAACATTTAAAGCGCAGGAAAAAACAACTCAGACTGGTGGTTTTGAGTTTGGTAGGTTTTTGCGTGGCACACTCCCTGACGCTATGGTCAGCGACAAAGACGCTGCTGGAAACGAAAGAAGCGCGGCGGAGGAACTTCTTCGTGCTGTGACAGGACTGGGCGAAGTCAAAGTAAAGCCAGACAAAATTGCCATGTACTCATCTTTTGACTACAGCAGTAACATAACAGGTGCCCGCCAGATTTTTAACACAGCAGTTAAGACTCAAGGTGCCTTGTCCGATAGTGATGCTACATCTGTTTACCGAGACGCTAATGACGCACTCCTCAGAGTTCAGAACAGAATGTACCAGACCGTAAATGATATGCGGGCGCTTGGCATGAGAGATAGCGAAATCAGAAGGTCGCTAAAAAAATATAAGGTTGGTGACGTAACAAATCTTATGCGTGGTAAATTTACACCTATGCAGGTTAGTGACGAAACTAGAAGAGCGGTCAGAGATAACGGCAACCGCTTGCCTATGAGTGAGATACGTTCAATTCAAAGAGAGTACAGAGGAATAGAACTTGGCGGAGAGGAAGAAGAAACTCGAACCTTGGACGCTGGGGTTAGCGCACCCATCGTAATGCCCCCTAGCCTTACATCTAGCACCACTCAACCATCTCCCGCAGCGGTGGTCGCTCCCACTGCGGGACAGGGGGTCGGAGCGCAACAGACAGCCCCTGCTGCTCCGACCTCCAACACCACGATTAGAAATAATCCAGCCTTACTTGGGTCAAATCCAATTAATGTCCTGAAGAACATGATTATAGGTCAAAGGAATCCATAGTATGTTAAACTGGCTGAAGAGTTTATTGTTTTACAAACACACAGGCGATATGAGCCGGCACAGAGTCCATACTGCTAAGTATGAAGACCTGTGTATGTAACGAGGTTAGCTATGAATAAAGATAGATTGCGCGAGGAAATCGCAGAGGACGAAGGCTGCAAGTACGAAATTTATTTGGATCACCTTGGTCTACCCACAACGGGTATCGGTCATTTGATTACAGAGTCGGACCAAGAACACGGCAAGCCTGTCGGTACAGTGGTCGAACAAGAGCGGGTCAAGCAACTGTTCAACCTCGACATGGCTGTTACGGTAGAAGAGTGCAAGGTTCTGTACCCAGACTTCGACGAGCTGCCCGAAGAGTGTCAGCATATCATTGCAAATATGATGTTCAACATGGGCCGTCCTAGACTCAGCAAGTTCAAGGGTATGAAACGTGGTGTGGACGCTCGTGACTTTATGGCAGCAGCCGACGAGATGGTCGATTCCAGGTGGTATACTCAGGTTCCCAACCGCGCAAGACGCTTGGTCGAGCGTATGCGGGCACTTGCAGAGCTTGAGTAAGTAACTAAAATCATTAGATAAAAATGTCGATTCTCGTGGACTTCGTTAAGGGGTGCCGTGTCCTAGTACCTTGAGGTCGCTGAGAATCGATGTTTTATGCTTGGTGGTTGTGTCAACCTCGCACCTCGCACCCCGGACGTAGTGAATAGCACCTATTGTCTCGTCGTTTTCTATTGTGACGATCATATCAGCTAATCTGTCGCTGCACACAGCGATGCTTTCATATGGTCCGCGAGTATCGTCCGCGATAAAGCAAGCGTCGGGACGAGCTATCAGGCATATCATCAACGCTGCTTTGAATAACATATCAACTCTCGTCTATCGGAAGCCAGACAAGATAGAACGCATTGCAGTTAGGGCATGACAGGTTGGACTCAATCATTGCTCCACCCTCATCATCTTCTGCATCGTGGTCTCCGCCCCAGATAAGCTCATGCTCACAATGAAAACACCGGATCATCCTACCTCTCCCCAGTTGTCACCAAGCTCGGCATCTACCTCAAACGGAACCTTCAAGCCATCAACGCATGTCTCCATGATTTCTTTAATACGTTCCGCCTCGTCCTCTGATTGTACACTAAAGCATAGCTCGTCGTGAACTGTTAACATTGGCACAAGACCCTCTGCGTAGCAGTCAACCATTGCCTTCTTTGTTTGGTCGGCGCTTGAACCTTGGATCAGTTTGTTGAGAGCCTTGTAAGTAAACGCTCTACGGATGCGGCCCTTGCCGCCGTACTCTTCTGCTGCTTCCTCCAGCTTCATAGCCTTGTTGTAGCCAAATGACTTTGGCTCCCACATATCGAAGCGACACTTCCGCCCCAGCCATGTGCGAATCTTACCGTTGTCCATCGCTGCTTTAGCAGCAGCATCCGCCATGCCTTTAACGAAAGGAACCTTGGAGTGATATCCCTCCATCAGTTCAGTTGCCTCATTGAGGTCGATGTCTAGCACACCAGCCAGCTTCTTCTTGCCCATACCGTACATGATACCAAGGTTTACTGTCTTTGCTTCCTTGCGTGTAATTCCAGCAAGATCTGCCACCATCTGGTGAAAGTCAGCGTCACCCTCTTTGTATGCGGCAACGACGCCCTCGACAGATGGATGAGGGTTTGGCATACTAGCACAGTAGTGAGCAAGCCAGCGCGGCTCCTGGGCCGAATAGTCAAAGCTTCCCCATTTACACCCTTCTTCGGGTATAAACAAACCACGAATCATCGCTTTGATTTCTGGATCTCTCGCTGGGATTTGCTGGAGATTCGGGTTGGACGACGAAAATCTTCCTGTAACTGTGCCCCCGTCATCTGTACGAAGAGGATGAAAATCACAATGGATACGACCATTATGCGCATGATTAAGAATAGTCTCGACAAATGTCGTGTTGGCCTTATTAAACTCGCGCAGACGTACAATCTTTTGCGCGACAGGGTGCGTATGATTCGCCAGAAAGTTCTTTGTAAAGGAGGGCGCATTAGATCCTTCTGTCCTGTTGTAAGAAAGACCCAGACTGTCAAACACCTTTGCTACAGATGCAGCAGCCCACGGCTCCACGGCGATGCCGGTCTCTTCCTTTATTTCTTTAAGTAGAGCTGCCTCACGTTTCCTCAGATCTTTCTTGACCAGCTCTGCTTTGTCTAGATCTACCCGCACACCCTTTGTCTTCATGTCAAGCAGCACGGGCAGCAGCCCGGACTCTAACGCAAAGATGCTGGTAACCTCATCTTTATTTATGTCTATACTCAGTCTGTCCCATAGTTTGAGGGTAACAGAAGCGTCCTGCTCCGCGTATCGACCTACGAAACAGGAGTCTAGCTTCCACATTTCGCTCTTTGGATCAACTCCATGCATGGACGCCGCAGACCGCAGCATCTTCTCGTTCTTCCACTCACCAAGATATTCGCCCGCCAGCGAGTTCAGGTTATAGAACCTGCGATTCTCGTTGAGCAGCGGAGCTGCAATCATTGTGTCGATAATTTTACCCTTCACTTCGATACCAGCCCAGCGCATCCAGCCAAGATCGTACATGGCATTGTGCATAACCTTCTCAATGTGAGGCGTGTCCATCTGTTTCTTTAGCCAGTTAACTACCATGCGCTCTGGCATGTTTCCGGACTCATGCCGCACCGGGAAATAACCGACGAAGTCCCCCGCAGCCACAGCGTAACCAATAACGTATCCGTCGTTTCGGCACCATCCTGGACCCAACGTCATCAGGTTTGGGTCGCGAGTCTCTAGGTCAATAGCTATCCTGTCACAGTTGGTGAGATCAGGAAACGTGGACGGGGGTGACCAAGTGTCCCCCTCATCTTCAAACAAATCAGCCTTCATCGTTGATGATCTCCCCGCCCAACGCTGCGTACCCAATGATGTCTACCCATGAATCATCCTTGCTAATGTCCTCTGCCAGTCTTGCCAGCTTCAAGCCCACCATACAGGCCACCACCTCTTCCGGTGTAATTTCGGACGATAATTTACCCCGTAGCAGAATCGTCCATATGTCTGCGATACGCTGGTGGTTCAGCTTTGCAGGACCATATTCCTTGGCCCTCGGACCGTTGATCAGTGACTCTGCTTCCTTGAGGAAGTCTTCTCTCGTTTTCATATCTTGTACCTCGGATTCCCTGATTCAACTATGTGTAAGTTTTTCTTGGCCCTCGTTGCTCCCACATAGAAACAACGGGCTTCGCCATCTTGGTCGAGGCTTTTTTCGCAGGCTGTGTTGGTCTCGGTGAGAAGGATTACATTATCCGACTCCCCACCTTTCGCGGCATGAATCGTCGATAGACGAATCCTCGGCTTGGAGTTCCCCAGAATCTTCTCCCCACTCCGGCGAACTGAGGTGATGTATGTCACCTCCCTGTCCGACACCTTGATCACCTGCGACCAGTGTGTCTCTCGTGTAACGAGTAAGCTGCACTTCTCTATAATGTCGTCGAGAGTGTAGGTTTCTTCGGGGTCTAAATTGTTCAAACGTCGCTTCCCAGCCGGGGTTATAGCTTCCTTCCTCATAAACTTGCCAAATTGTTTTAGTTCCTCGGATGAAAACGTCTCTCCTCTGCATAGCCGTAACCATACCTCCAGTGCTTCTAAAGTGTTAGGGGATACAGACCATCCGTTTTTACCTCGGCCTTCGCGCCAGAACACGAAGCCTTGCTCTTTGAGCATGGTGCCAACTCTGTTGACGATGTTGTTTGTTCTACCAAGAATCAACCACTCACCAGACCGGATGTCTACGTCCAGTATATCATAGTGCCAATTGACTGATCCATCGTGATCATTGGGTGACCAGTGTTTTTCTTGTCGCAAGCTCACTCGTTTTACGATGTTTTGCGCGACGTTATACACTGGTGCGGGAAGCCTGTATGACTTACTCAATACTCTCACGTCATCACAGGACTTCATAAAATCTTGAACGTCAACGCCCATCCAAGAATAGATACACTGGTCATCGTCGCCCGCATAATATGTGCGCTCGGACCTCGGAACTAGAATGTCTTTCACCATGCGCCACTGCAACGGAACCAAGTCCTGTGCCTCATCAACGATCAGCAGATCGAAATGCGGACCCTCCCCGCCTTCAACAAACTGCTCAATCATGTCCACGAAATCCATCTTGCCCTTTGCACTTTTATAAGATGTAAGCGCACCGTCTATGACTCTGAGTTGACGCAACTGAATCCGCCAGTCGTTTAACTGATGATACTGTGTCTCAACACTGACCTGCCTTGCCCTAGCTAGGTTGATAAGATTCAGGTACGCATCCCCACCCCTCCCTGCTTTGAACAGTAGCCCGTCGTCCATTGTAAGAGATGCATGAGACGAGAACGGGAGTCCCACCAGAGTAGAAAGCTCAGTGTAGTCAGCGCCCTTCATCACGTCCTGTGATCTAAGGCCGAGGTATTGGAACGCCATAGAATGTAAAGTCCTGAAATGCGTTAGGTACTTTGGGTCGATTCCAAACTTCTGTAATGCTCTTTCTTTTGCTTCCGTTGCAGCCTTCTTACTGAACGAAACAAAACCTATGCGGCTTGGGTTCATGCCGCCCTGCAAGGCATCATCAACAATGTTCAGCAGCGTAGTTGTCTTGCCTGTGCCCGGTGGGCCAAAGATAGTTGTTTCCATTAAAACGGCACCTCCGCTTCTTTAACCTCTACCGACGGCACTTCAACCTGAGAAGTGAACTCCGGCACATGCCAAACTCGTATGTTTTTCCACTCACCTTTTGAGTCCTTAAATTTCTTAAACCCATTAGCCTTACCATCAGGGTTCATCTCTTTCAGACGTTCCTGTATTTGCCCACGACTATAGCTATCGAAGCGGTGGTTCCGCAGATATTTAATTAAAGCCTCAATCCTAAAATATGTGATGCCTTCATCTGTCCACGGCTTACCAAGAGATAGCTCCTCTGGGCTTGCAGCTTGAACTCTACCGACACAGAATTCTTCCAGATAATCAACAAACTGTCCCTTATAGGTCAGCTCCTCTGGCACATCTATCTCGCTCATGTCCTCCATCATCATCGAAACTAGGTCTTGCCAGTCTGCCATCTTCAAAAGTGGTGGCATAATCCTGACCTGTTCCATGCAAGCCTTCTGAAACTTTTGTGGAGTCTGTAGCTCTTCAGTGGTCAACTCGACGCGGCTACCATCAACATCACAGAACCAGACAGGTGGCTCGGACTTAACCACGCACAGCCCTGTGATGTCTGCGCTTGCCCTGTTGCCCCCAACCCCATGCTTCCTTGTCTTGCACAATGATTTGTTGCAGCGAGACTTCAGCGGCTCCTGCTGGCAGGGGTAGCCGTACTCTTTCTTCTCGTGCTGCTGCTGTATGGTGACGATCTCTGACGCAGGCAAAGAAGGCTGCACATACTTTGTGTTGATCTCCTCCAGCCTAGATTTCCAGCTTTCGGGCTGCTCTTTTTTGCAAGCCACACATGCCGCAAACATCACAGTGTTTCTTGTACCCTCTGGCACACCATCAGAGAACATACCCTGTAGACATGGGGGGTACTCGTTGAACTCATCAATGCTGTTGCCAAGTTTAGTGTTCACAAATTCTTTGGGTGTACACTTGCGCTTCTCAACTAACTCAACAAATTCCTCCAGCGTAGCATCCTGACCATCTTCCTTGACCGCATACCTAGTGGTCTGCTCGTGGTCAAAGTACGGCAGGTTGATGAAGTTACCAACATCTCCACGCTCGACGAGAATCTGCTCTTGCTTGGGAAATATTTCGCACCCACCATACCCAAGAAACGCAGAGATCTCGCCGGCCTTGTCACGAAATTCTCCGGCACTTATCTCTTCGGTAAAGAAAAAGAATATATGCGCACCGCCTGACTTTGATCGGCAAACGATGCACGGTATCTCACTCTCCCGCAGCCTGCGATCTATCGCAGCGAGGTCAAGAGGATACTGGTCAATGTCAAGCGCACCAAACAAGCACTTGTTGTTTTCCTTAATAGGTATAGATCCCACGCCTCGGGCACCGCCGAGATGAGACTTAACGAGATCAAGCGTCAGTGGTTGTCTGACGATACGAGAGTTCGCTTTCTGCTTACCAGCGCGTCTCTCTTCTGATATTTGTGTCTGTCCATGTGCGCCGCTAAAACCATCAAACGCCGCCATGAACTTTTCTTCTAGGTTCATCTCTGCCCCCTCGTGTTAGAAAGAGCAGGGGGTAACCAAATGATGATTTACCAGGGCGAGGTAAGCCCTTGCCGGGATCATTTGGTCTTTATACACGCGGCCCCCTGACCCACGTCGCAACATCCCGGCGATTAGAATGGGATATCGTCTCCGTCGTTATCCTGCTTCTTAGTCATCTCATCACTCGTGCCAGCGGAGGTCTGTACCTCACCTGACTTAAACGACTGGAAGAAGGAACGCGCAGCCATGAATGCTGGATCTGGCACCTCGGATGGCTCTACACGGGCGATAGCATAGTTGTACCATGTACCCCTGTCGTTGCTCTCTGAGACCACTGTAAGACGCCACGCAGTGCCCCACATAGGTGGGTTAAACAGACCATTAGGACCGTCATACTGAACCATACGCATCTGTGTGTTCCAGCGGCGTGAGACTTTGAGCTGAGTCTTCTTCATGTCACAGATAGCTTGCTGTGTAGCACCTGTCTTGGTGTCCACAATCATCACAAGATGCTGGGCTGAACGAACCAACTCATTGCCACTTGGTAGCATCTCCGCATTACCCTCGCGGGTAGTGTTGGCAAGGTCGGGATGGTTGGCAGGGATTTCACCCTGAAAGCCACCACCTGAGTCACGCAAACCAAACTCAAGATACTTGAGAGTGTACCCGCAAGGTATGACCACGACACCCTCGTCTCCATCCCAAGTCTCACCAGTAACGGTGTTGACTAGGTCACCAGCCGACGCGCCCTTGATAAACTTGGGATCGTTCTTCTGGATCTCTGGAGACAGAGCTTGCAGCACCCGCAAGAACGGGATCTGCATATCATCTGCGGTGATGCTATCCATCCCCTCACCAGCGAACTGAGCCATGTCAGCCATGATAGTTGAGGGAAGGGTTTCTTTCTTTTCTACTACTGCTGTATCAGCCATGTCTAGCTCCTTGTGATCTTGGCTTCTGTGCCGACAAATACTCCGAAGGTATCGAAGTCTATTTCCTGACCGCTTTCTATGCGGTTCTTTACCCAAGACTTCAACGTCATAGGATGAACGTGTGTCTTCTGCGCTGGCTCCAACCCTTGGTTGCGCAGGTCATCGACCACGGCACCCGCTTGGTTGTCTTGCCCAGCAGAGAAGGATACTGTCACGTCATTCTTGATGATGTCGGCCTCACCGATAGACCGCAAGAAACCAAAAGCCTCATCGCGTTTGTCCTCGGTAATACGGGCATGAACGAACTGGCGGAGAGTAACCTTGTTACCATCCACGTCAACCCTATCCATGCCCATCTCTTCCATGAGCATAGGGATATCTTCTTCGTTCACTTTTCTTTTCTTGAACTTGAGATCCTTGAGATGCTGTTCTGCATCCTTGATCTCCTGATCGATCTGAATAGATCGACGGATAAGGTTGGAAAGCTCCGAAGCGCCCTCCTTCCCAACTGTGTCAAACTTATCGGCGTTGACTGCCTCTTCTTCAAACAGCGAAAACACATCGCTCATCGCACTCTCCTTTTAGTACAAAGTTTTAGCCCTTCGGCTTTAGGTCCGCCCGGTCAACCTGACCGGACGGAGACGGGGTTATACATATTCCAACGGTGTACTGCAACCCCAAAATGTACACCGTAATCTTGGTTAGGCAGCTTTCTTTTCAGTCGCAGCCTTGACCATATGCGCAACCTGCTTACTGACAGACCTGTCGTTCTTGTCCGCAAGCTCACGCAATGTTCTGTATATATCTATCGACACAGCGATAGACTTCCACTTACTTGTATCCACACCTTTACTCCTATTCCCTGTTCAGCTAACGTATACTATCTTATGTTTTAGCCAGAGGTCAATAACCAAATGAGACCAGCAAAGAAAAACAGTGACGGTAAACGATGCGAGTTGATTGCTGCCAACTGGCTGTTCGCCCAAAACTGTTATGTCTACTCCCCTTTCTTGGAGCAAGGCCCGGTTGACCTGATAGCCATCACCCCCACTAGGAAGGTGCTATTGTTTGACGTGAAAAAAGCTGGACGCCGAAAGAATGGCTCAGTGATCTCACGTCTTTTAGGTGACGAACAAAAGAAGCTAGGTGTCCGCCTGTTATATGTTGACATGGAAACACATGAATGTGCCCTGTACCCATATCAGCTAGAAAGTAGATATCGGAGCAAACAAAGCCAGCACACCTCCGACTATGCCGAACAACGCGCATCTAACCGTCACTTCGGCGGGGGGTTAGTTCCAACCATTTCTTCACTTGTTCACCCAGAGTCTGAGCAGACAGCTCAATCTTTGACTGCAACGTCTTCACAATGTGTTCATCCACCGTGTTCTTTGTCATCAGATCCACATACAGGACAGGGTGATGCTGACCAATACGATGCGCACGATCCTCAGACTGAACACGAGTCTCAAGGTTGAAGTCATTAGCATAGTAGATCACGTTGGTCGCTGCCGTGAGAGTCAAACCAAATCCTGCGGTCTGCGGGTTAGCCACAAAGAACCTTGCGTCCCCGAACTGAAAAGACTTGATCGCTTCCTGTCTTGCATCATCAGTCGTGTCCCCAAAATAACTGACCGTGGAACTCGGACCGTGGGTCTTTTTCAGGGCAGCTTCGATCTTCTTGATGTCGTACCTGAACCTCGACCAAATGATAACCTTACCATCCATCTCATCGATGCACTCCTCCAGCGCAGCCAGACGCTTGGTAGGAACCTCAACCAGCTCTCCATCGTCTGTCATCACATGCCCACACAGAACCTGCTGCAATCGTAGTAGTTGAGTCATGGCTGCTGGAGCTGTGACCAGCTCTCCATCCTCCAGGATGGCGATAGCCGCAGACTTGATCGATGCATAGTAGTCTAGCTGTTGATCAGTCAGCCCCACCTGTCGAGTGGTATATATCTTCTCAGGTAGGTCTAGGGCTTCTTCCTTTGTCACACGGTAAGAGAACGTGCGCAGCTTATCCGACAGCTCCTCCAGATTTCTGTAGCCCACTACCTGCTGAAATGAATGACTGCCCATGCGCTGTGTGCGAGTGATCGCGTACCGCCCCTGGAATGAGTAGTAAGAGTCATGGCCCAGCAGCTTTTTGTCCATGAATCCACATTGTGCGTACAAGTCTAACGGCGACTTCGTAACAGGTGACCCTGTAAGTATGCGCTTGTAGGCCGCTGTCGTGCCGAGCCGTACCAGACTTTTAGTCCGCTTGGCTTTGGGGTTCTTGATTGTTGTTGACTCGTCAACCGCAAGAAGAAATGTGCTGTCTCCAACGAATGCCTCCATATACTTTGGCAGCTTCGCAGTCGCAAACCCCTCCACATTCGCCAGAAATATGCGGAGGACGCCACGCTTCTTAATGGCATCTCGGAGGCGCTCTGTTTCTTTTTTGTTGGCACTCGCTTTCCATACATAAATCTCATGCGGAATGCCCTCTGGTAGATGAGTCGGTATCTCGCTAGTCTGCCAATTTCGGTAGACGCCTTTCGGAGCCACGATAACTGCGGTGTCGATCTTTTTGTTCTCATAAAGCCAGACGATGTTATCAAGTAAGACTTTCGATTTGCCACAACCCATCTCCATAAAATAGCCATAGTTCCTAGCATCATGCGACTTAGTCAGTGCAGTGTGCTGGTGGTCATACGGTTTTGTTTTATAGTTGAACTTCATGTCGCTACTCCGAGTCTGTATCACCTAACATGATGCCAAACCTTGCGGCCTCAAAATACCAGAAGATTTCAGCGGGATCGTGAATGGTCGTGACCATTTGCACAGACCCCTCCTTGTTCTGACCAAGGATAATCAGATCCTTAAAGTGATCGGCTGCCATCTCACAAACCTTTGGCACAGGTTCTTTGGCCTTCTCAACTTTCTTCACGGGGAAACTAAGTACGTTGTCTGTCATCTGTATTTCTTTCCTGAGAGTTTCTCATGTCAATGTATGTATCCAAACGCTTGCGCGTTTCTTCAGCCTGACGGTACAGACCTGCGATCATCAGCTCTGTAAGCTCCTCGTCAAGAATTCTAATGATCCGGGTCAACCCTTGAGTATTCTGTTCCATGCTTTCTCCACCATTTCCTTATGCTCATCGTCGTAATCATTACCGTAGTCAGTCATGTACTCTAACTTCTCCATGACAACGCCTTCGATAATGGATACAGCGGAAGACCATGAAAGTTTTTCTTCCTTCTCAGCTATCTGCTCCGCTGTCGGAGACAACCATGTTTCATGCATATCCGGCTCCCACTCAGATGGTAACGTATCATCTGATATCTTATCAGATGATGGTCGGCTGTCAATGATGCGCAACTTGCACACAGTACATTGGTTGCCCTCTACTTTGGCATCGCACGATGGGCACCGGCCCCTAGCCATGCGCTTCGCAAACAATCCATCTCCCTCAATAATCACATGAACCTCCCTGACAACAATCATCAATCACAACATGGCACCCCACACACTGAGTGTGCCCATGTACTTCCACACGATCTCGGCTCCCGCACCTCGGACAGCGGCCCTCGTAAGACATGTCCTGCTCATGCTCCTTGGCGATGAGTCCATCCCTCTTGTCGGGAATAACATGGTGCCTGCGTATGCCTCGCCAATTTGGATCTCTCTGCTTCATGTCTCTTCCTCCTCTTTACCCAACACCCAGCGCATTCGTATGTGCCGTCAGAGTTGTGTACGTCAGATGGTGCTGCGCCACACAACTCGCATGTCGGCCTTTTATCAACATACATTTAATCATACCCCCACCGCTTCGGGGCAGAGTACGCTTCTTCAACATGCCCCGCGCCCCCCAGCGATTGAACAATTTCGGTTGTCTTTTCTACCTCTTCGACTCTTGGATCTTCATCCCGTGCCGGAATGTACTCAGCGTTAAGCCAACGCCGTATGCTCTCTCTTGTGCGGCTCCGCCCCAAGTCATCTTTGTACCACTTACTCGTCACCATCCTGGATACCTATCCTCATGCAGACCATTTCCTCATTGAGCGGCATTTGATCCTCCCAGTGGTACTGAGTCGCCGCCACATGACACTGGGCTATTGTATCATAAAAGCCCAGCGCCTCATGGTTGAGGGTGTTGTGTTCTGTCAATGAGATCACAAGCAACACCCATTTAATCATCGTGTTCCTCCTCCGGCTGCACGTCCTCTTTCAGAACGTAGTCCATCCAAAACGCCCCCTGTTTTTTGGGCGGCGCAAAACCAAACGTAACTTCCATGACGTGGAGCGCAGACTCAAGATTTCTAAGGTCAGAAATCCAAAGATCGTTTGTCTCTACGATTGTATTCTTCATGTCCTTCAGCTCATTACGAGCCTTCAGCAAAGCTATACGCATATCCCTAGTCATCCTCTTGCCGTTCATGCCGCTCATACCATGTCTCCTTGTCTGGTTTTATATTTACGCACATTGTTTCCTGACAGTCTGTATTTACGCCGCTGCTTCTTCTGCTGATCTGTCATCTCAGCACTGCTTTTGCGCAGCTTCGCTTCTTCGTCGTCGGCTGTCGGTGCCGCACTGAACGGCACAAACATAGTTTGCAGGGGCTTGTCTTTATCCCGCCCCTCGTGGATCTCAGGATAGATAGCGACGAACACGCCTGCTTTCTCCTTGATTATCTGCACCGACAGGTTTTGGATATCGACCCACGTCTCCTGCCCACGCAACCGATAGGGCTTGTTCTGCAACAAGTTGTCTTCGGTATAATAGCTGTTGTTATTGGCGTTTCTCATTCTTCTTCCTTGTCCTCTACATGGTCTGACCAGTGTTCTACGGCCTCATCATATACATCCAGATTATGCGCACCGTGACGAGCGGCCCACGAATCTCGACTCATCCACATGGCATCTTCCTCCATGTCCATCAGCCAACCCTTTACCTTACCCATTACTTTTCTCCTTTGTTCTTGGTCCCTCAAAAACATACTGACGATGGAACGCCAGAAAATTTAATGTCCTATCCGATTTGATTGGAACTGTAACATCCGCTTTCAGTCCCATACTCAACAGCAATTCATCACTTACCCCGGACTTTTCGCTTTTCATAAGCTTCCCCTCGTGATCAAACGAAATGTAACCACAATCAAAAAGCTTGTCGGCATTTGGCGACAACAAAAACCCATTGTGTGGATCTGTTTTTTCAGCCCTCAAATCGCACGATGCAAATGGTTTTATGTGACTAGCTATCAAAAACCGTGGGTCTGCAATCAAAGTAAATGGGCACATTGCCTCGCAATCTGTGGCATCAAGTAGCCTGTCCCTGAACAAGGCCCGATCTACAGACTCATCCCGCTTCCGCCTTTCGTCCCTAGATATATTATTCTTAGGCGGTGGAGAATTTTTCTGTGTTGGTTCTAACTTAATCCTAGCCAGACTTTCGGTAAAGTTTACTAACCTACCCAAATTAGTCGGACCATCAAAATATGGTTCAAGTCCATACACACCTAAAAAGTTTAAGGTAATGACTGCCCCTAATGGTGAACACATTGTCGTCATGTTCTTGTCGTCATAATTAGGGAACGCTAGTCGATAAATCCTTGACTCTTTTTCTGTTGGGTTATTGTGTAAATACCCATTCAAATCCCTAGCCAGAAGCGTTGATGTTGCTCCCCTGTGTATTTTTGTTTTTATTCCCTTCATCCACTCAAAAAGTTGAGTGCGTTTTATGCACATACTTCGTACAAAACTTTTGTCGTTTTCAAGATGCAGGACCAAAGACCACGACACGCCAGCGGTAATGTCCTGTTTCTCTTGTGCCTCCTTTACATCGTATGGAAACGGGTCACCAGCACCATACAGGATCACCTTGTTACGATCCTCTGATGTCGGGGCTACATCTCTATATTCAATCCCATTGCTCCTCTCCGGGGCAGCAGGCTGTCTTTTGCGGCGAACCTCGACCTGAACAGTCCTGCGACCAGCACCGAGCGATGGCACACCACGGAGTTGACTAGCATCGATACTGCCTAGCTTCAGCCTACCGCCCGCTAAGCTTAGTTTTTTCTCGCCCATA
>Ga0208434_1000074_pt1 | contig 53064 bp, 60 predicted proteins | sample 13_taG_FD_184086 | JGI IMG/M metagenome (GOLD analysis project Ga0208434, IMG submission 184086) | Marine viral communities from the Subarctic Pacific Ocean - 13_ETSP_OMZ_AT15268 metaG (SPAdes) (version 2) | ecosystem: Environmental > Aquatic > Marine > Oceanic | place: Pacific Ocean | collected... | reverse complement strand
TAAGGTCGCTAGGAGGTACTACCAAGGGCTTGTAAGAGGGTATATCTGCCCGTGGCACCTCTAGTATTGGTGGAGGTAATTGAAGCGGTTCAGGGAGCGTTATAGAGGGGAACAGTGGTGGCTCCCCTAGGTTCATTTCTTAACCGGGAATAAACCGTTACGGATAAATTCAACTGCTTTGTCATCGATATCATTATCGGTTGACTCACACAGTTTCTCTAGCATTTCTACAATCAATGCTTTAACACGATCAGATTGTAAGAATGAAAATAGTAGTGGTCTAATAAGTGTAATCATGGTTCATCAGCGGGTAGTGGTTCGTTGCCTTCGGCTAGCCATTCGAGATATTCTTGATAGTCGGTATTAGATTCTCCTTTTACTATGTATAAAGGATTTACACCATCTTCAAGTTTCATAACAACACAGTTACCAGGAAAATCTGGCTCGTGGTACATTAGTTTGTAGTTCATAGTTCAGCATCAAAATTTAGAATAAGAATACCACTACTAGGGAGCGCAGTCGGTCTTAAATATACTGTAAAGTTTGCACTTATATTTCGTGATGATATAAGGTTAGCTCCTGATGGTGTTGATCTATTCATTGATGGATTCCCTGCATAACCAGAAGAAGAAGCCGTTCCTCCTGTATATGTAAAATTAGGTGCTATCCGCATTTCAGCCGGGAATGGCACAAAAGCATATGCAGGACCCGCTGATGCCTCAAACCGCGACATTAGATAGTGTTGTGGCGCACTTTCATCTCCTAAGTCTATTTGATATCGATACCTCTGACACTTAGCCAAAGTCTGACCATAGCTTTCGTGTTCAAAAGGGGTGGCCTTGGAACCGACCTCTAATTGGACGCCAGTGATTTGCCAAGTTGCACCATTAGTAGCGATCAACTGTGTTTCACCAGTTGCAGTTCTAGCAGAAGAGCTATTCCATTGACCTGGAGTACCCTGCAAATTACTAGCCATACCAAAGCTCCAGTAAATTGTGATACCTGTTCTGTTATCCGTATACCAAGTACCCGAAGTTTCTCCAGGAATAGTTATAGTTTTCCTTTCCCAGGTATTTGCTGCTGAAATTGTATACAAAACAGGGTATACTCTATTGCCTGCTGAGTTTTGAAGTGAAACAGAGAATGACCCTGTAACACTTGAACGAACATAAAAAGATAAGGTAACAGTTTGCGCTGCTGATGATCCCCAATTTAAATGTGCAATATTGTTTCCTTCGACACGATGCCGGATCCAAGTTTGCTGGCCTGTAGACAAGCTAGTGTCTGCAGATGTAACAGTAATTTTTGTAGAGTTAACAAAATTATCTGGGCCTTCAGCTACATTTGCCATATTAAGCGAGCCGCCTGTACTTTCATACGCTTGAAATCTATCGGTAAGAAATGTTGCAGTACCATCAGTCAGGCTTACGCTAGTGCCTCTTTGATGCACTCTATGATCCCCATTAATCACGAGGTTCCTGTTACTTAACGCCCCAGCAGTTGGCATCTGCAAGCCGTCAATACTGACGCCCTCACCTACATTAGGTGGGTCGATATTATTTACTTTAATTGTACTCATATTTATGCTCCCGGTTTAGTAGGCCAAGTGATGTTTGTTGGGTTGCTTTGTGTAGTCACATCGCGTAGTGCTTGTCTATAAGTTTGCCAAACATCTTTTTGTGTATCAGACAAGGGGGAATCATTGCCGACCGTCCAATCACAGTCTTGAAGACGAATGTTGCGAGTAGTTCGTACATCATTCCAAACAGCATTGGCTTGTAGATGTGCAACAAACACAGAAGGCTCTACACCAAAAGTTTGTTCAGAAGATGCTACTAGCAGCGCCTCTTCTGTAATATCGTTCCAACTAACCCCATCAACACCAAAAGTGCCTGTGGCATTAAGTTGCTGAGCAGCTTGCATTAGCTGTGAAATTGTGTATGACATTAGATCTCCTTTCTATAATGAAATAGCTGAAAATGACGCCTGCCGAGCCAATTACATACGCCAGTAGAACCCGAAGCTACTAATGAATACTGTTGATAAGTGCAGGTAAAAGTAATATCGTCGCCGTCATTAAAGGTTGTACTATCTGGTTGCAGGAACGCAAAACAACAGCCTAACTGCATTGCCTCTTTAGTAGCGCGGCCATCCATTCGCAACCAGACTTTTGTATCTTGTCCTTGCAAAACAGTAGAGCCAGAAAATAACCTCGGTCTAATGTGTAATCCCACATAATTCTGTTGATCAGTTGACGCTAAAGCAATACCAACAGGAACATAAGCGTATACAATAATAATATCTCCACGCTTATACCCAGTAGTAGTAACTGAAATATCGGGGTCAGTTGTTTCTGTTGTACCTATATTTCTAGATAAGGCACTACCAGCTTCTTTGTAGCGCAGGAAGGCATAATTATTTGGCAGCTCGTTTGTAAATGTAAGCTGATTACTACCGTCTGTTTTAAGAAATTGACCAGCATTTCCATCAGCACTTGGCAATGTAAAACTGATGTCCGATCCAATAGCTGCGGGCACACCCAGTTCAACCGAACCAGACGTTGCCCCGTTTAATTTAATAGGCATAATTAGCGCACCAACCAGTAAGTAAGTCCATTGTTTCCATCTCTAAGTTTTAACCAACGATCGCCAGTGGGCTGATTTGGTCTCATCCATAATTTACCCATCAAGCCGACTGGATCCCATTCAGGCCGTTCAGACCTTGGGACATAACAACTAGATGGGTCAAAATCTGGATTAGGTGTTCTGACTTGTGACGTAATTCTCAAATCTTGATCTACCATCCACTGTTTAATTTCACCACTAGCAAGTTTTTCTTCAATTTCGGAAACTGCGCAAGAACTGTCACAACTTTGCAGCCTAAATAGATCATTCTTATCAGGCTGATATTCATTTTCACCATGATTCCAAACGAGCAGTTCAATATGTTGCATTATTTCTCTCCCAAAATCGTCTTTGAGATAACGTCCTTGCCATTTTAAATCAGCAGAATCACCCAGTACAGCAGGCGCTGCAGAAATAATTCCTATGATTTGTGAAGTAGCATCAGTATCTAGTGCCTTTCTAATTTTACCGTCTTGTAAAACAACACTATATCCAACTCTATCCTCATTTTCTGGGTTACCGTCTAACCACTCAAAAGATTCGGCATAGTCAGCACCTGATGAAACACTGCCGCCAGCATCAGAATATATTTTCCCATCAGTTGCTCTTACTCTAAATTGAACATCATCATTAGCAGTTGATGTTCCAGTCTCTGCATAAAAACTGTTATGACTTGATGACGGTGTTGAATATGCGATCATCCTTATATTGCCTTCACCAGAACCCTGGTAAGCATATATCCCAGTAGCAGAACTATTATAAACACTATTAGGACTACCTTCGTCAGACTCAACTCTTCCTGCATAGAAAGTTTTTTTACAATTAATTCTGCCTGAACCGGTCATCCTTAATGTTTGATCTGCATCATAATCAATAGGTGTTGTAGCATCATTCGAGTCTGTGTAATAAAAACAAGCAAGATCGTCATCATCGCTAGTTGAACATCTCAAGTGGACTCTTGCACGATAACCTGTTTGGTCAGTTGTGCCTTGAAACGCTGTAAAGCCAATATTGTTATCTGGTATGTATGTGCTAACTGGCTGATCTGCATCCGTTTGCGACACTCCTGCGAGCATACTTCTAGCACCATAAACAGAACCAGATGCAGCAATACTAAGAAGATTAACATCAGCAGCTCTCACGTCTCCAGGTGATGCCTGCAGCGATTTTCTTTCAATTCTAAATACTTGCCGACTCCAATCATCAAGACCCATACCAGGAGCAAAATATAATCCATCACCTGCTGTGTTTTCAATTGTTAGAGAATCAGTGTTGGCATCAAGGTTAAGATCAAAACCAGTGTTAGTGGTTTTTATTTTCTCAACGCCGCCAGTAACAATACTGACTTCATCTGTTCCGTAGACCAGACCCGTGTCAGTATCTGTTCCTGTAATACTTGGTTGTGCGGTTGTATTAGTACCGTTAATTTTAATAGTCATAGTTAAACAATTACCCAGTTAGATCCTGAAGGTACGGTGACAGTTGCACCGCTATTGACCGTCAACGGTCCAGCACTAATAACATTCTTACCAGTACCAATTGTGTACGATTGCGTGATCGTGTTGTCATGTTCGACAGCCCACGTATCACTTCCGCCACCTGTTGCACCACCGCCGACACTTGCCCAAGCTGTGCCTGTATAACCTTCAAATTGGGTTACATCAGTGTTAAACCGGATATAACCAGCAGCAGGTGAATTGTCACGTTGAGCTGCAGTTCCACTAGGTAGTTTTGCAGCACCCGTCGCACTTGTCTTTTGGATCTTTTCTGTATCTAACTCTTGGATAGCTGCCTGTACATTTGTTCCGGCTAAGTTACCAGCTGCTGTAAATGTAATGTTTGCTGCATCTCCAGGTACATAGGCAATTACCCATGCAGTTCCTGTGTACAGCTTCATCACCTCGTTAGTTGTGTTGAAGTACAGGTCACCTGCAGTCAACGCATCTCCATCATTATCAACAGTGGGATCAGCAGCCTTAGCTCCTAGATAGGTATCGTCAAAGTTATCGAATGCTGCAAGTGCAGAAGCTGCCGAAGTAGCAGCTGACGTTGCACTGTTTGACGAGTCTGTGGCGCTATTGGCTGCGTTTGTCTCTGATGTAGAGGCTTGACTTGCACTTGTAGCAGCTGCTGAAGCACTAGTGGAAGCATTTGTAGCCTGGGTCGTAGCTGTAGATGCACTATTTGAAGCGTTTGTAGCCTGTGTAGTAGCCGTAACCGCTTCATTAGCAGCTGTAGTAGCGCTATTCGCCGATGCTGTGGCACTGTTGGCCGATGCTGTGGCGCTATTAGCGCTAGCTGTTGCACTATTAGCTGAGTTTGTAGCTTGAGTGCTTGAAGTACTCGCACTTGTCGCTGAATTAGTAGCTGAGGTGGCCGAACTAGAAGCAGAAGAGGCCGATGCTGTAGCAGATGCTGCCGCTGCATCTACTTGAGCTTGGTGTGTAGTGATTAAGCCGTCTACATAGCCGCGAGTACTAGCGTCAGTAGCCGCTGTAGGCGTTCCTAGGCTTACAATCTTTTGGTTGCTCATATCGAGCTGACCAATAAGAGTACCTCCTAGGGTACTTAATGCTTCATTAGAAACTTCCTGTGAGACATACAGAGTCTGAATGAAGTTATCGTTTAGATCTTTAGCCTTAATTGAAGAACCAGCATAAAATGCCGACGCAACATCTTCAATATTGGTTTCTCTAAAGATAGTAATGGTTACACCCGATGCAGGTGCAGTAGTAAGAGCTAGAGTAGTGGCGTTGGAAAAAGTAAATTGTGTTGTAGCAGTTCCGTCAAGTTGTACCTTGACATCACTTTCAGAAATATAGGGGAATGTAAAACTGAAGAGGGTCGTTGACCCATCTCCAGTATAAGTATTGGATGTAGTTGCCATAGTCTAGACAAATAAGTTACTTGGTTGGTTGAGTAAACGCGGCGTAGTCTTTAATATTATTAATTACATCGAAGCTAGCAGGATCTTCTTTGCCTGAACCTAGCTTTGCACTACGTTCAGCATAAGTATTTTTCCAGTTAATAGATACGGGGTTATCACCCTTTACGAGAGCGTTACGCCCACGTTCATTAGCTGCTGCTACAAGCTTATCAAGCATTCCATACCAAGAACTTTCCTTACGTGGTTCTGCCGGTAAGACATCTCGACCTTCTACACGGTCTCGCCAACTGTTATAGGCACGTTGGAAATCAGTACTTCTCAACTTGTCTGTAAGTTGTTTAGCAAAGTTACCATTGTCATACATAGCTAGTCGATAAAGTCGCTCTTCACTGGGATCCATAGTTACCCCACCGATCCTTTTTGGATGGGCAAGATTAATTGGATATTCAAGCCTTGCAAACTCATCTAACAATGGACTAGCATGTTTACCGATAACAGTAAATGGATTTAGACTGTTAACAGGATTATTGTACTTATTAGGGATATCAAGGCCAGTTAAAATGTCTGGCTTAAGTACTTTTCCACTCTCAAGACCAAGTGCTTCCATAGCAGGAGCAGCTAAGCCGCCAGTCATCTTGTTCAAAGCAGTTTGATACCAAGTTTGGTATTCGTGCATGTTTGATGAGAGAAGGCTTTGAAGGTGACGACGAGCAGATGAATTACCTAAAACCGTATTACCCATTTCATAAACCTTGGCAGTAAGTCCCTCAGGAGTCTCATTACGCAAGTCAAATATTTCAGCCATGTTTAAAACACCTTGAAACATTGGCTGCTCAAGAATCGCATTAGCAGCAAAGAAAGGAAGAGCACCTGCTAAGTATTCATAATCACCTTGAGCTAACTTACCGGCATTAGTTACCAAGTCAGATGTAGTAGATAAAAGAATTGCAAATCCAGGTAAAGGGGCAAAAGAAACCCACTTACCTTTTTTATAATTTCTATCTTCTTTTGACTTCATAAGTTCGTCAAAAGGACCAACCCAAACACTTATAGGCTCATGATCTTGTAACCACTGTTCTCGCCTAGGCCCAGGCTCTGGACCATAACCAGTCATTAGACCTTGAGTCGTCAACATGGCTGCCATACCAGTTATGGTTGATCCAAGAGCCATACGACCACGCATAATCGCTTGTTCATCTGGAGTCCCATATTTCATTACATGGCGATGCTCAGAGGACAATTTGGCTAGTGGTGAAAGTTGTAGAGCATAACGAGATATATTATGACCAGTCCTAAAGAAAGGAAGAACTAATCGACCACCAGGTAATTTCTGAACACCTGCACTCATAGAACCAGCCCAGCCTTCTAAATCACGCTGAAAAGCTGCATCTTCGGTAATTTTAACAAGTTTATGATCCAGAATCTCACCAGAAGCAGATAGCTTTCTTGTTGATAGCGTCTGATAGAGCTCTTCCCTCGACTTAAATGAAGCTCCTTCACCTGCAAGCCTGTCAGCCTCAACGGCAGCTTCATATCGAAGTTCCATACGTGCCAACATAGATTTAGTAAAATCATCACCAGCTTGCAAAGCTTTACCAGGCCAGTTAAACCAGATATTGTTGAATAAATCAAACGCAGTAAGAGCTAAGTCACCAGCAATACGACCAGCGGGACCAGCAGACCTCCTCATGTTAACAATTGCCTTACGGTCCTCAAGTACAAAGTTCGTGAGGTTTGATTTAGGCGTCGTTATTGCATAAGGTGAGTTAAAGGAAGACTTAGCTACAGCAAGAGATTCAACAAAAGTAGTATAAATAGAGTCAAAAGAAGCAGCTCCAAGTCTTGCGCCCTTAAAGTCACCAGTTAATAGGTTGCCAACAGTTCTTGAAGCAGTACGCTCGCCCATAGCGATAGTGTTACCAGCTATGTTACGTGTATGTGTTAAAGGAGACGAAAGAAGAGAATTTATATAAACGGATTCAACACGTTTGAACCCTACTTTGCCAATCCCATAGATTACATTGGTAATTGCCGTAGGATCGCCTTTGGAATGAGCGAGAGCAATAGATAGCTTACCAAATTGCTTCTGAAAGCGCTTTATCGCAAGTGGGTCAGTAGCTTCTAATCCTTCACGCATATCCCTAAACACTTTGCTGATAATTGCATTATCTGCTTCCAAAGCACGTAAAGTATCAGGAGGAACATCACCCCAGTTTTTTAGATTATCACTAGAAAACCTTGTCGCCTCTTTTTTCATAGTGAGCAAAGCTTCACCACGATCAAGAATCTGTCTTGCTTGTAGTTTGAAAGGAACATCAAACTGAGTTAGTTGATAAGCTTCTTCCGCCAGAAAACTAATACGCTCTGATACTGAATTGACCAATGTGTCAAGAACAACAGCACCACCAGCATCAACACCTTTGATATCAAGAGTACTTTTAAAACGCAGAGGCTCTAACAAAGCTGGATTACGAGTATCTGCAAACTGTGCAAGTGATTGCATTGTTTTTAGTACATGCTCTTCAGGCTGACGACGCAAGCGAGCAGTTAGATAATCAACGTCAATATCAGGGATTTGCTCCTTGATAAATGATTTCAATTGATCTATGTCTTTAAGTCGACTTATGTCAGCCTCATTCACAAGGCTCTTCCCAGACCCTAGAGGGCCTTCCCAGAAGCTTGATACAGACTCATTAATATTGAACTTTCGGGTCTGTTGTACGCGATCCTGGGGGTCAAAGAGGGCAGGCTTACCCTCAACGAGCATATTGCTTGCTCTATATGCTTTAGTTAAGTCTGATTTCTGTAAGTCTGTAAGTTCATCGTATGGGGTCTTTCTATTAGGATCAGATTCCCAAATCTGACGTACTTGATTATCAGTACTTACAGTAGAAGGGCGTCCACTGTTCTGTACGTTTTCTGCCTTACGAGCAGCATTACCTGGATCGAGATCAGGGCGATCAGGGCCAAAGTCAAGTTCACCTTGCTTATTTACCCTAATATCAAGATCAAGTTCACCCTGTTTAGGCTCAGGTGGCTTGTAGTCAATAGGTTGAGAAGTGGTTTCATAGACATTGCCACTTGCCGATTTTGAAGAAATCTTCTTCTTTTTACCTTTTACAGGCTTACCAAGGTCAAGTTCAGGTTGTTCACCATAAGCGTATTTACGAGTGGCTTCAACTGCTTTTTCTGCTGCTCTGGCTCGGCTTTCACCCTCAGCTAAAGCGTCAAGCTTGGCTTTCCTACCAGCACGAAAAGCTCCATATGCCTCTTGAAGGCCATCGACTGCCGTGCCGATAATACCTCCCTCAATCATATTTTTGAGTCTGCGAATCCAAGGATTATCAAACTCATCATGTGCAAGAGCTTTGGATAGGTTATTAGCAAAGGGACCTGATTGAACAAGATTGCTCATGTTTCCTTCACCAGGCTCTGAAAAGAAGTCATAAAGAGCACCACGGAAAGTTTCCGATGCAACACGGCTTTGAAGAGTCTTACCACCTCCAACGCCAACACCAGCAGCCTTGAGCCCCTTCATGCCGATAACAACAGCAATCATCTGTTCTGCAAACTTACCGACAGGTGTTTTGGCATTGGCAGTACCTAGATCCCAATCAGCCCATTCATAGTTTTCGTTCCAAGGGATATTCTTGGGATCTTCTTGGCCAGGAAGAACTGTTTTAATACCAGCACGTAGAGTATCAATTCCAAGTTCAACAGTTTCACCTAGAGTTTCAATTGTCTGAGCAGAAGCACCCTCAACAGCACCGGTTGTTTCAGCAAGAACTTGGCGGATGGGATTACTTTGAATCTGTTTCTCTCGTTCCCCACGCTTCTCGATAAACCTTTCTTCGATCTCTTCGCGAGTTTGACTATTCCCTTGAAAGTTGTCATCAATAGAATCCCTAAGACCAAGCATGGCATTATCAACCCAATTAAGGTCACGCCTTGCTTCAAACTCTTCCTCTTCTTCCTGCTCTATCTCTGCATCAATTTCAGCAGATTCCTCATCTGTTAAGGACTCAGATGTGATTTCTGGAAGGGCGGGGTCTTCTTCAGGATTATCCCTGAGGTAGCTTTCTCGGTTTTGCTGATTTACCTTATCCCAATAAGCCTTTTCTTCTTCTGTAAAATTAAGTTCTTCCATTTAGTTTTGATACCTATCGAAAAGGTCTTGTGTGTACTGCTGCATATTTGGTTCATTAGGAAATTTATCGTGATATCTAGGATTATTCCAATGTTCAACAGCTCCGGGACCGCCATACCACATTGCTGCAACACGACGAATTAAGACTTCTCCTTTATATCCAAGGCGCATCTGCGACATAAAATACTGATTTATTTTCCCGTTTATAATTTGTTCTTGAAGGCTAGGGTTACGCGAAAGTTCACGTTGACTAGCTGTGTAACCAAGAATTTCACGAGACCAAGGTCCAATATTTACTGGAAGTAGCTGACCTAAACCGAAGGCTTTTGTACGGTCGTTTTCAGCCGTGGGATCAAAAGATGACTCCTTTCCTATTAATGCACGTCTAAATGCATCTTGACTAACATCACCAAAAGTTTTACCCGTGTCACCAGGCTGCGGCGTATAGTTAGTCTGGACAGAAGTTTCAACTGGTTCAGGCTTTTCAAGCTGATAGTTTTTACGCTGGGACTCAACAAGAACCTCAACAGTAGTACCCACAGCGGCTGCTTTAGCCACAACATCGGACTCAACTTCCTGACCTTGCGACAAAGCTATCTGAGCCCTCGTGACGGCCTGAGGAGACAAAATATAAGCTGTATCTAAATCAATTATTTCTGCACGAGTACCAATTTGCTGGGCTGTATAGTTTCTAAAATCAACAACATTCTGGCCTTCTTCATCTGTAAGAGTTGGAAGTACTTCACGAATGTCTGTACCGCCCATTGTGTAATTAAATGTATTTTCAGTCCCATCTTTGGCTACACCCATTTCAAATGTCACCTCTTTGCCAATTAGCTTTCCCTGCTCTTGGATATATTCACTAATTTTAGAATCAGAAATCCCTGGATTATCTCGGATAAATCTGGTTACTCGCTGATTAAGCCTACGCGCAATATCTTTCTTTACACCAAGACCTTTTCCTTGCATTAGGATTTTAGAGGCTTCACTTTCAAGGAATTTACTTTTACCTTTTAGTTCAATAGCAGTAAGTAAAGCAGCACTACCCTGAGCTTCCATTTCCGATTCAAACTCTCTAGCTCTTTTAGCAGATGCTGTGTCTAATGATTCACCATTAACACCACCATCAGGATCGTATCCTAATTCTGTAGCTTGCTCCATTGTAATCTGGCCAGTAACAGCCTGATTATGCAAAAAGGATTGCGGCAAGATTCTACCTTCAGCCTGCTCTTTTTTAAGCTCAAGGAATGTAAATGGACTATAATTAGGTGTGCTTTCTAACTGCGCGGCCTTTAGATCTCCCTCAGATGTTTGTAATGCTCTATAAGACTCAACAGCTTCCGCATTAATACGAACTTCATCTTCAGGCGTAACATCTTCCTGAGCAAGAGCAGAGATACGGTCGCGTCCAATTTGTTGAACCCTGATTTGAGATAGATTAGATTCTCTTCGGATATCATCGATCTCACGAGAAATTACTCCAGTACGAGCATTGTCGAACATCTCTTCGTAAACGTCACCTAGCTTTCTACCCTTATGGTCAACAACCAGAGCAAGTTTCTCAATAAATTGAGGGCGCTTTTTACGGACTGCCCAGTCGAGCATATCTTGAGTAGAATCAACTCTAGCTTTACCTTCTTGACCTCCAAAACCACCTGAACCGAAATAAGCAGCAGATGATAGGTTATAAATTTCTTGTGGTGATTTTGTCCCAGCATTCAGCATGTTAGTTGTGTCATGCTCGGCTGCTAGAAGAAGTTCAGCGGCTGCTTCGGTGTTAAGAGCTTTATTAGCCTGAAGTGCCCAAGAGCGGGTGATCTCTACAACTACAGGGACAATAGTCTGAGCCTTGTCGGACACAGACATGCCATCGAGACCGGCGAGACGGTAAAAGTCACTTTTAGCCTGGTCTACAATAATTTGGACGTCGCCAGGCTTTGCTGTGGCAACAGTGAATTTTTCTCCATTAAGACGACGGAATGAACGTCGAGTATCTCCGACAAACGCAGAAAAGAAGACAGGAAAATCAGTAGCAGCAACTACAGCATTACTTCTAGAGACCTGGCCATAGCTATTTGTATATAGCTCCTCTCTTAGTTGACTTTGCTCTGTCCTGTCATTGGTAGATGACGTAATAGCCTTTTCTGTAGCTCTAATAACTGAAGGCTCATTAGCCGAAAAATCATTCTCAGAATCAATAGCATCCTTATTGCCGCCAAAATCAGCACGTTCTAAAGGAAATGTATTCTCGACTAAAGTCTTATCATTTTTGTCCTTCTCTTGCCGTTTATATTTATCAGCACTGTACTGAACAACGCTACCACTGAACTTAAGAAGACTTCCAATAGTATCAGCAAAAAGCTTTGTATTGGCAGAGGCTTCACGGGCATCAGCCTGAGCAAGTACACCATCGTAAGTAAGCTTGGCTTTCTGGTTACTAAGGTCAATAGTACGGTCTAGTTGATCAGCCTTAAGCCGCATCTCTTCAAAACGAAGACTACGGTCCTGAAAATCACCTTCAAGCTTTAAAGATGCTTTTTGTGCATTTTGTGAGAGATCAAGAGCTTGCCTGTCAGCTAACTGACCGGTCTTTTGATTTGCTTCAGCAGCTGTTTGCTGTCCCTTTAAAAAGGATGTAGCAGCCTGCTGCTCACGAAATTGTTGCCGACGCTTAGTATCAGCCTCTTGAATGATTTGATTCTTACGGCCCTCAAGAGCTTTGGATTTAGATTTACCTTTGACTGTTGAATTACTGGACTGGGCGTACCCTTGAAAGCGAGTACCGCCGAAATCTGCTTGTCTCGCCATATTGTTAAACGTAAGGGTTGTCTATATTCAGGCCGACTAACTGTGGAGCCTTGGGGTTGGTAGGTAGGTAAGGGTTGGTTGGATTAAAGCCGATCTGACTTTCAGCTTTATTATTCTGAGATTCCGCTTGGAGATAAGCAGCATCCATATTCAGTAGAGCTTGCTCACTAGCACTGTCAAGAGAGGCCATCTCTTGGGCTTCAGCGAATCCCTTCTGACGATCTACATCCATGGTTAGTAGACCAATAGACTGACCAGATTGACCACGCGCAAGAATTGATCCTTTAGCACCAATAGATTTTGCTAAAAGGTTTTGTTGTTCAAAGAGAGCCTTCTTACGCACTTCATTTAGCTTTGCCTGCTCTGCAAGTTGAGCGCGATTGGCACCCTCATTGTTTAGGGTAATCTGCTCTCTAGCTTCCTCTACAGAGCCCTGGTATAGCTGACGATCAATCTCATTACGACGCATGATCTGAACGCGCTCTTGCTGTACAGACTGCTGTTGCTGTTGATATTGATTTAAGATACTTGCATTAGCTTGCTGGATCTGTAAATCGGTCTGCTGTTGTTGTTGCTGTCTAGCAAGAAGTTGAGAGCGGATCTGCTGATTGAGCTGGAGACGAGCTTGATCCTGTTGACTTTTCTGTTGCTGAGCAAGTTGCCTACGTTGTAGGGTTTGCTGTTGAATTTGGTTCTGTTGTTGCTGCATATTTTGCATCTGCGTCATACGCATCTGAGCAGCAGCTTGTGATCGTTGAGCTTGGGCAGCAGCCTGTTGTTGTTGCTGTTGATATATCCCAAAGCCGATAGATGATGCAGTTGAAACAGCAGCTATAGAAAGGCTTACAACAGCGGCGGTTTCGATTCCGGTACACATAGTTTCACAATTTCATAGAAAGGGTAGTTGCGGATATAGACCTTATTAATGGCACTAAAGCCAAGGAATTTAAGTAGGCGGTGATGAGCTTTATTTCTGACATCACAATGATTCCAGAGGAGTTGATAATCCTTTTGTATGTTCTTTAACCAGATTTGAGCTTGCCTATAAAATGTAATAGGAACATCCTCAATGGCAGGAGTACATAGCAGCCAGATCAGACCTACTTGGTCACTTAGTCTTACAACACCAGCAACACCCGCAATCACACCTTTATCGTTGAAAATTGCAGTAGCGTGTTCGCTGAGAGAAAGCCAGAATGGAATGTCAATGGGACTGTACCCACTTGCTTCGACTTCCATTCTGTCCTCGTATCTTATGTTGTTAACTACTTCTAGCCCGTCTTTGATAGTCGCGGCACGGTAGTATTTAGTCAATGAGAAGAATACCTCTATTGTTATAATGTCCTTCCCATGAGTAACTAGATAAAGCTACAGGAAGTGGACCATCTGCTGAGATAGTTAGTGAAGCCAATGATCCAAGACAGAAGACCGGGATTGCATCGGTCAATACATTTGAGATAGCAGGCGAATCACTGATATAAACATCTGCTACAGGCTGGGCAATAGTTAGACTCCTATTGTCATAACCCACACGCTCAAGAAGAACATCTACACTTCCTGACAAGTGCATATCTAGAAATACATTTTCACAAACCGGGATGTTTCTACGATCAGACTTCTTATCCTCTTTTAGGAAGAAGGAAGGTAGTTTAACAAGCATATTATAAGCTAAGCCAATAATAAATCCACTATCAAGCAAGTCAGAAGGGACTTCAATATAATAAGTGCCATCAGTGTCAAGAACAGGTGTATATTTAAAGAACCTAATGGAAACACCTTGAGTGGAATCCATGATATAAACAGTAGAATTGTCTACAAAGAATCCAGCAGGAAACGTAATTTTATCTACATTACCAGTAGTGACAATTGTTGTTTCTGTATCATAAATAAAATTATCCAGTCTTGGGACAAACTTGCTTCCATACACACTGATAGGAGCAGTTTCGGGGTCATCCAAGAACTCCATGCGACTTAGCACATGAGAATTGCTAGTAGCGTTATACATGACCGTAAAAGAAGTGTCATGCGTGAAATCAAATAGTTTAATATCACTTGGAAACTCCCAAATAGCCCAACCCGCAATGCTACGATTATTACCTTCATTGAAAAATGAAAAGGTATACAATTCATTATTACCATTGCCAAAGGCTAGAAAACTATTGTTAGGGCTGGTTGCTGCGATAGTCAGGTTCGGGGGGATAAGCTCAGGAATGATTCTTGTATTATCTGCAACCAATGGACGGTTATCGATTGACTCAAGAGCCATCTCGAATACCTTAGAGAAAGTATCTGCTTCAGTAGAGAATATAACTGACACTCCAGACTCCAAAGGCTTAATTTTGGATGTATAAGAGTAGTTAGAAATTTCAGTTAGTTTGACAGTAGAAGGACCAAAAGCTGCGTCAATGGTTGTGAGTAAGAATTGGCTATTCTCAGCAAACATCAACAAACCCTTGGAAGTGCCAAGAGCACGCTTTAGCCTTGAAGGTTTGGTTGAGGTAGCAGTGAGATCAATAGGATCAGCATCAGATAAAGCAATAGCAGATCCGCCGAAGAAATTGTAATAGTCACCTGCTTGAGACAGGATCACATTCTCTCCTGATAGAAATCCTAAGCGGTTCTGATAGAAGAACATATCAACCACAGTCTTGTCGACAAAGGTTGGAGCAGGATTAGTAGATTCATCCCCTACAGCACGGCCAGACCAGAACAGGAAATCATCATCGTCTACAGTTTCACCGTAAAAGGTCGCAGCTTCTTTCTGAGCAGACTTTGAAAGACTGCGAAAACTGAACTGACCATTAGCCTCACGAATGAGTACATGGGGCATAGAGGAGATGTTTAGATCAGTAGGAATGCCTGGCTTAACAGTCTCAACCCAAGTACCTGTACCAGGAATATCACCTGAGGTTGCCTCAAACTTTACGAAATAATCATCAGCCGTAGCAGCAGCTGTGTTTCTGATTTTTAGGACAACATTATTGATACATTGTGCAGGTAGCTGTGAAATATCAGAAACTTCCTCTTTTAGGGCATATAGTGCTCTATTAGTGGTTCCTCCACTTGTCTGAAGGTTAAAGTCTCCGTTGTCATTACGTTTAACACGTATAACATTACCAACAGTTTCTGTGTCATACGTGCCAATATTATCAATATCTGTTTTAATGCCAGAAACAATATCGTCAATATTCAAGACACCAGAAGATACGGTAGTAAAGGAGGCCGTAGCCTCAGCAACAAACCCATAACTAAAGGATTCTTCCTCAACAGTAATTGTATATTGCTTCCCTTGAAGAGATACAGAAACAGTATCACCAACCCGCCAGTTTGTACCACCAGAATTGAGTTTTACTTCAGAAGCATAAACACTTTTGTAAGAATAGGACTGACCATCTGGACCTTTCTGGGTATTGTTTACCTTAAAACTAAGTGTTGCTGTAATAGGATAAACCGAATGTGTCGAAGAAATGGAAAAAGTATCACCAACCTTCCAAGTTTTGTTGTCAGTCAGGCTTGAGTCGGTATAGCCGGTAACGGCAACATTTGAATAAGCATAATTATGATTACCGTTATTATTACCATTAACACGAAACTCAATCTTTAAAGAGATTGTTCCTGTTGCTGTAGAGGCAGTAGCAGTGTGATATAGATAACTACCTGCTCCATAATTATTGGGGTCACCAAGTGCAACGTTGGCGAATTGGATTGCCTCAACTTGTGAGCTCTTTAATACAACAGCTGTTGGATATGGGATTCCTGGAACCGGAGTAGTGACAAGAGTAGGAGTGCAATTGGCAAGGATGCTAAATCCAAGAGCTTGCTGTGTGCCTGTTCCATTCTCAACATAGTTACTTTGACCACCTAGGCTACAAGAATTATTATTGACCTCAAAAGAGCTAGGACTAATAGAGAGCTTAGTAGCCTTATAAATTTTTACTTTTTGATTGTTAGATGATTTAATAAAATCAACAGAATAGGTGGTATCGTAACCGACCTCGTTAATAACAATTAAAGCTTCAGGATTATCTACAACTCCAGAGTTAGTTGACATCGTGACCACCTTTTCAGAGTTGGCGATCATGGTGTAATCATTAATAGTTAGCTCATGGATATTTAATGGATCACTGGTCTTGATATATTCAAGAGAATCACCAAAGCTATTAACGGTCTGTTCAGCCCCTGTGTCCGCATTCCAGACGCGTAGAACGCCATTACCCCCGCTTTGGTAGGCAGCGGCTACATAGCGCTCAGTTTCGTCTCTGAAGATCGGAAACCAGTGACTTGAGGAAGGGATCGCTGTGCCGTTATCTAGCTCAGCGACATACTTGAGAGGTGGTCTCTTTTTACAGCCAAAAGTTGGATCTAGGGTAATGTTACGAGCATCATTGACCTGACCATCGAGCTTAACGGGATCAGGCTGCTGACTAATACCTCCTAACAAATTAGGAATTTTCTGTGAAATAGAAGCCATCAATATCTCCCAAGTGCATCAACTGGACGGAAGCCGTTATAAGTAAAATTATTGGACCGGTCAGAGAATATCGTGTAGTCACCCTGTTGTGATTCATACTCAATGCAATTTGCACGAGCCATTAACTCCTCACGCTCACCAAATTTCACAGCTTCCTGACTGCCAACAGTACGACCCGCAAAAACATTTGCAGCCCTAGTGGTCACGTAGTTTTTAAAAGCTTCTGGCATGTCATCAAAATTGACGAGCCAAACAATGTCAGCTTTAATAGGGTCTTTGAATGTTGAAGTATGGTTTACTTTGTCATACAATTTACCACCACGGATAACCACTTGAATACGATCACGAGGTTGAGTATCTATTGAAAGCATGTTTGAAGTAACACCAATCTCTTTGGTAAGAGCATCAGGTGTAACCGGGTAATTATATTCAGTGTTAAAGGACCAACCTTCAGCTTGTACAGCACGAGTGATTTCATCCAAGATTCCCTCAGCTAGTTCTGCCAGAGGGTTACCACTGTCAAGATTATTTAGTGGACTCTGGCCCACATTAGAGATAATTTGATTAACTGCGGCTAGTCTCGTAGCCTTAATAGTAGCCATTTATTTTCTAGGGAATGATGAACCCCGAGGGGCCGAAGCCCCAGGGGAAAATTATATTTGTATCAAGCAGCTTGGAAAGATCCAGCTACTGAAGTACGCAAGGATGCGCAGCCGAGAGCTAAACGTCCCACGACCAAATCTCCTTGGTATTGGACATTGAAGTCATTACTTGTGGTCTGGATTGATGGAGCAACAGCTTCAACAGTTCCAGCAGCTTCTTTATGAAACACCAGTCCGGCAAGATTGCTGTTATCAATCACATAGCTGTTATTTTCGCCAGTGACAGAAGCATTATCAGTTGCGTCCTTACCGTACTGAGTTGCCAATACATTGGACTTATAGATACGAATACCAGCAATAGAGTAGAGACCCTTGCCGCTATTCATGTCACCTTGAGAGTTTCCAATTTCGCGATTCAGGATTCCTGTATCGACGCTAGAAACCAAAGAATAATATTGACGAGGAGAAAGGCAACAGGCCCTGCCTTCCTGGGGTGCTGAGCGCTCGTCGAGCACTGCAGCGGCTTCAAAGAATCCGTCAACAATTGCTTGAGCGTTGTTGGTGTTACCAGAGCCAATGTTGACTTGGAATCCACCAGGCTCACCTGTAACAGGAGAAGCTTCGGTAGCTGCCTTAGCAAGCACACGCACGATACGATCATCGTAGTGCAGGGCAAGAGCTTCACCGATTTGCTTGGAAATCTCTGAGCGTTGAGAATACTGGCTCAAAATCTCATCAAGTCCATAGACAAATTGACTAGAAATCAACAAATCATCCATGATGATTGTCTTTTCATTTGCCTTGATTGCAGCGTCAGCTACGATCGGTGTTCCAGGCGTATGATAGCCCGCACCGAGCTTCCCTTGCATCAAGAACTGTTTTGATTTGCCGCCTCTAAGTGTATAGTTACGGACAAGTCCTTTGAAAATTGTAGCGGAGTTGAAGGCATTGAACACCTCTCCACTGAATAAGGTTAAAGCTGTTGCGTACTTATCAGCGTACGCATTTGATTGGTTGCCATTGACCGAGTTCGGCCTGGCCATTGGATAATCAGGAAAAGCCATGATTAGATAAAATTAAAAAAGTTTGTTTATATGAAGCTCACTTACGCGTATGTGTTTGTTGATTTAGGGCCATCAACTTGGCGCTAGCACCAAACGAGTTGTCTCGGACTATCCGGGCTCGAATGGCAAATGAAGAGAGGGTCCGACACTGAGGTGCCCTCTCTCCGGGGATCTAGGCTTTTCCGGTCCTAGATTCCATAACCGTCCTTGGGAATTTATAAGGAAAAGTTTTTAAGCTTACTTAGACAATAAGTACTGGACACCACGATAGGTGAGCTTAGTTTGTTTTTTGGCAGCCTTCTGAAGGCGAACCGCTTGCTGGACTTGAATGTCAGTCATTGGAAACTCCATAGGCTCAGGCCCCGTTCCATGCACTGAGTAGATGCGTCCTTTCGGATGAACGAACTATGGAGTTACAGAAGGTCTTTCGACTTAGCCAGACGTGCTTCAACATCCATACGATAAGCAGGATCTTGTGAATAAAGAGGATCAGCAATCGCACGAGCGAGCTCTGCTTGACTCCTGAAGGGCTTAATACCACTACCAGCAGCCTTACCGGTAACAAGCGGTGCCTCGTAGCCCTCAGCCTGCTTATAGCGGCTAGACAGGGCTTCTACTGCAAATCTTGCGGCAGCCACATTACCGTCATTGGTAATGCTATTAAAATCATTGATCTCTTCTGAGCTCAAGTTTTGTGATGCCCAAGTAATAAGCTGTGAATAAGCCTCAGCACCACCGACAGAGTTCTGGATGTCTCGTACTTGATCATTAGCAAGTTGCTGCTGACCGGCCTGCTGATTCATATGGGACTGATATTCAAAATATGAATTGATCAGATCCTTTTGATCCATGGAAGAAAGACGTTCCATGGCTTCATCAGACAAAGCACCCGTGGAACTATATTCCTTGGACAACTCAAGCATGTAAGCAGCGCCTTCGCCGACACTTACTTCTTCGGCTTCTTGCTCCCCTTCGGTTTGCAGCCCTTCTTCGACCTGCTCATCTGTAGATTCGTCATTAGGAGTACCTAATTTCTTTTGAAGTTCGTTATATGCTTTAAGAAGATCATCCTGTGACTTGAACTTGCCACCGATGAGAGCTGTTTGCTCTTGAGAATCTTCCTGCTGTTGAAGCCGATTATTACGATCAGCCTCATTCATTTCAGCAATCTTTTCACCTTGCGCTAGTGCGTTGGCTTCAGATGCTTGTTGTTCAGATGTGACACCCTCGGAAGGGTCAAATTCGATAGTGGGCATTTAGTTAGACGTGGTGTTTAACCCGCCGAAGGTCGGACGGATCTTTTTATTCATTGTGTATTTACCAGCCGTAGCTGACCCTCTAACAGAGGGCTTAATGGTGTATTTAACTTTAGGAGCTAAAGGTTTAATAGGCTCTGGCTCCCAAGCATCATTGAGCTCGGGATTGTCGGGGTTATTCCCCTTGAATTGGCCTTTGGGGCTCCGTGCTCTCTTCTTCTTCTGTTCCATTTGGTCCTTGTTGTCCCATCAGTTGTTCTGCCATAGGTGACTTGGCTAGTTGCCCCATCTGTCCCATGATTGATTCTTGTGTCGCCTGCTGTTGCTGAGCTTGCTGCTCGCTTTGTAGCTCTGCCTGTGTTTTCACCAGACCAACTACGTCGATTCCACTTGCAGCAGCAAGACGTGAAATAAATTCTGATGGCTGAATGTAGGTTTGGAGAGCCTGTGGACCCATGCTTTGACCAAGGGTTTGAACAAATTCCATAAGGGATTGTTTATCTTGACCCCGACCAACACCATTAAGACCAGCGACAACAGTCGGCATAACCAAGTCTTTGGGCAATGAAGGTAGTTGCTTGGCCTTACTCATGATATAAAGCTTACGAGACAAATAAGGTCTCAACAATTCTTGAGTTAGATTTCCGAAAATTCCCCCGAGTTGCTCATTTAGCTCCTGTTGAACGGCCATGACTTCGCTGGCAGTTGTGCGCTCAGACTGTCTAACAGACAGAATCAAGAAAGCATCAGACAAGCGCTGAGTAAGCAATACAATCATCTGTTGAACAGTTTGGAAATCTGCAGATTTACCCACTGATACAACGCCAACGTCCTCTGGACGGCCCTGGATGATAGCCCCAGAACTTGCTCTTGCTAATGATTGAGGTTTGGTAGTAGCAGAAGGTGACACCAAGAAAATAATCTTGGCACACGCTGCTGAACCTTCTACCATCGCCTTCATCAGTTCATTAAGAGCAGCAAGATCTCCAAAAAACTCCTCAACACGACCACGACCGTATGACTCATTGTCCGCGACATTGAATCTAAGTGGGGTCCAGGGAGTGTGCTTTAAAGGTGAACTAGATTCACTGCCTTTAATAATCTTGCCATCACATTCCTGATGCCATTTAACTTGATTACCAACATACCTAACAAGGGTAAACACTTCAGCGTTCTTGCTTCCGTATGCTCCAGTTGCTACTCCTAGCTTTGGACCGTCCTCGCCAGGGCTATTGGAATCAGAGCCACTCATGTCAGCCGTTGTTGCCTGAAACTCTGGACCGAGCTCTTGTCGGTCTACTAGCTCTCTTGTAACTATCTCTGTAACCTTGCCGTTACCATCACGGCATACAACATAACGATCAAGAGGAAAAACACGTAGTGCATCTTTACCTTGAAATAGTAAGCAGTTACCAGTAACAACAAGATGTTTCATAGCAACATGAAGAAGTGAGCGATCACTTGTTTCATTGATATGTTGCATTACAACCCTCTCCATCTTGTTTAAAGAGAGGTCGATTTCAGAACGAACTTCAGGCCCTATATCGGGCATATTTTGAAGTTCAGCATCGTTAATTTGTAGCTTAAAAAAGCTTGTATTTATAGGGAAAAGACTCAACATCATTTTTGAAGCTAAGACGTTGACCCCTTTGCTGCCTTGCGATTGCCAAGGCGTAGGGAGTGGCTCACCATTCCCATGACCATCTGGGGTAAGGAGGTAAGGAAGAGTGAGTGCCGCACAACGACGACCCATCTCCAAAAAGTCTTCTCTCTCCGCTACACCAAACTGATACCGTGCTTGTGCGGATGATTTCATATTAAGTAGGGATATTTAAGCCTGTTGAAGAACTCTTACCTTTGCCAGAGCCGATAGAACTATTTTTGTCAATTGTCAATTTAGAACCTTTAGATGCCTTTTTCTTACTGGCAACTGCATTGGTCTTAATCGTAGGCTTTACATTGTTATTAACCAACGTAGGAGGTGCAACTGACAAATCAAATGTCTCATTGACACCCGTTCCAGGATTCATTGGTGCTACAGCATCACCAGGAGCACCGGGCTCAGGCACACTGTAAAACATATTTTGACGAGCTTGGACTGGAGGTATTGCTGCAATACGTGCTTGCTCAGTAGCAAAGTCTCTCTGCTGTTGCTCCATTCTTGCTTGGTCTTCAGCCGCTTTTTGGCGGTCTCGTCTATACCGCATATCCATCTCTCTTTCACGTTCCTTGCGTTCTTGTTTGTCCCTTTTGGACTCACCGCCGCCGCCGCCGCCGCCGCCACACATAAGCTATTCCTCAATTAGTTGATAGATGTAATCAATGACCGCCCGTTGACCGGCGCGATACATAATGTATTCGTAAGTATTTGTTGGTATTGGATTTGTTGCTGGAAATGCTTCCTCCAAGACTCTCAAGAGAGCCTTAGTACTGGTGTCATCCATACTGCGGTAAATTAATATTCGAGGTCTCAAAAAACGCTGGCATTCTGGATCGCTGTGTGTCAGCCAAGCCTTCTGCCTTCCCTCTTGAGTAAAGACTATCTGACTGCTTAAGCCAAAAGTCTTTGTCAAGATACTTGTTTTCGTTTGTACCTAGTAGATCCATTGCCCACAAGACTGTTGCCTTTCGTAGTTTGTTTAGCCCTTCAGTTGATGAGAGACCAAGATCGTGTGCAACCATTCCATGGAGAGCAACATGGGTTTGTTCGTCTCGGCTAATATCGCTAGCAAGACTTCTAATCATCATGTCTCCGTTAAATCTAAAGAACGGTAGAAGTACAAAGAAAACTGACCTTTCTAGGATCGCTGTTTTAAGGATTGGGTGCTCGGGTGCAGCAAGCCAAGCCTTACGAATTGCCTGGGCTTCTCGCTCTGCGGATGCATCCACACCATGAGCACGAACGACAAACGACAAACCAAGATCATGCTTGTCTTCATCCAACATGTTTGATTGAAGTGCAGGGATAACTCCGGGGTCATTTGGCAGGTCTTTCTCTAAGCCTTGGGAGAGCATCTCCTTAACGGGAAGCTCTAATGTGCGTAGGGCTAGACATCTTTTTAGAGTGGCCTCTGAGCCCTCTACAAGTACCCCCTTCTCTCCCTGAACAGGAGTCCAAGAGCGTTTACGGTTTAGGATTTTTGTATAGCTACTCAGCGCAGCTGGAGCAGAAGTCGTTGTCATCAGAAAAATCAAAGATATTTGCGTAGTCCTCATCCATAATCGAACTCACGTCGTCTTTCCTCAATGTATCTGGGCTGACTTGTAGTGCGTAATAGAGTGATGTCTGCGGACTGTTAAACCAGTCCTGAATAAATTCCTCGTCGTAGGTGACGAAATCGCTCCAATGGTTATATGAATAGCCATGGAACATTCCTGTATTTTCAAGTAATTGGCAGATGCCGTTTGCAACTGCCTTGTAATTTTCCCACCCGACTTCACTGGCGATTTCGCAATCCCCATATGAGAAGCTCTGGACACCGAAGGTGCCTGAGTCGCGATCTACATTTCTGCTGATGGGTGGGGCGATCTCAGGTGCTGTTGTATTTCCTTTAAGGTCAACGTATTGGTATGAACATGATGCTGTAGGCGCGATTGTAAATGCTCTGTCCATGCCATGAGCACGAGCAACATTAGCTGCATTGTTAATAGCACTCCGCAGACTACGAGCAATACAAAGCGCTGGAGTCCAGGCAGCTGATTCATCGTCAACGAGTGTGAGTGCTTCACCAAAAGCGGCATAACTTACTCCATGAATGGAAAGGAAATTGGCAAGTCCAAGCATCCCCAGACCGACCTGTTTATCTTCTGATGGATCGAGATACTCCCCTGTCTCACCGACACCGGTAGTAGGATGCAAGTTACACAGTTCAAGCATCCCTTCATAAAAGGCATCATATAAGTCATCGATATCACAGGCCCCAAGATTTACATGGGTAAGCAAACAACTACCTCTGTGAGGCAAGAAGATCTCCTGGCAAACATTAGAAAAAACACGATTACCTTTCTGGTCGTACTTAACTTTAGTTAGCCAGACATCTCCAGCCTTAAGTGCCTGAAGAATTTTTTCCTTCAAATTTACTGATGTTTGTTCCCACCATTCAGGCGTAACTTGCAGACACTTTTTGATCCAAGGGAGCTCAGCCCGAGTTGCATCAATAAACTCTTCTACATCATCATGATTGAGATCTAGTACGCAAACACAAGCACCATTTTTGTAGTGCCCACCCCTTCTTAGAGTTTCGTTAAGTCCAGAGTAAATCCTTGCAAACGACACTGGGCCTGAAGAGACGAGACCCTTTCCATTCTCTGTACCCCTTGGACGGAGTTTAGATAAATGGACAGCGACTCCTGCCGCATTCCGTAAGGCATGGCTAACGTAGCGCCAGCTGCTCTCAATTCCATTTCTTCCCTCCATTGCGTCTTCGCAGATGTAAACCGTGCAGCTCACCGGTAATTTTGAATCTGGATTGTCCATCCATGAACGCACTCGACCTGTGCGAGCGATGTAGTCTTTTTTCATAGTAAATCAATTAAAATAGGTTCGGAATAAAACTGTGACTTAAGAACTTTGCCGTCTGCACGAAAGATTGGCTCACCGTTCTCATCGAGCTTGGACATATTTGATTTATAAATACGATCCATAATCTCATCAAGATCCCAACCTTCATTACAAGCATATTGATAACAAGTAAAGACAACATCACCTAACTCTTTAGCTTGACATTCTTTAGATTTAAAGTGATAAGCCTCATGAAACTCAGACCACTCTTCATCGATCAAACATTTCTGAATCGTCCTTGCCGATGTAGTATTCTTTATTTTGAACGTCGTACGAAATTCTTGAGCTTGACGCATCAATTGTGTTTTCCAGTTCATTTTGTAAGTAGTGGATAGCTTTGGTGAGATCTTGAATTTTGGATTCCTTATGCCCTGCACGAGCGATGTACTTGACAGCACATCCCAGGTGATAGTTCAGCTCCTGTTCACGGATAAAATCCCAGACTTCTGTGTTTCCACGCTGGTAATAGGAAGGACCTTTGTTCATGGTGTGAATAGAATTGGTGTTTGTGTTTTGGTGTCGTAGTCCTGTGCTTGAAGTATTCGAGCTAGTTGCAAGTTACGGAGAGCGTCTGCCTCTGTTTGACCTGCTTCCTTAAATGCTTCAACAACTACTTCCCAGTACTTACCTTTTGCTTTCTTGAGGATCTGCGCAGCACGTTTCGGCCCCACGCCGATGCAACCTTTGTAGCCGTCAGTAGCATCCCCGGTGAGCGTCTGCTCCCAGAGTTTGTATTCAGCTGCTTCTGGAGTCTGTGTGTATTCGGTTTTGAGATCATAAAGTCGACAAGGAATTTGCTGCATGTCTTTATCTGGCGAGACCAGAACAAAGTCGTCAATTGAACCATTCGTGGCGACAATGCCAAGAACATCATCTGCTTCTAATCGGGGATAGGTTTGTGAGGGCCAAGTTTCCTTGCCCCAATTAACTAATTTTTTATATCCACAAGGCTTTCGCTTAGTCCGATTGCCTTTGTACTCAGGATCAACATCCTTACGGAAATTGTCTGGTGCTGTGAAAAATAAAATAATCTTGTCGGTATCAAAGCGAGTTAGGAGATTTTCAATCTCGCGATTAATAATGCTTTTTCCCTTGGAGAAAGACCCGACAACAACAGTGACATCATGGGAGAAGTCAAGTTCATCTTCTGATGAAGAGGCGGCGCGATAGAAGAAGAAGTCTGCATCAAGAAGAATCGTTGTTTTCATTCGGCTGTGGTAGTGGAAGTGAGGCTGTAATCTTTAGACCAGAAATCGGACAAGCCCGAAGGTTCACGGCCCTGGATCCAGCGGACAGTCCAAGAGCAAATGTCACCACCAGGGGTAACAGCTACGGGATAGACAGGTGCAGAAACACAACCGCTATGGGTATTGACCCACCTACCAGTTGAATGACGAATCTGATCACATTTAACGTCGATCTGGATAGTTCGACCATCAATGATCATCAGTAGATCAGTTGCCCCTGTCGAGTTAATGTTTGGGAAGACCTCAGCCCCTTTCCAGGCAGCTAAGAGACATACCCATTGTTCAGCCAGATCACCCAGACGCTTAGTGCTAATGACATTCCGCCCAATTGTTGCCGATAACAGACTCTGCATCTAATTCACATTTAAAGTTTAGTTGGTGTTGCACGTCCTTCATGGCCGCGACTAGACAAAATGCAGCCTTCTCAGCGTCACCAGGAGCGACGGAGAGCTGTTGTTCATCATGAATGAAGCCCAATGGGTAATAATCAACCCCGGCCTCTTGTAGTAGCTCGTGGGTACGAATAAGCCACAATTTACATATAATTGCGCCCGCACTCTGAAGTAAATAGTTCAGTGAAGCGTGAGCCTTACCTTGTAAACGGATAGGTCTTCCGTCTAAACCTTTGAGCACACCAGATTTGGCTCGCTCGGCTATAGCTGATGAGAGATCAGCAAAGCCATCAAGGTTTTTCAAGATACTGTTCCGAATCTCTTTACCCCTCTTGGCTGCATTCTCTTTTGAAGCACCAGCCGTCAGACCTAACTTCATGTTGCCCCCGCCATAGATCGTCGCATAAGTTACATTTTTGCCCAGCGATCTTGTGGTCTTATAGATCTTGGCCAGAGCTGTATGAATGTCACCTTCGACTACTTCCTTCGAGAATTTAAAATCATCAAAGACAGCAAGATAACTACCAAGACAACGTAATTCCAAACCAGAGGCGTCAGCAGCGACCTGAACTCTTCCCTCACCTGGACCGAATAAGGATCGATATTCAGGAGCACTAGGGACTTGGGCAGCATTAATACGGATATGGGCCATTCGCCCCGTATTAGTATTAAGAATGCAGGAATGATGTAATCGACCATTGTTTTCTAATTTGAGCCATGCGTTCTTACCTTCAGACAGTTGTCCAAGGTGTTTCTGTAGTTCCAAGATGCGAGAAAACTTAAGAGCTTCAGGCGTACCGATCTCTTTAAGTACCTTGTCATCAATCTTGGCTCGACCTGAATCTGTACGTTCTTTAGGCGTCCATCCTCGGAAGGTCTCGAAAGCCCACGCCACATGGTCACGGCTTGTAGGACTGAACTCTTTGAGTTTGCACATTGCCGCCCCTTCGACATAACCCTGTGTTGAGTTATTGCGCTTAGGCGTAAACACTCCACCATTTACAAAGAGGAATGTTGATCTCATCTCGTCTGAGAGTGAGTCGAGTTCAGTTCGTAGCTTTCCTTCGAGTTGATGAGCAGCAGCTACATCAAATGGCCAACCCATAGATTCTTGCCAAGACATAATCTCAGCAACCTTGTGCTCCGTTGCGATGCAGTCTTTGTACTGTTCCATCTTGGGAAGGAACATCTCTACAACCTTGACGCTGACTTCTACGTCTCGGACGCAGTATTCCAGCATCTCTGGTGTGTAGATAGACCAGTCATTCTCTAGAGTTTTGCCATACTCAGATTTATGACAAGATAGACGATGCCCCCAGCTCTCTAAACTATGACGCCCATACAGGTTTGCAGGCATCAAGGCAGGTTTGCGCCTAAAATCCCGATCAAGAAGATCAGTGAAAAACAAACGAGACAGAATGAGCGTGTCATAGGTCTTGCCCTTGGGCTCGTAGAACGGATAGATCTCACGGATAAAGGACTGGTCAAATCCAATCCAGTTATGCCCCCATATTTCATCAGCCACCATGAGATTGGTTAGCCCTTGTTTAATAGGGGGGTAAGAACCTGAATCGTCATACCGGATCACTTCCCCGGTATCGATGTCCTGTGTTACCAAACAATGAATGACAGGATTGGTTTGCCTGAGCAGTCCATTGGTCTCGATGTCTGCTACTAAGCGCATTCCAGTATTCGCAGGGTGGATAAGATTCCTGGGAGGTACTCGCGGACTTTTTTGCCGCCAGTAAAACGGCCTACCTCTTCCCCGTTGTCATCAACAACAAGGAGAGTTGGATACATCTCAAGCCCATAAGCTGCAACAAGAGCAGAGTGGTTTTCTTTTTCCAACGTGGCAATGTAGTTACCACAAGCTGGGTTGAGCTTCAAAACTTTATTGAGTGCATCTTTAGTAGTGATGCAGGGCAGGCAATCCTGTTTGGTGAAAAGAACGGCTCTAAAATTCATAGTCGGTTGTGGTAGTGGAATCGATTGGGTCGAATAAAGCGGTTGTGAGGCGTCCTGTCTCCTTGTCATAAGCAAGGTCTCCACTCGGGCCTGTCTGGCCATTAAACCTGTTTTTCAAGGTGACAAGTTTTGAGCGATTGTCGCCCTTACTTATGTCCCGTTCCAAGGCGATAACAAGATCGCTTAGTTGAGCTATTGATCCAGATCCGCGAAGTTGTGACATAGATACACGCGCACCGTCTTCATGACCTTTGTCACCTTGGATACGTTTGAGATGAGAGACTAATATCATCCCAATATTACATTCCTGAACAAATGATCTCAGCTTTGTCATTACAATGTCGATCATTTTACGCTCGTCATGTGAATCATTACCTGACAGCAAAATGCTGAGGTGATCAAGAATGACCCATTCAACCCCGTTTGTCTTAACAAGGAAGCGGATGTCATTTAACAGAGCGTCAGGATCAACACTACCGAAGCCATCCCGCATGAATACCCGACCAGAGCCGAGAGTACTATCGAAGGCTTTACGGAAATGCTGTTCATCGATTTGATTGTCAAGGTGTAATGGTTTGTTTGCAGCCACAGTCATGAGTCTTAGGCCACTGCGCTGAACGCTTTCCTCTAAGGCGATAAATCCAACCTTTTGATTTTGATTAATCAAAGAGACTGCGATTTCACCACATACGGTACTTTTTCCCGTCCCACTTCCCGCTGTGTAGGTAACCAACTCCCCACGCCTAAGGCCACCTGTAATGGTATTGAGAGAAGGGTAAGGGTAATCAGCATCGCGGCCATGGAGGGGCGTAGACACGAGATCGAAAAGGTCTCGACCGTCGATGATTGCTTGCGGGACATAGGAGCGTTTGTTGTAATAAGCTTGGCGAATTGCCTCACCATCACCAGCCATAAGAGCCTCGGAGGCATCTTTATAACCAGCAATAGTTGCGATGAAAACTTGATCAGAGGGAAAGAGCGCAACGCACTCCTCCATAGCCTGTTGGCCTGCTGAGTCCCCATCAAACATGAGAACAATTTCAGAAAATCCGAGAAGGAATTTCAGCTGGGCTTGCAAACTTTTTTTGGCTGACTGAGCACCATTTGGGATGCTCACCACTGGCCAATTATTTCTGGCCTGCCAAACTGAAAGACAATCAAATTCGCCCTCAGTAATGACAATAGTTTTGCCACTACCAAATAACTGCTGACCAAATAGCTGCTGGTCTACGTTCTTACCTTTCCAGGTGAAGTTCTTTTGTTGATCGCGCTCTTTATAAGCAACGACCTGACCACCAGAATAGTAAGGAAATCTGACTACAGGTCCAGATGAAACCTTGACGTTGAATTTCCGGCAGGTTTCTTCTGTGAGTTTCCTGGTTCTGATTCCCGCATAGTCCCCTTGATAGGAAAAACTTTCGGTTGCCTGCATTTGATGACTTTGTTGGTGGTGTAATTGACTGTGCAAACTGTCATCGCTGTCACCTCGCCGATAGTATCCGCATGAGAAGCAGTAGCCACCATTATCAGAATAGACAGCGAAGGCATCACTACTCGGACACACCGGGCAAGATTCATGTCGAATACATTCATTTTGCGGGTAGTTGGAGTTCATCGTAGATTTCTAAATACTCATAAAGTTCATCCATGATGTAATCAATCGGAAAACCTTCTACCTCAAGCTCCGCGATGAAAGCATCAAGGCGGAGCATTACTAGTCCATCGTTCATAGAAACCAAGTGGGTGGAATATTGGGAAAGATGCACCACTGGAAACCGTGCTTATCGCACCAATCTCCATATGTTGTGGAACTTTTCCGAGATAATGTATTATTGCGCTGAAAAACAAATCTAATATCAAGCTCAGGATTCTGAGCCTTTACTGCAAGATGCTTGCTTCGATCGCTACCTTTGAAGAACCCTTTCGTCTCTATGATTACCCCATTCTTTAATGAAAAGTCAGGGGTATATTTAGATTGAATGGTGTACTTAATGCGATCTACTTCGTAAAGGTAAGGAATAGCTTTTTTATCAAGTAAGTTTGCAAAGCGCTCCTCTAGGCCGGAGCGGTAATTCATCAGAAGTCGTAGCTATCCTCTGAAGCAGCACTAGCAACCAGCTCACGAACAGCTGGTTCGTCTTGGGTAAAGCCATCGACTTTGCCAAACATCGCTGTCACTTCATCCTCTGAGAGTGAGCCACTGTCTAATGCGCCATTTCCGGTGGCAAGCTTGACGATTTGGATCCCATGAACAACTAGCTTTGAGCCGATCTTGCCAGGAGGCATCGATGGTTTATGGCTCACGATCATGTTTACTTCCGTGCCTTTTCTTAGGTCACGTAATACAGACTTTTCAATAGGAGATCCCGTGGAATCAACAAACACAGGCTCAGGATTGCGGCTTTCATTGCTATAGCTGTACGAAACAAGTCCTTCTTCGGAACGCTCCCAAGGGGCAAAATCGACGAGAACTTTACCTTTAGCCTTGGTTTTACACCAGTCGAGAATACCTTCTCGCTCTTCTTCCATCTCAGCAATGATGTCTTTGGGAAGGGTGTATTTGAACCCTCGATTGTTGAATTGACCTGAATCCTCAAAGACATTGATAAAGCCAGTAAGGGTGGTTTTAAACTGGTAGCGGTTAGCCATGGGTGAAATTGTGGGTGAGTTGGTTAGATATGTTGATTGGATATTTAGTCTTCATAGATGGAACAACATGCAAGAAATTCAGTGAACTCCTCATCAGTTAATTCATCGATCTCTGCTTGACTTAATTGGCAAGCTTTTTCGAGGGTCACAGCACTTGTGAGCTCGTCATATGTCATCTCGGAGTAATGAAAAAGGCTCATTAGTTATGCGTGTTAGTTATCTGTCTAAGTGGAACTGATGAGAGACCAATAAAAAAGGGGGATGTGACTCCCCCAGGTGCTCTTCAGTTGCGTAAGTGGGACACGATTTCAGCAGTACCTAAAACCAGCGCGTCTACCAATTCCGCCAGATGGGCCTGGGATCTCAGCAATTGAGGATCCGTCGTTTGAGTAGTACACCGACCAAAAACAGGGTGTTTGAGGGGTGTGCTAGTCGCTTTAGATTGCCATAAGGGCAGATCTAGTGGCCGTGTCACTGGCTTTGCAGTATTTGAGAGCCATCTCAATGGTCGTGTGACCGAGGGCCTCTTGAACAATGCGTGGGTGTGCCACTGCACCTAACGCAGTGCCGAATCCGTGCCGAAGACTGTGAAATACATAGTCCTCAGTAAACCCAGCCCGATTTCGTACCTTTTTAAACGCTCCATAGAGCTGATCTTTGTTGCGCCAATCCTCTCCGAAAAGACGATTGTTCTGCAAGCGGTCGAGAATGATCGGTTGTATTGCGGGGTTGACGGCAATCTTGCGGACCTTGCCGGATTTCGTCATGTTCCAGGGTTTTCCGCCAATCACTAAGTGATCAAGCGCCTGGTCGTAATCCGCTGGACGAAGGTTAAGCAGTTCTGCTTGCCTGAATCCGCCATAGAAGGCCACCAGCATGATGTCTGCCAGGTTGTTGCCCCAACGGTCGCCCCATAGGTCACGGGCGATTGCAGCCATGTTCTGGGTGTCGTCCTTTGTGAAGTAGGTCTGCCGACATTCGGACTCCTTAGCTCTTTCAAACTTCGGGCACTTCACGTCGTGCAACCCAGCGGTGTGGGTGTACTTCAGGACGGTGGAAGCTGCTGACCTGATCCGATTCACAGTGGCGTTTGATTTGCCCTGCTCTTCAAGTTCAGACCTGAGCTCTATCCACCACGCAAGACTACTCATTCGCCTTAGTGGAAATGAGCGGCCACCAAATTCGGTCACATGACCGGCATTGATAAGCGCAGTTTTTGCTGATCTGGTGCGTTTCCAACGGTTTTGAAAAGTGAAGTCAAGGGCCTCACCCCAAGTCTTGACTTTCCCACTGGTCTTGGTCATGACTTTCAACCTCTTTGAAGGACATGGATTTAATGTTGCCGATCAGGTTTACCCATTGCTTCCCTTTTGGAGTAAGAAACAATCGAAACCTTTTGTAATCTTCTGGATCTTGCTCACGCCGGATCAGCTTCAGCCCTTCCCGATCTTCAAGCCTGTGCTGCTCTCCTAGCCATTGGACGTTCCGTGTGACTGAAGACGATGAGAGACCAGTAGCCGTGGCTAGATCACCCATACGACAGCCGTCGTGGGACATCACATAAAAAAGTGTTGAGGCTAGTTGCAGCGGAAACTCACGTTCACCAGTGGAACGAAGCAGCTCGATTAGCAGGTAAGCGCGGAAACAATCATCTGACGTGAGCTGTGGCTTTGGGGAGGGCATAACACCTCTCTAATGGGTCCAAGCCCATTTTAATTCGATTTCACTACCACAACTGATCTCAAACAAGGCAAAAAATGCATAAACGCATATCCCGCACTTTAGGGAGCATCATTCCGCAGTCAGCAAAGGTGCAGCAAAAAAGGCTTCTTCCAGCTGTTCCGCAATGGCAACAAGGATTTCAGCTCTTTGGTACTGCTCATGCATCACGTAATAAATGATACGGTCATCAGTTCTAGTGTTCGGTGGGATACCAGACATCAGCAAAAAAAATAAGGTGAATTGTTAACATCGTCGATATTTAAGGTGTTCTTCATCAAATGCTCAGGACGTTCAAGTCCTAGTTGATCTGCAAAATCATACAAAGGATCTCCTTTATAGATCTCAGCATGATGCATTCTGATGTCGGACATCATCTCAGCTGTGTCACAGGAGCGAACTAAAACGCAATCATGGATTACGGAGAAAGGACGATCCCAATAGGCAAAGGTCAGCTGGATCAGAGCAGAATCTAGTGAATGCACAAAATTAGGTGCAATCGCAGCTTTATGACCCTTGTAATCAACACCGCCGTAACCGTCACCGACCATAAACTTTTGAACCTGACCCATTAACTGAGTCTTGATTCTTTTGGTTTTGGGGTGACGAATGTCTTGAACAACACGAAACCCTGAAGGTGTGACCCATTCAATAGTTTCTTGTCCTCGCTCTTTTAGCAAGGTAGTAGCAGACTCTTGGAGCCAATCCATTACCTTCACTGGACCTTCAAAGACTTCAGGCATTGCGTGCTTGTAGATAGCATCAACAATTTCACCTAAACGTCCAGGTATTGAAATATCAAACCCAGATTTCTTAAGTGCTTGTCTGATGTAGGTACGAGCTGAGTCTCTGGAACACCCGTAAACCTTCGTCATCACGCATCTTTTGGTAACAGAACGTGTGATGTAAGGATGTATTTCTGGATCTTTAATGTATTTCAAAGAGGCTTCAGCGACGGTTTTGTAACCATCGTTTGGCCTGTTCTCACCATTAGAAATCAGATTGCATTGGGCACCAGCTACCTTGTCTTTGGTAAGTGAACTGAGATGTTGAAGCCCAGATAGGGTTGCATCTAATCCAATTCCAAGTCCAGATGTGGTCTTGGTGAAGTTGATACAACAAGCAGCATATTCAAATACCGAGGCGAGGAAACACCAGGGCTCGTCTGCCTTTTCCCATTCTGAGATATTAGAAATTGGATCATCAGCGATTCGACTGATGAGAGATTTGTTTTCTCTAGTCCAATTCACACGATCATCATGACTCAATTTATCGTGCCCGAAGCAGGTTGCTACGCTCCAGGCTATCCAATACTCATTAACTGGACCTTCATCTGCAAAGTAAAACAGGCTTTTGTCAAAGTCTGTACCTTGTGGATTGAGCCCTGTACATAGCGGATAGATTCTTCCCCTGTAGCAAAAGCTCCAAGGGATTCTGAATGAAGGTTCATTCTTGTACATCCGAGCAACAAACAATGTCTCGGTGACTCTCCAGTTGTACTGAAAGAGCTGAGCATTGAAGTCGTTGATCTTGCGCTGTTCACGCTTCCAATCTTTGAAGCGTTGCGGCTCAGTTATTGGGTCACCAAGGAACGGATCGAGCAGTGGTAAAGCATCAGAGATTCTGAACTTGTCCACTTGTCGACGGTTCTCATAGCACCATTCGGCAACATCAAGAACCTGATGATTGATGCGCAGTTTTTGTGCGTTGATATTGTTTAGAAAATCAATCGGCACGTTTCCCTGCTTAGGTGGGCCATCAAAACTTGCCTTGCGAATCATGGGTGATGTGCCCCTGATCTCTTCGGTCAAGTACCCCCCACGTTGCTCATTTGTCCACAGTGCTGGAGCGCAAAGCATGGGATACAAACAATAGGAGAGGCTTAAAGCCCGTTCCATAATTGAGTCCCTTAAACCCAGAAATTCTTGAGTGAATCGGATTACTGTTTTGGATTTGCGGGGGCTGGTCCAGATCAAATCTGTATAGACCCATCCAGTTGATTCGATCAGGGCTCGTAGTGCCCATGAACCGACCTTGTGCTGAACAGTTGAACCCCAAGGTTTCCAAACAAGTCCGGCCTCGTTGAATTTCAAACGAAAGACAGTGGCCTTTTGACGGGTGCCTGTGCTGCCGTGAAAGCTTTGCTCTGTTCTCTTGAAAAGATCTTTGTCTTGGCTTAGATACCAACAAAGTTTCTGCTCAGTCTCAATTGCTGACCCAATTGGAACCGTGATCTGTAGTTGAGAAGGTACTTGGTGATCTTTTTTACCGAGCACATCTAGTAGCACTTTGGCTGTAAGGGCACCGGTTACTTCAAGATCTGCATCCTTCAGGTGCTTGAAAACAGTGGCACCATCAACGGCACCTTGACCACGACCAAGAGTCTTTAAATTGATAGCCAGTTGCTTCGCGATTAGCGAAAAAGCTGACTTGACCATTTGTTGACCGTAAACAGTAGAAGACGCATAGCTTTTGTCTTCAGCTGCTCTGGTCTTGGTTTTTAGCCTTGATTGAGCAATGTCGCCTTGTTCAATTTCTCTCCGAAGCTGGCGGGAGATGAGATCGAAATCAGAAGTCATGTAAAAGCAGGGGCTGGTCTGTGTTAGTGGAACTGATGAGAGATTAAAAAGTGGGCCTATTCCCACATGTCCTTACTGTCTCGGACAGGAAGAATGCCAATTAGGTGAGCTGAATCCGAACCGACCATTTCCTCAAAAGTAAGTCGTGCATGAAATGCATCCCTACAAATGAAAACAGCCCTGTGCTCTTTCCCCTGGTGGTCTTTGTATCTGCACAGGTAGCTGATCATCACTGAGCTGTGTTAGTGGAGATGACAATGCTTATCACTATAAGTCATAATGCCTAAAACTGGTTCCAAATGATACCAACACCAGCATGTTTTATATGCGGATTATGAATAATGGGACTTACTTGCTTCCCGTACTTCTTACCGCCTGAAATTACTGTAGCGCTAAATACCTTATTGGCACGTAGTGCTTGTGGTCTGTTACACCGTGAACCAATTGCAGGGGCTGGTGATTGATGAATTGTTTCGTGGAGAAAGTGAACTGCTGGAACGTTGTTCATGTTTAAGCTCACGTAGGAGAAACAAATGAAAAAAAGAAATCGAGAAGCTTTGCACAACTAATGAAAAGAATTGCGGGTGGAACCCTATTGCCCCCCTGCTCTTCGGGCTTTCGTTGGCGGTGGGTTTGCTGTCCCGGTGCCTCTCGATATGATCATATTAACGCTCATCTGTGGGCGTGCAAGTGGCCGTCAATGATTGTCCAGGTATCAAGACACACAAGGCTGGCTTATTTGCTTTTGCAGGGGCTGGTAGCGCTCTTTTGATGAGAGATGAATGTGTGTCGGGTCACCCCTGCCTATTCTTTTCAAATAAAAACCCCGCGAAAAATCGCAGGGTCGCTATGTATTATTTAGTGGGGATGAGTTACTAATGCTTACTAGAATGCACGGGTTAGGATGATTCAGCAGCGCGATTATCGAAAGCATTGCGTATCTCGTTTGTCCACATATCATCGAGCATGTCCGCTTCTTTGATCATTGATCGATTAAACAAGTCAGGATTTTCAAGGATAAAATCATATGAAGTAACGCCCGCTTTTGCTTCTAGTTGTTTAATAAGAAACTTCAGGCGTGGTGATGCGTCAGAGATAGTCATAGGAAAAACTTTCATGGCTGCGTGAGTGGAGGTGATGATCAATAGCCTTCTACTAGGTAGGCTTCCCCACTTTCCATTGACACAACAGGCTTATCGGCTGATTCACTCAAGTACCATTCAAACTTTGATTGATAGACACGAGCTCCTTTTGTAAACTCAGCGAGAAGCGCATTGATGCGTGACTTTGTGGTGGTGGTTTGCCACCCTGCGTCAGTGATGGCGAGCTGTGTTCTGCCTGATTCGTTGTGATCATTAAGGACGCAGATCTTATGACCATGCAGCCTGATCACGACACCATGATCTGTGTTGTCAACGCTGGTGTTGCCTGAATGCCAATCCCGACGACTGCGAACAGCGGCGTTCATTTGTGCTTCAATTTTTCTCATGAGTTTGTTGGTGGTGGGTGTGGTCTGCGGTAGTGGAGCTGATGAGAGACGACTAATCGTCTTGTGGTGCCTCTTCGTTGACCATGGCGTCATAGTCACGTTCTTGTTGCCGTTCATACGCGGCGAGAATTTGATCCTGTAGAAGATCGTTCATGCGGTCCATCTCTTGAATTGTCATTACTAGATAAGGGCGAGCGTGATCTGTGACTCTGTGTCGTGAACGAAATCAGTCCATGCAGTCCATGGTTCGCCTTCAAGGTCGCCGCATGGATCAACTAAAGAGATCTCATAGTCGTCATCTTCTGAATTGAAATCAAGCTGAATGGAAAAGCCCGTTGCCTCTTCCAGCTTGTTTGCATACCTGACCATGGTCTGCTCCATGGTGTTGGTGAGTTGGTGGCCTGTGTTGTTTTTGAAGGACATGGCGTTGCCTGTGTTAGTGGAGTTGAGAAAACAATACTAGTGGGCTCGCTCGTGGTCAATAGCAGCAGCAGTAGCGCCGACACAAACAAGAGCGAGTGAAGCTTGCATGAACTGACCCATGCCGCGCCGTGCTGCCTCTGTAGCAGGTGGTGTGGCGATGATTGAGACAATGGCCAGCATGATCAGGATTAGACCGACTGGAGCGGTTGTGACTGCTACTAGGCGTGATGTTGTCATGGGATGAGAGACCTTGTTTTGAAGTTAGCTGTCTTAGTGGAATTGTTTAAAGCAGTAGAGGCGCAGGCTTTCGCCTTCTCCGTTCCTCTCGCTTGCACACAGTATGCAGCCTCGTCTCTGCTAGTGGAAGTGAGTCGAGCTAAGAATTGATATTTCTTAACAATTCAGCTGTCGTCGTCATCGTCATCAGCAAAGCGGAGCATAGAAACCTCTTCGCGCAGCTCAGCATTGAGAACCCATTCCTCTTCGATTGACTGAACCGCACTAATTGAATCTATCTGTTCTGGTGTTAAATCCTCAGTGTCTGCATATTTTCCGTCATCGGATAACCAGCCTAGGAGATTGTTGTTCATGTGATCATATAGTTCGGCTACTGATCTTTCTATGTTCTCTTGGTACAGTTGATTAATGTTAGGCATGTTTCTGTTAGTGATAAGAACTACTGATTAATTGTGTTGATATGATTACAAATAACAAGTCAACAGATGATGACACATAAATAAAAAACAAAGTAAACATCAAAGAAAATCAGTAGATATAAATTATTATTTAGGTTGATGTTACTTAGTGGCAATCATGCGGCATGAATTAGAACTCACTGGATATCCAGACTAACGAGAACGCAGTCATACCAGTGGATCTCAGCTATTTATTACAAGCAAACGCAATCAGGAGCGCTGATTGAGAAATAAAAATGCAAGTCAGGCCCCTTAAATAATATTTAGGAGGGCAAATCATGCCCACTAAATGAGAGATAAAAACGCTAATCTGCCCCACTTTTGCCTGTGGAAAACGGGGTACATACGGGGGGAAAATGTAAACAACCCACCAGGTTATAGACTTCAGAAAATTATGTCATTTTACTCTGAAGGGAAGTTCCAGAGGTGGTCTACCTCAGGATGGATAGACATACCCTCAAAAGGGTTCACAACACGTCCCTCCATAGCTGCCCTGATAGATCGTACCAGAACAGGGTTCTTAGCCTTCAGAGCCGCGTCTAGAGCGTCCTGAAGCTGTTTATTCGTCGCCATTAAATACAGCCATATAAATATTAGGAAGACACTCCTTAAACACATCACGACAACCCTCAGCAATCTGTTGATGCTCAAGCTGAGTACCGTTAGCAGACCTAAGCTGGATGTAATGAATCCAGGATCTAATAGACCCAGCCATATACAACCGAGTAGGGGTGTTCAAAGGCAACACAGACCTTGCTGACTCTTTAGCCACACCTTTAGACAGGAGACGGTTATAGAGTTTTGTTGATTCATAGAAATGATCTCTAATCTCCATCTGAAGAGATTGTTTATCCCAAGGATTAAGATCATCAATAGAGTTTTGTCTATTCTTTAGGTCTTGTCTCCTAAGATCAGGAATAGCAGGAGATTGAAGTTCATTAACAGAAGCATACCTCTGAGAGAACTCTTGAAAGCTAAAAGATCTATGTCTAAGAATCTGAGCAGCAATAGCTCTAGTAGTATTAATCTCAATCACCATATGAGCTAACTCAAAGGGAGACCAATGATTATGTTTAATAAGATACTTAATCAACTTCTCACATTCAGGATTATCCTGATTTGCAGGGTTAGATACTCTGGCACAGTAAGAGATAAGTTCTTCTGCTTTAGGAGTAATTGATATAAGAGTAGTGTTGTTAGTGGTAGACATGCTTTAGGAGTAAAACTTTAATGTTTTTTATGTTTTATGTTTATAGTTTTAACTAAAAGAATAAAAACAATAATCTTACCAACCCAAAGAGTTGTAAGCAATTGCAAATGCTTTGGGTTGTGTGTGTTTTATGTACAGTGATTCTAACGATGTGCCTTCCCCCAAAGTTGCCAAAAAGGAAGCGGATTTTCACCGTGTTAGTCTTGATTTAATTGTTGGTTATATTGTGTTTAAGGAAAAGAGACCCGGATTACCAGGGTCTCTAAACCGCATATCCACACAGAAAGACACCACTCTCTCTGCTTAGGTGGGCCACCAAACTACACCCAGTCCCAAACCTTAGTGCTACCAGAGGTTTTAAGGTTTTGAAAGGAACCACCAGTAGCCAAGAGATCTGTAGCTAACTGAGGGTGATTTTCGAGGGCATCCATCATTGCCTTCCACTCTTCGTTCTTACGGAAGGCTTGTTGTTTGTGTGCTGATTGAGCGAGGGCATCAATAAACCACTGAACACCTTGGGACAATGCATCAATTCGGTCATCATGCCGAACAGCACCACGACCTCGAAACATTCTAGACATCTGATATCCGAGCATATATTCGAGACGCTTTTCAGGTGGAGCATCAGGATTAGAACTGTAGTCATATTCCCAGACCTTCGGATCAATGATCAGCTTGTGCTGGTTCATGACTGGTTCAAGGGTGTCGATGATACGTTCTTCTTTTCTGACTGTGGCTCTAACTTCTTCTGTTGAGAAGGCAGCACCTTGTTGTTGTATGTGTCTGTTAAAGAGTTCACATATCATCCCGTCCCCGAAGTTCGATTCTACGAGGAGACGAGAAGCTTTGTACCGTTTACCTAACCGAACAATAGCTGAGAGTGTGTCATCAGAATAGCCATCACGGAAAGCTTTAATATCACGAACAAAGACATAACCATTTGCTTGAGATAGAACAACACAACAGGTCTCATCAGCACCCCGGCCAGAAGGGTCTACAGAGAGGATTGTCTCGGAGTAATCACACATACCCTCATCAATGAACATCGGCCCGTAGAAACGATCTCCGGGCAGTCCTACGGGGTTTAGGTTTTTGATCATATATCGAGGATCAGAAGACCAGGCATAACGCTCAGCACATTCCATCCCTAAAGGGGTAACGATTAGATCAGCAAACTTAAGGGGGAACTTCTCAGCATCAGACATACTTGTATCAAGCATGAACTGAAGTTGAAAGTTGGAGCGGCCCATAGCGGACTCACGCTCCAGCAGATCTAGGTCACTAAATCTGGTGTCGGTGGGTGTCCCTCTCTCCACTCCTTGCTCAAGGTCAGCAACCAGTTGTGGTGCAAGGAGACCCTCGTATCCACTATCGTTCTTGGGATAACGGGCTGGCCAGATAAACGGTCTATAGGACCGCTCAGCGAGTTTGCGGTAGATCGTGAAGACTGATTGTGGTGTCCCAAGGAAAAAAATTCTAGAGTTGTCATCAGGGGTAAGGATTGATTCAGCTTCAGTAACAAGTTGTAGAAGCTTCTGGCGTTGCATATCTGTGCTGGAATTGCCAACATTTTCGACATCATCGAAGATGAGAAGATCCGCACGGCTTCCAGTCATTGAGCCCGTAATGCCTACTGATTTACAACTAGGGGCCTGATGAGGTTTAGCAGGACCAACATCAAAAGAGATACGAGACCAGCGTTGATCTGAATCTTTAGGGCCTAAGTGGTTAAGCCATTCAATCTCAATAATGAGCTTTTGACAGAAGATAGCGAAGTTATCTGCTCGTTCCTTAGAAGCAGAAACAACCATGATCTTTTTATCAGGGTCATTAAATAACGTCCAAAGGACAAAGGCAGCCGTGATCCAACTTTTACCAACACCACGAAAGGCACTAATCTGCAGACGCTTAGGTCCATTCTGTAGATAATCAGCAATAGACAGCTGTGCTCTTGTAGGTCTAGGTAGATCTAACTCTTGCCAGACAAGTGTAAGGAAAGCTCTAAAGTCAACTCTTATCTTATGCTCAAGTTCGGTTAAATTCATAAATCATTGCATACGCGGTAGTGGGATTCCCAAACCTTCCACAACATCAGACAACACACCCATAACACCATTAGGTTTTTTCTTCTTTTCTATAGGTTTGAGTTTTGCCTTAGGAATAGTTAGGGGAGGAGCAGGTTGTGAATAGGCTTGAAACACCTGATCTGCCGCCTTTCTGCGTCGATCTGTGTGAGGCACACCTGGGCGGAAGTAACCCTGACCTTTTGCGGCAGACCCAGTGATTAGTTCTGCATAGTCCGCAGAAGATAGATTAGGTGGTAATTGATCAAGAGATTTTGTCCAACCGATGAGAGACTTGCCTTGCTGGTCATATTTACCTGAATATTCATCAGCAAAATATTGCATCTGCCAAGAAGCCTGGTTGGGGTCTAAACCGGAAGATAGAGCTGCAGAGCGAGCACGATCGTAAGGGCCACGCCTTACTCCTGTGTACTGAGATAACCCTCTACCAGCTCTAGCATTTTTTTCAACAACATCTAGATTTTGGAGAGTCGGGTCACCCGTCTCAACAATCCAAGAACCAAGCAAACCTGCTGCTTGCTGTGGAGTCATCTGAGGAATACGACCTCGACTCATCTGTGTAATCTTAGGAGAGGTCAATACTGAAAACATATAGTCAGTATTACTATTTCTTTGAAAATCCATTCGATAGACTAATTATATTTAGACCTTCAACTTCAGAAGGCTCTGAGCGATAGCTAGGAGGCTCTACAACAGGGTCAGAAGGAGCAATAGGTGCAATCCCCTTCTCAACAGCCGCAGACGCCTTAGCGGCGATGTATTGACTCTCTAGTCCATACAGCCACCCTTTAAGAAAGAAAGAAAAGGGGCCGGGTAATTTCTTATCCAGCCACTTAGCTATTGCCTTAAAATTATTAAGGCGGAATTGGATCATTTTTTCTTTTTAGGAAAACCCTTCTTCATTGCTGCGTAGGACTTAGCCGATACAGTAGATTTCTTTTTAGAGCGAGAAGTACCAGCCTTCTTGCGCTTATTAATATTGGCGTAAAGGCTCATTTCTTTTTCTTACCTTTTTTCTTTTTTGGGGGACGGCCCACCTTGGAACCGTATGTACCTTTTCCGTATGGCATATCAGTTAAGACTCGAAGTAGCTTTACCGATTTGTGCAGACCCAACAACATGGCTGTCTTCAGTAACAGTACTGAGAACATCCAATACATCAGAGATGGTATTAGCTGTAGTAAGAGCAGCCAGAGCTGTTACTGCGGTGGAGGTAAGAACATAGTTGCCACCCTTCTTTTTCTCAGTGGAAAAGGTAGTAGCTGGCCGAACAACGGCAGTGAATGTTTGTGCAGTCATAGTTATTCTTTAGAAATAAGATTATCAAGTTTGGATTCAATGCGAACCATATGGTCCTCGAATCGTGTCAGTATTAAAGACACTTCTTCTCTAGGGATATACTTCTCAGCGACCCTAAGTTCTATTGCGTTAATACGGTCATTGAGTTTGGCAGACATAACTCCTAATCCCGTAGCAGCAGCAATAGCAATAGTTACAGCAGCTTCTATCATTACATTAAATTAAGCCGATTGAGTTTGCATAAAGACGTCTACATGCATGGACCCCTTAGCTTGATTGCAGGGGCGACAAGCTGTTACACAGTTGTCGGCTGTATCCGTACCACCCTTTGACTTTGGGCGAACATGGTCAATGGTTAGGTTTTCAGAGCAGCCACAGTAAACACATTTATGTCCATCCCTATCCTTAATGCTTTCTCTAAACATACGTTTCGCATCACTAGAACGAAAGCAGAGAAGATTATGCATGAGGCTTCGGGGAGTATCCATTGACTCATTGAGATTCCTAACGTTTATATTTGGATGAACCGTTGTTGCCGTTACGGCGGCGGTTAGAAGAAGCTTTTTCTTTGACGGTCTTACCGTTGGCTTTATGGCTGTTATCTAAGCCATCACCATTACCGTAAGTACCTTTCTGTCGATTGATCTTATTTAGTTCAGCTCGACGTTGTTTAGCCTTAGGTGTTGCGTTGTATTTACGGCGAGCACGTCTAGTTGCTTCGCTGATTTTTGGATTTCTTTTGGCTGCTGCCATTAGATATAGCCTTGAACGTCGTCAAAAGTGAGCTCCGGGATTGATCCCATAAGCGATGCCAGGGGACTACCGCTAAGAGGGACACCAGTGATGTCATTCTTTGCTAGCCAGTCAATAGCAGCTCGTAGATCAGCCGTCGTAGCCTCTCCTGATTTAATACGACCTACCAGCTCAGTGGTAAGTAAAGAGTGAAGTTCATCGAATAGTTCTTCACCCGCACGTTTAGCCACGATCATCAAGGCGGCGAAGGGTTTCAGCTAGAAGCTCTGTGGCTTTACGAACTTCCGCTACCTTTTCATCTTCCTTACGGGAAGGCTTAAGTGTATCGATGAGAGACTTAGCTAGCTGAGCAATTGAGTTTTGCTGCAGACTGGATGAACCGATTACTTCGGAGGCCAAGAATGCAACTAGGAAACCAATTGTCTCTAAGCTAAGTTTAATGCCAAGAATTTCAATCATAGGTTTTGGCTAATAATGTTAATTAGTTTTTGTGTATATGCTGGATCAGTTGCGTAGCCTTCTACTTTTAGTAGGCGAGCACATTCAGCGTTGGAGTTAGCACGATTGACACCGCGATAACCCTTATAGTCTCGATACCATCTGTCAACTAAATATTGCACACACTCTTCAGGTGTTGAAAAGTCCCTGAACTGAGCGACGATAGTGACAGGACCATTGCCATAGTCCTCCCATGTAGTTTTGGATGTACCTGGACCCTTAATTCCGAAGAAGTTATTTTTACCAGAAACATACTTACCGTATGCACTTTCAAGCGCCCACTGGGCAGCTGTAACAGCAGGGAATTTAGACCCTGCCATTGCTGCCGCTGTATAGATACCTTCCCAACTGTTAGTGACAGTAGGACTAACTGGGGAAGGCTGCTTGGCTCTATAGGCTGCCTGAAACTCTTCTAATAAGTATTTAGGCAACTTAACTTCTAGATCTTCCCAGGCAGCAATCTGGTGGGGTTCAGAATTATAATATTTTGCTGCATCAACTAAAAATGTCATTCATCAGCGGGTAGTGGTTCGTTGCCTTCGGCTAGCCAGTCGAGATATTTTTGATATTCGCTATTAGATTCTCCTTTTACTATGTATAAAGGATTTACACCGTCTTCAAGTTTAATGGCAACACAGTTACCAGGAAAATCTGGCTCGTGGTACATTAGTTTGTAGTTCATAGTTCAGCATCAAAATTTAGAATAAGAATACCACTACTAGGGAGCGCAGTCGGTCTTAAATATACTGTAAAGTTTGCACTTATATTTCGTGATGATATAAGGTTAGCTCCTGATGGTGTTGATCTATTCATTGATGGATTCCCTGCATAACCAGAAGAAGAAGCCGTTCCTCCTGTATATGTAAAATTAGGTGCTATCCGCATTTCAGCCGGGAATGGCACAAAAGCATATGCAGGACCCGCTGATGCCTCAAACCGCGACATTAGATAGTGTTGTGGCGCACTTTCATCTCCTAAGTCTATTTGATATCGATACCTCTGACACTTAGCCAAGGTCTGACCATAGCTTTCGTGTTCAAACGGGGTGGCCTTGGAACCGACCTCTACTTGGACGCCGGTCAGTTGGAACGTGGCTCCGACTGTAGAGAGAAACCCTGTATCAGAAGAAAAACTACTGGTAGCATTTCTTGCTTCTGTTGTATTCCAACCAAGAGTAGCGGTTGATCTACTTCCTCCAGAGCTTACACCTAGCATCCAAGTAACTTCTAATCCACGTCCAATTTGTGCTGTGCCAGCCGTGCTTAAAATCGAATAAGAAGACAAGCCAGATAGAGGTACAGTAATTACTTTATACTCCCACGTATTTACAGTATTGATAGTGTAAGTTGCGTGATACATAACACGATCGTTATTAAGACCACTGTTAGTATTGCAAGGGTTTAAGTTAAGAGTAAAAGTTCCGGCAATTGAAGATTTAACCCAAAAAGATGCCGTGACATGGGTGTTGCCTCCCCACACAGCGTTGTGAATATTTTGAAACTCAATAAACTGGCCAAAGCCTAGATATTCGTCAGCAGCCGTACCGGTCCTCGCTGTAGTTGTCTTTAGCTGGTAAGAGTACTGCAACCCAGAATCGGCAGGCGCATCAATCTGCTGTGACCTTTCACATTGATAACTGGTTGCATTGATAAAACCGACGTACCTATCTGGCCCGGCATAGGCGTCTGAACCAGTGTATGAGATACCTCTCTGCGCCACTGTCATAGCGCCATTTTGGATCAAATTCCTGTTACTTAGCGCCCCAGCAGTTGGCATCTGCAAGCCGTCAATACTGACGCCCTCACCTACATTAGGTGGGTCGATATTGTTTACTTTAATTGTACTCATTTAAGTATCTCCAATACGAACGAACAAAAAATGGGTTTCACTTTGGTTAGAATTACCTAATAGCCTACTGGTAGCAGCAAAAGAATCACATTTAAATTTTACCTTTACGTTGGACGTATCTGTTACGTCAACAATAGCAAAAGCGGTCGCACTTCCAGTTCTGTCTTCTCCAGCAGTGTTGCCGTCAATGGCTTGGCAAAGTATATCAAAAGTATTACCACCGTTAGTAGTCGATAGTAGTTGTAGCCCAGAATTATCATTGCCGTCGTGAACAAACGACGCGGTGTAAAGTATAAAGTAAATACCAGTTTGAGGAAATGTCCAAATCCCAGAAGATACGCTCATGCCTGATCCAATGTAGGCAGAGGTGGCGGCATCAACTCTTTCAAAATTAGCAGTGACGTCAGTGTCTGATCCTTGCTTATCAGCAGTAAGACGCCAATTATCTACCTCAGAAAATGGTGCAATGGTTGCAAAACTTAAAGCACCAGAACCATTGGTGTTTAGAAATTGCCCAGCACTGCCATCATTAGGTGGCAAAGTAAGTGTTACATCACCACCAGTTACGGCGTCGGGCACACCCAGTTCAACCGAACCAGACGTTGCCCCGTTTAATTTAATAGGCATTATTCATCCTCAGAATCAGCAGGAACCGGGTCATTACATATAGTAATTTCAGGCAGGGGGTAAGTGTTTGCCCAAACTTGTTGAGCTGGATTGGTGGTGTCGTCAGCCAAAAACATCCATTTATTGCCGTTGCTATCTTCGGCTTCAGCTAGTTGATTTGTGCAATCAATAAATTTATAAGATAGAGTCATGGTAAATTAGTTCTTGTTGTGTTAGTAGGAAGTCCCAGTAATGCTCCTACAAAATCTTTGTGGATACAAAGCCACGAGCGGTATGTAGAGCCCTCAGCGACACTTGCATCAGTAACGCCAATAGCTGGCCTATCGTTACAACCAACGTATAAGAAAAAAGCATGACCACTGTTATCTCCAAAGAAGGTGTAGTTGGTTGGAGCTGATGTTGTAGTACGTGAAACTGTTTTAAAAGAAATCTGGCTACTGTCGAAAGTGGTGAAAGTACCGCTTGGTCCGCCACTACTGCAACCTCCGTGTGATATTAATCTTGCATAAATCAGAGCAATAACATGTGAAACAGCAAGAGCGTCACCGCTTAAACGCCCATGTTCATTTATCCTTAGCTTTTGCAGCCCATTAACGTAAATGTTAAGACTATTATCATTGTGTTCATATTGAATACGACCTGCATTTATGTCTTCTGGGTCGCCAAATTGAATCCCACTTGTACCAGTAGAACTGTTTGACTCAAGATTTAATTTTGTGACTGTACCTCCTTTAATGTGAAACGTTTCTATAGGAGCTGAACCTACGCCTACTCTTCCCGCGCTATCGACCGTTACCCGTTCCGTCCCACCAGTAAGAATCTTGACTTCATCTGTTCCAAATTGCAGACCTGTGTCGGCGTCTGCTCCCGTAATACCTGGATTAGCGGCGGTATTAGTTCCGTCAATACGAATAGGCATTATTCACCCTCAGGTAATGCACTAGCTGCTACTTGTGCTTGATAAGCAGAGACAACTTCTTCTGTCCATAGTGCAGCTGCAATAGCTTGTACTTCAGCTGGTTGATCGCTTACGTCTTGTCCAGGGACAACAACGTTGCGGTGATAGGTACGACCTACTTCAACACCGTCTTTTTAATTACGTCAGCACGACGCACTTGGATAACTTGATTTGGAAGGATCTCTTCCTTGTATTCTGTGTGTTCTGTAAATGCCATTTTAAGGACTGCCGACTGGCAGTGATAGGTTTATATGGGGGGGGGGTTTCTAGTCAGTTACGTAAGTCATAAGAAACCGCATTTGAGAATTGGCAGTGGAAGTTAAATGTTGGTAATCAACTTCGGCATAGTTAGTACCATTACCTGGATTCATACCGTAAAATTTAACCCCATCTGCACCCATAAATGCGGTTAAGTAAGTGTTAGACCCGTTATCGATATATCTAAAAAACACTGAAGAAATACCTTGAGTATCACTTTTTTTGAGAAAAGGAATGCCACTAACAGTGATCTGACTGGTGTTAGTTATATTTGAAAATGAATGTAGCAGCGTTGACAAATGAACAATGTTCCCAATTTTTATATAATAATTATTGCTAGCAGAAAATGTACCTGCATTTATGACTGGAGTCCAAGTACCTTCTTCATAATCATCCAGCAACTCATTTGTCATTCCAGCAGCGTTAGCGTCAGCACTGAAGTCAATGCCGTGCCCAGCTGCCATAACGATGTTACCGTCAGAAACAGTTAACCCATTTCCAATAGTTAGACCACCAGTGGCTGTAATATCTTGAGCACTTAGATCATTAGTACCTAGTGCTAAGTCACCAGTTAACGTACCACCAGTGAGCTGCAGATAATTGGTGTTAGTAGGCCAGACATAAGTCTTCCAAACACCATCTGCTGTGTTATAAATATATTGAACGCCAGTCGTAGGATTAGTATACGTTGCACCATTTGCAGGACTGGCGGGAAATGTAATAGCCATAGTTAAACAATCACCCAAGTAGATCCGGCACTAACAGTTACTGTTGCTCCGGTGTTAATAGTAATAGGACCAGCACTTAATGCATTTCTACCAGTAGCAATAGTGTAGCTAGTAGTTACTGCCTGATCATTTTCGTGGAAGATTTCATCACTACCTCCACCTTCTGCAGTTTTTGGATTCTGCTGTGGGACAAGTGGGATCCAATTGGCTACACCACCACCTTGATCATAATAAATATAAGGAATGGCTTCATCATCATCCCAATAAACATCACCACCTTGTGGAGCAGGAGATGTAGGGGGTGCAGACAGTACATCGAAACCACCGCCACCAATAGCTCCCCACGCAGTACCGTTATAACCTTCAAACTGTGTAAGGGTACTGTTAAAACGAATTAAACCGGCAGAAGCGGATGCATCACGTTGAGCAGTAGTACCAGTAGGAAGTTCGGCAGAACCAGTTGCTGCTGTACGTGGAACCTTTTCTGTATCTAACTCTTGGATTGCAGTTTGTACATTTGTTCCTGCTATGTTTCCTGCTGCTGTAAATGAAATGTTTGCTGCATCACCAGGCACATAGGCAATTACCCATGCAGATCCTGTGTACAGCTTCATCACCTCGGTAGTGGTGTTGAAGTACAGGTCACCTGCAGTCAACGCATCTCCATCATTATCAACAGTGGGATCAGAAGCCTTAGCTCCTAGATAGGTATCGTCAAAGTTATCGAATGCTGCAAGTGCAGAAGCTGCCGAAGTAGCAGCTGACGTTGCACTGTTTGACGAATTAGTGGCGCTAGTGGCTGCGTTTGCTTCAGATGTGGCGGCTTGACTAGCACTTGTGGCGCTAGCTGATGCACTATTAGACGAGTTAGTGGCTTGTGTACTAGAGGTACTTGCGCTGTTAGCTGAGTTAGTCGCTTGTGTAGCGGCAGTACTCGCAGAACCTGCTGACGCTGTTGCGCTAGTTGCTGAAGCTGTAGCACTGTTAGCCGAAGCTGTAGCTGAGTTAGCGCTTGCAGTAGCGCTATTTGCTGAGTTAGTAGCTTGTGTTGTGGATGTAGCAGCGCTTGATGCTGCGTTTGTCTCGGAGGTAGCCGCTGCTGTCTCAGAAGCCGCCGCTGCCGCTTGAGATGCTGCCGCTGCATCTACCTGTGCTTGGTGGGTAGTGATTAGACCATCTACATACCCCCGAGTACTAGCGTCAGTAGCAGCTGTAGGCGCTCCTAGACTTACAATTTTTTGGTTGCCCATATTGAGCTGACCAGACATCGTTGCACCCAATGAATTCATTGAGTTGTTTTCAGTCTCCTGTGCAACGTATGTAATCTGATCAAAGTTTGCATTCAGATCTTCTGCTTTAATAGCTGATCCAGCAAAGAATGTTGCTGCCCTAGTGTCATTAGCAGTATCTCGGAAGATAATGATGTTGACACCAGAAGCTGGTGCAGTATTAAAGGCAACTGTCGTTGCGTTTGCTAACGTAAATGCTGTTGTTACAGTACCATCAAGGGAGGCTTTGATGTCTGCCTGGCTAATATATTCAAATGTAAAAGCATAGTTCGTTGTAGAACCATTACCTGTATATGTAGTTTGTGTAGTTGCCATTTATCCTTTTAGATAGAAAACTTTGATTCCATGTAGTTCATAAACTCTTTTGCTCCCTTATGGTCCCCACGTTGTAGATACAATTCAACAGTGTCTTGTACCATCTGTTTACGTTGTACTTCAGTTGCATACGGTGAAGCCGCTGCAGCACTATCCATAGCTAACCCTAATTCCAAATCTAGTTCTTTATGAACGCCATTAAAGGTTGTTAAATCTGGACTTAAGCCATCATCTACAGCTTTTTTATAGTCGCTTCTAAATTTCTTAGCATCTACCCGCGCCATTACACGTCGTATAGCAGCCTGGAATAGCTTGTCTTTACCCATTCGGTTAGTAATATCTGACCTTTGTTCGGGTGTATACTCAACACCGGCACCATTTGTTTGTAGTGTAGGTACTGCGTCATACTCAATGTCAATTAAGAATTGCTTTTCGGGACTAATTTTTCCGTTAATTTTCCAAGGCAGGTAGGTGTTTACAAGTCTTGCAAGGAAGTTATCTGGTACTCCAACTTCACCGCCATCAATCCAGTCATACTTGTCTGGCAAGGTATCTTTTAAGAATGGAAGTCGGTTTGTAATTAGTTGATCAAGCTGCATCTCAACTTCTTTCTTGCCAGGTTCCATTAATCTAGAGATTTCAGCAAGCTGACTAGAACCAGTAATTGTTCCTGCGCTTAGAAAGCTAGCTGCATGTTTAGCCATTGCACTTGAGTCACCACTTAAGGTGTCAAACAATCCTTCTAAACCTGCTAGGTGTGATTTCTTAGTTACTGAAGCACCTAAAATAAATGACATCTTATTCAGCATAGCGCTCATATCATTAGGTTCTAGGCTGTCGAAGTTGTCCATGATGTTCACAGTCAACGCAAGCCAATTTGATATAGCGCCTAAGTTGTCGTAGCTGACCCAATAACCACCTGGAAGTTTGATTGACCTTGGCTTCCAGTCGTAATCTGTACGACCTTTTTGCTTTTGCCTGTTATGTAGTCCGTCACCAGTAATCCTGTCAGTCATAAATAGACCGACAGTACTTGTAACTGCAATGCTTCCCATTGCTCTTCGGCCAATAACGTCAGCTCTAAGTTCGTCGTACTTATTCTTAGCTGAAAATTCATCAACGGTGATGCCTCTACGAGTAAATATCTCTTTTAACTTTTCAGTTGGTGTGTCTTCAAACTTTCTGCCGAACTCACCGAAGTCTTTGTAAAAAGCTTGTACTGGATTAACAGGAGTGTAACTAGCACTTAGTACCAATTCATTGATTGGTGTTTTAGTGAACAACATAAATGGTTTAACCATTGGCATATGGCTAATTAAACCTGACAATGAAGTATTACCTTTGCTGTCCAGGTTCATAGCAATTTCACCAGCTGCATGTCGTACTGCTTTGTCAGTGATTAACCCTGTTTCATCAAACATACCGTCATACACTTCCTTATAAAGCGCTTCTGCTTTTTCAGCGTCAAAAGCTTTAGTGCCACCTTCAGTTACTCTGTCAAATGCTCTTCCCTTTGCTTCTGCTACAGCAATCATGGCTTGTGTAAAACCATCTTCTGCTTGCATTGCTCTGGTTCCAAAACGTGTCCAAGGATGATTAGCTAAAGCTGCCTGATCATTGATTATTTGAGCCATTACTTGTGGGCCAAATTCACCACGTTCTGCCGCAGCATCTGCATACATGTTTACAAGTTCTAGTGCCTGTTCATTTCTAAAGCCCATGTCATCACGAACTTCAGTCACATAAGGATCTAAAGCAGACCTTTTGAATACTTGCTTGCTGTATTGATGTGAGCTTTGTAAGGTTTCAATCATCGATGTGTATTGATACCAGCCACGTCTCAACAGTGTTGTATCACCTGTTGTCGCCGTTTGGTGTAATGCTCCTGCAAATGCTCTAATTGGCCTTTCAGACAATAAATAAGCATTAGAAATTCCTGCTTTGGTAGGAGTAGCAAATGCTCCTAGAGTTGAATTATACAAGTTAGACCAGAAACCTTTCAACACCAATGATGGGATTTCAGGTTCTAAATCAATGAATGCTTTATTTAAAACACCAGTTGAGTTCTGCAACCACCTATTTAGATGGTGCATTGTCTTGACGTTGCCGTCAGTCATCTCATAAGCAAACATCAAAGGAGCAAGCATCTCTGGCCTTTCAGCACTAATCTCTCTAATTACTGCCATTGTCTCTGCACTATCTTGCTTGATCATTTCAAGTGCAGCTAACGTTTCATTGTTCTCATTCTTGATGAGATTTTTCATACGTTTTGCTTCTGCCATGTTGAACGCATCAGAACCTTTTTTAGACATACGGTTCCAGAAGTTCAGCATGTTCAGCGCTCTACCTCGGGTATAAGAAGTCATACCCTTCTGAGTCATCAAGAATTCAACCCTATCCAAGATTTGCTCTTGTGCTCTGATGATTGAAGGCGTTCCTTCTGTCAGACGCATACCTTGTGCGGTGTCAGATACTTGTCCTGCTAATGAAGTAGCTGTATAGGCTTGTGCTTTGACAACATCCATATTCATGAAGTCATCCATATACATCTTGATTGCCTTCATTGCCCCTACATAAGCTTCGCTTTTAAGGACTGGTATATCTGTATCTGGATCAATTCCTGTAAGGTTTTTATTTTCAAGAAACTGTTTGATCTGTCTAACATCCATGTTGTAAAACTCAGATGCCAGATTTTCTCCCTGCTCTACAATTTCAGAATGAGGAATGTAATTACCTGAAGCAGTTTTATATCCATACTGGTCAGCATCACGAAGCTGTGAAGCCAGTCCATTAATAAGGATGTTTTGCTGCTCACTTGTTTCTAGACCATACTTTAGAGCGCTTTCAGAAAATACACTTCCTACCCTCCCATAAACGGAGTCATAGTTTTTGCTAATCCTTACCACGTCTACTGAAGCACCAACTACTCCAAGATTGTCAAGTGAACGAATGCCCTGTTCTTGGTAACCATATAAATCATGAACACCATATACAGGTTGATCAAGGCTCTGAGACTTGTCAAAGTTATAGCCACCTAGTTCATCTAGTTCAATCTGTCTGCCAGCTGCTGAGGCTTCAACAACTTCTGCAGCTGTTGAGCCTTCTTTGACAGCATTCTTCTTTAGGAATTTCATTCCTTTTTCAGACTCACCAACCCAAAGGCTGTCAGTAATACCTTTAATGCCTTTAGCAAGCTTACCCAGTCCTAAAACAAGGTCTGAGCCAATACCCAGATAAACGCCTTCATTGACGTTCTTATTGCGTTTCACATCCGGTGAATCGCTATCTAAAGTTGCAATGTTGTCTGGTATCCATCCAGTCCAATTAGGAAACGATTTCTTTAACGCCCCTGCAGCATTGTCATCAGTCTGATTGAACTCTGTAACGTAGTCCACAAACGCTCCTGTACCGGCTGCAAAGGCTGTTTGTCCTATTTTCCTTACCAATGGATCACTTAGGAATTTGCTTCCCTTGGAAGCTTTTGTAAGAGCAGCTGTACCACTACCGATGATGCTCACGTTAGGCATAACAATAGACGACAGTTCTCGTACTGTTTGAACTACTTGACTTTCATACTCAGGAATCTTTGGTAACCCTTTTCCAGGCATCGCGTCTTCTG
>Ga0208434_1000072_pt1 | contig 53642 bp, 77 predicted proteins | sample 13_taG_FD_184086 | JGI IMG/M metagenome (GOLD analysis project Ga0208434, IMG submission 184086) | Marine viral communities from the Subarctic Pacific Ocean - 13_ETSP_OMZ_AT15268 metaG (SPAdes) (version 2) | ecosystem: Environmental > Aquatic > Marine > Oceanic | place: Pacific Ocean | collected... | reverse complement strand
TAGATACATTACTTGCTACTGTTAATGTACTTGCAAGATTAACTGCTCCACCTACACTTAATGTACTTTTTAAATGTGTAGCACCTTCGATTGTTGCAGTAGAAGATACTTTTAATGTACCACCTACTTGTGCATTTGAAACTGATATATTACCTGTAATAGGTATACCTGTAATATTTGTACCATCACCATAAAAAGCACTAGCACAAACTTTTTCTGCAAAGGTAGCATTACCACCTACACCTAATGTTCCTGTTAATGTAGTATTACCTGCTACTGTTAATGTGCTTGCTAAATGAGTAGCTCCTCCTACTGATAAAGTTCCACCTATAGAAACATTACTTGCAATAGTAGCTGTACCTCCTATAAAAGCATCTCCACTTATACATACATCATTATCAAAGTCTACTTTATCTCCAAAAGTTTTATTAGTTAAAGTATCAGTAGTAGATGTTCCTACAAGTGTTGCACTACTTGTTGGTAATGTTATTGTTAAATTACCACTATAAGAAGAATGTGGAGGTGATTGTAACGCTGCATAATGAGCATTACTAGATTCACAATATAATTTTATATTAGATACAGACCCTGTATTCTTAATTGCTATTTCACCACCAGATACCATTACAGCACCTGTTATTGTTGCAGTTCCTGCTACATTTAAAGTACCACCTGCTACTACATTAGATACAGATATATTACCTTCTATTGTTGCAGTTACACCAGATAAGTTAGAACCATCTCCATAATATGCAGATGCACAAACTTTACCTAAAATTTGTATATCACCAGATATTGACACATCCTCTGATACACCAAACTTACCTGCTACTTGTATTATACTTGTAGATATCTGTAATGCTGAATTAGTTCCATCACCTGACTGCACTTGTAATAAACCAGCACTAACTCCTTCATTACCAGATACTGCTACTTTAAGAAGTTGTTTATAACTCTTTGATACTAATTTGCCTGTTAAATCACTCATATTGTTTGCCACCATCTATCTTGGGTTGTATCATCCCATGTAAAACCTGATTGTTCCCAAGTTAAGTTTCTACCTGTATCATCTATTCTAGCATTTTGAATAGCAGGGTCTTCTCTTAAACTAGCAGGTTTATTCTGAGGATGATTTTTTAAATCATATGCACCATCAAAACATTGTGGGCATCTTACTGTATCATAACTACTTAACTTCATAACTCTCATGGGATACACAAACCCACATGAGTCACACATTGCTTTTGCTCTTCTATCAGTAGCCATTATACAGCTTTTAGTTTAGGTTTAAAATAAATACTTGCTCTCTCTCTATCTTCATCCATTGCTCTTCCGAGTAATTCTTCATAGTTTGTTTTTAATATTGAAATCTTTGTTTCAGGTACACCATTTCTTTTTAAAGACATATAGTAAGCTAGACCAGCAGTTAAACAAGGCAGAAATCTAACAGGTGCATCTGCATTTTGTGCATATGATTTATTAATATCTTCTACTTGTCGTATTGCTTCTATGTTTAAAATACCTGTAGAAACATTAGGTACTGGATATAAAAACATAGTAGGATTACTTATATTTCTTTTCATTGCATACTGAGTAGGTCTACCACTTTGAGACTTTTCAGGAAGAACATTATATTCTTCAAAGCTTTTTCTTGTTAATTGTGTTTCTGTTCCTGTTGAGTTTATTTTATATGTTACAATTAAAGCATCTAAAGCTGAACCTTCTAAATTAATAGAAGTTGTACTTGCTGCTACAGTTACTGCAGTTGTAAAGGTACTCCATAACAGTATACCACGATTCTGCCAATCATTCAACATTAAATTAATAGAACGTCTAGCAGACTTAGGTTCGTGTCCTAATGTCTGTTCACCACCTATCATCTCAGTAGCTTCTTGTATAATCTCATCTATATCAAGATTAAAGTTATATGTTCCTGAAGTTGCCATTATGCTCTGTTCCTTTTTAATTGTTCTTTAGCTGCTTTAGCTAATTGTGCTTGTTTAGTTTTACCTTGTACTTTAGCTCTTTGTTCTAATACAGTAAGTATTTGTATCTTTCTAGCATAAGGTTTTTTAATTCTTTTAACTTTTCTTATAGTTTTCTTAGCATCTTCTACAGTTGCATACTTTATAGATACTGTATCTTTAGGATTCTCATCTGTATAAAGTCTACGACTTGAACCCTTTGGTTTTTTACCTGTTCCTTTTCTAGGTTCTTTTTTTAACATTCTTCTTTTTTTTCTTAATCATTTTACCAATAGTAGTTGCTTGTTTTTTATGCATTTTAGATGCACCAAGTAATTCTTTTTTAATTTTTTTTAATTTACGTACCATAAATATTTCTCTTTTTTCTTTTTGTAAAATGTATAATGTTTGATTATCCATAACACCTCCTAATTAAAGTTAGTGCGTTTCTTCAGTCAATGCTTACTTCCAACTCAAGGAGTCAAACGATTATGTTTTTTTCTTTGTTCTTTTTTTAAATGTTTTTACAAAGGTAGGTCTACCACCTACTCCTTGTGCTTTAGCTCTCTTTCTTTTTACTGCTGAAGTTTTTTGAGACTTTGACATACGTTGTGCTTTTGCTAATGGTACACATTTAGGATATTTACGTTTACTACCTTTAGCTTTTTTTCTACCACAAGGTTGATACTTTCCATTCTTTTTTGGTGCACCTATGTCTACCCATTTCTCACCTACCCATTTACGTAAGCTCATTTCTTTTTCTTTCTAACAGTTTTTCTTTTTTTCTTAGTAGTTTTCTTTTTCTTTTTACCTCCTGGTTTTACTTTACCAGAACATACTGCTGATGCATACATATTAGCATAAGCAGATGGATAAACATCAAACTTTCGTTTAGCTGCTGCTTTACCTTTTGGACAAAGTTTACCCATAGTTATTTCTTTTTAGCTTTAGTACCAAATCTTCTACTTAATGTTTTTGGACTACCAGGTGCTCCACTACCCATAGACATATATTTAGTCTTCATTCCTGTACTACCTTTAGACATATATTTAGTTTTCATTCCTGTACCTTTAGACATATATTTAGTCTTCATTCCTGCCATTATTATTCTCCTTATATAAGTTGTTAAATGTTATTTCTGGGTCTGTGTAACTATCATGTATTTCTGCTGCATGAGTATGTTGGCTTGGTCTAAAATCTGGTGCACCTTCACCTGTTACCCATAAAGCAGGACTTGTTGCTCGAACTCTATTATTAGGTAATGCTATTATATTACCTGTCCATTTACCTGCATCAGTTAATTGTATTACATGGTTTTGTTTATGTTGTGCAGGACAATCACTTATATCACTATCTGTAAAGTCAACTGTAAACATATACTTACCTTTATAAAATTCATTATCTATCTTACACATCCAAGGACTTGCTGTTAATAAATCAAGTTTTACTACAGTATGTGTTCTTGATGAGCAATCCCAAGGTTGTGCTAAATGTGTATCCATTCTTTCTGGAGCTTCATCTAATATTTCATCTGCGACTAATGCTGTTATTGGCATTCTTGCCCACATTGCACCACCATGTATATTATCTTCTTCATCTATACCAGTAAACATAACTTGAAAAGATAAACATCTATCTGGTATTGTATTAACTGCAAATGCTATTCCATGTAAAAACTCACCATGATATTTTAAATGGTTGTGTGTAAACTCTTTACGTACCCAACATTTAAAATGTGGTATGTTACTAATTAAATATGAAATCTAACATCTCCATCTACGTCTTGCTTGTCTTAATCTTGAGTTAGGATTCTTAGCTGCTTTAGGAAACTTCTTCATTTGTCCTGCAGACCTAGCACAATAACTCTTTCTCCTTGAAGCTCTTTTACCTGTAGGTTTTTTTTCTGTTACAGCAGTTTTTAATTTACTACCAGGATTATTTCTTCTATACTTAGCTACACCTTTAGCAGTCATTCCTGCACCACTTTTAGTAGGACGTTTATCGCCACTACCAATAGACATGCCTTTCATTCCTGTACCTGTTCTTTTTCTTTTCTTAGGCATTTACTGCTCCAAATCCTCTTAATGCTTGTCCTACACCTTTAGGTTTTTTATTTTCTTTTCTTGCTCTTAAACTTTTATTTTTTAATATTTTAGGTATTTTTCTTTTTTTCTTTTTCTTTAAACTTGCTAAACCACCTTTAGCTAATCCTCTTTTTTTCATTAATATATCTTTATATAATCTTAATATTTCATTACCAACAAAACTATCAGGATTTTCTAAAAGACTACTTGCACTACTTTGTATAGACTGAGGTCCTTGTGGAAAAGTTTTATTACTATAATTAGTTGAACGTACAGGAGAAGGAAAGTATTTTATATCACCTCTTGTAAATCTTCCTGTTATAGGATATTGTTTATCTTTAAATAAATCACGTTGTTCACCTTTTAAGTATTCAGGTTTTTCTTCTGGCAATAAGCCTTTTTTTCTACCAGTAATAGATGATTTATATTTACGTGCTAATACATCATCTGGTTTTAATACATTACCACTTATAGAATCTGTATCTGCAGCACGACCAAACATAACTGCTACTATTTCTTCTTGAGCTATAGCATCTGAATCTCTTTTATTAAAACCATTTTGTTGAGCTCTAACATAAGCTTCATCATAAATATCTTGAGCTTGTTCTATAAATCTTCTTTCTTCTAATGAAAGATTTTTTAACTGTGTTGGTGTCATATCTTTAGGTAATGTAAGACCTCTTTGTTCAACTTGTGTTGATTGAGTATCTAATAAATTAGGTTCACTTCTTCGTATTACATCTCTATCAGCTTTTTCCATGTCACGTAATGTATTACCTATTATTTCAGGTCTATTAAATTCTGAAGGGTCTCCAGCTGAAGGTATATAATATTCTGGTGTAAAACCAGCAGGATTATCTGAAGGTGGTAAAGATGTTTTATCTTCTTTTGTTCGATAAGTAATTATATCATCTTTACCTATGTATTGTTTAGGATAACGAAGTTCCCTTCCACCCTTTGAAGTACCTGTAAATCCTACATCATCTGCAGGCATATTTAATACATCTATTATTTCTTTAGTTTTAGAAGGAGCTAATTGATTAATTTTTTCTAATGCTATTTTTTTTATATCACGTAAACTAACCTTTAACTCATTCATAGGATTTCTTTTACGTGTTTCTGTATCATATATTTTTCTGATACTTGCATCTTTTTGAGCTGCTGCTACAAAATCTTCTTGATTAAAAATTTTAGCAGCTTGTTTAAAATCTGCCATAGTTGGGGTATCATCAGTTTCAAATAAAACATCTTGTACTCCTCTTCCTTTTTTAGTTATATCTGTAAAAGCAGAAGAATCAAAAAATTTACCAAGAAAAGAACTATCTTTTTCCCAAGATTTTTTTTGTTTAGTAACACTTTTATTTAAATCAGAAGCAAGACTTAACATTGCATCTTTTTCTTTTTTGTTATCAACACGAGTTGCAACACTTTTTATTTTTTTAGTAAGATTTTTAATTCCAGATTTACTAACTTTAGGATTATAATAACCAGATAATCTTAATGTTTTATCTATTCCTTTTTCTCGTTCACTTGCAGTGTAATATCCTTTTGTATCTGTTACTTCTTCCAAAGAAGAGGAGTAACCAGTTTTATTATATATAGGAGGTTTTTCATCACCTTTACTAGTTGTACTTTCTAATAAAACTTCTAAAAGTTTTTTACCACCTCTAGCTATTTTTCTTTGTAATGCTGCAGAATTTTTAATCATACTTTTTTTCTTTTATATATTTTTTTCTTTTTCTTTTTTTTAACTTTTTTATTTTGTAATCTTTTAGTTAATTGCATTCTAATACTTGACCTACCTATTGTCATTATTTACATGCCTTTCCATAACCTCTTAATGCTGCTCCTACACCTCTAGGTTTTTTCATTTTCTTTTTTTTCTTTTTAACTTTTACTATACCACCTGTAGCATAGTCTTCTCCTTTTATTCCAAACATTTCATCTACTGTTATGTTATTTCTTTCCATATATTCTTCTAGTGATTCAGTTGGAATAATTTTATCTGTTATTTCTTTTACTTTAGGTTTTTTATATTTAGCCATAATTAATTACTCCCTTTAACTAAAACATTAGGACCACCACTAGGATTAGCTGCAGTCTCCATATTATCTTGTCTTGACCTTCTTGCTTGATTACGTAAACCTTCTACTGCATTTACATAGTCACCTTGATATAGTTGTAAATCTTCTGTACTTTTATTAAACCTTGCTGCTTCCATCATGCATGCATAAAATAATGCATCATAACAAAACTCACTAAAGTAATTAGATGTAGTTACACTTACACCTGTTGCACTAGCTAAACCTATTGGTCTACGCACATAAGATATTTCTCCTGTTAAAGTAGAAGCAGGAGTTGGTACTACATAAATAGCTGTTTGTGTTTTTCTGGAATAATACCTAGGAGTACCTGTAGATGCACTTGCATGAGGAAAGTAATCTATAGCATACTCATAAGGTCGTTGTAGAAGAGTTGTTATATTAGAAGATACACTTGTCTTATAATTTACACTTCTTATAATTCTTGTGTCAGCTGGAAGACTAACTACAGGATTAGAAGCTGTAAAAGAAAAAGAACTAAACTCAGTTAGTCCTACATCATCTAAATCTTTTGTTAAACGTATTTCAGCTTTTTCAATTAAAAAAGGAATTTGATTCTCAAACTCAGCTGAATCGTTCTCTGTTGTGTTTATTATATCTGTTTTAAGATATGCATAGTTAGGCATTATCTTATCCTACAAATAGTGTTACGCCACCATTAGCTCCAGGTGTAGATACACTAACTGTAGCACTAAAGCTTACGCCTTGGTCACCTATATAAATATCTGCTTGACCACTAGTAGGAACTTGAAATTTTATTTTATCTCCAGTACTATCTGAAATAGCAAATGTTCCATTAACAGTTGAATATGCATGGATAGCTACTACTCTTGTAATATTAGTTGTTGTTACAATAACACCAGTACCAGCTAGAAATTTACTTGTAATATTATTAGCCATATTAAATCCTTAAAGTTAGGGAGGATGTGTGAGCATCACCCTCCCTAAGTTATTAATGCTTACGCACCTGCGTTACCAAACCAACCTCTCCAGTCAGATACTCCAAAAGAATATCTTTCTCTGGCTTTAAATCTAAGGTTACCTGTATCGAAGTCAGGTTCCATCTTAGTTTGTAGAGGAGTTCTATTAAACATCTTAGTACCATTAGGTATGTCAGTCTTAATGAACCATGCGTTAATATCTGAAAACCTTCTGTTTACAAATATACCACCTGGCATCATTCCCATACTCTTAATAGCATTGATGTCATTAACATTAGTAGCACCATTTGCTGCTGTTGTTGGATTAACTCCAATAGCAGTTGAATAGTCACTTCCTAATATTTGATTAGCAGTAAATATCAAATCTGTAGGAACATGAAGTGATACTGATTGAGCACCAATTAAGATACCTCTATCATCTTCTTGTTTCTGAATTTGTATTACTGCAGTCTCAATAGCTGCTTCTGATAAAGCTGCTCCAGTTGCAGTGTTAGTTTGAACACCTGCAGATATTGTTGGATGAGAGTCACTAAAAAATGGTTGCCCATCTCCTATTGCATCAGCACCTGCTGTACTAAAACCATTGTTGTAGATTTTAGCAGCTTTAACCTGCTTAGTGTTTGCCATTGCTCTAGCTAAACCTTTTGCTCTTAACTTTGCAAAAGTATCATAAAGGTTATCTTCCATTGCTTCTTCAGTAACTGCAAAAGCTAAAGCAATAGTCTCGTTGTCGTAACGAGCTGTATAACTTTCTTGTGCGTTATCGTAAGAAATGGATTCACCTTCACCTTTAGTAGGTGCAGTGCCAAACCCTGTAAATAGAACTTCTTCTTCAAAAGCTCTATCTGAGTTCTCTATTTCAAAAAGAGGTGCATGTTCGTCAGCTACCTCACCATACTCCGTCCCAAATACTTGGTTCAATCCAGGAAGGAGTTCTTTACTAATACTAGCTCTATTTATAGCCATGTCTTATTCTCCTTATGCTGTTGACGCAGTAGCAGTGACGTATCTGTCTCTGTGCGTGTTTAAAAATACTTCAACGATTGGATAAGCATCTGAATCATCAGTTTCTTCTCCATCTCTTTTCTTACCTATTACTCTTGCTGCTTGTTCTGTTTCAGCTCCTGAAGAAGCCATTAAGTAGTAACTTGATTGTCCAGTTACTGTACTACCAGAACTTGCTGTTGAACTAACTGTAACATTATAGTTTTTAGTTACCATTAATTCATTTGCTGAAAGTGACAATGAACATTGAATGTAATAAGTTTGGTCAGGGTCAGTTATTATAAAAAATTTAACATCTGAATAACCAGCTGCTGAAGTCCCTGTTCCCCAATAACGACTAAACTTTTGTTCGCCATTTAGGACATAAGAACAACCAGCAAATATTCCTGAAGGTTTTAATGTCGCTGCGATAAAAGGTGAAATGGTTGCAAAGTTTGCACCAGGAAGTACAACAGGGTCTCCAGAAAATATGTTGTTATTACATGCTCCACCTGACGTAGGTGAAAAAATTTCTGTGAAAGAACCAGTGTTGTAAGCTCCACCCTTTTTTCTTGCAGGAACAAAACCTTGAAATGCTTTAGCATGTGCCATGATTTTCTCCTATGAAAATGTAGAGAACTTACTCTTGAAATTTAGGAGTTCGTCCTCTGATTGTTTGAGTTTTACTTGAGTTACTGATTGGCATCCTAGAAGGATTAGTTCCCATAAGTTGAGAATTAACAGCATCCATTAATTTGTCAGCCTTATTCTTATAGTGTGCCTTTCTTGCTTCGATACGTCCAGTAGGTATTTTACCTAACGCCAAGTCTCCACGACAGACAGCTCCTTTGTATCGACCTTCATCTCTCACGATAGATGTTGCTCCCATCTCAGGTACTTCATCACTAGCAACAAACTGCCATCCCTCTTGCATTTTTCGCCCTATATGTGCATAATCTTCTTGACCTTTAAGAGTTATTCTTAACCATCCTAAAGATATGCCTTCGCTGGCGTAGCGTTCTTCAACTGCTTCTGGTATTTGAAGTTGATTAGGCTCTTCAAATGTATATTCAGTTTCTTGTTTAATGTTGTTTTCTCTAAGTTGTGAACTACGTGTATTTGTTCGTGTTGTCATTATTTACCTCCACGTTGCGTATTAATTGTTGTATACTCACCATCAGCTTGTTCAGCTTTCATTTTCTCTTGAGCATACTTTTCAAGTGGTATATTCCATTTAGTAGCTATATTAACTTCATTCTTAGATAATCTAACTTTCTTGGAATTAGGAGTAGAACGTGATGCTCCTGCTACTACTTGAGCAGGTCTTGACGTAACCTGCTGCCGATTATTCTCTTGCACTTCTTGAAACTTTGTAGGAAATGCTTCTCGAATTCTTTTGTCAACTTCCTGATAAAATTCATCATCACCAGTTTCATAACCTTCTGCTTTTAGTTCAGCATCTATTGCTAGAGCTGATGCAGTCATTACATTATCTTTACCAAACCATTCATTATTTCTTGCCCAGTCTTGTGCTTTAGGGTCTCCTGCTGGTGCTGGTTGTTGATACTGCTGTTGTTGTGGTGATGCGACAGGCTGTCTTGGTGCTTGTTGCACATTTTTAAATCTTTCTTTTGTAACATTAACATTCTTTAAATCAACTTGAGCTTCATTAAGCATCTCTTGAGCTGATAAAAGTTTGTCTTGGTCACCTGCTTCATAAGCATTCTTGTATGCTGTACGAGCCATTTGTAATTTATCAGTTAATTGTTTTTCTGTTACTTCTAAATTCTTTTGATTAACAGAAGTAAATTCTGTTTCTCTTTGTTTAACTAAACCTTGTAGTTGTTCGTTTTGTTGTACAAGTTGAGTTATCTGGTCTTCTTTATCTTTTCTTTGTTTAATTAATTGTCTTATTCTTTTTTGAGCACCTTTAGTTTCAATGCCTTCTAATTCTTTTTCTGCTGGTGCTTCTGCTTTTGGTTCTACTGAAGAAGGAGTAGCATCATCTTTTTCTACTTCTACTTCTATTTTTTCTTCTTCTTCTTTTACAGGAGCTTCTACTTTCTCCCAGTTTTCTTCCTTTGTCATGTTACCTCCGTTGTTTACGAGACAAACGTATTTACGTTTAAATTTATTATATCATATAATTTTTAGTTAAAGAAATTTAATTTGAACTAGCAGCAGATAAATTAAATGTTGGGTCTAAAGTCTTAGGACTTTCTACTCTCATAATTATTTGGTCATCATATAATAAAATATATTTAATACCTTTATATTTTATTTTTTGACCTGTATGTTTACCATAGCATACATAATCATCTATCTTACACCAAGGTCCTTTATTAAATTTTTCTTCATCTGCATAAGCTAAGTCACCTATTGCAACTACTTTACCTACTGTCGTTAAGTATGCCATATCTTCTCTAGTAGAATCTGGCAATAGAATTCCACCTTTAGTCTCTTGTTTTATACTTACAGGTCTAACTAAAACATGATAACCTGGTAATTCAGGTAAAATATCTGGGTCTTCCTGTTCGTTCTTTGTTATCCAAGCATCATTCTTTACTGCTTTTCCTACGTGTACTTGTTGCATATTAATCCTCTTCTGTATAATTACGTTTTTTTATAGTTTCAATAAACTGGGTTCGTGCCCATTCTATACCATTAATAGTTCCTACGATTTGTTTATAACTATCATAGGAGTCTGCATTACCATCTGCTAATGTATTCTTTAAGTTTTGAATCTCATCAGCATATCGTTTGATAATTTCGTCAAAAATGTCCATTCTTATGTAGCAAGCTTAGTTGCAAGTTCAGCTGCTTTCATCTTTTCTTTACTTGTTATCTTATCTTGTTCTGTTTCTTGTTTCTTTTCTTCAATGGACATATTCATTAAATTGTCTAAAGCTTTTATTTGTTGTTTAGATAATCTATCAGCTTGAGCTTTTTGTTCTTTAAATTGTTTTGTTTGTGCTTGGTCAGCAACTTTTAACATTATTTCACTTTGCTCCATTTCTAACTTCTGAGCTTCTAGTACTGCTTTAGCATTATCTTGCATAGCTTTTAATTCTAATTTCTTTTGTTCTAATAATACTTTTTGTTTTTCTAAATCTACCATTTGTTGTTCAGGAGATTCTACTTTACCCATTGCCATATTTGCATTTAATACTTCTTGAGCAGCTTCTGCCATTGCTCCTTGTACTACTGCAGGATTCTGTGCTTGCTCTGGAGATACTTTAGTTTGTAACTTCTGCTGTGTCATACCATTAATTTGTTCTTGATATTTCATTACAGAATGTTCTTGTATATTAGATGCTAAGATAGGTTGTATCTTTGCCATAATAGGATTGGCACCATTTTGAGGGTCATTTAAATATGCCATCTTTATAGTAATATGTGACTCATGGTCTTGTCCTGGAAATGCTGCAATAGGCATTCCTTTAGATGCAGCCATTATATCTGATACTGGGTCCATCTCTTGTGGTTCTACTTTAGGTGGTAGTATTTCATCTACGTTAGGAATATTAGATGCATTTAATATTGTTCTATTTAATGCTTCTAAGTTAAACATTCCTGGTGGAGATTGTTGTGCCATCTGTAATGCCATTTGAGCTAACATAAGTCTGTGAGCATTAGAAGGAATATTAGGGTCACTAACAGGTATAATATCTACTTTACCATTAAAGTCTTCTTTAAAAATATTTCTTTCTGCCATAGGAACATCATAAGGATATTCTTCTGGTAAGTAGTCGTGGTCTATTTGAGCTAAGATTCTAAACTCATCTTTCTGTGATTTATGTAATCGTTTATGTATTGCAGTAAAAAACTTACTTGAAGCTTCTAGTAATGCCATTGTTGTTCCTACTGGTCCATAGTTAGAACCATCTGCAATTACTTGTTCTGTACTATCTGCAAACTTCTGTCCTGCTGCAGTCATAAAACCTAGCATTTGAAATAAAGTTCCTGAAGGTTCTTTATAAGGTAAAGGCACAATAGCTTTAGATAAATCTGTACCTAGTGCTTCTACTTCTTTAAACTCTCCTGGAGCTATAGGTTCATTGTCACCAACCATTCTTACACCCTTGGCTTTAAAACCACCTGGAAGGTTAGCGAATTGTCCTGCATCAACTAAACTTCTCATAGCTGCAGTTGCAGTCATGGTTATGTTACCTAAGAAATGCATTAGTCCTAAACCATAGAAACTAAATCCTGGTACAAAACGATAATGTACAAAATGTAAATTCTTAGTTTTAGTTTTATCTGTAGGTTTCCAGTTTCTTCTAATACCTAAAACTTTTCTAGATTGTTCTTCTATTGTTACAATGTAAGGACAAGATTCTCCTTCTTCACTTTCTGAATCTTTAATATCTAAAAAACAATGTTGTTCTAATAATACATATTGTGGGTCAATGTCTGAACTTGGAGATAAACCAAGTATAGTATCCATCTTTTCTGCTAATGTAGTTTGTGTTGGATTTTGTGGGTCAGGTAAATCTAAATCTAAGTATACTTCATTACGTATTTCTTTTGCTAAATCTACTGGATTACGATAAATTAAATGTGTGTATCTTTCTGCTTTACTTAAATTACTTGCATAGTAAGAAACATAAAACTGGTCTATAGGAACAAACTCAGATACAGGTCTCTTTAATGTTTCATCATAATATATTTTTTTAAATGCTGAACCTAATAAAGGTAAATGAAAAAGCATTCTTTCAAACTCATCAAAGTATTCAGGCATCTGTTCTGTTACTTGATAGTTCATAAAGTCTTGAACTCTATTTGCCTGTATTTCTTTTTCAGGAGTTACTTTACCAAGTATCTGTGCTTTAACTGGTCCTTTAGATGGAAATAATTCTTGTGATGCTTTTGATTGAAACTTAACTGCAGATTCAATTAATAATGGATGCACTGCAGTACATGCTCCTTCAAAAGGTTCTGTTGTATCTTGTATTTTTAAACCTAATAAATCAAAACCTCTTTCAAACATAGACTCCCACTCAGACCTAGAATCTTTATCTGCAACAAAGTTATCATAAACATCATTACCTATATCTTCTAATAAATCTTGGTCTAAGTTTTCTGCTAAGTTGCCATACCACTCACCTATTTCAGTTGATGCTCCCATCTCTGTATTCTCTTCTGTGGAAGAAAAGTCAACTGTTAAACCACCATCATCTTCCAACTCAAAGGTTGGGTCTCCTGTCTGTGGTTGTTCTTGTTGAGCTCCTAACTGAATAATATTTTCAGCTGCAGGTCTCATTTGTTCAAAAGGATTTTTTTCAGTTGCCATTAGATTTCAGCACACGCATAACAATTAATTTCTAAACCTACGCTAATTTCTTTTATTTCTGGCTTTTTCCATTTATTTTTCATAAGATACTCCTTGGGTTAAATTACAGTATAGCATCATACTCTCCAGTACGCAACTCTTTTTTTTCTTGGCTCATCTTCGTAGTATGGGTCTTCAGGATGTTCTAAATGCCATGACTCTTTCATGTAGTGAATAGCCATAGTTAAAGCATCTACTTGGTCATCATGGGCTGAGTTAGGAAACTGTAATAATTCTGTTACTAAATCATCTGCCCATCTTTTATTTTTAGGTAACCATACTCTACCTGATTCAATCATAGGTGAAGCTGCATACACCCTAGATACTTTATCTCTATCTGGTAAATATTCTTTAACTGGTAGTCCTGCTCTTCTCATATCTTGAATAAGAGATTGACCTGATGCTTTTTTTTCTACAATACAAATATCTGGCATGTGTTTACTGTATAATTCTTGAGCCATACGTCTTAGCATAGGATACTCAAACCTACCTCGTATGTTTCCTAGTAAGATTAGGTTGGCAGGGTAACCTTCATCTCCAAATTCATCTTGGTCATACATAGAAAAGATACCCCAAGTTTGTATTACACTGTAATCAGCTGTAGTACTAGTAGAAAATGCAGTATCATATGTTTGAATCATAAAATCACAAGTAGGAGGGTCCTCATATTCCCAATATTGTAACCAATTCTTTTTAATTAGACCACCTTCTTCTGGTGTTGGGTTCTGCATGTAGAGAGCTTCCCAATATCTACTACCATTAGAAGCTCTTATTTCTTCTTCATCTATTTTAAGTACATCATCTGGTTTCCATTCAGGAAAATAAGAAGAACCTACAGGTAAATCTAATAGTTTTGATGCTTCATCATCTACCCACGCAGGAATACGTACTACATCCCAAGGAATAACAGAATATTCAGACATATCTTCTTGTTGTTTAAGCAACCACCCACACAAATCATCATAATGGTACCTAGTATTTATGATAAGAATACTTCCGTTAGGCATAATACGTGTTCTTAGTCCAGCAGGGTACCATTCTTTAACATATTTACGTCCTGCTTCTGAATATGAGTCTTCTTCAGACATCACATCATCTAATATTGCAATATGTGCACCACGTCCTGCTATTTGTGACCTCACACCTGCTGCATAATACGTACCACCTTGCGTTGTTTTCCATTTTCCTGCAGCTCTTACGTCTGAACGCAGCGAAACTCCCCCAAAAATCTTAGAAAAGTCCTCTTCATTTACTAAATCTCTTACACTTCTACCAAAATCACTAGATAATTGGTCACTATGGGACACAGTTAAGATTTCATGCTCTGGATTTCTACCAATATACCAAGCAGGAAAGAGTTTAGAACAGATTACAGACTTCGAGGAACGTGGAGGAAGAAAAACCATGAGACGTTTTATCTCTCCACTTTCTAATTGTCTTAGTTTTTCTGAGATAACCTCAATGTGCTTTCCCATCTTCCAGTCTGAGATGAGTTTAGGAGCCATTAAACGTACAAATGTAATAAAATCTATCTTTGCTTCTGCTTCTACTTTCTCGCTTAAATGCTGGTGTAGCTCCATATAGTCTAAAACTGCATTGTTAGCTACTTCATCATGGATATTTTGTTGCATAGAGGACTCCTAAGATTTCAGTATAACGTAGTTTTTAATTTATTGCAAGAATTTTCTTTCAGAAAGATTCTTCTTCTTATTATATATATATATATATATTATATATAAGAATATGGTAGTAGTAGTATAAGAAATATAGTACTTATAGGCTAAGATGTCTAAGAGTAACTTATATATATTATATATACTATATGTAACTCCCCACTAAAAAAGATACCTTAGTTTTTTTGGTAATTATGTCACACTATCACATATATATATAACTAGCTAGTCGTGTTTTTGCTCCTACCATGATGAACTGCATTACCTTAGTCGTCATACCTGGCTATAAGAGATACCTTTATTCATCCAGAATACACTCCATGCTATCCAAAGCAATCAAAGCGATTATATTTTAAAGTAGGTTTTTTATCCATTAGTATATGATGATAAGCTTCTATCTATCTCAATGGCATCCCTAAATCTTTTCTCCCTTTTTTTTCCTTTGGAAAAAGAGAAAACATTTTTCTGTTATATTAACTTAATTCTCAAGGAGAGAACAATGGATAAAAAACAACTTCAAAATACAATCGCTTCAATTACTTTGTATAACAAGGGAGTGAATCCTGGATTCATAAAGGCTGGTGGATTCAAGAAGGGTATCGCTAACCTAGCCAAGTATGACGACCAAGGTAATCCAGTGCGTGACGAAAAAGGTAATCTAGTTGCATCTGGTAGAAAAGTATGGGCAACTGCTTGGCACAGTAAAACTACCAAAGGTAACATTACCATACAGTTTGGTGATGATGTACCAGAAAAAGCTTCCGATAGCAACCTCCCTGCTATCGAAGAGTAGGAGCCTGGCAGGAGAGAGTGTAATAGCTCTCTCTTGCTCTCCTAAAACACTTTTAGCTTTTATTCTTAGATTAAACTAATACGACTTGATAGCTATGATGCTAAGTCGTAACTAATACGTAACTAATTAATTTTTTTATCTCTATTTATTTCCTTCGGAAATAGTTAAAAAAATTATACATAACATGGAGATTATTATGAACAATGTAGAACTTAGAGACTTAGATAACCAACGAAGATATGAAAGAAAGAAAGCAAGAATATTATATAAAGCACAGAAAGACCTGCAAGATATATCATCAAAGAAGTTCTGGGAAGACCAGTTGTTTGATGCATTACTTGGTGCAGGTTTATTTGTATTGTTTTTTGGAATATGCTTTCTTTTAGGATTGCTCTATGCTAATATAACTTTATAATAAGGAGATTAAAATGAAGAAAGAAATGTTGTTTAAATTAATATACAAAGATGTGCATCCTGATGTAGGACAGACAGTAGAACTAGATGGTACATACACACTAGACCAAGCATTAAAGAAACGCACTTGGTTAAAAGAAACATACAACTGGTATGGACCAGGTGTAAGAGTATTAATAGAAAGGATAAGCTAATGGGTAGACCAGCATTAACAATACAAGACTTTGATAAAGCTATTGGACCACATGGTAAGTTACTGTACAAGATAGCTATTGATAATAATTTAACTATACAGCAGCTAGCAGATGCACTTAGTTGTAGCTCTTCAAACATAGTAAACATACTGAAAGGTATACATAACTTAGGTGCACCAAAGCTAAAAGAGTTAAAGAACTTATATAAAATTAACACATTAGGGAGTTACTAATATGGGACAAGTTAAAAATAAAATGATGGAAGAACAAGAAGAATTCTGGAACGAATGTACAGACATGATGAAATCATCAGAGAATATACAAGAGTTCTGGCAACAGTTTAATGCTGCTGAAAAAGATGGTAGCATTAGCAGACCTGAACATATTTCTATGACTGAGTTTGAAGAAGCAGCAGCTGAAGCTTGGCATGAAGTATGGGCAGATTATTTAACACCATTATCATAAAATGAAAGGAAATAATATGTGTAGTTTAATGGATATAACTGAAGATAAAGTAAAAGCAATAGTCAAAGAAGAACCTGTTACATGGTCTTGGGCTGTTGATATATTAGAAAGACATATCGTACACAAAGAGTACATTAGTTCAAGAAGCTTATTGACTGCATTAGAAAGAATTAAATGTGGTTAAAGATTATCAGCGAAGATGTGTGAAGTGTGGTGCAACATCAGTCTTTATCGAATTAGATGAAGGCTGGTGTCCACCATGTTACAAACTTAAATTTATAACGGAGAAAACAAATGAACAAAGTAGATACAAGTTTACAAAAATTACAAGACCTGGCAGTTGAAATGCATTACACTAAAAACTTTACTGCACTTTTAGATTTACTACAAAAAGTATTAGATAATCAAGATACTATCGTCTGTAAAATCAATGACTTACAATCAAATGTTGAAGACATTAGAGAGAGGATGATAACAAAATGATACTAGATAAAAAATTGTATGGTAGTTGGGAACATAAACATACATGGAAAGACCATAAAGAATTAAGAGATAAATGTAGTCAAGATAACTTAGATGATTTGACACATATGCTCGGAGAGAATTGGGCTATCGTACCGATTGATACTATTAATGGATTGATACGACAGTTTAATAAAGAGGTGTTGCAACATGAAATAGAAACTTCTGTTGCAGCTTTTGATAAACTAAAATGAAGGAGACAATATGTCACATAACGTAGAAACTATGGCTTATGCTGGGGAGTTACCTTGGCATGGGTTAGGTGTACCTGTATCAAATGATATGAGTGCATACGAAATGATGGAAGCAGCACAGTTAAACTGGACTGTTAAGAAAGTACCAATGTTTAGATTAAATAATAGTGCTATTGAACAAGATAATCTAAATCAATATCATGGTGGTATGTTAATAAAGAATAAGATGGCACTGATAAGAGAAGAAGATAACACTGAACTAGATGTAGTAGGTAAGAACTGGCATCCTGTTCAGAATCAAGAAGCCTTTGATTTCTTTTATGATTGGGTCGAAGAAGGGAAGATGGAAATGCATACAGCTGGTTCATTAAGTAATGGCAAGATAGTATGGATACTTGCTAAAGTTAATGAAACATTTGAGGTGGTTAAAGATGATGTCGTTGAAAGTTATATGTTGTTTACTAATCCTCATTCATTTGGTACTTCTCTCAATGTCAGGTTTACGCCAATCAGGGTGGTTTGTAATAATACTTTACAGCTTGCTCTTGGTAGTAACAATAATGGTATACGCTTAGACCATACTAAAAAGTTTGACCCACACATGGTTAAAGATGCACTTGGGTTAGCTTCTAATAGTATGATAGAATATAGTAACCAAGCTAAACATCTTGTTAATAAAATGAGTACTAAAGAAAGCAGAGATGAATACTTTAGTAAGTTATTTCCTATGACACATTATGAAGAAGAAGTTAAAGGTTATGTGCGTAGTAAAAAAGCAGCTTATGCTAATAGATTACATAACAATGGTACACCTGGTGCAGGACTAGTTAAAGATTCTTGGTGGGATACATTTAATACAGTTACATATATGTATGACCATAAGCTAGGTAAAAGTAATGCATCTAGAGTAAGAAGTTCTTGGTATGGTGACGCAAGTAAGTATAAACAAGAAGCGTTAACTAAAGCATTACAGTATGCTGATGTAGCTTAACATTTAAAACGAACTATCGAGTTCTTTTTTACTTTTAGAAAAGAACTCATAGTTCTTATAATAAATTATTAAAAGGAGATTGACATGGGAACATGGCACGTAGATAAAGACAAACTAAAACAAATACTTACTAAACCTATTAAGAATAAAGATGGTAATGATAAGCTTGGTGATGGACTAGGTGATGATAGCTTTTTTGATTTCTTATATTACTTAAATGAAAACCATGGAGAAAATTATATAATTAATACAGCAGTAATAGATTGGTTAGCTACACCTGATAGAGAAAAACTAGTATGGTTGCAGCCATCAGATGTTGATGACATAAAAAATAATACTGTTACGTATAAGTATGGTAAACCTACTACATCACCTAGCTTATTAGAGAATATAGAGAATGCAATAGAAGATAAAATCTTACCACAAATAGGTGCAATATCAGGAGATAAAAAATGAATACAAGTGAACAATATAAAAATGCAATGGCAAAGCATTATAAACAATTAATAGGTCATACTATTACAGAGTATGTTTTAGATGATAAAGATGCAGACATAGAACCTTTTCCAATTTTGATTACAAAATATAAAGGTAAAGAATATCAAGTTGTAGTTAGTCGTGACCCAGAAGGAAATGGTGGAGGGTTCTTAGAGATTCAATTAATTAAAAACTAATAAAGGAGATAAAGATGAGTAAAAGATTTAATCAAATAGAAACACAACACTTTGCATCTTTAGTAAAAGAAATAAATATATCTAAATATTCTCAGAAAGAATTTAGAGATACAGTAGAAGAAATATATATGTGTATCTTTAGACATAATACTAAAGGAGAATATGTAATAGAAACTATGCCTTATGATAGAACTAATTGGAAAGTTTATAAAGATAATCAAACTGTTGAGGAAGCATTAAAAATAATAAAGGAAACTTAAATGAAATGGACAGTTACTATTACGCTTAACTTTAAAAGAAAACCTACTACTAAAGATGTACATTTTAAGTTGTTTGATTTCTTAATGAGTAGAAAAAAAGATTATATACTAATACGTAACAATAACAAGGAGAATAAAAATGAACAATAGAGAAAAATTAATACAGTTAATGGAAGCATTAGTAGGAGATAATGCTGCACAAAGATATACACATAATGAGATACTTGAATATGTTTCTGATTTAAAAGATAAAGAACAAAAATCTGATAAGTATACATACATATATGGAGATGAATGTCCTGATATATGGAACAGTTTAGGTTTTACTATACATGATGATGACGATAGAATTAAATTACAGTTTGTTAAATATGAAGAGAGAGGTAGCTATGATTAAATATGAATATGAAATAATAAAAACAAATAAAAATGTAGATAGATATATTGTAACTTCTACTGATAAATTATCTATTGATGAGTTAGAAGAATATGTACGAGAGAAATGTTTATTTGTAGGACAATCTAAAAAAATTAAATTAGATAATTTAGAAACAGAAACTACATACATAGGTAGAGATGTTATACTATCTGAAGAATCTTTTAATGTAGTTAATGGACATGGAGATATAAATCATGAAGACTAGAATACATATTAACCAACACGTTATTAAATCTAATCACAAGAATGATAGAAGAGACCCAGTAATTACTGTTAAGACTTATAATAGTAATACATATGCTCACGAAGTAAAGATACTAGGTGAGAGTAAAGTTATATACAGTCCTGATAAGCCTTTGTCTTGTGGTGCTAAGGTCTGGATAGAAACAGATGCAGAAGTAGTTGTACTGCCCAGGTCAGCAGTAGGTAAAAATGATAATAAAATAAAGGAGAATAACAAATGAGTAAGTATACATATGGCTTTGAAGAATGGTCACAAGATACACGAAGTTATACTATTAAAAGTAATAGAAAATTAACAAGAGAAGAAATAAGTTTTGTAGTTTCTGAAGCAGATGTAAATTATTCTGAAGAAGGAACAACACATAAGATTCCATTATATGATAGTCTTGTTGTATTAGTTGAATATCATGGTAATGAATGGGGTAATTCAGATTGTGAGATAACATATGGAGGAGGAGATTTAAAAGATGGATAAAGAAACTGAACGTAAACGTAGAATGAAACGTACTGGTCACTGGTTCGCACCAGCAGAAAAAGATAAGACACTCTGGTTAAACTATATCTTTCCAATTGTATTAGTTATATCATTGATATGCTTAATACTAGTACGTAATTAAAATAATTATTTTATATTATTAATATATATGCTATACTTAAATAGCATTACTACAGGAGAATAATAATGAATGTTAAAGATGCTTATGTTATAGCTCACGCTAGTCCTTTTGAAGATGAGTTACCTGACTATTTAGTAGATGATTTTCAAATGCCAATGAAGTTTAAATCTATTGAAGAAGCTACTTCTTTTATATTAAGTATAGCACCAATAGATTTTGATTTAAATTCTAGCTCAATTAAAATATATAGGATACATTAATATGACACAGCAAAGAGAAGACTTATATAAAAAGAATATTAAAGACTTACAAGAACAACTGAGCAGAGCTCATATAAGAATAAAAGTATTAACAGAAGAACTACATTACTTACGTAGAAAAATAAACCCAGAAGCCACGTTTTCTGGTGGTATTAGCTGGGCAGAAAAGGATATAAAACATGATGACTAATACGAATGAACAGTGCTCATTAACTCCAGAAGAACATTGGAACTTACATCAAGGAGTTTGGAAAACTATGGGATGTGATATGGTATTGTATTCTAAATTTTCTAAAAATAAATATTCTTATGTTGACAAGAATAATAAATATAAATATACTTATTATACTAAAGATAAGAGAATAGAAAGAGTAAGGTGGATACATGAGCACAAATCTCTGGGATAAAGAAAGAAATAGAATGTTCTGGACTTTTGTTAAAGAGTATCAAGAAGAAGGTTATACTAAACAAGAAGCTAAGAAGTTAGCTAAGAAAGAAGTTAATGAAGTTATGGAAGATAAAACTAGTTTTGTTAACGAACTATATAGAACTGTATTGGATAATAATGATTAGGAGATAAAATAAAATGAACGATAAAATGAACGATAAAGTAATTAAACAAGGAGCATGTAGTAACTGTAGTTCAAGTGATGCAAATACATTATATGAAGATGGACACTGGTACTGCTTTTCATGTAACACTTATACACCACCAGAAAGGAAACAAATGAACAATAATAATAATATAACACCTGCACCTATAAGAGGTGTAGTTAAAACTAATTTTACAGAAGGACATACTGAAGCACTACATGATAGAAGAATAAATAAAGAAACCTGTAGTAAGTTTAATGTTGCTGTACGTAAAGACAATGACAATAATATTACACAACATATATATAAATACTATGATAGTAATAATTCACATGTAGCATCTAAGGTACGTAACACTAAAGAGAAAGAGTTCTGGGCTGAAGGTTCTATATCTACAGCAGGTCTCTTCGGACAAAACTTATTTGCAGCAAGAGGTAAGTTTGTTACTATCACTGAAGGTGAAATAGATTGTATGTCTGCTTATCAAATGATGGGTGCTAAGTGGGCTTGTGTTTCTGTTAAGACAGGAGCAGCAGGTGCAGTAAGAGATTGTAAAGCATCTTATGAATACTTAAATAAGTTTGAAACAATTATAATTTGTTTTGATAATGACGAACCAGGTAAAGCAGCAGCATCTAAAGTAGCTCAACTCTTTGAACCTAATAAGTGTAAGATTATGCGTTTAGATTACAAAGATGCTAATGAATATGCACAAAGAGGAGAAAGTAAAAAGTTCTTAGATGCATGGTGGGATGCAGATGTATATACACCAGCAGGTATTATTAATCTTAAATCATTACAAAGTTCTTTATATGAAGAACAAAAGAATGATACATGTTTGTATCCTTGGCAAGCTCTTAATGATAAGACTTATGGTATGAGAACAGGTGAGTTAGTTACTTTTACTGCAGGTGCAGGAATGGGTAAGTCATCAGTAACAAGAGAACTAATGCATCATATACTTACTGCTACTAATTCTAATATAGGTGTCTTAGCATTAGAAGAAAACATTAAGAAAACTGCATTTAATATTATGTCTGTTGAAGCAGGTGCTAGATTATATATTAAAGAAATTAGAGACCAACATACAAGAGAACAATTAAAAAAGTGGGAAGATGCTACTATAGGAACTGGTAGGTTCTATGCCTTTGACCACTTTGGTTCTATACATAATGATGAAATACTAAATCGTGTACAATACATGGCTAAAGCTTTAGATTGTAAATGGATTATCTTAGACCATCTATCTATTTTAGTTAGTGGACAAGAGGGAGATGATGAAAGAAAGTCTATTGATATTCTTATGACTAAGTTAAGAAGTTTAGTTGAACAGACAGGTGTAGGTTTATTATTAGTATCACATCTAAGAAGACCAACAGGTGATACAGGTCACGAAAATGGTAGAGAAGTTACACTGTCACATCTTAGAGGTTCAGCTTCTATTGCACATCTTAGTGATTGTGTTATTGCTCTTGAACGTAATCAACAAGCACATGATTCTATGACAGCTAATACAACTATGCTTCGTATCTTAAAGAATAGATATACAGGTGATACAGGAGCAGCAGGTAATTTACTTTATGATAGAGCAACAGGTAGATTAAAAGAGCTTAAAGATAATAAGCTTGACGATACTAATCAATTTGATGTAGGAGATTAAAATGAATGTCTTATCTTTGTTTGATGGAATGTCTTGTGGACAATTAGCTCTTAATAAAGCTAATATAAAATACAATAATTATTTTACAGCCGAAATAGATAAGTTTTGTATTCAAGTAACTAAATTAAATTATCCTGATACAATTAATTTAGGTGATGTTTCTCATATAGATTTCAGTGCAAATTTTCCTTTTTTTGATTTATTATTAGGTGGTTCTCCTTGTCAAGGCTTTTCTAATGCAGGTAAAAAATTAGGATTTAAAGATAAAAGAAGTCAATACTTTTTTGATTATGTTAAAATTAAAAATAAATTAAAACCAAGTTGGTTTTTATATGAGAATGTTAAGATGAAAAAAGAATATGAAAATATTATATCTAAAGAATTAGGTGTTAAACCAATAGAAGTTAATAGTAATTTAGTATCAGCACAAAATAGAAAAAGATTATATTGGACTAATATATCTTTTAAAATACCTAAAGATAAAAATATTTTATATAAAGATATAAAAGAAAAAAATGTAAATGATAAATATTATTATTCTAATAAGATGTTAGATTGGATTCATAGACATAGTAAAAGAAAAAATAAAAAATTAAGAATACAAAAAGATAATGAGAAAGTTCAGATGATAGAAGGTTCACATGGAAAAGGTTGTAGTTCTCAAAGATTTTTTGGAATACCAGATAAAAAAGGATTAAGATATATTACACCATTAGAATGTGAACGAGCACAAACAGTTCCTGATTTTTATACAGCAAGTGTTAGTAAAACTCAACGATATAAAATGTTAGGAAATGGGTGGACAATAAATGTAATTGCACATATACTTAAAAATATAAATAAATAAAGAGAAAATAAAATGAAATATATTATTCCAGAAGAACCTAGTGAAAATCCAGATAGAATAAAAATGTGGAAACACTATTGTAATGTTGAAGATAGTTTAATGGAAATAGGTGAAGGAGAACCTTGTAACTGGTGTGGAAAGGAGGAGAAAGATGGCAGCTATAGTTGATATAGAAACAAATGGTTTTAAGAATGAAGCTACTCAAATACATTGTATTGTAGCTAAGTGTCCTAAGACTAATACGATTAAACATTGGGTACAAGAAGAATGTAAAGACTTTAAAGATTGGAGTAAGAACATTGATACATTTATAATGCATAATGGTTTATCTTTTGATGCACCTTTATTAAATAAATTTACTGGTTCGTCTATTGAATCTAATCAAATAAGAGATACTCTAATAGAATCACAACTCTTTAATCCTATAAGAGAAGAAGGACATGGACTAAATGCATGGGGAAAGAAGTTAAGATTTGAAAAAGGAGATATGGATTCTTTTGATACGTATTCTCCTGATATGCTTACGTACTGCACACAGGATGTAAACTTAACTCATAAAGTAATGAATGAATTAGATAAAGAGAAAAGTAAATTTTCTAATGAATCTATAGAACTAGAAAAAAAAGTTAGAGTTATTATAGATAAGCAAGAAGAGAATGGATTTACTTTAGATTTAAGAAAAGCAACTACACTTAAAGCATCCTTAGAAGATGAAGCTAATAGTTTATCTAATGAAGCTACAGAAATATTTCCACCTACAGAAGTTCAACTTAAAACTAAAGTTAAATATATACCTTTTAATATTGGTAGTAGAAAACAAATAGCTGAACGTTTAATAGAAAAAGGATGGAAACCTAAACTTAAAACTGATAAAGGTAATGTAATAGTAAATGAAGAAGTATTAAATAATATTGATATGAAAGAAGCTAAAATGTTTTCAAGATATTTACTACTACAAAAAAGAGTGTCACAAATTAAATCCTGGATAGAGTTATGTGGAGATGATAACAAAGTACATGGTAGAGTAATGACATTAAAAACTGTTACAGGACGTATGGCACACAATTCTCCGAACCTTGCTCAAGTACCTGCTACCTATTCTCCTTATGGTAAAGAATGTAGAGATTGTTGGACAGTATCTGACTCTTCTAAGTATACATTGGTAGGTACTGATGCGAGTGGTTTAGAATTAAGATGTCTAGCACATTATATGAATGATGCTAAATTTACTAATGAGTTGTTAACAGGTGACATACATACAGCTAATATGAAGATGGCAGGTTTAACTAATAGAGACCAAGCTAAAACATTTATATATGCTTTTTTATATGGAGCAGGTGCAGCTAAAATAGGTAAAGTTGTAGATGCAGGTGCTAAACAAGGACAAATATTAGTTAACAGATTCTTAACTAATATGCCTGCTCTTGCAGCATTACGTGATAATGTACAAGAAGCTTCTATAAAAGGAGTTATTAAAGGATTAGATGGTAGAGTCTTTCAAATACGTAGTCCTCATAGTGCTTTAAATACTTTACTACAAGGAGCAGGTGCTATTGTTTGTAAACAATGGTTAGTATGTATGATGGATATGATTACTGCTTCTGGTATTGATGCTCACTTAGTAGCATCTGTTCATGATGAATATCAATTTGAAGTTAATCATAAAGATGTACAAAAGTTTGGACAGATAAGTAAAGAATCTATTAAACAAACAGAACAAATATTAAAACTTAATTGTCCTTTAGATAGTGAGTGGAAGGCAGGATTAACATGGGCAGCAACACATTAAAACCAAAGATACAAGATAGAAAGAAATTTGATTTAGACTTAAAGTATGGTCTAGTTAAAGAGAAGATTGTAGCAGACATGTTACAAGATAAGAAGATAGAAGTGAAATCAGAAAGAGGTATGTGGTTAAAGACAGGTAACATAGCAATAGAATATGAAAGCTATGGTAAACCTAGTGGTATAGCAGCTACTGAATCAGACTATTGGTTTCATAATCTATGTATAAATGAAGACGTATATGCAACATTAGTTTTTAAAACTGATATGCTTAGACGTATTGTAGAACAAACAACTAATAAGAAAACAGTATCTGGTGGAGACCATAATGCAAGTAAAATGTATCTAATGAATATCCAGAATATTTTTTCTTCAGATATTATTAAAAAAAGTATTGACAATAATAATTAAATATATAATAATAAATTTATTAATAACAAAAGGTACATGATTATGTATCTTATAACAGTAAAAAGGAGTTAATTAAATATGACAGTTATAACAGGAAAAGCTTATTGGGCATCCATTACATCACCTAATACAACATTTGATGCAGATGGTGTGTGGACTCTTGATGTTTGTAACTTAGATAAAAAGAACATTGAAATGGTTAAAGCTGATGGACTTACTATTAAGAACAAAGGTGATGACCGAGGAGATTTTGTAACAGTAAAAAGAAAAGTGAAAAGAAAAGATGGTAATGAGAATGCTGCACCTATTGTAGTAGATGCTCAAAAGAGACCTCTTATCAATACACTAATAGGAAATGGTTCCTTAGTTAATGTACTATACTCTACATACGATTGGGAGTTTAAAGGTAGAAAAGGTACATCAGCTGATTTAAAATCAGTACAAGTAACAGACCTTGTACCTTATGATTCAGGACCACAAGAAGATTTTGATGTAGTTAAAGATGGATATACATCAAATGAAGATACTTCTGCAGCTTTTGCATAATTCCTAACTGAAGGGATAGGGAGTAGTTTTAGTTCATTTTACTACTCCCTTTTTTTACACATGAAAAACATTGATACATTAGTAGAAGATATTTATAGACTATTTGATTTAGCAAACAAACCAAACTTATCTAAGACAGAAGCAAATAAAATACTAGAACAATTAGGAAAAGAAATAAAAGAATGTCTTTTTGATTATCTATATAATGAACCTAGAGGAAAAAATAATTTAAGATTATCTGCTATAGGAAAACCAGACAGACAACTATGGTATGATATGAAGAACACTAATAAAGAAAAACAATTTACACCTGCTACTAGAATAAAGTTTTTATATGGACATATGTTAGAGTCTTTACTTATAGCTTTAACTAAACTAGCAGGACATACTGTTACGGAAGAACAGAAAGAAGTTAAAGTACAAGGTGTTGTAGGACATCAAGACTGTAGAATAGATGGAGTATTAGTTGATGTTAAGAGTGCATCAGCTTCTTCTTTTAAAAAATTTAGTCATGGTACATTAAGAGAAGAAGACCCTTTCGGTTACATAGCACAGATATCAGCTTATGCTGATGCTCATGGAGATAAAGAAGCTGCTTTCTTTGCTATTGATAAACAGAATGGTTCACTTGCTTTACTTAAACTACATGATATGGAGATGATAAATGCTAAAGATAGGATTAAACACCTTAAAAAAGTTGTGGTACAAGATATTAAACCTCAGAGGTGCTACCCTGATGTACCTGATGGTGTTAGTGGTAACTTTAAACTTTCGATTGGTTGCGTATACTGCTCTTATAAAAGAGAATGTTGGGCTGATGCTAATGAGGGTAAGGGACTACGTGGTTTTAAATATTCAAAAGGCATTAGACATCTTACACAAGTTAAAAAATTACCTAATGTCGAAGAAGTAAATGTTTCGTAGTAAGTCAGAAGAAAAGATATACAACTTACTTATAGATAAAAAGATAGCTCATGAATATGAAAAAGGTAAAATAGAATACGAATGGTTAGAACATAAAAGATATATTCCAGATTTTATATTAAAAGAAAATGGAATTATATTAGAAGTTAAAGGTAGATTCGTAAGAGAAGATAGAAAGAAACATTTGTTTATAAAAAAACAAAAACCAGAATTAGATATAAGATTTATATTTGATAATCCAAAAGCTAAATTATATAAAGGTGGTAAGATGACTAATGCAAGTTGGTGCATCAGACACAATTTTAAATATTGTTCTTTAAGAGAAGGGATACCTGAAGAGTGGATTAATGAAAGAAAAACAAGAAATACTATACACAGAATATTTGCAGAAATCATTTAGTGATTGTCCTACTGAAAGACTTTTATTCTTATCAGTAATACTTCAAGCATTACTAGATGCAACAAAACCTGAAGCATCTAATGAAACTGAAATAAGTATTGTAGCTAGAGACCAAGCTAAAGGATGGTTTTTTTCTACTGTAGGTGTTACTTGTTCTAACTTTGAATACATATGTGATAGTGCTAACTTAGATTCTAAATATGTTAGAGGATTTGCATATAAAGTTTTACAATCAAAAGAAGTTAAGTATGTAAGAAAAAGAATTAATAAGTTGTTATCTAAATGAGTTGACTATGAATGTACTAATGTTATACTTCAATTCAAGTTATGATGTTAATATATTTTTTTTACTAGTAGGAATATGTATAGGGTTACTAATTGTTTTAGTAGCCTATTTTTTATCAAAATTATAAAAGGAAAATAAAATGGGACAAATGGATGATGCAATAAGAGAAACAGTTAAAGATAAAAAAGATTTTAATAAAACAAATTTAAAAGAAGTTGCTATAAGAGGTAAACAAGTAGGAGGAAATCATTATAAAAATTTAAAGATTCAACCTGTAGATTATATTGTAGCAAACAATTTAACTTTTTTAGAAGGAAATAGTATTAAATATATAACAAGAGCTAGGCATAAAAATAAAGGTAGAAATGTAATTGAAGATTATGAAAAAGGAATTCACTGTCTACAGTTAGCAATAGAAAAATATAAGGAGCAGTTTAATAATGAGTAATTATTTACCTACAGACTATCAAACATTTATACATGCATCTAGATATGCACGTTGGTTACCTGATGAAGGTAGAAGAGAAAGCTGGATTGAAACAGTATCTAGGTTTAGTAATTTTATGCAAGGACATTTAGATAAAAACTTAGGTGTAGTATTACCTCCTGAAGTATGGAGAAGAATAGAAGATAGTATTATAGGACTACAAGTTATGCCTTCAATGAGAGCATTAATGACAGCAGGTCCAGCACTAGAAAGAGAAAACATATCAGGATATAATTGTTCTTATGTACCTATAGATAGTCCTCGTTCTTTTGATGAGATACTTTATATACTTATGAATGGTACAGGTGTAGGTTTTTCTGTTGAAAGAGAAGGAGTTTCTAAACTACCTACTATACCTGATAGAGAGTTTGAACATACAGAAGATGTAATATCTATAGCTGATTCTAAAGAAGGATGGGCTAGAGCATTTAGAGATTTAATATCTTTTCTTTATACTAATAGAGTACCTAAAATAGACCCAAATAAAATAAGACCTGCAGGTGCAAGATTAAAAACATTTGGAGGAAGAGCTAGTGGTCCTCAACCATTACTTAATTTAATTGATTTTACTATTAATAAATTTAAAGAAGCTAAAGGTAGAAAGTTATCTTCTATGGAGTGTCACGATATTGTATGTAAAACAGGTGAAGTTGTAGTTGTTGGTGGTGTACGTAGGTCAGCTCTTATATCTCTATCTAATTTATCAGACCAGAGATTAAGAGTTGCTAAGTCTGGTGCTTGGTGGGAGACAAATCCTGAAAGAGCATTAGCTAATAACTCAGTAGCTTATACAGAGAAACCTGATGTAGGTATTTTTATGAAAGAATGGTTAGCTTTATATGAAAGTAAATCAGGTGAACGTGGTATCTTTAGTAGAGTATCAGCTCAAGCAAAAGCTAAAGAGAATGGTAGACGTAAATCAGACTATGCATTTGGTACTAATCCTTGTAGTGAAATTATACTTAGACCTAATCAGTTTTGTAACTTAACTGAGGTAGTATGTAGACCTACTGATACAGTAGAAACATTAAAGAATAAAATAGAAGTAGCTACTATATTAGGTACAATACAAGCTACACTTACTAACTTTGGTTATCTAAGAAAGAGATGGAAAGATAATACAGAAGAAGAAAGATTACTTGGTGTATCATTAACAGGTATTATGGATAATAGTATACTATCTAGAATGAGAAGTACGTTACCAGAAACACTACAAGATATGAAACAAAAAGCTGTAACAGTAAACAAAGAGTGGTCAGAGAAGTTAGGCATACCACAATCAACAGCTATTACTTGTGTTAAACCTTCAGGCACAGTTAGTCAGTTAGTAGATAGTGCTAGTGGTATTCATGCTAGACATAATCCTTATTACATAAGAACAGTTAGAGGAGATAAGAAAGACCCACTAACAGAATTTATGAAAGACCAGGGTATACCTTGTGAAGATGATGTAATGCAGCCAAATAATTCTGTATTTTCTTTTCCTATGAAAGCAGATTCTAATGCTGTATTCAGAGATGATATGACAGCTATAGAACAGCTAGAGATATGGAAGTGTTATGCAGAGCATTGGTGTGAACATAAACCTTCAGTAACTATATCTGTTAAAGAACATGAATGGATTAACGTAGGTAATTGGTGTTGGGATAACTTTGATGCACTATCTGGTATATCTTTCTTACCTTTTTCTGACCATACATATCAACAAGCACCTTATCAAGACATAGATAAAGCTACATATGAAGAGCTTGCAGCTAAAATGCCAAAGAATATTAACTGGTCTGAGCTTAGTAAGTTTGAGAAAGAAGATACAACAAAAGGTTCACAAGAGTTAGCATGCACTGCAGGTTCATGTGAGTTAGTAGATATATAAATATTTGTTGACTTTAATATATAAATGATTTATAATTAGAACACTACAATATTATATACAGGAGATAGCATGAGGATAAGAAAAGAAATGACTAATACAGTATACATTGGTTATGATTCAAGAGAACATACAGCTTATGAAGTTTTAAAGTTTTCAATAGAAAGAATAGCAACTAAAGGTGTACGTGTTGTACCAATTAAAAAAGATGTTGTTTCAAGAATGGGATTATATACTAGAAAATCTAACTCAATAGGAGGACAATCTTTTGATGAAATAGATGGTAAACCTTTCTCTACTGATTTTAGTTTTACTAGATTTCTTGTACCACATTTAAATATGTATCAAGGTTTAGCTTTATATATGGACTGTGATATGTATATTAGAACTGATATAACAGAATTATTTGACATGTGTCAAGATAATTATTATCCATTATGGTGTGTTAAACATAAGTATGAACCACCTAAAGGAACTAAAATGGATGGTAAAGTACAAGAACCTTATGCAAGAAAGAACTGGTCTAGTCTTATGATGTTTAATTGTTCACATCACTATAATGAAAAACTTACAGTAGATGCTATCAATACTCAAACAGGAAGATGGCTGCATACATTTCAATGGTTACCAGATAAAGAAGCAGATATAGGAACTCTACCTGAAGAATGGAACTGGTTAGATGGACACTCAAATGAAAAATTAGAAGCTAAGAATGTACACTTTACTACAGGTGGACCTTGGTTTAAGGACTGGGGTGGAACAAGAGTACAAGATAATAAATATGCTGTTGAATGGTGTAATGATGCTAAGTGGTTAAAATATAATGGCATTCTACCACAAGATAAGGACTATCTAATATGAGTAAGTACAACTTTGTAACTTCTTTTAATGAAACTATTTATAAGAATATAGGACATCATTTAATTAAATCTATAGACAATCAATTTGAACCTGCATTAAACTTAACCTGCTACTATCACGATTGTAATATAGACTCTTATAAATTAATTAAAAAAGATTCTATTTCTTATAAAAGTATTAATGATATTAAAGAGTATAATACATTTAAAGAAATGCATTCTATACATGATGGTACAGAAGGTGGACAAATAACATATAATATTAAACTAGATGCTAAAAGAAATAGTCATAAAGTATTTGCATTAACTAAACATGCAGAAGCTGTGTATAAAAAAGGTTGGTTAATATGGATTGATGCAGACTCTTATGTAAATAAAAGATTAACTGAAGCTGACTTAGATAAGATGCTACCTGAAGATGCACATATAGCATATAGAGGATTACGTAGTTATGAAGATGGTACTCAAGGTATTGATTCTTCTGTCATGGCTTTTAATTTAAATCATCAAGCAACATATGATTTACTTATGGATTTAAAAAAAGCATATGTAGCAGGAGAAGTATTTCAATATAGAGAATGGCATGATGCATTTATTACAGAAAGATTAATGAATATATATTTAACACATGGATTAAAAGCTGTTACATTAGAAAGTATTACTGATACGATTCTACATTTTAATGGTAATATTAATCCTTCTACATTACCATTAAGAGATAAAGAAGGTAATAGATTATTTGATTTATCTAATGAAGAAACAAGTCCTGACATAATGCCTAATAGATATAAACAATTAGCTGAAGTAATACGTCACTATAAACCTAAAAACTTTTTAGAAGTTGGTACATGGAATGCAGGACGTGCTATTGAAATGGCTTTAACTGCTTTTGAATATACAGATAAAGTAGAATACTATGGTTATGATTTGTTTGAAGATGGGACTACAGAGACAGACTTAGAAGAGTTTAATGTTAAAGCACATAATACTATGGCTGCTGTAGACAAAAGATTAACTGAGTTTAAAGATAAAATGAAAGAAAAAAAGAAAACATTTACTTTTGTTTTAACTAAAGGTAACTCAAGAGAAACTTTAAAACAAGAAAATTTATTTAAGTTTCTTCCTACTATAGACTTTGCTTTAATAGGTGGTGGTAATAGTATACCTACTGCTAAGAGTGATTACGATAGTTTAAAACATATACCTATTGTAATGATGGACCATTACTTCTTAGCTGATAAAGATAAGAATGATGTAGAAGAAAAGTTTAAAGGAACTAATGAAGTATTTAAATCTATAGATAAAGAAATAAAAAAGTATGTTCTTCCTTCAGGAGATAGAGTTAGAGGAGGAGGACACACACATTTAAATTTAATATTACATGGTAAAGATTTAGATAAACCACCTAAAGAATTATTAAATGTACCTATTGTAGTTAATCCTAGAGATTGTGTTCCTAAAGATTATATTAGAAATAATATTAAAGCTAACATGAAACTTATAGATAAAGATAAATGGTTATCTAAATATCCAATGAATCAACAAGGTGCTATTGTAGTTTCAGGTGGTCCATTTACAGACTATAAAAAGTTATCTGATTTTATATACAATAATCCTAAGAAAAAAATTATAGCTGTTAAACATTCTTATCCTAAATTATTAGAGCATGGTATACAACCTTGGGCTTGTATAGTACTAGACCCTAGACCTATTACTGGTACAAGTACTCATGGTGTAGTAAGAAAAGAACTATTTAAAACTATACATCCAACAACTAAATTCTTTGTTGCATCTATGACTGACCCTTCTGTTACTAATTATTTAATAGAAAAGAAAGCAGACATATGGGGATGGCATGCATTTACAGAATCATTACGTGACCCAGAAGAACAAAAGAAAGGTATAGTAAATAATCAAGTAACACTTAATGAAGAACTAGGTATACCTAAAGGTTCTACATTAATTACAGGTGGTACTTGTGCAGCAATGAGAGCTATTGGTATTATGCATACTATGGGATTCAGGCAGTTTGATTTGTTTGGCTATGATTCTTGTATGAATGAACCTACAGATGATATGAAAAAAGAAACAACTGGTGCTGATGATGAAGAGCCAAGACCTAAGTATTTTAAAGTAGCTGTTAAAGATAAAAACTTTTGGACTACTGGTGAGCTTTTAGCTATGGCACAAGATTGTGAAAAGATATTTAATGAAAATGTTTTAGAGATGTGTATAAACTTTCATGGTAAAGATACTTTAATAAGTGAACTATGGAATCTATCTCAAGAACAAAGAGCAAAACAACCTTCATTTGAAAGGACATTTAATGAGTAATTACCCAGAACCAAATGTTATTCCTTCACAAGAATACGAAGAACTTATAGATGCATATAAAATAATGCATAAAGATGAACGAGCTTTTATGGGTATAAGTTTAATACCTTTAACTTATATTATTAAAAGCATATTTGATGAAAATAAAATTAAAAGTTTTTTAGATTATGGATGTGGTAAAGGTTTACTATATACTAAAGATTTTAAAAAAGCAGATAAAGGAAGTAAATATCCTGATTTAAAAGAACCTATTCAAGATACTTTAGGTATTACAGAATTTTCTTTATATGACCCTGCTTATCTAGAACATGCTGAACCACCTACTAAACAGTATGATGCAGTTATTTCTACAGATGTATTAGAACATGTACCTTCTCAAGATTTAGATTGGGTTATGGATAAAATATATAGTCATGCAACTAAGATAGTATTCTTAAATGTCTGTGGTGCAGCTGCAATTAAAACTTTTCCAGAAGGAAAACATAAAGGTAGAAACGTACACGTATCATTATTTAATAATGAATGGTGGGTTAATCAATGTCATAAGATAAGACAAAAACATAAACATTTAAAAATTTATTTAACATGGCAATCAACTAAAGGAATAGTTGGTACTTGTATTAAAGGAGAAGAAGATGGCACTACTAAGTCTGATAGGTCCAGCAACAAAACTGCTGGGTAAATTTATAGAAGATAAAGACCAGAAGAATAAGTTAGCACATTCTATTGCAACTATGGCAGAGAAGCATGCACAAGAACTAGCAAAAGGTCAAATAGATATTAATAAAGAACAAGCTAAACATCCTAGTATATTTGTTAGTGGAGCTCGTCCTGCAATAATGTGGGTCTGTTGTCTTGGTTTACTTTGGCAATTCTTTGTCGGTCCTATATTAACATGGGGTGCTATGATGTGGTATCCAGAGATGGTACCACCAGAACTAGAAGTAGAAGGTTTAGTAACTTTAGTTATGTCGCTTCTAGGACTCGGAGCCATGAGGTCTTTTGAAAAGTCTAAGAATATAGCAAGAGATAACCTTAAATAATGACTACTGTATTTCTATTAGTAATTTATTTAGGTGATGCTGTGCAACAAAGTGATATGCATTTTCGTGATATTAATAGATGTAAATATTTTGCTACTAGAATAAGTAAACAACCTGCTGTACCAGGTACTAAAAAAAGATATACTGGTATATGTAAACCTGTTACAATAGATACAACTAAACCTAATGTAAGGATGTATCAATGAGATGTTGGAATTGTGATACAGAATTAATATGGGGAGGTGACCATGACTGTGATGAAGATACAGAAGATTATGCTATTGAAACAAACATGTCTTGTCCTAACTGTAGGACTTTTTATTTAATTTATACACCAAAACAAAAGGAAGAAAAATAATGGAAATACTAGTATGGTGCATTATCATAGGATTAATGCAGGTAATATAAGATGGCTAAGTTTATTATATACACACAACATAGATGTAATTTTTGTAATCTAGCTAAAGATTTAATGAAAGAAAAAGAATGGGAGTATGAAGAAAGATTATTAGATACACCTGAAAAATTAAAAAAATTTAAACAATCAGGATATAAAACAGTACCTCAAATATTTATGAAGGTAGGTGGGTACTCAGAGTTAAAAGAGTTTACTAAGTTATGGCAGAACTAAAAAAAACAACACCTTATAAGACTAAAGACTGGTATCTTAAATGGGTATCTTCTATTATACTTATCATAGGTATACTGTTTACTGCTCAAAACATTTATCCTATTAATTTATTTATTAGTTCTTTTGGTTTATTAGGTTGGACTATAGTAGGATTAATATGGAATGATAGAGCACTACTTATAGTAAATGGAATATCATTATCAATATATTTAAATGGAATAATAAATTACTATGTCACTTAATGATAAACAAGAAAAGTTTGCACAAGCATATTGCTTAAATAGAAATGCAACTGATGCAGCACGTACTGCTGGATACTCTAAAGAGTCTGCTTATAATCAAGGGTATCGTCTTCTTCAGAACGAAGAAGTACAGGAAAGAATAGCTGAGTTAGAAAAAGAATTAACTACGGATGTAGATGTTGTGTCTGAGATTGAAGCTCAATATACTGTAGCTAAAGCAAACAATAATGGGAACAGTGCGTTAAAAGCTTTAGAACTACTGTCAAGAATACGAGGAAATAAAAGCGATAAAGAAAATATAAATACTCCTGAACAGTTAGAGGAAAAGATTGTAGCTTCTTTAAAAATATTAGGAAAAGAAAAAGTAATAACATTATTAAAAAAGTGTGACTTTATCTTAGACTAAATACAATATATAAAACTACACCTACTGCTCCTAAAAAAAATATACAACAAGCACCTATAATAGTATTCTCTATCATACGTCTTTGTTTTCTTTTAGCTTCTGCTATAGCTTCTTTTTTCTTTAATCTTATACTTGCTTGTATTCTTATTACTTCATTCCAAGCATTAGGACCATGAGACAAATTAACAAAATTACGTAAATCCCATTCCATCTGCTCTGCTTTTTTCTTTGCAGCAAATGTTTCCAAAGCTTCTTCTTCAACAGAGCCAAACGACCTACCTTTACTTTTCTTATGACCATCTTTTACATCCTGTATAGCACCCATCCACCTGCCTAAATCTTTAGACATACTTTCTACATCACGACCAACAGAGAATCCTTTCTTAATTGCGTTAAATGCTGTGGTTGCTGCAGCAAGTGCAGTAATTGGGTCCATTTATTCCTCATTGTTTAAAATTTGTTCCATATAAAGCTCATAGAGTGCATGTAAAGTCCTTTTAGTTACAATCATACCAGCTACTTATAAGACCAAACCCATGGTCTTGGTATGCCTTCTACGCCACTTTTGACTGTATCAAGGTGTATGAACCTACTTTTATGGTCTCCATGCTGTTTAACACCTATACCTGTGAACCCCAGCTCTAATGCAAGGGTAAGAATAGCATGTGCTTTCTCACCAGAACATACAATGTCTACAGCTTTACCTAAAATGTGAGCAGATTTTTTTGAGCCACCTATTCTTTCATTATGTTCAGGTGTTCTATATCCAGAACTAATAACCATAGGTTGATTAAGCTTCTCTCTTAGAAGAATTAACTTATTCATAAACTCTTCCATCATTTTAACTTCACCAGTACCTTTACATCTTAGCTCATCTTCTGAAAAATACTTCCATCTTTTGTTGTTCATTAAATTATTACCTTTCCCATTCCTCTTAAAGCTGCACCTGCACCTTTACCTTTAGATTTTGTATTCATTCTAATTTCTGTATAATCAGAAGCATTACTACCAGTTGCTTTATTAGCAACTTTTATATTTTTATTTTTAGTACCAAGTATTTCTGCATATCTTTCAGCAGCTTTAGGTCCATCTACTAATTTACCACGTAAAGATTTACGCATATATTTACGTGCTCTTTCCATAGCTCTATCTCTACCTGGACCTTCTTTCATTTGATTGGCTGCTCTAAAAGAACGCTTTAATCTTTCTTGCTTTCTTCTTTCTTCATTAGAAAGTTTTCTAGGAGTAGCTTTTCCTTTTACTGTTAAACCTCTACCTGTAGTTTTTCTTTTAGCATCTGCTGCTTTTGTAGTGCTCTCTCCTTTTTTTACTTTAAAGATATTAGTAGTAGGTCTTTTAGGATTAACTTTTGCTCTTAACTTTCTATTAATTTCTTGAGTAGTTTTTTTCTTACCACCCATATCTATAGTCTTAGACATTTTTTTAGCTGGCTTATTATCTCTACCAGCACCTAATACTAATTTAGTTTTTTTAGCTTTAACATTATCAGTATTAGTATAATCAGACCTTTTACCTAATCCTTTTAGTCCAGCTCCAGCTCTAATCTTATTTGCATCTACAATATCTGGATTAAGTTCTCTTATTTCTTTAATACTTTTGCCAGTTAATTTAGATATTTGAGTTAAAGTATCATTAGGATTTATTTTAAATTCTCCTGTTGTTTTTGGATATGATAATTTCTTTTTATTTTGTTGTTGAGATGATTTCTTTTCATTTTGTTGTTGATAAGTATTCACTTTGGTTTCTCCTTGTTTGTTTTTTGATGAGCCTTCTTTAGCCATAATAGTTTTTCTTATATTCTTTCCTGTTACAATTTCTTTAACAGGTTTTAAATTCTCTCCTACTTTTTTAGTAATTAGTCCAGAACCTTTAGTTAATCCTTCTTCATTAGTTAATCCTTCTCCTTTACCACGTTTTCTTCCTACAAGAGTTTTAACTTTCATAGCTCTAGGAGGTTTAACTTTTTTAATTGCCATTAGATTGTCTCCTTATCATGTCATCTATTTTACCTTCAAGTCTATCAAATCTTTGAAGGAGTTGTTGTAAATCATCTTTAACATCTTCTTTAGTTGCATATGTTAAGGCTACATGTTCTCGTGCTGCATGTACCTCATCTTTGACTTTAGATATAGAAGCTGAAGTAGAACGTATCCACCACAAGAATCCACCAATAGCCATAGTTAAGACAGCATTCCATATCATAGTCATATCCTGCATTAATCTTTCTCCTTTGGTTTTAATTTACTTACATAACTATATTCAGAACCATTAATACTGTTATATACTTCTTTTAATAATGGTCTTATTTGGTCAAATTCTTTAGGATAATTTTTTCCTCTTCTATTGTATCTTATTTTTCTTAATCTTGTATCTATTTGTTTTGAGTTAGGTTGTAAGCCATCACTTACTTTATATTTAGAAGGTAACTTTAATATTTTTTTAAAATAAGTATTAAATTTTGAAGGGTCACTTTTATTAAGAGTAAGACTTCTAGTTATTTCTTCATTAGACATAATTCTTTTAGCTTTTATTAAACCAAAACTTAAATCATTGTATCCTTTTTTTTCTTCTAATAAAGCTTTTCTATATGCATCTACAATTCTATTTACATCTAAAGTTTCATCTGTAACTAACTCATCTAAAAATATTTTAGAACTATTTTGAATAGTTTTTAATGAATTAGCAAATTTAAAAGGCATAGACTCTAAAGGTTGTACATCAACTATAGGAATACCAACAGCTTTATATACTTCATCAACAGGTTTTTTACGAAATCCTCCTGCACTTCTCGATTCTCTTCTTTCTTCTCCTTCTATATCTTTATATTTAAAAAAAGTTTTACCTTCAGTTTTTTTTAAAACTTTTCTAAGTGAATTTATATCTCTACCTATTCCTGGTACAAGTACTTTACCAGCTTCTTTTAAATATGCTGTTGCTTTTGTTGATGCTTCTTGGTCTTCATAAGCATTTGAAAGAGGTCTACCAAATTCATCTCGTCCTTGAGATACATTTATTAAAGCTTTTAATACCATACTAGGACCAAGCTCTTCATATAATCTAACCATAGTTGTCTTCATAGTTTCACTTAATTTTTCTGAAAGACTTAAACCACCTTGTTCAAATGCTTGCATAATAATACTAAAGTTTTCTTGTAAAGGAGCAAAAGGATTAATACGATTATAATCTAATGCTGAATATGTACCATCTTTTCTTTGTTTTCCTAATGGAACAAAAGCTGCACCTTTTTGATAATCAGCACGAGAAATATCTTTCATAGCTTGGTCTACTGTTACAGGATTTTCATATAGTTTACCATCTATTTTAATAGTATCACTACCATTTTCTTCATAACCTTCTCTTAATGTAAAGTATGTTATAGCAGCAGGCATAGAAGAGTTTATACCAAAGGTTGCTATAATAGAACCTAATCTTTTAAGTCCTACCATATATTGAGCACCACCTCTAGTACCACCACTTTCACTTTGTAATTGTATTCCTCGTTTAATATCATATAAAGCATCTTCTAATGTATTCCAAGTAGTTCGTACTTGTTCAGCTTTATAAGATAAGAAGTCAGCTACTGGAAATCTTCTAGTTGATTTTAAAAATCTAGATAACTCTCCATAGTTATCCATATGTCTAGCTACTACTTGTGAAGCATAGTCATCTAAATAACTAACTGTAACTTTTTTGTATTTACCTTTTGCTACATCTAACTCATCACTATCAAAACCTCTTTTAATATCATCAGGACTAATAACATCTCCAACTTTTTTACCATTAAAATTAGCTATCTTGTCTTGACCAATTTTATATGTACCAAGTATTTCTGGGTCATCTAATAAAACTTCTCTATATTTATTTCTTTCAGCTACCCATGTGTAGACTTTCCAATAGTCATCCATTAACTGATATCTATCTAATAAATATTGTTGGCTTTTATCTAAAAAACCTTTAACACTTTTAACAGGATTATCTTTTAATCCTTGTGTATTAGTTAAAGAATCCATAGTCCAAAGTCTAAGAGGATTATCAGCTGCTTCATTAAAAGCACTTCTTATATCAGCAGCTCTAGTACTTTGTCCTACTAATCCTAAATCTGTAAGCTTCATAAATAAACTATTAAATTTAGGGTCATCAAAACCTTTAAGAACTTTAAATACTTTATTAGCTTCTCTTACTGCTTCAGCACTAAGATTACCATTAGCTAAAGATTTAATACCTGCACCTGCAAAGTTTCTAGGATAAGCACTAAGACGTAAAGCAGTAACAGCTAAACGACTATAAGCTTGAGCTCCTATTAAAAACCTCCATGCATTTCCTAAAAAACCATCTGCTTGTAAAGGTTTGACATCATTACCATTTTTAATTGCATCAGCAATAACTTCAGGAACATAAAGTTCTGTTGGTTTCTGTTGAAACTTAGGGTCTATTTCTCTAAGAGGTACATTTATTCCTTTAGTAAATTGAGGTAATCTAGTAGCATCTGTTAAAGATGCATATCCTTCAGGTGCAGCAACAGAAACATCTCCTTCTTTTCTAATAAACTTTACATTAGGAAATAAACTACTTTCCATAGTTTCAGGATTAATACTATTATTTAATATACGTTGTATATCTTTTTCCATTTTATAGTTTGCTACATTTTGTGCTAACTTATAATAAGTTTGTACATAATTATCTTCTACATTCTGATACTCTCCCATTAAACTTCTTAAAGGAGAAGGAACTTTACCTCGTTTATAAAATGTATTTCTAATTTTTGCAGAAGGACTAGTAAAAATATCAGCATCTGGTTTAATATTATTAAAATCACCTTTATTACGTAAAAAAGAAACTTCTTCAGGAGAATATTTATCTAAAAAAGAATTAACTAATTCATCTAATGAATCTTCTTCAGATTTTACAAATTTAGCTTGAAAGTCTTGTACATTATTTATACCTTTAGACTTAACCTCTTTTGCATTTAATATTTCTGCAATACGTTTTGCATCTTTAGGTTTAGTTTCATCAAGTAAAATTATTTCTTTAAAATAAGGTTTTAAGTCTTGATAGTTTTTTATAGAATTTGAAAGTTTTGCTAACTCAGTATCATTATCTAAGTTACTTTTAAAATATTTTTTAGCTCTTGCAATACGTTCAGGATAAAACTTTTTAAGTGTTTTTCTCCATCCTTTATCGTCAATTATTCTATATTGTCTATGAACATGTAAATCTATATTATCAACAGTTGTACCTTCTCCCATACTTTTTTTAAATGATGCTAATAATGGAGTATTTTTTTCAATAAGTCCTTCTTTAATAGCTTTTTTTTGCAAGGTAGTTATATCTTTACGTAAATCTTCAATAGCTTTTATAACTCTAGGAGAAATACTTTCAATAGGGTCAGCATTTAAATCATCAAAGTCAGCATTTCTTAATGTTTTATCTTTTCCTTTTACATAATCAAGACGACTATATTTTTTATCTCCATCAGGAGATATGTATTTATTTTTACCACGAAATATTTGTGTTGTTATATGATTAACATAGTCTCTTTCTTTAGGAGTCATGTCTTTCCATTTTCTACCATCACCTACTGTCTCTATTGTTTCACGAACAGCAGTATTAAAAACTTTTATTTTTCTTCTAATTTTAGGTTTTATTGTTTCTGTTAATCTATTAGCAACTTTTATAGCTTCAGATATTTCTTTAGGAAGACCTGCACTTTGTGTAAAATTTAATTTAATCTTATCTTTATTTATTTTAGGTCCAAAACTAAATAACTTTTTAAAAGTAAAATCTTTATTTGTTAAGTTTTCATTTCCAAGTAAATTAGCATCAACAGTATATCTTCTACGTGCTATAAAAATATCTGAATTTTTATCATCTACATAAGTTTTCTTTTTTTTGTCCCAACTAACAGGCTTTACTTCTTCAAAATTATCTTCTAATAAAGCTTTAACTTGTTTACTATTAACACCAATTTCTTCTTTTGCAAGTACTGTATCTTGTTCAGTAATTTCTTCTGTAAAATCTTTAGACTTTTCACCAGGTTTTTTACTTTCACCTGTTCTAAGTGTCTTATCTCCTTTTGTAATAATTGTTTCACTTATTGGTTTGCCTTGTTTTCTTTTACCTACATTAACAACTAAATCACCACCTGCATTTACACTATCAGCCATTTTTTCTATTTGTACTTTTGCTTGAGCAGGATTTAATTGTCCTAAAAAATTAGCTCCAAGTACTACATCAAAGTCTGCTTGTCCTACTTCAGAATCTAAAGCAAACTGTCCTTTAGGTGCATTTTCTTCAACTGGTGCTAAATCTTTAGCTTTTATTTCTGTATCTTTAGGTAATATTTTTTCTAAATATTTTTTTTCTGGTATTGCTTTATAATTTACTTTTATGTTTCTACCTCTTTTATCTTTTTGTAAAATACCTCCATCATCTATATCATTACCTAAGTCTGTTTGATTTGCTTTTTCTTTATATTCTCCAGAACCTTCTGTTAAAATTTTTAATTTTTTACCATTTGTTTCAACTTTTTTTTGAGCTACTAATGCACTTAAAATATCTTGAGTATCTGTATTTTTATTAGGAGCTGTAACTCCTTCTTTTTGTTGTTTAGCTAAAAAGTTTTCTTCATCAGTGTCAAATACATCTGCATCTTTTAATTTTATTTCTCGTGTATATTCATCAGGATTAGCAAAAGCTTTCTCTACTCTTTTATTACGAAATAGTTTTTCACCTGCACGAGTAAAACCAACAGGAGCAGCTGTACCAAAACCAAGACCAAATGCTAATGCTATACCAGTATTATAAGGATTATACTCATACTCTTCATCTATCTTACCTTTATAATCTTGATACATAACATCATACAAACCACTATAAGCTGGACCTATAACTGCACCAGTTTTAGCTTGTCGTTTAGCTACTTCTTTACCTGTCTGTTTACTTACTTCTGCTATCTGGTCTTTACTTAATTTACGTCCACCTTCTTTAATAGTTTTATCTTTTAAATTCTTTTTTAACATTTCTTTAAAGCTATGTTTAGCTACAGCTGTTGCATACTTTCCTCCTAGTTGTTTAGCTAAGAGTAATGAACCACCTGATAATAATGTAGGTAAATCAGCAACAGACCAAAAAGCTCCCTTAAAGAATCCACGTAAAGTCCAATCAGAGTTTTCATATTTTTCAATAGAATCTACCCAAGCATTCTTTACATCTTCATCCATGTTATCTGCTTGAGCTGCTGTTAAACCTAAGTTAGTAAAGTTATTACCTAATCTTGTATGTCTATTTAATAACCAAGATGCAACTTCTTTATCTGTACCTTCAAAGTCTTTACCTTTTTGATACTTATAAATAGTTTTTGCATTATTAATCCAACCTTTATCTTTTCTTAAATCATCTTCAGACCATGATTTATCTTTTTCACTAGGTTCATCTACAACAGGAGAAGAATCTACAGGAGGTTTAATATTATATGAGTTTAATATATTTTTTAAACTAGGAGAAATTTCTCCTGTGTTTTCTACTGGTATAGGTGTAGAACTAATAGAAGATGAAGGAACATTATTTAATATTTTATCCATTTCTATTAAACTTTTTCCTACACTATTATTATTAATAGTTTTTAAACTAGGAGTAGAGTTATCTAAAAAATCTTTTTTAGTAATAAAATCATTTATATTAAATAAAGATTGTTTATTTTCTGTCAATTATTTATTCCTTGTATTTCGTGGTATTACTCTTTGTCCACTTTGTATAGCTTTACTTAATTGTTGCCATTGGTCTGCAGCCATATTTTTAAGTTCAATTCCTAAAGTATTAGTAGGATTATAAGTTCCATCTTGATTAGAAAGTTGTCCTATTATATAAGCATTAAATTCATTTCTAGTTCCAACAAACTTATTATATTCTTCTGTCAACTTTGTTTTAACAGCTGTATTCATAGGAATAGCAGCTCTTAGTATTGGACTTAATCCTGTTGCTCTATTTTCTTGAAAAGATTGAATATTATTTAGTAATTCAGAATCTAATACAGCTTTACCACTAGCTTTTAATACACCTGCTTCACCTATAGCATAAGATAATGCAGCATTAAAAGCTGCTAAATCTCTTGGATTTTCTATAGCTGAACCACCCTCACCAACTAATTGATTCTCATCATTATATCTGTAACCAAAAGAATTAAGAGTTATTTGCATAATTTTTTTACCATCATCAGCATCTAATATTTTATCTTTATCTAATGCACTAATAGTAGCATTATAATCTAATAATATTTTTCTACCTTCTAGTTCTAAACTACCTAGTTTATAATTTTTATCAGTATTAGTTTGAATAGATTCTAATGCAGATTTAACATTTGCAGCTTTAATACTATTTATAACTTCAGCTCTTTTTACTTTTAATTCATCTCTGTCAAGTTGTGTTTGAGCTCGTGCAAGTTTTTGGTCTATTAGTTTTAATTCTAAATTTCCTTTATGTTTATAAATATCTCCAGTTAACATATTATATGTTTTTAAATTATCAATCTGTGAATTAACTAAAGTTAAATGTTTATTTTGTTCAGCTGCATCAGCTTTAATAACATTTTCTTCAATTTGATTTAATGTATTTAAATAATTTGTATTTAATTCAACTGCACCAGATGCTGCATTAATTTGATTTTTAATATTTTCTTCAGTTAATGCATCATATTCTTTTGTTGATTGACCTTTAGCATTACCAATACCTCCTATTAATCCAGATAACTGTTGTACAAAAGAAGCATTAGGGTCTATATTTAAAGCTGCTTTAGTTATGCCTTGACCAAAAGTTATCTGTGCTGCTCGTTTATCTTTTTCTTCTTTATCTAAACTATATTTAGAGGTAGGGTCACTTTGTTCTTCTAATTTTTTTTGTGCTAAAGTTGTAGTTTTTAATAAACCTTTATTAGGGTTTATTGCTTCTTTATAAGCTTTAGCGTCATATATACTTTTATTCTCTGTTAATTTATCTAGAGATGATTTAACAGCTGTATCTAATCCAGGTATACCTTTTAAAAAAGCTGCACTTTCTTGTATATCTAATGCACTAGGTTCTGTATAAGATATATCTGGTATTATATTAGTGCCTGAAATTTCAGGAACTTCTGACATTGTATATGTTTCATTAATTAAATTTGAGTCTTCTTCTACATTCTGGTCATTCTCTCCTGCTTGATTATAAACAGTAACTAAACCACCTTGATTATAAAAAGCTGGTCTATTTTGTAACTGCTCATTTAAAAATTGTTGTTGCATTTCTTCTTGAGAAGGTAAAGGTCCACCCATAGGAGCTCCTTGTGCACTTTCTTCCATTTGCATTTGTATTCTAAAAGGAGCAGGTTCAGTAGGTAAAAATTCAGGAGCTATTATACTTTCTATATTTGTTCTTTGTGTGCCACCTATACCATATCTATTATGAAATTCTTCTGAACTTATAGGTACACGTTCTCCGTTTACTATATCAAATCCTCTTTTATTATTTTCAAAAGTAGTTGTTAAAGCTGACTCTTCAGTAAGACCTGTATTCTGCTCATTTGTTCCTTCTTGATTATGTATAATATCTGCTATACCACCACCAGTAGCACCAAATAGTTTAGGAAGTTGTCCACCAAATTGTGTATAAGCTCCTAATCCTGCACCACCAAGTTGTAATAGTTGTGAACCTATAGAAGGTGTAGGTTGATATTGTGTTTGTGCTGTATAAGTAGAAGGTTGAAAAGGAAATCCTCTAACTACTGCAGAGTATTCTTGTAAAGCTCTAGTTGGAAATTCTCTTTCTTCCATAAACTGTGATTTAGCTAAATCTAATCCTCGTTGTTCTTGTTGTCTTTCTTGTTCACCTATCTGTTGTTGTATCGCTAAATCTCTTAAAGCTTGTTGTGGTATAGTTTGTCCTAACTGAGCAAACTGTTGTCCTTGTTGTAACTCTCTAGCTTTCTGGGCTTCAAAGGCAGCTCGTCCTTGATTAAAAGCATCTGCTGAACCTCTCTCTTGTATCTCAGTTAATTTATCTGTTAAGTCTTGTCTTGCCATTCCTTCTGCAATAGCTTGTCTTGAACCACCAAAAGGTTGTGAAGCAACTGCTTGAGCAGCTATTCCAGGTGCTATCTTAGATTCATAATCTTCTACAGCTTTAGCTTTAGCTTGGTCAACTACAGCTTGTTGATATGGATTCATATACTGTTGTGCTGTGTCTCCTGTAAACTGTTGTCCTAATCCTTCAACAGCAGTCTTAGCTCCTTGAAAATAAGGAGAAGCTTGAGCTACATCTGTACCTGCTAATCCTGTTGCTTGATTTACAATAGCATTCATAGCAGCAGTTTCTTTATCTGTAAACTGTGCTAATTGTGGTCCTGTATATGCTTGATAACTTGCATCTGATTGTTGTGCTTTAGCTTTTTCTAATATGTCTTTTATAAAAGGAGCTAACTCTGTGGGAAACTGAGTCGTAGCAACTGTTGCTCCAGCAGGAGTTGGTTGACTAGGAAACTGTGGTGAAAATATTGACATTCTGTTTTACTCCTTATCCAAATGCTTTGTTTGCTAATGATTGTAATGCTGTTCTTGGGTTAAGTCTAGGTTGATGTGCTTTAGTTCCATATGCAGCTTTTCGTAATCCTTCTCTAAATTCATCCAATGCTTGTGCTCCTGCGTTAGGGTCTCCATTACCTAGTATAGCCATATCAGGAGCAGATACAACATATTCTTTTTCACTTATCTTCATAATACCTTTAGGCTTTTGTCCTGTCTCATCAGTAATTAACATAGTTTCATTATCACTCATACCATCTGATTTATCTCTTGTTGTATTAGGTACTTGTCCTTGAAAGAATTGATTATTCTGTCCTCTTGCATTATTAATAATACTTGAGATACCACCACCTGTAGCTGCTGCTAATTCTCCAGGTAGTCTTCCTGACTCTGTAGTATAAGTAGCAGGCTCAAAGTATTGAGCAGTTTCTGTATCTTCTGTTCCTTGATACATTCTATTTAAAACATCTGCTACACTTTGTGGATTAGCTCCATACTTATAAATATAAGAATATTTAACTGGGTCTTCTATAGCTGCTTTAGCAAACTGTCTAGCAGTCATTTGTCTACCTTCAGCTTCTGCTTGTATTTGTTCTGATAGTCCTTGTGCATCTTGATATGCTTTTTTAGCTGCATCTATTTCTTTTTTAATTTCTGTTGTACCATATGCTGTTACTGCATCTTTACCAAGTTGAGCTACATCATATCTTCCTGGAACTATTTCTTTTCCAAGAAAATCTTTAGTTGTATTTACAGCAGAATCAACATAACTTCCTGCTTTATCTATATAACCTCCTGCTGTATCTATTCCTCTTTCAAACATATTTGGATTATTTATATTGCTTTGTGCATAATTACTAGATAAACTACCAGAATCTATTCCTCCTGTTGTTGAAGAAGACATACCACCTGATTTATCTGCATATTGTAATTCAGGACTAGTACCTTTAACTGCATCTGCAGAAAAAGTAGGGTCAGGTGCATTCTTAGCTTGATAAGCTTGATACTTATCAGCTCCATAATGCATTGCTCCAGCTGCAGCAGCTCTTAGTAATTTATCTTGTCTTAAAGGGTCTGAAGTAAGTTCATTTAATCCTCCAGTTGCTAATGAAGGAACAGCATAAGCTTTTAATGCAGTCATTAAAGGACCACCTCCAGGAATTAATATATTAGTTACAGCCATTAATGCTAATGTTTTAAGAAAATCACCAGTACCTTTACCACCACCTAAAGCACTTGATACACCTGACAATGTTCCATCAACAACATCTTGAGCTGCACCACCAATCATTTGTGCACCTTTACTTACAGTCCTACCTATTTGTCTTATAGGTTTTGGTATTTTAAAACTTCTAAAACCTGAAAAAGCTTTTATCACAGGTAAACTTGTAAGTCCTCCTTGATTTCTCTCTATAACACCTTTAGCCATTAATATATCTTTTTGTGTTATTGTACCATCACCACTTAAATCAGGAAAGCCACCTTGTGCATTATATACAGTTGGTGGTTGTTGCATCATTTGAGGTTGTCTCATTTGTCGCATTTGTTGTAATGCCATAAGGTTAGAAAGACCATCATCTCTCCTGACATTTTGCATCATATTATTCATTTGCTGTATCCTATTTAATTGTGGTTGTGGTTGCATCATCATTATTTTTTCTTCCGTAGTACTTGATTAGGTGAATAAGGGTTAGATTGTGCTAATGTATTATTAGCTACAAAAGTATTAGTCTTAGGAAAATCTTTCATAACAGTACTTAGTTTATCTAAACGATTTACATTAGGAATAACCATACCTCTATTAACTAAACCAAAGTAGGTACTAGAAGGACTGTTTAAGATTTTAAGATAATCTTGTTGTGAGTATTTATTTTTCATTAATTATCTCTAGTATTTTTTCTCTTTGTTTTAAAATTTCTTGTTGTTGTATTATAAGCTGGTGTTGTTGTTCTAATATTTCTTCTTTACTTATAACATTATTATCTTCTTCAAGTTCTTTTTTAGCTTTAGGAAATTTAATAATATTGTTTTTCATATTAGTTTAAATTTTCCCATGCTTGTGTTGCTGTTGTACTAACGTATCCTTTAAATTTACCTGCTGATGCTGCATATGCTATATCACCTTTCTTAGGTAAACCTATATCTGTTATAGTTACAACAGCATATATATTAGTAGAAGGTTTTCTATTTACTTCTTGGTCTCTTGTATCTAACTGATTAATTAAAGCTGCTCCCCATTGTTGTACATAACGATAGAACTCTTTAGCATCATCTTCTGTTTGTACAAATCTTGGTAACTCTGGGTATCTAGCCATTACTGCATACTACTATAAAAATTTTCTAAATCTTCTGCAGTTCCTGAATATACTAAACCTCCTTGAGGTAAGTCAGGACCTTCTGAATAATATACAGGTCTACCTGCATATACTCCTCTACCAGTTCTATCAAACTCTTCTTTATCTTCAAAATAACTAGGATATATAGAACCTACTTGAATAGGTAATCCTGAAAAATTAATTTCTTCTTGTGGTTCACTATAAACTTTTTCATATATATCTTTAGCAGTCATTGTATTTTGAGGTATTCCAAAACTTCCTTGATAATTAGCTGCTATATCTTCTTTAAACATATCAATAGCTTCTGAAGGTGTTATATCACCAGTAGGTAATACATTATATCCTAAAGATATTAATTCTTTTATTCCTCCTGCTACATTAGGTGTAGCATCTCCAATAAAAGTTGAAACTGATTCTGGAACTAGACCAAGACTTCCTTTTTCAATAAGATTACTTACAGCATTACTAATATTATTAGCAGCTGCCATATGTCTTGCATCAGAAGGTTTTCCAGTATATCCTGGTCCATATTGATATTCTAACTCATTAATTTCAGGTAGATTTATTCCTTTTTCAATAACCATAGCCATTGGATTAATTTTATTAAATCCTTGTAAAATTTCTTGACCAGTTATAGGTAAACTATCTAAACCTGTTGGATTAGGATTATATTTTCTACTAAATACAGGATTAGGTAAACTTGCAGTCTTTGCTGCAATATCTGCAGCTCCACCTGAAGCTCCCATTTGTTGATTATACTTTTGTAATGCTGTATTTTTTAAATTAGTTAAAAAAGCACCAGGGTCATAACCAGTTGTATTGTACATTGTTGTCATTATCTTCTACCATCTGGTTGTATAGCTAAACGTATTGAACCCCATCTCCAGCTTGTATTCGCTGCATTACAGGATACTCTTACTCTTCCTTGTCTACCTCTAGCTCTCATATCTATCTTAGTTGTTGCGTTAGTAATAACATGTGGTGGATTAGGTTTCTCTCTAGCTGTACCACTTTCAGGAAAATCTTTAGTCTTAATGGAGAAACTTAATGAACCATCACTTATATCAAAGTCAGGAATAATTCTACTTAAAAACATTATATCATTACCTGACGCTATATCAAAATCTGCTGATTCAATAAAGGAAGGTTGAGATACACCATCTGCTGTATATACACCATCAGGTTCATTGTTATATAAATTATTAGCAGTACCTACTGTACCTGTTGTTATAGTATTACTAAATACATTCTTATCTGCAAAGGTTGTAAAGATACTAGAACCTATTGTCCAGTAATTTTCTGTAGGAGAATAGATAACATAACTATCACATTCAGTAGAGTTAGTAGAAGGATATAACCATATAACTTCTTTAAACTCAGAATTAATACCACAGAATATTTTATCTTTCTGGTCCATGTTTAATCTATCAAATACAAATCTTCTTACAGTACAATCTAAGTTCTTAACTTGTCCATCAAACATATAGAAGTTATCATGTCCCATCCATATAGATGCACCATCATAATCTATTGCTGCATGTGGTGCTATCAATCCACAATTAGTACCTAACTGATTAAAGTTAAATATAAAAGGTGGACCAACAAAAGACATAGCCCATAAAGAATTATCTGTCCATATGTTAACAGCATTACGTGACCTCTTAGCTCCAACTATTTCTGTACCATCTGTAAGAATTACTTCACCTGAAGTAGAACTAATAGAAGGAACAAAGTTTGTATAGTCTTCTTGATTAGACCAACGTACAGTTAAAGGGTCATATGTTCCTGTAGGTGATGCTGTTGTTCCAAATTGATTTGTTCCTAATGTAATAAGATGTCTATCATTAGGAGAAACAATAATTGAATTTACAGTTGTTGGTGTAGAGTTTGTACTACCTGAAACTTTAACAGCTCTTAAAGGACTTGTTGATGCATCAGCATCCCAATAATATATAGTACCTCCTCTTCGATTAGCAATCACATCTTCACCCCAGTTATCTAAACTCCACTGTGTTATTTGACTAAAGAAGTCACTAGCACCTGCTGAAGTAGGACTATTCCATGCTCTTCCTCCTACTGTACTTACACCTGCATTATAAGAACCTGCTCCATAACCTAAACCTGTTGCTGCATTATCTACACCATTAGCAATTAAATAATGTATAGTACCACTACCTGAAGATGATTGAGCAACACTAGATGTAGTTGCAACATCAATAGCAAAAGTATTTGAATTAATAACACTTACAGGATATGTATCTGTACCTAATAATATATTACCACCAATAGTAGTAGAGCTTGTAAAGAATACAAAGTCACCTGTTGTTCTACCATGAGCTGTTGCAGATACTGTTACTGTATTAACACTAAGAGCACAAGTAAATGCACTAGCTAATGTTACACTAGCAGATACAGGAGTAACATCAAATATCTGGTCACCATTATGTTCATACAACATTTGAGATGTACCAAACATAGCTCTTTTAAATTGGTCATTATCAGACCATGTAATTAAATCTCTTCCTGCACCATTAAAAGATGCAGATACTTTTGTTGCATAACCACCTATGTTCTCTGGCTTACCTGCTCTAAAACGTACTTTATCAGCGTCATACCATGAACCTGTTTCTGCATACTGTGTGGACTCTCTTTGGATTCCAGCTTTGAAATCCATTTTAGTTAGAGTGGACTTTGCCATTAGTTACCTATCAAAGTTTTTTAATAATACTGAATCTATTGTTGATGCACTTCTTGCACTATATATTAACATATCTACATCTCCTGCACCTGTACTTAATGTAGGTACTGCAGCAGATACAAATTGATATGCTGTATTATATGATAATGTTCTTGAACCTGTGCCATCTTGAATTACATATATGTTTCCTGTTTGACCTGCTACTGCATTAGTTGGTGCTGCTAATGTTCTATTACCACCTATAGTAACTAAGAAGTTATTACCTAATGCAAAGTCTACTGTTATACTTGCAGCATCTGTTAATGTTGTTATTGGATTATAAGCTCTAGCAGATGTTCCTACTTTTAATGAACCTGCTTCTACTACAAAGTCTCCACGTACAGTTGTATTAGCTGTTACTGAAGTTCTTACATATCTAATATCTGCTAAAGATACATCTGCAATATTAGTTGCACATACACCTACATCTGCATTAGCTGCTGTACCTAATCCTAATCCTTTAGCATTAGTAGGAAATACACTTGTACCATCACATATAACTAAACCTACTGCACCAAAAGGAATATTATATCCATCACCACTAGCAGTTTTAATTTTAACTATATCACTTGCAGTTGTATTAGCAGAAACTGTATTATTAATAACATAGCTTTTAGATTGAGCAGGTATTATCATTGTTATTGTTGTATTAGTTCCACCTACTGAACCTTTAACTTCTAAGAAAGCAGAACGTGGTACATCACCTGAACCATCTACTGCTGATAAAGTTACTGTAGCATTAGCTCCTATTTCTACTGTAGTATAAGCTGCAATAGCATCATCAACTAGACTTATCATACCATCATTTAATACAGTACCCCAAGTATTTGGATTATCTCCATCTCCTTGTTTTACTAGTCTTAACCTGCTTGTATATGTTGATGCCATTTATTTCTCCTATTTATCATTACATTGGCAAAGTTTACCAAATAATCTTTTTTTTAATCTTTTAAAAAATCTTTTAATCTTAACGTATGTACGTTTTAACGTCATAATCATCACTCCATCTGTTTATTCTTGCTATTTCTGTTACATTACCATCACTATCTCTAGTGTCTTCATATAATGCTTTAAATGCTGCCATATCACTTGCACCATCTATAGCTGCTTCAATAGCTGCACAGTCTGTTTTAATATTTCCTACATAGGTTCCAACAGCACTTGGTATAGTTTTACTACTATCATAAGCTAATCTTTCTACTAACCAATTAAATCTAGATATATAATTATTAGCTCGTTGTTTAGTTAAATTTTTAGCTAATGTTTTTAAACCTAATGTTACTGTTTGATTACCTTTGTAATCTTTTATTGCATTACCATCTTTATCTACATCATTAACATCTACTAAAGACTTAGCTGTTATTGTATAAGATGTTGTTACTTTCTTATCAGAAGCACTAAAACTATATGTAGCTTGTGAAGTATTTTCAAATCTATCATCTCCTTTTGTACCACTATCTTCTACAGGATATATTCCTATAGCAGCTTTCTCTGCATCTGTATATTTTGTAAACATATTAGATGGA
>Ga0208434_1000070_pt1 | contig 54375 bp, 58 predicted proteins | sample 13_taG_FD_184086 | JGI IMG/M metagenome (GOLD analysis project Ga0208434, IMG submission 184086) | Marine viral communities from the Subarctic Pacific Ocean - 13_ETSP_OMZ_AT15268 metaG (SPAdes) (version 2) | ecosystem: Environmental > Aquatic > Marine > Oceanic | place: Pacific Ocean | collected... | reverse complement strand
TAAAAAAGACAATATCCAGTCTATACAAGCAATCCTAACTCTTGAAGACGCTCGAAGTAATTCATAGAGTATTCCATATATTCGCAAGGTATAACATAGCACATCCCTAAGACATAATCGTGAATAATCTGACCTTGACACATTATTTCACCTCCTTACAGTTATCAAAATGGTGCCTTTTCATTGCAATAAGATTTGTGCCAATCTTTCCACAGTGAGGACAAACAACTTTAGATTTTTGCTGCATTATATGTGTTCCTTTTTTGAGTTGTGATTTAGAACTTTTCCCTCCAGCAGCCTGTGCCGATTTAACTCTTACAGCAACAGGTATGTCATTAGAGTTTTCTTTTGCTGTGCCAAATGCTAAATGCAAAGGATTAACACATTTCCCGCCGTGTTTTGTATTGTTGTTGCACATATGTCGGGTGTGTATGTATCTATTTGTGCTACCTGATAAACCTAAATACTTAGTTAAAGCCTTACGTGCTTGCTGCATTTGTCCAGAATGACTTAATACAATATCACCTTTGTTTTTGTAATTTGTATTTTTTAGGTAATATGCATCTTCACAAGGTGTTGATAAGTCTATATGATATAAACGTTGTGCTTCTGAATTGTTTTTAACATAATCTTTAATGCAACTCATAGCATTTCTCCGTTCTCGTCTAAGTAATCTGCAACAACTTTAATAAGTTTAACTCTGCTGCTACTCCACTTTTCTACAACTCCGTCAGTCATAATCTCCCAAACCATTCCACCTCTTTTAGAGTCGAAATCGTGGCTGATAAATATAGAAGTTTTAGGTTTGTCTTTTGAGCCTTTAATCTTCCAAGTGATTAGCTCTCCGCCTTTACACATAAAAATAGGCATTGTCATTATAGTGCTCTCATTTCTACAGGATAGCTATTCCCGTTATATGTTATTGATGTTATTTTTGTATCTGTTTTACTTATTAGTCCATCGTGGATAGATAAAATGGTATCACACTTTTCTTTTAACAGAGACATAATCTGTTGCTCGTGATAAGTAAAGAATTTATGTGGTGTATTGATTTTTACTGTTTTACCGTTATATTCAACTGAAGTGTATTGTGCTTTAACTCTTCTCTCAATCTCGAAGTGAAGTTTATCAAACCATTTAACTCCAAAGAAGTTTTCTTTTTTTGCTGTAAGATAGCAACGATATTTCTTTGCCATAGCATCATCACATTTAAAGTCTGACTTAATGCGGTCAATCAAAACGTCTTTATTTTCAGGATGAAGTGCCCAAGCCATTTCTAAGTCGCAGTCTTTCATTCCTAATTGGTGAAAAGCTACTGTTGTGAATGCTGATTTTAAATCATACTCTGTGTATCCTTCAAATAGTTTTTCACGTTCTGCTTTTTTCTTAGCTTGTAATGGATTATATAGTCTAAAAGGTGAAGCTGTTGTGCCTGTATAATAATCTTGTAATAGATTACCTGTAATCTTACGAAGTTCTTCTGCGTTTTCTAACGGTGTTGTTGAGTGTGAATAGTTTTTAATTAGCTCTTCTGGCACAGCCAAATCTTTTGCATCATCAAGTAAAGTCTTAAATCCGGGTGTCCATCTTTTAATTGTCCGACATTTACCTTTTACCCATTCCCACTCTGTATTAGCAAACTCTAAAGCATATGAGAAAACACGTTGATAGGTTGTTCGGTGAATACCCATATTTTGTAAATGGGTTGTGCTGACAAACATATCGATATCATTATCAAGGTCTTTGTGCATAGTTGCTACGTGCTTAATAATGTAAAATGTATCGATTGCTTGTTTGCGTGGCTTACGTGTATATCCACCTAACTCTTTTAATCTACCTACCAATTCTTCGTGTGTTGTTATTCTCATTTTTTTTGTTGCTCAACTTATTGTTTGTATATATCTATATATCTAATAACATAGTAAAAAACCACATTTTGTTAAAATATTTTTAATTTTTTTTGTTATTTATATAGTATCATACTTAGATACAATTTACAAAACTATTTGCAGCTGCAGCAATAATCATATACACCGTTATTATTTTGTCTCCTTGTGATTGTAATTGATTGCACGTTATGTGCTATGCCTATCCACTTAGGATGCATATAAATAGTGTAAGTGTCTCCCCACAAATCAAACATAAAAGGATTAATTTTCAGTTTTATGCTGATACATCCTAATAAGTGTCCGTCGATGTGGAGACAGATAGCCATTATTTTTTATGCGTTTTGCTTGCTGAAGAGGATGTATAGGATGTTGTGGATTTAGCGGGTGCCATAGGTCGACCTTTTGCGTCTGTTGTCCCATAGCCGTTTTTAAACCACACGCCACCTTTTAAATGAAATGCTGGGAGGTGCATAGTCCGAGGTGCTACTTTATTACAAAGCGGGCAACATATTTCTTCATCTATTTCAGACATCTTACGTCTATCCTGAAATATTGTCATTTCACATTCTTCGTTATTACAGATTTGATTATAAAGTGCCATTATATTCTCCCCGTAAATAGTGCTACCCAAGCGTATGTTGATAAGTCGTCATTCATTTTTACTCTCCTTGTATAAATCTATTGTTATGTTTAACTCTCCATCCGCAAGATTGCGCTATAGATAGAGTTGCTTCTAAGTCTTCTGGCGTTTCGCACCAGTGTGGCATTACTTCGCCTCCCTCTGTAATAATCTTAACTTCAGTTGGCGTTTGTATCTTCACTTGCGTTTTTACTGTCAATTTCCTGTTGCTTTTCATTTTCTTTCTCTTCTTCTGTGTCTTCACTTAGACTGGGCAACATTTTAGTGGCAAGTGTATCTCCTAACTCTTTAAGAGAATTTACGCTAACGCCTAACTTTGCTGCTGCCTGAACTTGTATTTGTTTAGTATCAATATTATGAGTCTCAATCTGCCCTACAGCTAATGTGATTTGTTCTGCTCCTACTAATCTACTTCTACGCGTATTAGTATCGCCTATAATTTTCAGATAAGATGGGACTTCTTTTGCTAATGGGTCTATTTGAATAAGCTGCCAGCAGAAGTCTGCTATTCTCTCATTCTCTCCGTATAGCTGTTCTCTTCTAACGTTTACTTTGTTAGGAGTTAAATCGCTTTGCCATTCTTCTTTAATCTCTTGGATAAACTTATTCGCAGTAACGTGCGTTAATCCACAGATATCTCCTATCTTTCTGCTGCTTTTTACTCCCCTTACTAATAGTGTTTCTACTACATTTTTCCATCTTTCTTTATCTCCACGTGAGAATGGTCCTTTAGTTTGAGATGGCACTTCGCAATCCCTGATAAATGAATGGACTTTGTCTGGATGTTGTAAAGGTGAAACGTAATCTTCTTTTTTAATGATTTCGCTTTTAGCTACTTTAGAAATCTTACTTGCTGCCTCTAAAGGTTTAGTGTCTGTTTCTAAATTTTCAGCTACTTTAATTTTATTACTCATTATGTGTTCCTCTTTAATAAATATATTCAATATGAAGAAATTATATAAAAACTGTAAAATAATTGTTAAATAAATAGAGCAGCGTGTGAGCCATATCTATCTACGATAGATATATACTCTGAGTGAGTATCTTTACAGCTATCGAATTGTAAATAAAAAAAAGCCCAGAGGTTTTAAGTCTGGGCTTAGTTCAAAGAAAGGACTTGCTAAAAGCAATATTGTTAGTTTATTATGCGGTTTGAGTTTGTAAAGGCTTTTTATTTCTTTTGTTTGTCTTCATCTTGTTTGCTTTCCAGTTGCTGTCGATAATTGCGCCTTCCATACGAGGTGGTCTTCCTGCTATGAAGCCTTGTTGAATATAGTGCATTACGTTTTCTGTATTACTTTGTATCTGCTTCCAGTTTTGTCCTCTGCGATAGATGCTTTGGTTTGGGATGTGTATCCATAGTTTAGTGCTCTTTATCTCATAGCCTTTATTAAGATACTGAATAAGATTAGATGTTGGGACTTGGAGTTCTTCGTATTGTCCTAATGTGTCTTTCCATACTGTTGTGAATTTTTGTTTTTCTACAACATTCTTCAGCGTGCCGTTCATCCAGTGTGAGTTTAGGATGTCTTGAGCTGATATACCTTTAGCGAAGTTATCAAATGTGCTTAGTATTCTCTCTAATGCGTTATGATTACATTTAAAAGTCTTGCCGGTGTTTTTGCAGTGAAACATTTTCTTAGGCTCCTTAAAATGATTTGTTCCCCCTACAGCCATATTATAAGTGTCAGCCATTTTAAGATATGTTTCATCTACAATTTGTCTCTCTGCGATTTCAGTCTCATCACGTGTTTCATAGAAAGACATAAAGTGCTGCTCGAAGTTATGAATGCCTTTTTGAGCAACCATATAACGAAGAAGAGTGCCGCTTCCAACATATTTTCTGAATTTGGAGAATGATGCTGTGTTAATCTTTCCCCAGTATTCAAAGCCATTAGTGCGGTCGATTACTTTGTAAACGCAGTGTATCTTGTTGTCCTCAGAAATGTATTGGTCAAAGAGTGCCGAGATAGTTGTATCACATAGTGCTCGTCCATTGAAAAACTTTGCAATGTTGTTTGATGAAGAGCCGAATAAAATTTTTGATGTCTTGTTAGCTTTAGATGCCATTTTGTTTCTCCTTAAGAACCGTTGTTTATTTTCTTTAGTTTAGTTTTTTTGGTTCCTATTACTATATATACTACAACTTGAGAAACATCTCAATTTTTACAAAAAAAAATAAAAAAAGTTTTTGGAGTGCCTTTTGAGCTATCGAAAAGCGAATACAAAAAAACCGAGGTTGTTCAGGCCTCGGCTTCTCTGCGTTGTGCAAGTTAGAATACTTAAATCTACCAAACCTTCATCAGAACTTTAAGAAAGATGACATAACATAACATCTTATTATAAGAATAACTTAAAGCTGAAAATTAGGATTAGGAGTTCAGGTAAAGATACTATAGACACCTTTTTAGTAATGTATAATTTTATTTTACTGAAATAGCAACTAATGTGCCTGTAAGTGATAGTATAACTGCTCCGCTTACCCACATAAGAGCTTTATTAAGATTTTCTTCTTTACCAAGTCTCGAATTTAAATCGTCTATAGTGTTTTTACGTTCTGTTAATTTATCTCTTAACTCTTTATTTATATCAGCACAATCTTTATCTTTCTGCACTAATTGTAAATCACAAGCAGCTCTTTCAGACTTAATAGAAAGGTCTATTCTTTTTTGTAAGTTATCTAATCTTTCTTTCATCTGGCCTAAATCTGACCTATAGACTAAATAGCCTGCAATAGGAGCAATAAGATTTGGTCTTGGCATAATCCATACTGTCAGCTCTAAATCACCGACCTTTAGTTTTTTCTTCTGGGGTGACCATACCATTGGTGCTTCAGATAAATCAAAGTTATTCTCTGTTTTTATTTCTTGCGCTGCTACTGTGTTTATACATAAAGTTAGAGAAAGTAAAACAGACATTATTTTAGAAATCATCGCAACGACCTGCCTCTCTACATTGACCTATGAGTGCGCAGACGTCTGAGCATTGCAAGAAGTCGTTTGCTGCCATTTGTTGTTGTTTTGCGCTTTCAATTTCTTCTTCGCAAGTAAGTCTATCTGCATCTCTTTGTTCTCTTAATTGTTTAACACGAAGAGCATCTTTCTCTCCGAGCTTTTTTTGTTGTGAAACAATAGTTGCTTCTTCGCCTTCACATATTACAGACTTATCGACAGATTTTAGATTATATCCACCAATGACTGATAATGTGATTGCTAAGAATAATATCATTGCTCTTTGTGCTTTTTCATTCTTGAGCAGGAGTAATACAATTTCTTGTGCTGTGTCTAAATTCATTTCTTCTTCCTTTTGGTCTGTCTCAAATCTTTTTCGTATTGTAAAGATTTTTTTAGAGTTGTTGTGCAAGCTTCACGCATTTCACGGAGTTGTCTTCTTAAATCTCTACCTCTTGTGATTTTATTTTGTAAGCAAAACTCTTCTAAGTCTGCATTAGCTCTATTAATAATAGCAGTAATTTCTGCGAATGAGAGCATTAGTTCATCTTGTCTCATTTCTTCACCTTACTTAATGTTAGTCTATTATTAAACATTACTTTATAGTCTTCACCTTCGAATAGAACCTTTGTTCTGCTGATAATCTTAGATGTATGTAAAACTTCACCGTGTATGCTTAACCATCTTCTCAATATGATAGGTGTTATTTTCTTTTTATAACATCTTAGTTCTACGAGCAGCATACAAAAGAATGCAGAATATACTTGTTTTAACTCTGTTGAGCTTTCTTTCCATACATCTTTAACACCATAGTCTTTATATAGTTTTGAAACAGTGATACCAAGTATTGTTTCTATTGTTTTATTAAAGAAGTCTTTAAATAAGTCATCACCCAATTCAGATTTAAATTGAGAATAGACTTGTTCTTCCCACGTTAACTGCCTATCATTGGTATTATTATTATTTTTAGAAGAAGATGGCTCCGCTTTTTCTGTTAACTGCCTATCAATGGTATTACTGTTATTTTTTAGGTGTTCTTCATAAGCACTTAGTAATTGTTCAGAGAATACATACTCATCTTTTACTTTATTAAAATATAAAGCATCGTGGTCTTTATCAAGCAGCTTCTTTGTTTCTTTAAGAGCAAGCCATTGTCCCGGTGCTTTACCTTGTTTATCGTGTTTGTTATACATTTCTTTTGCGTTCATATTTACTCCTTAAAACGGTTTAATCTTTTCGTCATCTGACATTAATTGGTGCGAATAACAATATTCATCGATGTTATAGAAACTATATTGACCCTTTAATACCTTCAGACCTCTTACTTGGTCATATGCTGCACTACGTTTTGTTGGTGTGCTGAAGATTTGTTCTTTATTAAGCATTGGAGGACAATGATAGAAAAACCATTTAATACTCTTAAAGTCATCTATCAGGTCTAAGACTATTGTAAATTCTTCCATTGGATAACAATAATCATTTAAATCTGTAATAACTTCTATTTTAATACAGAACTTTTCTTTAGCTGCTACAAATCTTCTAAATACATCTACAATTCTTACAGCATATCTACCATCTTCAAGTGATTTGACAAATATTTCGTTCATATAATATAACCTATAATATATACTAAATATCACTTATATTACTTTTTGATAGTAATATCTAATATTTTTTTATATTTTATAAGTTATGAATACTAAGACGCTCGTAAAAAGAATACAAAAAAAGGCTAAGCTGACAATCCATAGCCCCTGTATATATTCAGGAGTTGCGAAATTCCCGTAAGCACTAAATGCCCTGTTTAAGAGTGTGTGGCCGTGTTTGTCAGCTTAGCCATATATACATATAAGATGTTTTGAAATCTTTTATTACAAATGTGGCAATAAAAAGCACATAAAGTAAAAACAAGCTATACTTATAGCAACAGCATCAGAATTTTTATATTTCATTTTTAATACCTTTTTAAAGTTTTAGTTATATATATTATTAAAGGAGAGAATTTATGACAAAAATTATTAAAGACAAAAACGAAGATTTACTTGAAGAAACAATAAGCAACTTTTTAGATGCATATCCTTGGTTTGAAAGACGTTTAAATAATATGGAGCAAGAGCATAGAGATGCTGTCGGGATTGTATTAGAAACACATCCTGCTTTGATGTTTCATTTAAAAAATGTTTTTGACAAAAATCTTGACGAATATGGATTTGACCTAAAAGAAGAAGGCCGTTGGTATATTACTCGTGAAGAATATACAATGTTTGGTATGTTAGCGATACCTTATGAAGGTGATGAATTGTGTTTAACAAACTATAAAAAAGGCAGTGGCATTATCGGATTAGACGGTGTCGAAATAGATAGCACACAAAAACAAATTTTATAAATCAATCACAATCCCAATATCATCTTCAGGGTCCCTATCAACAGTGTCGATTATTATAACACGTTTAGCCTCTGTTTTATCTTCTTCCGGCTCTTTTGGTATTGGTTGAGGGACAGGTAACTCTAAAAACGGACGTTGTTCTGGATTATTTCTTTGTCTCTCTCTGATTTGTTCTATAATATATGCATCAAGCATTTTTCAATCCTCCTAATATTAAATATAACAAAGGATAAGTATTATGGTAAGAAAAACACAAAAAGGTTTAGCACATACAGTTAGAAGCTCGTTGACTGCTAATAAAGAAAATATGAAGAAAAGTGGCCGAAGGGCTCACAAAAATGGTCTCACGCTCGAAAAGGCAGTTGAAGCATATGGCAGACAACTGATAGAAGATGATAACTTTGAGATAGAGTTATATAGAAATCACGACGCAATGCAAAAGGCTCGAGGACGTGGTGGCAGACTTACAGCATTTACAACTGGAGTTAGTCCTTGTGATTTTACATTCTTTTGCTCTACTAAAACTTTTGCTTGGGTTGAAGGTGGTATGATAGAAGCTAAAAGCAGACAACGTAAAAGTATAAATAAATCTGCTCTATCTCACCATCAAAAAGAACAACTAATTCGTATGGAGAAGTTAGGTAAGTGTGGATTAGTTTTAGTTTCACTTACTGATAGTAATGATGAGCCTATGTTTTTTATTGTGCCTATTACTCATTGGTATCGTGGCCAGAAAAAAAGTCACAACATAGAAGATATGCACGCTATAGGTTATCTCTGCAAGACTGTATCTGTTTGGGATGATAATCAAAAAGAACATAAAGCTCCGGACATACTATCAGTCTTAAAGCAAATTGACGCAGATGATGGTTATAAAGATGTCCCTAAAAAATATAAAGATTTAAATGACAACAAGAAGCTTAAAAATCCAGTTTATTCAACAATAGATGAAGATTTTGAAGACATCTTAGATGTTGACTAATGAGAAAGCGCCAAAAAAGTTATCGTATTCCTGATAAGCTTCCTAAACTTAGACGTTTGCCTAAAGTTGCAGAGCTTTTATATATACAAGACTTAGATGGTGAAATCTTTCCTGTAATTATTTTAGAAATAGTTTATGCGCAAACAAAAAAAGGCAAAAATACTAAAAAAGTAATTGCCGTTAATGTTTTAAGTGGTCATACTATTTATAACTGTATGCCACACGATTTAAAGTCTATGGATTAGTTGTTGACATAATCAAATAGATATTCAAAATGTTCTGTTTCTGGTAAAACAGCATTCTTTAGTAAAATATGACTGATTTCAAACCATTCGCTTTCATCTGCCCAAATAAATTCACTTTCTTCACACCAGTTTGAGTTATCCTTGCTGATAGGTAATTTAAAGAATGGATTTGGATGACCTATGCCTCCTTCTTCAGATTGATGCCATTCTACTTTATCAATATGCCAGAAATAAACAAAATCATCGTCTCTTGCTACTGCATTAAAGTCAACTGTCATTCTACCACAAGTATCATAACACCAAGAAGTTGTTCTAATAGAAATCTTATCTTGTCCTAAAATAAAAGGCTTAGGCTCTTTAGACTTCATCAAAGCTTCATATGCTGCTTTCTCAAGTTCTCTTTGTTCTTGTTCTCTCTTCCATTGTTCAGCCATAGAATTTGTATCATTGTCTAATTCTGCAAATAAGTCATCTAATGTTTTTTCGTTGTTCATATTTAATCCTCGTTTTATTTTTATTTGTTTAATGTATATTTTATAGTAAATTGTATTTCGTTTTAACTGGCGTTAATCTCAACGTTGCCTGATATAAGATTGTTTATATTATTGAGTTTATTTTCTAACTGCTTAATGCGATTTGTTAGATTAATATTATTATTCTCAAGACGATTAATCTTAGCGTTTTTATTTTCGATATCTTGGTCTGTATCATTTAGTTTGCTCTCAATCATCCTAATATATTGTGTCTTATATTTCTCAACATATTCTTTTCTGTTTCTAAATGACTTACCTAAGAACTCTGAAATTGATTTATCTAATAGAGTAATGATAATCTTATTTGTATCAGCAGTATCAAATCTCTGAAGAATATGTTGATGTTTTTCTTCTATGTTCATTAGCTCTTTATATTCTTGACAAGAATTAATATGTTTTTGAAAAGCAACAGACATAATTTGACGACCACATCCTGGACATTGTGCCTTCTGATGAAAGTTATGTGTGCCATTTTTCTTGTTAGTGAGAAATCTTTTTTGACCAGTTGGTAAATCTCTGATAATACCTTCTTTTTTTAAATCTCTTAACTGTTGCTTCTCTTCAGCACTATCTGAATTATATAAGAACCAATGTTCTACCTTAGTGCAATAGTCTGATGAACATTTTTGTCTTGCAGTTGTGCCACAAATATTCCAAGCTCTCCAGTCACCTTCAGGTAAAGGTCCGTGTAAAGCTTTAAGTTTCTCAAGCATCATATTATCTTTCTTACTTCTTTCTTTAATAGAAGAAGCTTTTCTAATGATGCAGTCATCAATGTTATTAATGTTATAGTTTAATCTATCTTTAAGGTTTAATTCGTGATATAGCATAGTATTTTGTCTCCTAACTTAGCTAATTGTTACATATCTAATATATGAAGCAACCGATAAATTTATAATAATTTATTAATTATTTTTGATTATAAAAACTTTTTTTACAAAAAATTATAAATTAGCTTAACTTTTTATATATTATGTATGTCTCCTACATCAAAAAGCTAATCTATAATTATTTTTATATTTTTTTAAACTTAAATATAAAATATTTTAAAAAAAACATATATACTTGATAATTAGTATAGAACAACAAGAAAGAAGAAGTTAATGCTTGAACATCTAAACGACAATAAAACATATGTTAAACTACTCCAATCTGAAATAGGCGTTGCAGTCGATGGTATTGCTGGACCTAATACTTTAAGAGCTGCTGAAGAATATTATGGCAAACCTGTTATTTCACATAATGGTAAATTAGTCCCAATCAATTTCAGTGGCAAGATTAATCATCAATATTCATTACACGAATTGCCTGATGGGAGTAAAAACTGGTATTACAGAAAGAATAACATTGACAATATTGTCGTGCATTGGGGAGGTCTTAATGCTCCACATTGTTATCAGGTATTCTTCAATCCTAAGTATGCTCATACTTCTTCACATTTCTTAGTTGGATTTAATCCTAAATCTAAAGAGCTTGAGGTATTACAATGCTTAGACACAGCACAAGTTGCTTATCACGCAGGCAAAGCTAATAAACAATCAGTTGGTGTTGATATTTGTCAGCATCCTCAAAAGAAATACTTTGAAAGAACTAAGTCTTGGTATAAAGGTGCAGAGATTATTAAAAATCCTTCATCACGAGGACCTAAGGGTGATATAGTTGATATTGACCCACAACTTGCTGATTTTAGCAGAGAGTTTTTGGTTGCTCTACGAAGTGTTTTAGATTTAGACCACAAACCTGTTTGCACTGATGAAGAAGTTTATAAAATCGAAGATGTAAAACAACAATACTCAATTCTTGGTCATCACAACTTTTCTGTGCAAAAATGGGACCCAGCACCTTGGGCTGATAAGCTTTATCACGGCATCGATGATGAAATGAAGATTTGTTAAGGTGAATAATATGACAACTCTAATCGAAGAAAAGCATAAGCAAATCAAAGAGTATTTGTGGGAGACTTGGCAAAATTCTGACCGTTATGGTGAGTTCATTATTGAATTAGACCATTATGATGTCGAAGGAGCTAAAGAGATTGGTATTCGCAGATACGAAAACAATAGAGCAGCTAAGATTAAAAATCGTAAACTTTCAGCTAAACCTTGTAATGGTTCAGAAAGAGATATTTTAGGTGCTTGCGGTGAAATGGCAGCTATTAAATGGCTAAGAAAAAATGGTTATGATGCATCATTTGAAAAGTTTCATAATGTTGAGAATGTTAAAGGTGAAAACGATAAGTTTGATACTGATATAGTATTTGATGGCAAAGAGCTTACAGTTGAAATCAAGACTACAGAAAAGCCTTTAAACTCTAAACTAATTTATCCACTTCACAAAGGTAAAAAGAAAAATCAACCTGACGTTTTTTTACTTGTATGTCAAATAGATAGAAGACGACACGTAATAAAAGGTTTTACAACAGCAGAAAATATATTAAATAATATAGATGATAAGCTACCTACTAAAGCTTATTCAATACACGAAAACAAGTTATCATCGTCATTAGACGAAGTTATAGAAGATATTTTAAAATCACAAGGAGAGAATTAATGTCTGAAGGCCTACAACTTACACAAAGTCAAGTTAAATCTGTAAATATTCTTATTGCAGCAGCTGGTGTTGCTCAAAAGAAGGGTGCATATTCATTGGAGGACGCAAAGGTTGTTTTTGAAGCAATCCAAGATTTAGTCCCAAGACCTGAGCCACAACAGGACGAGGAGGTTGGGAGCGATTGATTAGTTAGTTAAACTCATATTTTTGTTTGTTAAAGTTAAATGCACTAAGACCTCTTCAGAAATGTTGAGGTTTTTTTGTATTTGCTGGCAGAGAATACTAAAACGCCGACGAATATGTTTTATCATACTGCCGGCGTTATTTAAACAGACGTTAATCTGATAACTGATATGTATTAATTTAGACCATCTGGACGACAACCTTCGTTGTAATGTCTTATTTGATGTTCTTTCAGTATATTGTATCTTAGTAAAGCTGTTGCTTCTGATTTGACTTTATCTGATAGATTAGAGTTTTCTATGATTTGACATAGTTTATTAATCTCATCTTTGATATTAACAAGCGCAGTCTTCACCTTCGCACTCACAATCCTCGTCAGATGCATCTTGGTCTCCAGCCTCCAAATCTTCTTCTTCGGCACCACCAGGAGCTTCTTCTTCTGGGTCCTCCGGGAGTTCTTCGTCCAGGCCCATATCAGCTTCTGGCTCTTCTTGCTCCATATCAGCTTCTGGCTCCATCTCTGGCTCTGCATCGCGGATTTGCTCACAAGGACAGTTGTCGCATTTACATTCTTCTTTTTCTTCTTTATCATCACATCCGAATGGTAATACAGATAACATAACAATAAGAACAATACTCAATAGTTTCTTCATAACGTTTTAAACCTTTCATTTAAGTAATATTTGTGTATAACGTTGATTAATTTTTTTCTCTGATAATTATATAATGTTTTATGAATTTGTGGATATTTTTTTTCAAATAAATGCATTTTAACTCTCCCTTGTTTATTGCATACTTATAAATATGCTCTAAACGGTGAGTTGTCCTATCTATTTTTAAATTTATCGTTATCTGATAAAGGTGTCCATTCATCTACTTCTGGATGTAATATAACTTGTTTAACATCTTTTGTTTTAATAGGGTTTTCATTTTGAAATACTGATAGTTTATTTATTACAGCATTCTGGAGTTCAAATATTTGCTCACGTAACAGTTGCATTTGTATTTGACTGTCTCTTAAACGTGCTATTAGAGCATTTCTATCTCCATCAGACTTTGCTAATTTATCTTTTAGCTCTTCAACTTCAGACGGGTCTCGTCCAGAAGCTATTGCCAGCATTGAACTTATGGCACCTGTTAACATACCAAGCATACCTACCAGAACGTCCCTGTTTTTCTCTTGTATCTCTACAAAGGATAGAAACATTATTAATCCTACAACTAACAACATAAAGAAAACAGAGAACCACCAGCCTTTTTTAGCTTTATCCTGTGATGAAAACTGTTTTTGACTTATTTCTTTAGGCTTTTGACCGCTATCAACCATTTAAAAATCCTTTCACGAATTCAAATATAAATATTGCTGCTGTGTTTATCCACTCAAATGGTCTGAAAATTAAATAATCTACGTCCCATAAGCGTTTTGCTCTTTCATTAGATAGAAAAGGCCATAACATATATAGCCAGAAAGCTGAAGAAAGAAATCCTAATCTATAAAAAAACCACCAAAACTTTTCTTGCAAATTCTTGTTTCTTAGTCTTGTCCTTATTTTCTTCTTACCACCTATTCGCTTAGCTTTTTCACTGTCAGGTGGAGGTTGTAATTGTGCTTCTATTAATCCTGCAGCATATAGTTGCTCTGGCTCTGATATACCTTTAAATTTATAAAGACCTACTAATGCAGTTTGCGCTTTTTTAGGTATGTAATTGCTTCTATGTCCAAACTTTTTATATTGCATAAATGCTGATTTAGATAATAAGATTTGCTCTGGACCACATAATGACATTGTTCTTGCAGCAACATTCTTACCAATGCCTTCTAAGTTTATCCGTTTACCACCCGCTCTGACCATATGTTCAGCAGATTTGACTATTAACATTTTGTCCCAATGAATACCTACACGGCTTCTAAACGGAAACTTTTTTGTTCTTAAAACTTTCTTATATTCAAATCCAAACTCTAATGCTTCTACAACATTACCAAAATACATTAAATGCCCATCAGAAGCATCTATAAGCTGACCGTTATGTCTTGCAATCAAATTCATAACAAATCTATCGTGTATGCCAAACCATTGAGCAGCAGCTCTTGAACCATTTTTCTGAACAAACTTTGTGCTACCTATTATATCAGTCAATACAATAGCTATTTTAGCCTCAATTATATTTTCTGGTAATGGTGCAGTCATACTATTTATTCATCCTTTATAGTTATATTGCATTCACAGTTTTTCATCAACTCATCGCAAATCGGACAAGGACAAGCGTCTGAAGGCCATTTACATTTAGGTGCTTGTTGACCACAAGGACAAATTTGAATTGTGCATATGCAATCAATATTACTACATAATGCACAAACAGTCGGTTCATCGTCAAACCTAATATTTTCAGGGTCCCAGTCTCTAATAGTTTTACTTGGGTCCCAAGATGGTGGAGCTATTTCTGAAGGTGGTATTAAGTGTTTATTTTTTCTCTTTTTCATTGTGGTCCCTATCTAATATCTCTACAGCACTGCTTAAATATTTTTCGAGACTTGCTACACCTAAAACATAACCTACTGTTAAGGCTGAAGATGATACTAACATTGCAATAAGTAAAGCCAGTTCAGTATAGTCTAACTTTGATTGTAAATGCATCAGCATATAAAACATACCTGCCTTAGTTGTTATTTCTGATATTAGGTATGCTAAAAACTTTTTACTTTGCAAAGGCATTTTGTTTGTATCACTCATAATAAATTCCTTGTAACTTGAACATATGTGTCATTTGACGGATTTTGATTAGGATTAAGATAAGTCCCAAAATTATCTCCGCATCTTTGTTTTAAATAAATTTTATCATCTATATTAGCAGCACACATTATTAAGAAGTTTAAGTTTCTATTACGTGTATTGCCCATTTCTTCTTCACCATTTAATCCACTAATAAATAAATCAAACTCAATGAAGTCTCTATTTAAATAGCTATCAAATCCTCTAAAACACGTTCTTTCAAATCTAATATGAAAACGTCCTCCGTGGTCTTTAAATATAATCCAAGGCAGTATCTCAACATTACCATTTAACTCAGCAACATTTAAATCTTCAAGGCTTTGAGCTAAGTCTTCATCCATACCATTCCAGTATGTGCATCCGACGTGGTCAATCTGATATGACATATTGCCACTATTATCTATAAATCTATTGTTTATGAAATAAAACTTATTAAATATTCTAACAAGTCTTTGGACGTGTGAGCAATTTAAACTACTATCACCAATGTCATATAAAACACCTACATCAGGACGATAGCTTTCATCTGTTCTCCACTCATTACCAAGTCCCCATCTATCAGGATTACCTATCTCGTCTGCGAATTTTCTAAACGTTAGTTGTGTATCGCTGAACTTAGGTTTAAAGTTTAATTGTCTAAACATCTCATAGAAATACTCAAAGATAACTCTCATTAGCTCTCTTTCGCCGTATTCTACTCTGTTATATGCTCTTTCAAAGTTTTCTTTAACTATCAGACCGGGATTTTGAAATCCTGTATTAATCAACTTGTAAAATAAATCAATCTCACTGAAATTGTAATGACTTAAATAAACTCTCTCACCCGTTTGGATTATAGGCTCATCAGGCCCTTCTGAAAGAGCTAATTCATTTTTAATAGGGTCAAATATATCATCGTGCAATAAATTCTGGTCAAGTCCACTATAAATCTTTGGATTTTCAATCGGATGTTGTCTTGGATGTAATCCACTGCCTCTTACAAGTTTTTTAACACCTGTAATAAAGTGGACGTTTGCGTCTGTTGCATCTCTACCTACACCTGAGTATTCATATTCATCGTTTCCGATTATTAAACGTCCACCATCTGGATTAAATCCTAATGATGTTTCGACATATAGGTTATTAGAGCTTTCTTGAGTATAAGTTTGTGTAACTACTGTGTATGCATTATTGTATAGATTATTAAAAGTCTCACCTGTTGACTGAATTAGTGTATCCCAAGTGCCATCTTGACCTCTAACATATCCTCCACTTGCGTCGTATGCATCTGTTTTCTCACCAAGTGCCCAATATGAAGGCAAATTATGCTTAATTGACATTGTTTTATCAAATCTAAGACGAGTTATAACTTCATATGACTTAAGAACTTGTGGTCTACCTCTACCTGACAGGCTTATTTTAACGTTATATGAGCCTTTAGGTAAAACAGGAGTTGTAAATAATATTTCTGTCTGGTCAGCATTTGAATATAAATTATGTCTAAGTCCTGGGATTGCACTTTCTGCCTTATATTTTACGCCAGTTTCTTGCAATCCTAAGTTTAATTGATAAAATTCAACTACAAATGGACCTAAAGGCACACCTGCACCTGGGTCTTGAGGCAATATTCTTCTAATCCCATTAAGGTTTCCAAATATTCTTAATACCTCACCACCATTATCAGCTAATTTATTAAAGTTTTGATATTTGCCAGGAGGTGGGTCTTTAGGGTCGTCAATCTGAAGTTTGGGTAATATAAACGGGTCCCCAAATCCTGCTTCAGAATTGTGATAAAACTCATTATTGCCTACAGACAATGGCCAAGGAGCACCAAAGCCAGCGTCTCGAGGATTACCACTCCAGTTAGCAGAGCCAAATCCTATTTCTTTACCATTACTAATAATGTCAGCCATTAACTATCTCCTGTTTGTTGTCTGTTTTATTTTATTTGATGTCTTGATTAAACCCATATAAAACTATAGAAGGATTAACTGGATTTAATCTACGTATTAACTAAAGTATGTTGTTTGACTACATTCGAAAGTAATAACGATACGCTTATCATTTCTGTTAGATTGAGGTATATCTGTAACACATAGACCAATATATTCACCATTGTTAATAGTCGTTGATGTTGTTCTTGTTGATGCAGCTTGACCTAAAACATTATCACTCCCTGAAGAGTTTGTTAGTGTAAATGAAGTGCCTACCTGTGTCCAAGTATTTGCTATAGCAGCACTATCACTTGCAGCTTTACAAAGACTAAACCCAAGAGAAACATTCTTCATCTCACCACAGAATACGTGAGTTGCATTAAGAGTAATAGGATTACCAGTTGTATTCTTGACCCAATAAATGCAAGCTTGTGATGCATCTGCAAAACTATTCATACTGCCACCAGTAAATGAAGCTTCACCAGCAACTTCTCGTGTAACGTGTGTTGAATAAATAATTTTCTCAACTGGAGACTCAAACTCTACTGTTGATACGCCAGTGCTTGTGCTTGTAATGACCATAACATCACCAGAAGCTCCAGCACCAGATGGCAACTCAATAGTATGGTCAGCACCTTGTTTAGACTGTGTTGTAAGGATTAACTTATCTCCACTACTATCAACAAGAGCAAGTTTAGGCTCAGATGAAGCTGTTGTTGCTTGAACTTGGACTTCGTCTGTATTAAGTAATATATTACCTGATAAAGAAGCTCCGTTATCTCCTGCTAAGAACTTAAGTGTGCCTGCAGAGCCATTATCATTCAATGAAGAGAAATCTTGTAAAATTATCTGGCCACTTACTGTAAGTGCATCACCAACAGAAACATCGTCACCAAATGAAGCATCTTCAGCCCAAAGCTTTCTAACACGTTTATTAGAAGAGCCTACGTCATATGTGCCAGTAACTTCTGGGAGTAAATGATTAGATGAGATATTCCAATTTGCTGCAGTAAATCCACCACTGCCATCTGCTAACTGTATATCATCAGCACTACCTGAAGAGCTACTCCCGCTCCCACCATTTGCTGCAACATAATCTGCAATAGCTGCTGCTGTCATAAGTTGGTCGTCTGTATCTGCAAAAGTTTCTGAAGAAAGTAAAACGCTACTGTTTGCAAACTGTGTGAGAGTTAGACCGCTAACGTTTAATGTAACATCACCAGTTGTCCCTCCGCCAGTTAATCCTGTGCCTGCAACGACTGAAGTTATATCACCTGCAGATGTTACATAACCTTTACTCTCAATTAAATCATTAATAGCAGCAGCACTCATTAGAGATGCATCGTTATCAACAAAACTTTCTCCGCTTGTCAATAAAGCAGAAGCATTGAGATGTGATGTATCAAGGTTTGACACGTTTAAAGTAACAGTGCCAGCAGTGCCACCTCCAGTTAAACCTAATCCAGCAACTACTTCAGTAATATCTCCATTAGCAGCTGAAATTGTTTCGGTCACAAAGTTTGTGCCATCCCATTTAACGAAGCCGTTTGTCACCTTAGTCCCTAAAATACTTGGCACTTCTTTAGCAACACTACTTGCAGTGATACTCATTACACCGCCAGAAGCTATAGAAATAACACCGTTCTCCATATCTATGCTTTCTCCACTTAGATATAGGTCATTCCATCTTCTATTTTCTGCACCTAAGTCTATGCCTTTATTTGACTGAGGAGTGAAAGCTATTATGTCTGCAACTTGGATTTCATTCTCTTCAATATCATATCCCATTCTTGCATAAGTATTGTCGAGCTTAGTCCATAAGATTTCACCTACATCACCTGTATTTTGTGTTGGAGTAAATGCTTCATCTGCAGAGTTTAAGATAATGCCAGTATCAAATCTTCTGTGGTCGTAAGGTCTCCAATAAGAGTTAGCGTTATCCCAACGTAATCTATCTCCATCGTTAATTTGTCTTGTATATTCAATATCAGCTAATATATCAGCATCTTGTCTTTGAAGCATTACAAGAGCACGGTCTTCAACAGCTTTAGCCATTAGATTTTCACCATTAACATCAATACCTGGGATACCTAAGCTGTCTGCGTCTTTTATAGCTGTAATTAGTTGTGATGGTATAAGAGCATAGAATGGGCCTTGACCAGCATCCATTTGTGCTTGAGTATAAGTAACTCCATCATAGTCATTTGCTTTTGCAATATCTTGTGAAGCAGCTAACTCTACAATACCAGAAGTCCTTGTTGTTGGGTCTGCAGTGCTAAATCCGAATGCATTATTAACATCAGCAGCTGTATCTAAGTTTGCTACATAATCAACTAATGCATAATATTCATCGTGCCAGTTTCTTTGACTTTTAGCAGGCTTTTGTAATAGTGTTGGGCTATGCCTTACCTTGATATCACAAAAAGCTTCATTAGGTGCAAGAAGGGGGTCTGTCTCTGATGATAGTCCAGTTGCCGGATTTGTGGCAATACAGAAAACTCTGACTGTGCCCCATACATCCATAAATCCTGAAACAGTTCTACCATTATTGGGCAGAGCAAAGTTTGAACCTACAGGCTTGTCAACAACAGACCAAGAATATGTAAAGTTATCAGGCACACGATTTGGCTCAGCTGTGTCTGACGCGGTGCCTGTTAATATTGCTTCAAAGTTTAGGTCTGTTTGACTGACTGTATATTCGTTATTATTTAACGTAACTGTAATTGCCATTTCTATTTAATCTCCTTAAGTTATTTTCTTCAGACCAATCGAAACATTAAATCCGGGCTTAAAGTTTGTCGATTGATATGCGTATGTAAATATGCCGCTTGGACCCATTTGTAATCTAATACCAGGAGCACTAACTTTAACACCTTGATTATTAGTCCGTCCAATTGAAGTCGCAATATTAGCATTCGATAATGACTGTGATGTGCTCCATCCAGTTGTTGCGCCCGGTCTTGCATTGTCATCATCAAAGATAACAAATGCTTCTACAAATTCTCTATTAGCTGTTATTTGTCTATGACCAGACCCTTGTTCAAAGTAATATGTCCCGTCTGGATGGTCAGGATAAGTTAATGTTTTTGTAATAGAAAAATGTGTAATCTTATATCCAAGATATTCTGGAGGTAATGAGATTACAAGGCTTCTAAACATTGCTTCGTAAAGTCCTGCATTAGAAATACCTTGACCTGAAGTGTTAAAAATTTTACCAGTCGCAGTTTCTGCACCTGCAGAGCCAACATCCATTGCAGGTTGAACGCCTTGAGGCTCAGTGATTGACAAGCTGGATGTAAATAGTTCATAAAAGTCTGGCAATATTGTAAAATCAAAATCATTACCGGACCCTGAGTTTGTTGTCATCTTAATAGCTGTTCTTGCTACATTGTCAGGATATCCAGTTGCAACATATTTTTCAAACTGAAATGTTTTGCTTGAGTGGAGTGTATTATCTTCTTTTGCATCAATAACAGCTTTAAGACCACGTAATGAATAAGGAGGGTGCTCCGCTTCGAGAGCGTTAGTAACAGTTTTGTTTACTCCAGTTTCGATACCGTAAGCATCATAAACTATATTAACATCATTTCTAACACCCAAATCAGTATCAGCTGGGTCGTTAAGACCAGCACACTGTATTCTATTGATTAGTCTTATAATATGGTCAAAAGCTAATCTAATATCATTTTTAGCTAATCGACTTGATGTGTTTCTTAATGAAAACGGCTCTGTGATTGTATTAGGTAATTTATCTGCATTAGCAACAGCTCTATCAGAGTGAACGATTGTATTCATTACGTTCAATTCATCAGATAAAATGCTGTTCCAGACTGAATTTGCAATCCATCCAGCTTGAGTTGCCCATCCACTAACAGGATTAAGTGTAAAGTTGCCTCCACCACTATCAGTCCTCATAGAGCTTTCAATACGACCAAACTCCCATTTACCTAAGAATGTGGGATAGTTGCCATTAGCATCCTGTTTATTAACACCTATTTCATAAATATCAACAAAAGGCTGCAGTCTTGTTCTATTTCTAATAATTGTATTTTGCTGCACTGTTGAATTTGTATTTACATCAAAGAATGCTCTGTCTTCACGTTCTTGGTCAGAAACAGGATAAGCAAAAATAGCGAGAGAGGTATAGACTGAATTTACATCATTAAGTCTAAAGTCTGCGGCATTTTCATCAACAAATGCTTGGACAGAAGTAAGTGGCATAACACCATAACCCAAATCAATGTCTTCTTGAGAAAAAGTGATAATATCACCTGTATTTCTTTCAACAACTGAAAATGGTGTTTGTATGCTATAAGTATCATTTACTTGGTCAACTCCAATATATTGTATAATAGTGAGAGGACCATTCATAGCTCTAAACCTGGCAGTGTCTAACTGACCACTTATATCAGCAAGACCATAAGGACTGCTTTTATACTGTGCTCCAGTATATTCTTCGAGTTGAGCATAAATATGCTCTTGTAAGTCGTTTGCATCTACTTTGTCAAATCTTTGCAATTCGCTAAAGTTTATTTTTTTCTTCATTATTAAGCTCCGTTTAAGTTATATCAACTGTTATAAAGTTTTCGTTAGTTCTAAACACGACCCTGTTTGACGAAGGATACCTGTCATTTAATAATGCGCAAGCATCTCTTTGTCCAGCAATTAAAATATTAGCTGAAATAATAGGTTGTGTGTTTAGAAGCTGTCTTACAAGTTGAGCTGGATAGAAAGGTTGCCCAGGAGAGAGTTGATTAACAAAATTAATAGCTTCATTTCTAACTTGGTCAAACAATGCATTTAAATCTACGTTGCCAGGATTTATAGGACGAATGACAATATCAAATATTAAGTCTTGAACATCAGGTGGCACCACTCTAACTCTTGTCCCAGCTGCTCTCCATCCTCGAAGTATATTGCCTCTATTTACATTGCCTTCAATCTCTTCTTGAAGCTCAGCAATAAATCCTTTATAGACATCGTATGGTGCTAATCTAAATACATCACCTTCTTCTAATACTCCATCATCAAAAAATATTATACCTCTCTCAGGTATAACTTGATATTTGCCTTCGAAATTAAATGGATTACCGAATGCGTCTATTTTTTCGTTGCCATTTGAGTCAACAACTGTAAAATCAAATTCGTGGTCAAATGTGTCTTTAACTGCAGGTCTTTCGAATGAAACAAAGTTTGCTCCACCTTCAGGAGCTCTAAAAGAAACTCCATAGCCTCTGCCCTTAGAGTTGTATTCTCCTGTGCCGTCGTCAACAATAAGTTCGCAAAGTCCTGGCTTAGTTGGGTCTTCATAAACTGCTGCAAACGGAAAAGTTGTATTATTTGTATCAATAAAAGATGTTGCTAAAAACTCTAAAGCTGAAATTGATGTTCTACCCATAGAGTTAAGATAACGAATAGCTCTATCTCTAAGACTTTGGTCACTTTCTTCTTCGATACCATTAACAAGTGGTGATGAGTTAGTAACTTCTGATATCTCACCGGGCATATTGATTATTTGATTAATAACTCCAGTTGCAGCATTACCTACTAAGCCTGTGGCATTACATACAATGCTCACGTTTTCAACTTCTGTAAATCCTGCAAGTATTACGGCATCTTGTGTGATTGTATAAACTGTGCCATCTTCTGAGGATGCTACTGTTGAGCCGGCTGGTATTATTAGATTTGCTGTTGGGTCTGCTTCAAGTCTTGTGATAGTCAAAACACTACCACTTGCTGAAGTGCCTCTTTTTCTTGCAATGCCAACAGGAGGCAATTCAGAAACACGAGCATCTAAATCGGACCCACTTGCATTTTCAAGTGCATAACTTTGTCGCAAGTTAAACATACGACCTTCAGTATTAGAAATTTCGTGTGCTATTGCATTCATAAGTGTAAAAAGAGAAGACCCAACGTTTATATCGTTTAAGTCAGTTCTATTTACAACTTTGCTCAACAAATCCCTTAATACTGGGAGTGGCAATCTCGGTGTAAAACGTGGCATAAATTCTCCTGTCGTTCTTTATTATATATTCATTTTAAGCGTTTTTTATTGATTTTTTTTTAAATAGGATACGGAGCACGAAGCGGAAACGTCTCATTATTAATTGTTTTTAAGTCTAAGCTTACATTAACAGTGCTTTGTTCAATCTCAATAATAATATTGTTTGCATCCGATATTCTTGGGTCTGATATCAATAAGTCTCTTATTAGTGTTGCAAGATATGAGCTATCGTTAATCCTACTTAGATTTCTTAGTCCATATGTTTCAAATCCAGGGAGCTCTCCAGCTACTGTAAATAGTGCATTCTTTACTGCTTGTTTAACGTTATCTATACCACTTATTAATTCTATTTCTTGTAATCTATCGTTTAAAACAGCGTCATTATAGGGCATTCTAATGTCAAATCCTATTAAGTCACCTTCAGCAAGAAAAGGATTGTTCTCAATAAGCAGACTGTTTGGTATTAAAATCTTATCTCCGGGCTGAGGATAATCACCTTGTGCATTTCTTCTAAAATCTCTCCAGCCGTTTAAGTCTTGTAAAAGTCTTGCATTAGCTGCTGTCCCTGTAATTTTAGTTGCGATTTGTATTAAATCATCATACTTACTTATTTCATATGGTATAGTAAAACGTGTATCTATTTCACCACTACCATTATTACCGTTTTGATTAATAGAAGAAAGATTACTTTCGTTTGATAACCATTCACCCAGTCTATATTCAGAACCTGTATGTCTCTCGTTAAAATATTCTCTTGGGACAAATCCTCTTAGCACTTGACTATCATTTTGTAATGCACTTAATGATGCAACAAATTGAGATGTTCTTGTATCTAATATGTCATCACCTGTTAGCGCTGGAGTATTTAACATACTTTGTGCAGTTTGTCTTAACGAATGTTTAGTTGATGATAATGAAACTACATCTTCGCTTAAACCATCAAAATACTGATTAAACTCTTCAGAAGATGGATATAAAGATGTAACATCTTCAACTGCTTTATTAAAGTCTGATACTACACCTGCAACATTTCTTGCTAAAGAGCCTGCAGTCTGCGGGATATCTTTAATCCTATTCATAGCAGAAGAAACACTTCTTAAAGGTTTTCTTACTCTACTAACATAGTCATTAGATACATTGTCAATAACGTTAGAGACTGTGCCTATTGCTCCAGCTGCTGCATTAATATAAGCGTCTGCTGTATCTAAAGCATTTAATATTTTATTGCTATATGCTGAAGAATATGCATAATCATATGCTTTCAATACTAATTGATATGCTATATCGTGTTTATTTGCTGCTGCATTTCTACTATATTGAAATCTCATAGGCTCTACGAACAAATGTAAGTCTTCTTGTATACATCTGACAACCATTTGAACAGAATTTGATGATGCACCAGTTTGTGTAACCTTTTTAACGTATTCGTCTGGTGAAGTAATAAGTTTGTTTCTAATGCCGTAATCTAAATTAGAAAGCTCAGTATATCGTTTAAGAAACTCATCAAATTCTTTAAATGCGTCAAGACCTACTAAGTTTGATATGCCTCCATCACGTGTATATGATATACGTTGAGCAATACCACTTCGTCCTTCGAATGTTATTTCGTGAGACCTGATAGTATTTGCTTCTCTTATTACTCCACCTAATGTGTATGTAACGTTATGAGGATTTTGTCTGGCATAATTCATAGTTGACGGGTCGTAAGGAAAAGATATGACACTATCAACTTGACCACCTTTTCTTATTTCAAGATAGTATTTAGCTGGTATTCTTTGCAGCTGTCCCCAAAAAGAGTTAGGGTCTGCACCAAATCGATTAAAACCTGGGATTTCTTTACGTGCTCCGGGTATTTTTTTACCAGTTGTTAGAGACTTTGTGCTAAACATCATTACTCCTTTTATGTTTATCCTTTAAATGGTGTCTGAATGTATGGATTTAGTGCTTGTCTTGCATAATCCTTAGCTACTTCAGTTGTTGTTGATAAAGCAGTGCCTGCTCCTTCTCCTAAAGCTAATGTATCAGCTGCAGCTTGATTATCTTCTCGAGCGTTTGCATCTTCTAATTGTGCTAAAGGCTCATTAGGTGGCTGTAATGCTCTTGCTGCTGTTGCTGCAGTTGTATGCACACCTGCTGCTGCTACAAACTGTTGATTAACAATAGGAGTTGCATTTTGTATCCATTGTGAATGTTGATTTATTTTATCTTCTAATTCTTTTATATAAGCAAACAGATTGTCAATAAACTCAGACCCATCAAGCGTATTATCTTGAGTTTGTCCAAATCTACTTACTCTTAATGCAGCATTTTCACCTAATTGCATTCTAATAGTTCTTTCGCTATCTATAACTATGCCGTTTAAGTGAGTTAAATTTATTTTATTGCCATCGTTATATAAGACTAAATCTCTTACGTTGTATGATTTTCTATCACTATTATCATCAGCAACTGATAATCCTTGCTCAAATCCTATTTCAGCCGGCTTTAAAGCTCCTCCTATTGCAACAAGCGGTGCATTACTAAATGTTTTAAGACAGTAAACATATCCACCTATTTCTAAAGGTTGATGGACATATCCTGCGCCGTTTGTCCCACCACAAAACAGAACATCTACGTTATGATGTAAAGTGCCATCATTAAGTAATACTGAAATGACAGGCTTTAAGTCAGTGGCTCTGGGCGCTATATTTTTTATTTGTCCGACAACAACTTCTGGGTCTGATATTTCACCTATTTGTTGTCCTACAGATGCATATAGTGGTGCTTGTTTCATTTTACTGTCCTACTGTTTTTGTTTGTGATGGATTAGTTGAAGGTGTTTGATTTACTGTTATTGGTGTTATAAATCCTTCACCTACTATTTTTGTAAACGGTGCAGGTGTAAATCCTTTGACTGCTGGTCGTTTATCTTTAGGTATGAAAACAAAATTGCCATCGGCGTGTTGATACCATTCGAAAAATCCATCATTGTCTAAATCAAGATATTGAGTTGCCGTTTTTGTGTCAAAAGATTTTGATATAACAGCATTTGTTGGAAGATTTGTAAAAGCTGAGAAGAAAGCTTCATTTCTTCTTTCTAAAGCTGCAGGGTCGCCATAACTACCCCATTCATCAGAATGAAATCTTACTGTGGACGCTGTGGCTTGATGCACTTTTGTCTGTGGCTGTTGTTGTGGTCTTCGAGGTGAAACTGGGCGTTTTTCAACTGTTGATGTAATAGCTTGTTGTTTTTGCTCTCCTTCGAACGAAATAGTTCTATATGCTGGAAGCTCAGGTATAATGCCACCCCAAGAGCCTCTTGAATAAGATATAATAGACCTTGCAAGAATATTACCTGTAATTGGGTCTGTTTGAAGGTCATAGCTTATTTGATTAACATAACATATAAAGTAATTCATTCTATCTGACTTAACATTCATAAACTCTGTGTTAGCTTTGTCACTGAAGTTAACAGCTATCCAGCAACCTTGTTTAATAGCGTAAGTTGTCTCAAGAAATATTATTAATGTGCCTTCAGCATATTTAGAGCCATCACCCATTGTCATATATAAACGTTCAGCTGTTGAATTGCTTTCATTAACTGCACCTTTTTCTTTAGGTGATAAAGTCTGGAATGGATAGTTAGTTTGATAGTATCTTAATCCATAACGGCTTGCATCATAAACGTTAATATAAGGCTCAGTTAATATATCACCTGCTTTAGGGTCAATTAGAGAATAAGGATGCATAACTTGCACACCATTAACTCTAACACTTTCGTTATAAGAAAAATTAAAGTCTATAACATCTCTAAATGGTAAAACTGGCATATAAGTTAAATCTGGAAAATATTCTTTTACTTTTTCAGGAGCTTCGTTTTGCAATTTAACATTAGAATTGTTTATGACACTATCAATACTCATAAACCCTTCTTGATTTTCTCTTAACATTTCGCTCTGAGGTGTGTATGTTATATTTCTATAGTATGGCTCGTTTTGTCCCTTCGCAGTTTTAGGTGGTTCTGATGAGAATATTCTTTGATAATTTTGATATTCAGCATTTAAGCTGTCCTTGTTTATCTGAATATATGGGTGCATTGGCTTTTTTCTATAAATAAGAGCAACGATGCCACCTAATTTTCTTTCATAGTCATTAGCAGCTGCATACCATCTTTTGTTTGTTATAGGTATAATGACTGGGAATAACTCGTGTGTTTTATCATCAGGCTGAAATGTTGATATGCAAGCTCCCCATATTGTTTGACCTTTAGAATATAGATTATTTATTTTATTTAAGTTTTCGCTAAATAGGGGTTTTGCTGCTAATCCTTGCACCCAAGGAAATTGATTAAGGTCTTCACTCTGAATATTAGAAGGAAAGTCTTGAGTTGATGAGATAACGCGTATAACATCACCTATTCTTTGCTCAAAACCTTCAGTAAACTCACCACTTGTTGGCAACTTAGCTTCACCTCTGACTAACTCTTCTTGTAAAAGTCTTGCAGCAACAGTTGTATCACCCGGTGCAGTTCTTTGAGTTGCAAATTCTTGGTCGCTATCACCTATTTCTACATCTCTATATTGAACAGCTCTATTAACTTCTCTACTTTGAAAAACTCCAGGCTTAGTTGGGTCAGGATTTTTAGTAACTTCGTCTAAGATTGCTAATATGTCTTTGCCTATTTGTTTAATCTTCTTTTCAGAAACACCTTGCGTCCTTAGAAGTCTGATATAACTAACAGCACCTTTGTCTAATTCTTTTTCAATATCAGCCACCCATTGTTCTAACGTAAACTTTGCTGTTAGAGATGTGGGAAACTTAGGATAACCTAAAAACGTTAAAACGTCCTTTAAATCCTTGCCATTGTCCTTACGTATTATACTACCATCAACTACTAACTGAAGAAATTGATTATATAGGTCATTATCAAAGAAAAATTCTGATACTAAATCACCTTTTGTCTCTGTCTGACGTTTTGTGCTAAAACTTCTTGTAAATGCTCTTCTCTTAGGACTATCAGCAGGGACGCCTAAGGCATCTAAGCTTCTATTGATTTGCCCAAAGTCTTTTCTAATACGTGGGTCTTCAGGTCCTAATGATTTATGGACTGTGGGTGAAACAACATATTGACCTGTTATTAGTGGCGAAATAAATGAGCCACAAGCAAGTGTCAAATTAGTCATTATCAGTCCCGTATTTGTATCTGTTGTTAAGGAATAACTAATATTTGTAATAACAAGTAAATGTGTTAAAAAGTGCTCACTGCGTAAAAGTGGGTCATCTATTTTATTATTAGACGTTGGAGCACTTTTTTGTCTGATAGAAATAAATCCACCAGTATCTAATCTGCCTCCACCGTTTTTAAATAAAACTTGAATATGCTCAAAAGGTAATTTAAGATTTATTGTTGCTGTTGTATATGGAGCATCAATGATTTCATTTACTGATAGATTTGTTATAAAAGGTGTTAAAGGGAGCGGAATAGGAATATCGTGATTATGATACATTACAGAAAACTTAGCACCAAAATCTGTTTTATCTACTTTTAAGTATTCTTTAACTTTCTGCACCATCCATTGAATAAGTGTAACAATACTTTGTCCGTGTTTACCACCTTGCTTATCTCTAAGTTTAGCAGCATCTGCTACTGGAAAAGGTTGTCTTTGACTTGCTGGAAGTGTGCCTTGTTCATCTACAGGTGTAACAGGTTCGCCATTTCGATGAGTAACAGTAAAAACAGCAGTGCTGCCTCCGCTACCTCCTGATGATGGTTGATTTTGTGTTGCCATTTATTCTCTCCCTTAAATTGATGGTATTTGTTTACCTTTAGGCAATTTCTTATTAATTGCTTTTATTAACTCGTTCATCGTTTTAACTAAATCACCTGAGGTCTGCTCAAAAACTGTATTTAAAGATAATACTGCGTTTGTATGTGCTTTTTGAAGCTCAGCATTGTCAAATAATTGTTTTTGAAGAGCATTGTTCGAGTCAACAAGAGTTGTAACTTTGTCTATATTGTCATATGTTTGCTTAACTCTTTCAAACTGTCCCGCAGCTTGCTTTGACGTGATTTTCATTTTTGAACCAGGGCCACCTTTTCTTACAGCAGCTCTACCTGCTATAATATCTGATGTTATTCTGGCACTACCTGCTGCTTGTGTATCGTCTAAAGCAAACTGAATTTGTGCTTCATCTAATCCCTCACCTAACAATCTTGCTTGTATGACATCCTCAGACATACCTGCTTCTCTCATTTGCTGGACTTTTTGTTGTGGTGTGCGAGCTCTGCTAAGTCTATTAGCTTCTCTCATTATTTGAACACCACTTGCTCCAGCACCTAAGTTTTGTCTTGCAGCTCTAACATCCATAGCAAACCCAAGATTATCAGCCATACCTCCAAACATTCTACCCATTTGACCAGAAGTGCCTTCAAACATTTGCTGATGTGTCATAAATGACCTGTTTATTGCATTCTGAAAACCTTTAAAGGATGTGGGATTGCCATCTTGATTTTCAAATCCCATAGCTTCTTCGAATAATCTTCTACGACCTCCTGTCATACCAAACATATTTGCTTGTTGTCCTAAAGCTTTCATACTTTCTGTAAGAACGTTCATACCTCGAGCACCTAATTGATTACCTGCACCAAAGTTAGCAATATTACTTATGGCACCACCTATTAATCCTCGAGCTCCACTACCCCTCATCTGCATTTCTTGTATGCCACCTAAAACAGTTGAGCCAAAACCTACGTTTTTAAATTTAAAAATATCACCAACTGTAAAGCTTTTCTCTAAAGCATCACGTCCAGTGCCACCTATTCTATTAGTCCTAAATCCACCTGTTGTATATACGTCTAAGATGTTCTCCATAGCCATTTCAGGTGAATATCCATATTTCGCTGCCATCCCCCCACCATTTGCAGTCGCGACCATATTTGCAACTCCACCAAAGCCGCCACCAATAGAAGCACTTGTTCTAAAAGCCATTCTTTCAAGGCCAGCCATTTGACTTGCTCTATGTTCTAAAACAGCAGCATCCTGTGCCTTTTCAGCGCCAAGTCCAAAAGGAAGATTACTAAAAATGCCACTAACAGTTGTCCCAGCACCTATTTGACCGATGCCTAAAAGGTGTTTACCAATTGTTGATGAAATACCACCTAATTCTCTAACAGCCTTAGGTATTTTAAACTCAAATAAGTTTTTAGGTCCTCCAAATCTGTGTAATGGATTAGGTATTTTAAAGTCTGGGATGTGTTTAGCACCAAGACCTAAACCCAACATTAATCCACCCACTATAGGCTGCGACATTTTTGAACCTGAATTTGGGTCATCTGGGAAATCTCCGTCATCACCTCCACCACCGCGGCCTCCGCCTCCTCCACGTATTTTAGGGTCTTTCTGAAGGTTTAACTGCTCGAATATACCCATTGGGTCTCCGCCACCGGCTCCGCCACCCATAGAGCCCATACCAAATCCACCTCCACTTTTGCCCATAGCTGCTGCTAATTTATTTAATGCACCTACAAGTTTATTGTTGCTTGCAATAAGTTTATTTATAGAGCTACTAAGACCTGCCATCCCTCCGCCACTTTGGCCTCCACCAGGGCCGGACATCATAGGTAATTTAGAAGCAGCAGCACCTGCAGCACCACTCATAGCGAATGGATTAGTCGCACCTGCGGCTGCCAGATTATTTTGACCTCCAAATTGAGCACCACTAAAGTCAGGCATCTTAGGCCCTGCTTGACCAAAGGCTGATAGAGCGTCTAATGCTCCTTGGGGTGCAGCGTTTTTATTTGCACTCCCTAATAATGACAAGGCATCCATATAATAACTCCTATTGGTATTTCTTTAGCATATCCATTAATGAACTGTTATCACCTTCTGCGAAAGCTTTCTCCATTTCAAATATTGATTGTTCAGCAACAATTTCATCTTTGATACTTTCAATGTCAATATTCTCTTCGTCTGAAGTTTTCTTAGGTGCAGCTTTAAGTTTAATGATTTCTTTCTTTTTAAGTTGTTCTTTGGATTTACTTTTAAAGTCTCTCCATAATATGTCAAATTGCTCGTTCTCTAAAGACAGTAAAGAGAACTCTAAATTCTCCCAACAAGTGATATTTTCTGTATCTAATACAGGCAAAGCTGAGTGTTCGAGTTTAGTCCTTACCAAAACGAAAGCGGGGTTTGCTCTCTGTTTCTTCATCCTCGGGACTATTGTTTCGAAAAAATGCGCCTTCGTGCTGAAGAAGCCTCCCTCCTAACTCAAAACAAAACTCTAAGTCTTCTCCTGCTGCTTCTAATACCCAACTTGGTGGTGTGTCGAGCTGACAAACAATACGCGCAACGCATAAATGTCTATTTTTAGTCTCATAAGGTAATCTATCAAAATAAACACCATCAGATAGAGCTGATAATACTCTTTCATACTCTAAACGAGACTTACTGTTCATAACTTTAGAAATAAGTTTACATTTCTTTATTGTGCCATCATCAAGCATATATTCAAGAGGAAACTCTTTTACTCTTGGCTCAAAAGTATTGTCTTCTTCGCTGATTTGTGATGTTTTCTTTTGCTTTTTAATTTCAGTAATGCTCGGTGCTTCTGCACTGTCTACTTCTTCTTTAAGTTTATTTAAATCCATTTTGCTACTCCCAGATTTTATATTACTATATATAATTATATGTCAAATCGCGTTTTTTTTATTTTATTTGCTATGTTTATTACAATATTGTGGATTTGACTTAATAAGTTGTATGTTTTTGATGTCGCAACGAATACTTTTATTACTTTTATTAAATAAAAAAATACCGATTAAATTGATACACAGAATAACGTGCAGCAACTTAGCCGGTATTTAAGTATATATTTATAGGTGATTTCGTAAATATATAAACAGAGATAAACGTCGTTTCTTTATATTATGCTTCTATGCCATCAGGGTGTCTGATAAGATAGAGTGCGTCAACAGAGACCTGCACACCCATAAGTGAGCCACGGTCAACAACGATGCTTTGTGATGATGGACGACATCCCACAACTGTATAAATCTTACGGTCTTCATCTTGAATACTGCCGTCAGCTTCGCCTGGTGCAGCACTGTCGTAAATCTCTAAGTCGAATGCTGAAGATGAAAGTGCATTGTCAGTTCTTGCAGAAGCTGTTGGATTTTGTCCTTCAGCAACTTGCTCAGTTGTAATCATTGAGCTTTCATCTACTTCTTCGGCCTCAACAAGTCCGTTGTTAGAATTAGTTTTAAAAATACGTATAAAGTTAATAGTTGCTGTAACGATGCGTGAAATAGGTGTAATCTCTCGACTATCAATAAAACCTAAACTCTCTACACGTCCATTAAGCTGACTTTCTTGTATAGAAATGCCTGTTGCATATCCACATACTTTGCCGTCGACCTTAACTATTGCTTTAGCTCCTGTAATTATGTTTGCCATTGTTTATCTCCTTATTGGCCTGCTACGATATTAGCAGTAATGCGAATGAAGTTGAGTGGCTCGATAAGTGCAACGTCAAAGTCAATAAAAATAGTATCAGCCTCACGTCGGAGTTGAATATTTCTAAAGTCTTGGATAGCACCTAAATCACGAAGTTGAGTTAAACGCTGCTTAGCAAGCGCTGATACTCTATTACCAGTTGAATTAGTAATACGTGAGCCAAGCTCGGATGTTAAAAATTTACGAAGTTCTCTTACACATACGTCAATACTTTCTCTACAAGATACTTCAGTATTAACTGAAAGGTCATCTTTACGCCAAGATGTTAGTGAGCGAATAACCTCAAGTTCATTGCTTGACCCAAGTTTAACAGCAACGATACTCTTTTGAGCAACGCTATTGCTGGCACGCTCTCTATCCCAGTTTTCTTTTGTATCAAAGATGTTAAGTGCTTTACGAGTTAGTGGCTCTGCAGGAGGCAATGCACCTTGAGCACACATCAACATAAATGCTAAATACTCAGGTCCTTCATCTCTACGTGCGCCTTTATGGTCTGCAAAAGTAATGTCTTGACCAACAACTGATATTCTAAAGTCGTTCATCTTTAAAACGTATCCACTGTAAATATCAGCAAGACTTGTTTGTGAAGGTGCACCGACCCAAGCATTTCTCTCACGACCTGCAATGTATGCAAGGTCTAAGTGTCCTTTAAGAAGGTCGTGATGGTCCTGGTCTGTTGAGAAAACTGTGATTGTTGTAATGTCTTTATTCTCAACAGAAGCAAAAGCAGCAGAATACTGTGCATCTGTTGGAGCTCCACCGTTAACTGCAGCAGTTGATGGACCAGTATATACAAAGTCTGGAAGTAATCTATATCCATCAGCAAGCTCAACATCAAATGGAAGGCTTGAGAAAGACTCGATAGTATCGATAAGTTCTGCAGTATGTGCGTGTAATGCGATAGTGTTTTGTCCCACTGATGTATAATCTAATACGTCGAGCTTTGATGGGACGCTAAATGATAAAGCGATACCAGCTAAAGCAGCAGGTAAAACAGCAACTAATTCATCCATACGAGAATAATCTGAAAGTATGAATGTTTGTGCAGCTTGACCGCTTGGCGTATAAACCATTGTCTTAGAAGTTGTAATCTCAAGCTGGTCTCCGTCTGCAAGAGTAAGTTGCAATTGGTCACCGCCGTCGATTACATATTCAGCATCTGTGTCTTGCCAGGGTGCGCGAAGACTTAGTTTATAGTATGGTCCGGAAGCGGAAAGCTCTGCAGGCAACGATGAAGGGTCGTCAAGTTGAAGTCTAATATCATTGCCGCTTGTGCCGTAATATGTTGACTTAAGTGTGAGTGCATCCGTCGCAGTTGCGTCTTGCAAGACCCATTGAGCCTGTGTGCTTTGTGCTGCACTAACGTAAGTGATAGATTTGGAAATGCCGTCTGCAACAGCTAATGAGCGTCTCCAAATTTTATCAAGTGTTAGCAATTTCGCGTCCATAGGATAAACTTCAGTTAAATCGAAGCCTCCTTGACCGAATTTGTATGGTGTATCTTTTTTGAGTATGGGGAACTCCCCAACTACACAAAGATTTTTTGCTCCAAGCTGACCACTGGTATCGAGTGTATTTACAACATCGACAACAACGCTTGGCTCATAAAGCCTTGTGCCTCTAAATGTAATTGATGATGGCATATTATCTCCTTGTTTATTTAATAAATATAATGTTAGCTTTCGATGATGTTAGGATTTAACTCCCAAGGTCCGTCCCAAACAACTACTGGAGGCTTGGCGTTAATTTGCTTCTGTGCAGTAAATGTCAATGAACGAGCGTAAATATCTACGCCTGATGTGATTAACTCATCTTCAACTTCTAAGTTTGTGCTTTTTTGAAACTGTATATTTAAATATCCAATAGCTAAGAAATTTTTCTTAAAAATCAACATTGAAGCCTGAATTAGTCTATGCAATATCCTAATACTGTCTAAATCGTCAACATATATATTAATATCGCATACTTGATTAACGAGCAGAGATAAGTTTGACTGAATGCCTCTATTACCTAAAGGTTGAATTGCATCACTGCTCTTTTCTTCTACAGACACTGTTATTAATGGGAATTTATCGTGCTTTTTACGAAACGCCACATCATATTTTATGTCTAAAGCTAAAAGTTTATCGTGATAAGCAGCTTTTAAGTTTGCACCAATGTCATAAAACAGTTCGTTGAATGCATTCTCATTATCAGCATAATACTTAATGCCGTTAGCAATAGTATGTGTTATGTGTAAGTCAACAACACTCATTAGTCAATCTCCATTATACATTCTACTTGAACTGGCATAGGAGAAGGGACTTCAACTTGATTTGTTCTTACGAATGTGTCTCTTATTGTATGAGGATGCCCAACAGCAATGAAAGTTGGTGAATGATAATACGATACAGAAATCTTTGCTCCTTGTGGAGGTGAATTTGCTGCGTTATTAAACGTTATTGTATCGCCGTTTAGTGTTATATCACTTACAGGTATTTCTGCATTAAGTTGAGCAATACCATTAGCGTCTGAAGGATAGATATGTAAAATATTTACATCAGTTTGTCCTCCGGCTAATGTTAATGTCCTTGTTTGTGGAGGATTTCTTAGTGTTGCACTACCTTGTGCTACAATATCAACTACTTCACGTTTAACATAGACACTGTCTAATAGTAAAAATTTATCACCATAGCTTGGCAAATGCTCAGGCTCTAATGTAATCTTACATCTTTCTTTTCTGTGCAGACCGAATTTTTCTACTGTTTCTTCGCCTGCTGATGATGTCATTATTGCTTTGATTTCTTGTGCTGAATGTCTTATCTGCCCTGTCCCTTTACAAGCTGGACAGTTTGGATTAGGACCTGCTTCATTAGCATCAATATCTTGAACTTCTATTAAATTCATACCAACACTTGTTGAAGACTTAAGAAAACAAGGACAAGAAACGGTTTGCTCCCATTGAAGTCTAATGCCTTTTTGTTGAATGAGCTTTCTAAACTCTTCTATTCTAAAATCGGCTCTTGTTTTTGTTAAGCTTTGTTGTGGTGTTTGTAAAATCATAATTAGAAGCCTGCAGCAATCTTAGAAACTTTATATTTCTTTTTAAGTGTTGCCATAGCAGTTTTCAGTTGGTCTTTGTAAGAAATAATCTTAGCGCCATAACCTGCTGAAGTTGCTGAAGATGTTGTTGCAATGTTTTGACTTAGTCCGTCAACTGCAACACTAAACTGTCCTATACCTGCTCCTGCAAGTAAATCACCTGCAGTATCTAAAGGTAAAATAGCAGCTGTGTATAGTATTGCCTTAACAATAAGAGGTGGCACTGTGTGTAATTTATAACTAATAACTACATCACCTTGTGCTCCAGCTGTGCTAATCTCTACACTAAATGATTTATCAGATAATCCGAATGGCTTAACAGTGGGAGGTGTTGCACCTGCTTGATTACCATTGCCATCGTCTGTGATTTCAAAAATAAATCTTGGTCTATCAATTAAGTTTTCGCTAATAGAAATATCAGAAACTTCTGTTTGACCTTGTGGGACCGTAATAGTGCCTTCTAACATCGTAAATCCTGCTGTATAGTCATAACTAAAGTATGCAGGCACTCTGCTATATACACCGTGATTTGCTATTGGGTCAATCAAAAGAGGTAAAACATTACTAAATCTAAAAGTCCCAATACTTTCAGCAGTTGGTATTAAGCTGACAGATGATGTTTCTGGGGATGTTATATTAAGCCAAGCGTCTGGTATTTGAACTGGTGTATATTTGCCATATGAAATTGTTAAATCTTTAACTTCTTTAAGCGGCCTTCTATCTAATTGTTGTCCATACCAAGCATTTCTTTGGTCGTTATATAAATCGTGTCTTTCGTTATTGACTGTAAATGGGTCTATTGTTATTTCTAATTCTTCTTCTATTAAACTTATTGCTTGTTCTATAGCTTCTTCAAAAAGCTCATCAGGATATGCATTACCAGCGTCGTCTGTTAGGTCAACACCTGTAAGCATTGTCTTTTTTAATAGGTCTGCTGTAATAATGTCTCTTAATACTAATGCCATATTTGTTGTCCTTATGAGTTATCTGTTTGATGTCGGTGAAACTTTCTTTGATTATCTATGGTATTATAATAAATCTAAGTTTCTTTTTAACTACGTCTAATCTGCGTATGAAAAAAAACCTCTCTAATCTGACTGGGAGAGCAAGAGCCATTTCGAGAGGTTAAAAAATCTGAATATATCGAACTTCTGATTTTTTGAAAGACTAATAGTGCCTCTCCCAGTTTTTCTAAATCCTAATTAAAGATTATTTAGAAGCTGCGTTTCTAAGAACGAAGTTCTTCTTAGGCACCTTAACTGATGGAGCACCGAAGAGCATAAGAAGGAATTGCTTAGCAGCACCAACTTCTGCAAGAGGACGACGGATGAAGTCGAGAAGACGTGCAAACTCGATAACACCTTGGTCGAGCTGAGTAATGAGAACGCTGTCGCAATCATTTTGCTCAAATCCTGCGTCAAACCAATCAGCACCAATAATCTCATCAGCCTTAACTTCACCGATGAGCTGTGCTTTACGAAGACACTGTGCATCACTAAGGTCGCCTTTGCAACGATAGATACGAACGTAAAGAGGAGCATCACCTGCAGTTTGAGCAGCGAGGTTGAACTTAGGAATTTGACCGTCGTGTGCATCAACAGCGTCAGAAAGAATAGGGTCAGAATAACCTTTCTTATTAACCATTACGAATACATAGCGATAATCACCTTGGTGGTCGCCATTACCAGTTGGGTCCCAACCTACTGAAGTATCAAGGTCAGCATTTAATGCAGTAACAGCAGCGCGATAATTTACATCTGTATCAACACCTTGTGAAGTGAAACGTGCAGCGCCGTTTTGGAGAGTAAGGTCAGAGCTTGCAGATTTAACTGAAGGTGGAGCAAGACGACGGCTGATAAATGGAGCAGCAACTACAGGTACGGGTCCCATAGGTCCCATAACGTGGATGCGAGGTCCAGCACCAATAGTGTGAACGCCTTGGTCTCCTTGATTAACCATAATCATTGAGTCGTGGCGACCATTCTGTGCACTATCGCTGATAAGCTTGCTGTATGCCTTAGGAGACATAAAGATTGCGTCAGGCTGTCCAAAACGAGGAGCAGAGTAAAGCTCACCAAGAACTTCGTGAAGCTTCTCACCAGTTAAAGCAGAACCGCCTAGGTCCTCTTGGTTGTCAGAGAAATCACGGCCAAAACGGAATGGATTACGTCGACCGCTATCGCCACGCTCAATTTGCTTAAGAACACCGTCAAATGCATTAACATTTACGTCTTCATCACCGTGGAAAAGTTGAACCTCCATTTTACGAAGAAGGCTCATTGTGCCGCGCTCAGTCTCTTCAGCAAGAGCGTCTGCGTTAGGACCAACAATACCTACAAGGCTTGCAACGTCAGAGATGCTGCGTTTTTCTGCCATATATTTAATCTTTACAGATTTTCTCTCGTATTGTGATGCTGATGCACCAAACTCACTACCGCCACCTTCGCTGATGAATGGGTCGAGGTCTTCACCGTGGTCGCGAATAACTGCATACTCGTGAAGAGTGTTAGTTGCTTGGACCTTAGGAAGCATTGGCCATAGAGCCAAATCGCGCATAGTGTGAGCAGCAGAAGCTAAAGTTCCTTCAATTGACTGAGGGACGATAGGTGAAAGTGAGCCTGCGCCCATAGTGTTGCTCTGATAACCTACTTCGCTGCTTTTGCGAAGAGTATCATTTAGACGGGTAAGTTCGTTAATAGTAACGTTTTCATTGATATTAGGTAACATTATGTATTCTCCTTAAAAATTTACTTTATCAATATCTACACCCGCCTCAAGACGACTAATCGCTTTAAAGAGTTGGGCTTTTCTTTCGAAAGAGGCAGAAGATAGCTCTGCCATAGCTTTGTTAATTAATTCGGTGCGAGTTGGAGCAGCAGCTTCTGGAGCTTCTACGCTAACTTCTTCTTCTACGACTACAGTTGCTGATTTAACTACTGGCTCATTCTCAAGGTCTTCTACCTTTTTATTAAGCTCTTCAGTTTTTTCTTCAACGTTTTTCGTAATCTCTTCAGCTTTAACTTCAATTGCTTTCTCAATATCCTCTTGTGAAGGGATGTTAAGAGCAGCTACTGCGTTAAGGATGCTGTCAAGTTTTGCTGAAAGTTCATCTACAGATTTGCTTAGACCTTCAAACTTAGCCGTATGCTCGGCTACTAAGGCGTCTGCTGACTTAGCAAGCTCTGTTGAAACTTTATTTTCAATTTCGAGAGTTTCCTTAATCTCAGTAAGGATTGTCTCAACATTATTATTAGTTTCTGACATTGTGTTTTCTCCTATAGAATTTATAATCTTATTTGATGCCGTTTGCATAGGCTTTGCTTGTTGCTATTGTTTGTGCAATATATACAAATATACCTTACTTGACAATAGAAAAACAATTAGAGCGAATTTTAGCGCGTTCCTATATTATATATACTGCAACTGATTAATTTATTTAGTTATAAGTATATTTTTTTTATGTTTTGTTAGTTTAGATGTCGAAAACTTTATCTTTATATATTAAAAGCAAGTTTTATTTATTTATTATTCTGTTTTTATAGAAATATTTTTTTATATGTTTAATAATATATTTAAATTCTATAAAAACAGAGTTAATCTGGGTTGTCTATTAGCTACAATATTGTTTGATATATTCTTGCATTTTATCGACAGGTAATCCCATTTCAAGCATACCCAAAATAAGTTGCTTCAATTCTTCAGGTGAAAGTCCTTCTGGCATTTCTACCTCAGGCATATCTTCTTTATCCATAGGCTCCATATTCATATCTTCTGAAGCTAAAGGCTGCTCATCGTCTTCTAAGCTTTCAGGCTGAATAGGACTTAGGTCAGACATTTTATCCATTTGACTATGTATTTCTGCCATAATCTCAGGGTCTGCTAATTCTGGATGAATTTCTAAAAGTTTTTGGGCTTTACTCTTTGGGTCTTCACCGTCTTCGTAATCGATTTTCTCTTTCTTAAGACCTTCTAAGAAACGAGCATATTCCATCATTTGTTGTCTGTCCATTTTATCCATCTCTTCGTCAGACTTATAATATCCCTTTTCCATCTCAAAAGATTGAGGATAATCATTATCTCTATCGTAAAGTGGTGGCTCAACATCTTCGGGAGCATCTACTACTTCTTCTCGCAGTGCGTCAATATCTTTATCCATCTCTTCTTGCATCTCTACTTCAAGATAGTGATATGCTGCCTGAAGGTAATCAAGAGCTTTTGTAATCTTTCCTTGGACCCATTCTGGTAAGTCTGCATCCATTGGCATTGATTTGAGTAATGCACAAAGCTTTTCAGAATAGTCTTCGAGCATTTTACTTTGCTTATATGTCATAGGCAAATCATCGTATTGTTTTTCCATAGTTTCTGTTTTCTCCATATCTGTCAAAATAGATTTAACTAAAGCTACAGTTGCTTCAGTATTACAAGGTTGATGTGTCAATGAAACATTTAAAACCTTCGCACGAGTAATAATATGTGGATTTTTATTATCTCTTGCTAAGACTTGGCCTTCTATACTAAAGCCTAATTGTCTAATATCTCCTGCGCTCTTCATTGCTTTATAGTTTTCGACTAAGTCTTTAACTATTTGTTTTTTAGCATAAAGAATGCCTTTAATTGATGTTGCGTTTTTACCTCTATGTTTAATCCTATTAACGGATTGAGGAGCACCTACAATAAAACGTGGTTCATTCTGGTGGTCGTAATTAAATGCACCATTTTTAAGACAATAGCTCCAGTCAATACCATCTTGCAGAATAATCTCTCCTGCACTATCTTGATGTTCTGTTGTTGCTATGCCTTCAATATCTATAGTCTCTTTCTCATCATCTTTATTAAGATTTAAAGTTAGAGGCTGAAATTTACTAAATACGTCAAGTTTGCTCATTTATCTTTCCTCTCAAATTGTGTATTTAACGCCTCATTGAGAGGCTTGCCACTATCTAATAGTTTTTGAAGCTCTTCTAAAGCATAACTTCCTACAACGTGCCACTCAGGTCTTTTATAACCAAATCTTTGCTGAATTGTAAATGCTTTTTGTAATTGTGATAGTTTAATGTTTTTAGCAGCTATAGCTTTTGCTATTCTTCTACTTGCCCCATTAGGACCTTTTAGTTTACTTTTCTTTACTTTTTGTATTGCAGCTGCAGACTGTTCGATAATAGCATCACCAATAGTAATGACGTTTTCTTCTGTTTTATTTATTTCTTCTTTATGAGTATTTATAGGTTGTTCATCTAAATTATGAACGTCAGCTAAACGACTAACATCTTTTGATTTATTTAGAGTTTGTCTTGCTTCTGACCTTGCTTTTTTTAATATGTCTTGAAATGTTGTCATTGTTAACTGCCTATCATTGGTATTATATATATTATTATTTGTTTTTTAGTTTGGATTAACTCTTAACTGCCTATCAATGTTATATATTATATTATTTAGACTTATTACGTTTACCGTATTCTGAAGGTGGGACTTTATCTTGTTGTTTACTTTGAATAGATATCCAGTATGCCCATTGTTGTTCTAAATCACTCATTAATCTTTTAATCCTTCTACAAATATTTCTTTAGTTTCTTTTATAGACAGAGATTTTTTACTTTCTAAATGTTTATCCCATAAGTGCTTATCAGCTTTACGTGCTCCACTCTTACTGTCAAATAAGAAGGCATAGCAACGGGCTCTTGCCCAAGATTGTGGTGTTTGTCCCGGTCTATGTCCACTTGTTGCTGCAGCAGCTAAACCTTTATCATATACTTCTTCAATAATCTTCTTAGAAACACCACTTACTTTACTTGCAGCACGAATAAATTCATCTTTACCGGGCTTTTTAATCTCTTCTCTTACTTCATCAGCTTTCTTAGACTTAGTGCCTTTATTTTGTTCAGCTTTATCAAAATCGTAATCATCTCCAGGGAGTGGTCCATAAATCTGTTCACCAGTCTCCTTGAAATGTTCTTGGCGTCTTTCTATTTCTTTTTCTCTTTCTCTCGCAATATCCTCAGGTAATCCTTCAAAGTATTGTGCTGGGTGTCCTTCTCCGTCTCCGTCAAAATCTACCTTAGCTTTTTCCATATCTTCTGAAGTTTTTCTATCTACTTCGTATAATAATTCTTCTACCCAAGCTAATGCTTCAAATCCACCCCATAACATATATGAGATATATCCTCTATCAGTCCAAGGTTTATCCTCGTTTGATGGCTTTGCGTTTTTCTTATGCCTTATAAGAAAGCTATACATTCTTTCAATGATGTTTAACGAGAGTTTTTCTCCATTTGCTAATTGATTAACTCTCTTTTTACCTACAGCTGTTCCACCCTGAACTTCATCACCAAACTCTTCTTTAAGTTTATAATATTCTTTAGCAACAGCTACTACTTCAGATGGGACTTCAAATATAGCATCATCATCACTGAATTTATCCCAGTTAATCTTATCTAAATAGTCAAAGTTAAATGTAAGGTCTTTTACTTCCTTCATTTCTGCTTCAACTTCCTTATCACTAAACTCTGCTTTGACTACGTCTTCTGAAGGAGTTTTAGGTGCTACTTCACCTTCTAATTGAAGCTCTTTTTCGTGCTCTTCATTAATAACTTCTTCTAAATCACTGTCAATATCATCTTTACCTACTTCGTTGGCAACAAGAATACCTTGCTCTTTAATAACTGCAGTCTTAATTGCTGTATAAGCTGCTGCAAGAATATCACCGTCTTCTAACTCAGGTAAATCGTGATATGTGCGTATCTCATTTAAGGTCATATATTTCATCTTGTGCTCTTCTAACTTCATCTTATCCATTAGAGAAACACTGTCAAGACCTGTAAATATTAATTTATATCTGTCATCAATCTGGTCGATAATATAACGATTAATCCACGATTGTAATGACCTAACTAAAGGACGTAAACCTTTTTCTTTGCCCATTAAAACACGAGCAGAAGGGTCTGTCCCAAATAAACTGCTGTTTTGGCTCTCATTACCAAAAACAAATCCTATTTCAGCAGGGTCAATTTGATAAACTGAGCAAGTAATCTTAATTAAATAGTTTACCCAAGTATCATACTCCATCTCTTTGTTAGAAGGCTGAAGATTGATTGACGAGATGTCTTCTTTCTCATCAGGGTCTAATTGTATAAGTGGTGTGCGTTTTGCATTGCCTACACCATTAAGCATTTGATAAAATTCACGTCTAAAACTTCTAAATAGCTTAGGGTTCATCTTAGACTTAATAGCAATAATACCGTTTGCATTTATACCGTTTGTAAAGTTTGCTGCGTTATATGTTTCTGCATTAAATAGATTGTTAAGCACACCGTATAACTCAAATAACTCTGAATATCCATATCCTTTTGATTTAATCTCACTACGAGGACGTCTAACACCAAAACAGAGTTCATCTTGTTTATATTCAGCAACAACTTTATTGTTTATTACTTGAACATAACGAATACCATCAGCGTCTCTACGACCTCTTGCTACTTCTTCTTTAGTTAGTGGAGCTTTTTTAATAGTTGTTGCATCAACAGGCATAAATCTACTGATTTGTCCTTTTCTATTTTTAACTATTTCGAAGCAAGCTTGGTCATAAATCAAACTATCTCTAATAATTTGTCTAATAAAACTCTCAAAAGTTAACTCGTAATCTTCTATAGATGAGCCACATTGATGAAGAAAGCGTTGAAGTGCTTTTATGTTTTCTCTATCATCATCTGATAACTCTTGATGTTCGTCTTTTAAAACGATTTTATAACCTAAATCCTCATCAGGTGAATATTGAGCAAACTCTGCACACTGATTTATACGACTACCTATGATTGAGCTGATAATATGGTGCTTTGAAAGATTTTTTAGTGCATCTACATTTAATTTGTCTGATTGCGCTTCTTCAAAGTAATATTTTTTCCCACTACCTTCATAACTATTCATCATCATCGCGTTTGCGTGGTCGTATGGGTCAACGTTATGATATTTAGCTTCTTTAGCTATTGTTTCTAAAACGTGCTCACCACTGGGAGTAACATCCAAAGGCTCAACACTTTTTGTAAGAGCGTTCTCATCTTCAGATTTTCTTGTAAAAATGTCATACCAAGCCATCTAATTTACTCCTCATTGTTAGTTTGCTTTTTATCTTTTTCTAATATTATATCGAGATTTGCTATGATTTTATCAAGTCTATCATTCATAGAGTTTGCCATAGCATTAATCTCGTCAAGTGTTGTTTTGATTTTAACTGAAACTTCTTCAAATTGTTTTTCGTTTTTCATTGTGTCTCTCCTTTTAAGTATATATTAATAAATATCTCTTAAACGTGAAAAGTAATGTAAAACTTTAACGTTCTTCCATTAAATGCTGAACATTTGTATCAATTCTCGCTAAGGTTAGTTGAATGGAGCCTGTTGTCGTTTTAAGCGCGTCAATCTCCTGTTTTATTTCCTTAATGTCTTGCTTATGTTCTTTTAATGTTTCTACTTCAGTCTCTAATTTTTGAATTTGTTTAGCAGTATCTTTGCTATCTTTATGAAAAGTATAGAATAAGCCCACAAGGCCAAAAATACTCCCTAAACTCATTACTAATTGTGTTTCTGCTCCCATTATTTTTTTGCTCCTGTGTTTTGGCTTATCTACATACTATCACAGGCCCCGCCAGCCTGTGGGTGCCTTAAATGGCTCCACCTATTAAAATAGGGAGTCTACATTTGTCTCTGTTTAATAGAAAGTAATATTCTATATAAACAATAATAAAAAACGCAATGTTTAAACTGCGTTAATCCTAATAATCTTAGAATGAGCCTATAGCTACTCTTTTCCAAGTATTAGTTGAGACACAAACATAGATAAAGCCTGAGTCAAAGCGAATATCACCAGCTGTCCCACTTGCAGAAGCAGAAGCAGGTTCTGAACCTTCAAGTCTTATTTGACCAGCAACTGCACCAGAGCAATCAACTTCTGATGTGGTCATCTTAGCAACCTTAAAGTCAGCAGCTGAGTGTGTTCCTACAGTTGTTGTTGGCTCACCTGAAGAAGTAAATGCGATGAATTCATCAGCACTTTCGTCAAAAGCAACACCAGCAAATCCGTTAGAACCACCGATACCATCACCACGTTGTCCATAGAAGCCAATATCTTCAAGGTCTGTATTGCTAACACCGAGCTCTAACAAGTTATCTGCGAATGAAACGTTAGCTCCTGTTGCAGAAAGACCGGCCGCTGAAATATTACCTGTAATAACAGCATTACCACCTACAGAAAGACCAGCGCCAACATCAAGGTTAGTTGTAACATTGACAGAAGCTGGGAGACCAACTGTGAATTTGTTAAGAGCAGCACTATATGCAACTTCAACCTCAGAAGAAGTTCCGCCGATAAATAGTGTGCTACCAAGCTCAAGTGTCTCTGAGTTAGATGTATCAGAAACGGTAAATCCTGGATTAACAAGCATATCGTTAGTAATTTGGTCATCACCAATAGTTGTTGAAAGGCTTAGATTACCTGTGCCATCAAAACTAACTGCTCCAGCTTGAACTGGTCCAGAGCCAATGCTAAAGTTTCTTGCAGTTTCTAAAGCAGTTGCTGTTGCAGCGTTACCAGAAGTATCGTTCTGAATTGTATTAGGTAATCCGATAGTAAATACGGGGCCAGTTGCTGAGTGTGAAACAGAGCAATCTACCTCATTACTTGTGCCTTGGATTACAACGTTTTTACCAAGTTCTGAAGTTGCAGGAGTTCCACCATCACCAAATCCGAAGCCTGGGTTAGCAAGCATTGTGTTTGTAATTTCATCAGCAGCGATAGTTGAAGTTAGACCAACGTTTCCTGTCGCGTCGAATGAGATATTAGCAGCTCTAACAGGTCCAGCAGTAATACCGATATTACGTGCAGTCTCTAAAGCAGTTGCTGTTGCAGCATTACCACTTGTATCACTACCAATAGATGCTGGGAGACCATAAATAACTTTATCTTCAGATGCTGAATAGCTTAGGTCTAAGTTAGTTGCATCAAATTCTAATGTTGTGCCTAATGCTCTATCATAATCAACACCATCAACTTGAATAACGAGTTTGTCGTTCTCAAGCATTGCATTTGTAATTTGGTCTGCAGCGATAGTTGAAGTAAAGTTCGCGTTGCCTGTTCCGTCGAAGCTAACTGCTCCAGCTCTAACTGGTCCAGCATTTATTTCGAAATTACGAGCAGTTGCTAAAGCAGTCGCAGTTGCTGCATTACCAGAAGTTGCTGATGAAATTGTGCTTGGCAATCCGATAGTATAAGTCCCTGCATTCTCAGCAACCTCAACTTCGTTTGAAGTTCCTTGAATGGTAAGAGTGCCACCAAGAGATACTGGAGAAGTATTTGAGCCATCGCTGAAAGTAATAGAAGAGTTAGCAAGTCTTCCGTTTGCAACAGAGCCATTTTTAAGAGCAATGTCTAAAGCAACATTAGCTGTGCCGTCATAACTAATAGCAGAAGCTTCCATTTCAGTTGAAGAAACAGAGAAGTTTCTTGCAGTCTCTTGAGCTGTTGCAGTTGCTGCGTTTCCAGTTGTTGCTACGTTAATAGTTGATGGGAGACTGAATGTAAGGTCATTGCCACCAGCAGAATATGCGATAGCAACTTGGTTAGCTGTTCCGTTAAAGTCGATTGTCTCACCAAGAGCAATACTCTCACCACCAGTGCCATCAATTGTAATACCAATAGTGCTATTATCAAGCATACTGTTTTCTACAGCACCACCTTGGATAGTTGCTGCGATATTAATAGCATTTGAGCCATCAAAGTTTGCTGTTCCCGCTACGTCTCCAGAAATCTGGATAGCTCGTGCAGTCTCAAGTGCAGATGCAGTCGAAGCATTACCTGTAAGAGCACCAGTAAATCCAGTTGAAGAAACAGAAGTTAAGCCAGAAACAGTTGAAGGTAATCCTACTGTAAATGTGCCATCAACACGAGCAACTTCTACCTCGTTGCTTGTTCCTTGAATAACTATAGCTGTTCCAAGCTCTCTAAGTGCTGGAGTTGTTCCATCACCAAAAGTATATCCTGGGTTAGCAATCATTGAGTTTTCAACAGCGTCTGATTGGATAGTTGCTGTAATACTTACGTCAGCTGAGCCGTCGAAATTAACTGTGCCGCCTAAATCACCACCAAGTGCGATTGCGCGTGCTGTTTCGAGTGCGTCAGCAGTATCTGCTTTACCGGTCAAATCACCTGTAACATCACCTTCGAGGTGTGAAACGAGTGTTGCTTTATTACCACTTGCAAGAGTTCCTACAGTTGTTGAAGGCTCAGAAGCTAAATCTTTAAATAGTTTAAATTTTCCTCCATCACTTTGGTCGCGATATAAACCGTGGTATTTATCAGAACCGTCATTTGACTGTCCGTAAAAACCAATGTCAAGAGTATCACCGCTGTTTCCACGAGCAAGTTTGATAAGGGGGTCTTCTGCTTCTACTGTTGAAACTTGAAGAGAAGTTTGTGTTCCAGTAACTGTAAGATTACCTTCAACTGTTAAGTTGCTTGAGAATGTTCCTGTCTCTGACTTGAGGTCTCCCAAGTGAGCAGTGCCCCATTTAACGGAGCTTGAGCCTAAATCGTGGCCCTTATTACTATCAGGTCTTAATGCTGACATAATGATTTCCTTTCATAGTGCTATCTATGTGCGTATTTAATCTGTTTTTAGATAAATCTATTTAGATGCAAAGCTTTGTTTATTATTTTAAGCGTATTTTTTTTAATGTTAATTTTGAGGTCGTGGTCGAGTGCGCCTTTATTATATATAACACACTCGGCCTTTTTTATTAGAAAACTTTAAATAAGTCTTCTTTTTTTACTTAAGCGTGCTTGCCTGCGAAGACTGCGTCTCCACTTACAGGATGAATAGCGAAGTGTCTGTCTCCATCTCTTTCGCCCTTGCTTCCAAAGAATACCAAGTCTGTTGTTCCACCACTAATAAGTGTTGCAAAGTTAATCTGAAATGGACCACTCTTAGATTGAAAAGAGCTAATAGTATCGTCCATCTCAACAGCATCGTCAGAAGAATGGTCAAGGAGAACACCTCCATCGCCAATCTCTAACTGTGTAACTCTAAGGTCAAGTGCTGAAAGTGTTGTGCTATTAGCCTTAGTTGCAATTGCATCTTCGTTAGTCTTAATCTGCGCATCTAATCTGTCGTCTGCATCCTTTAATGAAGTTGCAGATTGAAGATAGTTAGAAGAAGCGTCTGCTGTATAATCTCCATCTGTATCTAATCCGGCACCTGCTTGAGTTGCGTCTAATTCAGTTTGAAGTGCAGCAATGTTAGAGCTTCCTAATGAAGATATAGAAGAAGCATTTGTGCTTACCTGTGTATCAAGAGCTTCAATAGCAGCTTTTAAACTATCAGAATTTGAGATATAGTTTGTATTGCTATAGTTAGTCTTTGTTCCATCTGCCTGTGTCCCAGCTGATGCACGTATGTTAGTTTGGATTTGATTAAGTAAATTAACATTTGTATCCAGAACTTTAACTGCATTTAAAACAGAAGATTGTCCGTTAATAAAGTTAGTGCCACTTATAGTTAGACTTCCGTCTGTATTTAATCCTACACTTGCTTCGACTGTATCAATCTTACCACTTAGAGTATTATCATCAGCTAAACGAGTTGCTGCTTCGGCTGTAATTGCTGTTTCACGAGCTTTAACAGCTGTATCTAATAACTCAAGACTTCCCTTAATAGAAGAAGCTGCATCAATATAATTAGTGCTGCTGTGAGATACGAAATCTCCGTTAGCATCTAATCCTACAGCTGCCTCAATCCCATCAACTTCTGTTTGAAGCGTGCTTAAACTACTTGATGAAGCCTTAGTTGCTATGGCTGTTTCATTAGTTTTAATCTGTGCATCAAGCAGTGAGCTTTCGCCTACTACTGAAGAAGCACTGTCAAGATAATTACTTCCACTACGACTAACATAAGCTCCAGCAGTTGATAATCCAATTGCTGCTTCTTGAGCTGTTTGTAAAGTATTTAAAGATGCAATGTCTGCCTCTGCAGTATCAAGGTCATCTTGTGTGCTCTTAAGCTGTGTATCTAATTGTTCTACAGCAGCTTTTAAGTTTGAAGATGAAGTTGCATAGTTTGCACCGCTAATCGCTGAATAACTACCATTTGCTCCAAGACCTACACCAGCCTGTGTCGCATCTACTTCAGTTTGTAATGCAGAAACAGAGCTTGAAGAAGCTTTACCTGATACATCAGACTGTAAAGAAGATATATCACTGTCGTTAGAAGAAATAGCAGAAGCATTTGCAGCAATTGCAGCATCTAAATCATCGTCAGCGTCTTTAAGACTTGTTGCTGACGCAATGTATGTTGCACCAGTGTTAGCTGTATAAGCTCCAGCACTTGTTAAACCTGCACCAGTTTGTGTTGCATCAACTTCACTCTGAAGAGTTGAGATTGTGCTATTAATAGTGCTATCAGCACTTTGTCTTGCACTTGTCTCAGCAGCAATAGCATCTTCGTTTGTTTTAACTTGAGTATCTAATGCTGATGCTTCACCTACAACAGATGTTGCACTGTCAAGATAATTAGAACCACTTCGACCAACATAACTACCGCTTGCTGATAAACCAACTGCGCTTTCGTGAGTGTCTGCCAAGCTTTCCAAATCACTAATATCAGATGCGTTAGCAGCAATATCTGTATCATTTGAAGCGATATCATCAGCACGGGACTTGATTTGAGTATCAAGCGCAGATAAACCACCCTTAAGAGTTGTAATACTTCCAAGGTAATTAGAAGAAGTCGGTGCTGTAAGACTACCATTTGCGTTTAATCCTGCTCCAGCTTGTGTTGCATCCAATTCTGTTTGGAGTGCAGTTGTAACAGATGTATCAGCTTTACCACTTTGCAATGTTGATATATCACTGTCGTTATTAGATATAGCAGTTGTATTTGCTGTAACATCACTCTGTAATGAAGAAATATCACTATCGTTAGATGTAATATTGCCTTCTGCAGATGTAACACGAGTTGTAAGAGCTGTTAAATCACTATCATCAGCTTTAAGAGCTATAGCAGTCTCGTTAGTCTTGATTTGTGCATCTAATTTATTATCAGCATCTTTAAGACTACTTGCAGCAGTCAAATAATTACTTCCACTATTTGCAGCATAAGCTCCAGTTGTCCCTAAGCCTGCGCCTGCTTGAGTTGCATCTATTTCATTTTCTAATGCGGTAATCTCACTTGCATTAGTTGAGCCAGCACTTGACAATGTCGATACTGTGGATGATAGATTTGAAATATCACCTGCGTTAGTTGCGACCTGTGTATCAAGAGCATTGATTTCTCCTCTTACAGAAGAAGCGCCTGATATATAATTGCCACCACTGTTAGCAGTAAATCCACCAGAAGTCGTTAGACCAACACTCGCCTCAACTGTATCAACAACACTTGTTAATGCACTAAGACCAGAAGCATCTGCCTTATTACCAATTGCACTTGTATTAGACACGATAGCAGCTTCTGCTGTATCTAAATCACCCTGTGTGGTATTAAGTTGTGTATCTAAAGCGTTAATCTCTCCTCTAACTGATGATGCAGAAGCAATAAAGTTTCCACCTGTATTAGCAGAGAAAGTCCCGTTAGTATTAATACCTACAGAAGCTTCAATAGCATCAACTTCTGCCTGATTAGGTGCGCCAGTCTGAAGATTAGAAACGGTTGTCTCTAAAGTATCAAGGTCGTCCTGAGTGCTCTTAATTTGAGTATCAAGTTGTCCTACAGCTGCTTTAAGAGTGCTGCTTGATGTTGCATAATTTGCTCCACTAATCGCAGCATAACTTCCATCAGCCTCAAGTCCTACAGAAGCTTCAACAACATTGATTTGTGAAACGTTTGCAGCAATATCAGTATCGTTAGAAGTAATATCACTTTCAGTCTGTGTAACTCTGCCAGCCAGTGTTGTTAATGCAGATGATGCTGCTTTTAAGGCAATAGCATCCTCATTAGTTTTTATTTGCGCATCAAGAAGTGTAATCTCACCTACGATAGATGATGCGCTGTCTATATATTCTGACCCACTACGTGAAACATATGCGCCAGCCACTGATAGACCAATAGAAGATTGTGATGCATCTAATTCACTCTGTAAAGCTGTAATAGCTGCATTTGAACCTAATCCTGCGATTGCTGTGGTGTTAGCAGCTACTTGAGCATCAACACCTTCGATAGCTGCCTTGATAGAAGCTGTGCCGCTATAGTTATTAGCATTAGCGTATGTGCCTAACGTCCCGTCTGATGCAATACCTACCGAGCTTTCAATTGCGTCTATTTCTGTTTGTATTGCAGATAGATTACCATTTCCTAATGTTGCAATAGCATCTGCATTAGTTTTTATTTGAGCATCAAGCAAAGTATCAGCATTCTTGAGTGAAGATGCTGAGCCTAAGAAGTTAGTGCCAGTTGGAGCTGTGAATGTCCCGTCTGAGTTAAGACCTGAACCTGCTTCAATTGCATCAATCTCAGTTGTTAGATTACCAAGGTTTGTCCCTGATAGTGTATTGATTTGAGATTGAAGATTTGCGACTTGTGCATCGACAGTGTCGTGATAATCAGGGTCGTTATTGATAGCTTCTGCCAATTTTTCAATTGAGTTTAAGTTAGCAGGAGCATTACCAGAGAGCCCGTCGATTTGAGCCTTTACTAATGCGGGTGTCATTGCGACGTCATCACGTAATCCTAAAGACGCCTCTGCTTGTTGAGCAAAGCGAACGAGACCTTCTGATGATTTCGATGCCTTGTCTTTAACCGAAATTAATATAGCCATTGTTTTTGTTTCCTTTCGTTATATTTTTATTCTTCAATAAATCCAACGTATAGTTGAACGTCTGCTGCAGCAACACCGCTGAATTTTATTCTGAGTGCGTCGAATACAGGGTCAATTCCAGGACGTCCTAATAGAACGATGTCTTCGCCTGCTGAAGCAGCGCCACCTTCTTGTGAAACGAAAGGCAAAAAGAAATCGTCATCAGCTCCTGAAGGCCTGAATTCTACAGTAAACGTTCCTGCTGCATCATACTCATTACAAGCAATTTGTGCCTTAGAATGTTTGTGAGTTGGATTAAATCCGATGTTAGATGCATCTAAAGTGATGCTTAGTTCGTTTTGAGCGTTTTTATCTGCTGCTTCGAGAGTGAAGCGTCTTACTTTTACACCAGCCATAATTATCTCCTTTGTTGTGATTATGTTTGAGGTGTGCAACTCATAATGAGTGTGCGTTATTAATAGGTAATTTTAAATATGGATAGACACCTCTTATTTTACTAAAGAAGTATCGTCCTTTACTTTCAGCTATACAAAAGCTTCTATAGACTGAAGGTGGGAGTGCCGAATACAGATATACGTTGCCACCACTAAATTTGATGACTAACGTATTAGTATATGAGCAATATTTAGCTTTATCTATATTACTGCTTTCACTTAACTCATCTCTTTCGTCAAACGAATACAATAAAGGATTTATGCTTTTCATTTTACACTCCGTCTATACTATATATATCAATAATAGCTAATTTATTTTACATTTGTTTATAAAAAAAAAGTTATTTTATATCTAACTAAATATTTATATACTAAATGAAAGGGATTTTTAAAAATGAATAAAAAAAAATATGCATCTAATCCAGATTATATGAATTTAACTGAAATTGCAGACATAATGACAAAGGATGGAGATAAAATGAACCATTCTACAGCTCGTAAATATCTTTTAACTGGATTAGCTAAGTTAGCCTATGGTATGCTTATCTGGAGTGGTATGTCTGAAGAAGAAGCAGAGAAACAAGCACCTATAGTTGCTAAGAAGCCAGATTTTCACGAAGGTATGAAAGATATGTTGCAAAGCATCTATTCTCAAAAAAATAATTAATATACCAATGATAGGCAGTTAGCAATCAATCGAATAAACCCATAAATCTTGAAGCGTATGGGTCATCTTCGTCTATATCATCTGATTTATTTATACCTACTTCTTGTAAAGCTTGGGCTATAGCATCACTATTTTCAGATTGTGCAATGTTTTCACCCAGATGATTTAAAACTTTATCTCCCACTGCGATACTATAAGTATTACCTACCTTCTTAACTGCATCAAGTGAATGAACTAAACTTGTTAATGTATCATCGTGTCCGCCTCTTGGATATGCAACAGCTTCATCACAGAAAGTATCTATTTTATTTTGACAATATGCATCTGCGTATGGTAATCGTATTAATTCGTTTTCAAATAAGACTGCGATATGATGTATTGAATTGCGTAATGCGTTTTTTGCTGTCATAATAACAGGTTTAACTGGTAAACTTGTGCGCTGAAGTTGTTGAACATATAAAGCACCAAATGAGTTTTTCTCTACCCAGACTTCTTTAACATATTCAGACCACTTCTCATACATACTAACAATAGCATTCATTATACCTTGCTGTGTTATGCCTCTTTCTCTAAACATATCTAACACCCAGATTTTACCGTTTTTATCTCTTGCTACACACCATCCTACTGTATAGTCTGTGTCTTTAGACTTAGCTTTCTTTTTATCACTTTCTATAGATAAATCCCATCCACATACAACTGTGCAGTTTGATAAATTTATAGGTGGTGGTGTATTAAATGAATAACTATTTCTTTTAGCTTTGTCTACCCAATCGCGTTTAATAATAGCATCATCTTCAGACTGAACTTGATTTTGCATCTCTCTTGCAAATAAGTGTGAGCCCATTGAGCGCCTTTCTGTTAGCAAATACTCAATAGGTCTAAACTCTGGCCAAAGCACTTTGTAATCACCTTCTACTTTAACACCTTTTAAAAATTCATTACCTTTCTCATCCATTTCAGTTTCATAAGAAAAGGTTTCTGGCCATTTAAGGATAGCGTTGTCTTCTATAACTTTATAAGTCGGATCGTTTTTCATATAAGCATAACAATCTTGCTCATTTTTTCTCGTCCCTATAACTAACATCATTCCACCCTGATTAAGTATGGGTGTAACAGTTGCTCCTAACCAGTCTCTTGTTTTTTGTCTAACGCCAGGACTTGCAGTTGTTAAATCATCTTCTAAGTCGTCTATAACTACAATATCTACGTGAGCACCTGTAATTTTACCTCCACTACCAATAGCTTCTAATGTTGGGTCAACAGATGCGCCATCTCGCTGAACATATAGTTGTGTTGATGTCCATTTTGTGTCTGCACCTTTAAATGTTGGGACTTCATTGCCGTTTGCCCAGTCTTCTACTATTTTATCGCTATCTAAGAATTGTTTTATTAACCTAACTCTTTTTTCTGCTTGTCCTGCAGATGCTGAAATGAATAAGATTGATACGTTTCTATCCAAACAGATTTGTCTTACACAATATGATATAGCTAACAAACTTTTGCCGTGCCCCCTAGGCGCAAGGACTAATAACTTTTTTTTATCATTTGTTTCTTTTGCTTGAGCGTGAAGACTATCTACTGTATTAAGCCAGTTATTTCTATGATTAGCTGCTTGCATACCGAGATAATATGAGTCGAAAAAAATAGAAGATGCAGCACTTAGAGCTCTCCTACCTTCAGACGTCCCTATTAGTTCATTTAAATCACTCATTTTACTCTCTTTCTAAAATTTATTTTTCTCTTTAATACTTATATTATATATTATAACTGAAAGTATTTTAATAAAGTCGGAGGTATTAAAATGAAAAGTTTATATTCTATCGGAGACATTATCTGGTATTACGATACTTGGGAGGGACAC
>Ga0208434_1000069_pt1 | contig 54394 bp, 51 predicted proteins | sample 13_taG_FD_184086 | JGI IMG/M metagenome (GOLD analysis project Ga0208434, IMG submission 184086) | Marine viral communities from the Subarctic Pacific Ocean - 13_ETSP_OMZ_AT15268 metaG (SPAdes) (version 2) | ecosystem: Environmental > Aquatic > Marine > Oceanic | place: Pacific Ocean | collected... | reverse complement strand
CAAAGAATTGAAATTGTCCATTATTTGTATTTATTTTACATGGCAACGTTATTCCGTCAGGACCAAATCTATTTTTAATTACATGCCCTCTACCAGTACCTGACATTTTATCTTCTACTTTTCTAGAAAGAGACATTAAAAAGTCTGCTACCATTACTTTACCATATGATGACGCAATTTTGTCGGCTTCAATAACATCTTCTTCTAATGCAGATCGACCTGCTTGTGATGCTGTCCATACTGGTATGTTATATTCACCAGCCATACCTCGCATTTCTTCATATAATTCCTCTAATGCTTCATGTTTGTCTTTTTTGGTATTTACCTTTAAAAGATCTCCGTAATCTATAATAATTAGATCTGGATTATTTCCTAGCATTATAGTTTTCTCTATATGAGCTTTAATACCAATAACTCCTATAGATTTAGTTGGATAATGTTTTATGACCAATTCGCCTTTTAGTTTATCCATTTTATCTTGAATATCTTCTTGATAATTTTTTAGATTTTGTGCGTTAATGCCTGTTACTACTGAGTCATATCGTTGTCCTACATAATTCTCATTGAGTTCTAATGTATAGTGAATAACAGTTTTACCAGCTTTTACTGCATTTGCTCCTATATTAATAAGCAACCATGATTTACCAATACCAGCTGGTGCCATTACTACTCCTAATTCTCCTGGGGCAAGACCACCGTCCATTAAATCGTCAATAACATCCCAACCAGTTGTCATGGTATCTCGGGCTGCTTCGTCATAACGTAAAGACACAGTATCTTTATACTCTAATCCTATATCAGTATCTGCACCAGCTTTCATAGCACCGTCAATTTTGCTTTTAATTTCGTCATAATTACCCATTTTAAGTAATCCGACACTATCCATTATTGCTCTTTTAATTTCTTGATTCTTACAAAACTTGAGTATTTCGTCTTTAACAAATGTTAAATCGTCTGACTCCATATATCTAAAAACGTCTTTGAGTTGTTCTAATATGGCGGTCTTAAGCACATCATTTTCTATACCAGTAACTTTAACTTTTAATACGTCTTTTGTAGGGGGTGTTTTATATTCTCGAAAATGGTCTAATATAACTTCTAATAGCCAACTATTAGCATCTGACTCAAAATAGTCTGCTTGTATAATATCAGTAATTTGCTGTAAAAATACTCTATCTGTAAACATTGCTGCTAAAACTTTTACTTGAAAGCTCCAACCGTATTCACTTAACTTATCTGTCATATTAGATAATAATAAAAATTATAATAAAATCAAATCATTTATGTGTTTGTTTTGCATATGCATCTAACGAAAGCCATGTTCGAGTCAACCAGTCTGGTAAATTCTTCATTACAGCCCACATTTTATCTTCATAAAATAATCTTTGAAACTCAGCTCTATTTAAAGCAGATACTGGTTCTGACATTATTCCTCTAATTTTAGAAGATACATTTGCAGATATATCTAATAATTTTATATCCATGAGTTGCCAATTTTTAATTAACGTTTCACGATTGTCTAAAATCTTTTGATATTTTTTTGTTTCCGTTAAAAGTTGATTACTTTTTTCGAATAACTCTTCTAACGTAACTTGTTTTTCATGTACGATTTCTGGGATAAGTTTTAAGATAGTCTTTGGACCTATACCAGTTACACCAGGAATATTATCTGATTTATCTCCCGTAAATGATCTATATAATACCATATTACTAGGATGTACACCAAACTCATCTATAACTGCTTGGGTGTCATACATTTTCTTTTTAATAGGAGACCATACTTGTATCCGATCGTCTACTAATTGATAGAAATCTCTATCGGTAGAAACAATTGTAATTTTTTTACATGTTTCATTGTACATTTGTGCAATATAGGCAATAGTATCATCTGCTTCTATGCCGTCCATTGCTAAAAAGGTTACTGGTAAATTATCTAAATATGAAACTAATCTACTAAATTGCTTTCTCATTGACTCTTGTTCATCTTCTATACTTGTTTCGTGATGATCAAATCTTCGAAGTTTAGTTTTATTAGCTCGATTTGCTTTATAACCTTTATAAATTTTTCTTCTTTTAGCGTTACCGCCTCTTCCGTCAAATGCAATTACACATCTACTAGGCTTAAAGTCTCTAACAGTTTTACCTATAGAATATAAGAATCCAGTAATACCACCAATATGGTCACCATCTTCATTATATGCTGGAGTTGCACCAAAACTTCTAATAAAGGTATTGAGCCCGTCAAATACCATGATATGATCATTAGCATCCTTCGGGCTCGTTTCCTTTTCTTTCTGTAACTCTTTAAATAATCGTTGATACTTATTCATTATCCTTCTTCGTCAATTACTTCTTCATCGATAACAACATCATCGATACCTCCGTCTATACCAGCTTGATATTTGAATATATAAGCGTCGCAGATTCTTTTGTATAACCTTTCTTTTGCTTCGGGGTTTTGCATTACCTTACTAACAAAATCTTTGCTTTGGAACTTCATTTCTCCAAAGACTTCTCCAGTTTCATGATCTACATCTTCTAATGTGTACCATGCACCTGCTTGTTTAACCAATTTGAATTTCTTCATCAAATTTAACCAACCGCCAAAGTTGTCAATACCACTATCATAATAGATTTCATAATCAATCTTACGATGTGGTGGCCCCATACGGTTTTTGACTACCTGCACACTGGTTTTGCTACCCACTACTTGCTCTGCACCATTAACCGTTGCTTTAATTTGACCGGTATTTTTTAATCTTAGTCTGACAGATGCATGAAAAGGAATTGCCTTACCACCTGCTGTTGTCCACTGATCTCCAAATGACACGCCCATTTTAACTCTTAGTTGATTAGTAAAGATCAAACAGATTCTCTCTCGAGCAATCCAATTTGTAACCTTACGCATTGCTTTAGACAATATGATCGATTTAGAAGTTGCATATCCATCTTTATCATATTCTGCTGCTAACTCAATCTTTGTAGATGCACCCATTATGGAATCAACTACAATTGTTACCAATCTGTCTTTGTCTGATTTACGTACACCGTCAACGATAGTTTCAATCGTTTCAAAGATTTCCTCTACCGTTTCGAGTGGTACATATAACATGGTTTTCAAATCGGCGCCGATTGCAGTCAAGAATTCCGAACTAGTAGCTGACTCAGTATCAATATAAACTGCTAACCCTCCTTTTTTCTGCGTTTCTGCTAAGGTATGCGCTGCTAGCAATGATTTACCCGACGCTTCTAACCCTGTTATTTCGGTTATTCTACCAACAGGAAATCCTCCGTTAGGTCGATTAGATATTGCTAAATCCAATGAATCACACCCAGACGATATCCACTCTTTCACATTACTAGGAGAATCATCATCTCCATCTAAAAAGAATGCAGTCTTTAGTGTCTGTCCTTTGAATTGTTTATTTATACTATCAGCTAATGTGTTTGCTAATGCATCTTCCAGTTCGTTCTTGCTTTTGCCTTTTTTCTTTGCCATTGAAGCCCCTACTTGTTAAATAAATCGTTAAATGCTGATGCTACATCTGTTTGCTTTTCTTCGGTCTTTGTTTCCGTAGTTGCATTATTAGTGCTAGATGTATCTGTTGTTGAGCTAGATGATGTGCTAACGTCTGAACTGTCATCGTCTGGATTCATCCAATCTTTAAGAGCTTGTTCTAACTCTTCATAAGTTGGTTCTGGGAAGATATCAGTGATAGTTGGCTGATTCATAATCTTTTCTGCAATTGCTTTGTCTTCAGTTGCAGCTGATGTATTAGGTTTAACACGAATAGCAGTTTTAGGATATCCTCCACCTTCTGCTGGTGTAAACTCTACGTCGATGTCACGACCATTTAATAGATCGGTGATATCACCATAATCTGGATCAGATACAATTGAAAGCAATTCAGTGTAAATTGTTTTGCCAAATCCCCAAAATTTAACTCCTTCAGATTCTTTACCTCTTACGATAACCGGAACATATGTTCTCATTTTAGGTTCGATTTTACGACCCATTAGCCATTCATCTTTGTCACCAGTCTTTTTTAGTTTTTCTGCAAATTCAACTACTGGATCTGCATTACCGAATGATACCGGTGATAGCATTGATCTTTTAGCAATGTCATAATGAAAATACAATTCTAAGAATGGATTATCTTTGCGATGAACATACGGCACGATTCTTACACGTGTCTTACCAGCTTCTGGTTTCCAAAGATTGTTTCGACGATCGTTGTTGTTGTTTAATTGATTAAGTTTTGCCTTGATGGCGTCTAAATTAAGTCCCATTTAAGTCCTTTTTTTGTTAAGTTATTAATTTATGTTATTTATTAATTATATATTAGATAATTAAATCGTTAAGTCCAAGTAATTGTTTAAATTTTTTATTATTTTTTTATAAGCCTTGTTTGCTTAGATATTCTTGTATCCACTGATCATTTATTCCGTATTTATCAGCAATATCGTCGTCTTGTATATCAATTGATATAACATCACCATCTGCATCTAACATAATTGTGATATCAATTTCATCGTTATTAATATTTATACTACAATCAAATTTTATATCAGACACCATTCGTGTTATGTCAAATCTAGAACCACCGTCAATATTATTGTCTTCAATATATGCTTCAATATCTCCTAGAGTTTCTTCTACAAATTGAGAATCTAATACGCCACTTTTTTGAATAGACATATTTGAATAGTTTAAATCAACTTCTGCATAGTTAACTATAATGTCTATATTTTGCGTTTGAGAATTTCTACCTATTATTTGTAAAATTTTAGCTACATTGGGATTAGTATTAATAGAATTTACTATTTTATATGCTTTAAGTGGTTTTTGCTGTTTAATAGCTAGAAATGCTCTATGATTACCATCCATAACTTCGCCGTTACTATCTATTGTAATAGGAGGCATTTTTGATAGGTCTACGTTTCTAGGATCTGAATCTGTGTCTCTAAAATATTTGTCTACTTTACCATCAATATAGTCTTGATATTTTTTTTCTCTATCTTTCATTACTTGAGGATCTAATTTAAGATCAGTATGATTGATAGATACAGGTTCTTCTAGTTTAAATTTATCTATATTAAAAATAAATCTTTTAAATTCAGCGTATGAATCATTTTTATAATTATAATCTAATAATTCTTTTTGTTTAGGAAACATCTGAATCAATAAATCATGAATTTGTTTCGCCTTAACTGGATCACGCAAAACATTACCTATCTGATTAAAATCAGATTTTGTCATTTGGTTTTCAGTTAAAAGTAATGTTTTTAATCGTATCATATTATTAATATATTATATATAATAAATATCAAACTACCAAGAAACCTTCTTGAAAAATAATAAATCAACAACACGATAATTGTCATCATCAGTTAGTATAAATGAATTACGATAGTTGGTCCAATCAACTTGAAATGTTTTATCTAACACCCCATTATTCACACGACGAATAATTGCATTAAGAGCATTAACTGTGTATAGCGTGTTAGTTTCTTTTTTTCGGTGAATACTAATAGTATTCTGTCCTCTTGTTTCTGATGAATCTGCGTTATATGTGCAATATAACTGAGATGGTAATTCAGCATTAGAAAACACAAATATTCTTTGTTCTGGTATAGTATAACTTTGTTGTATGTAGTCAGTTATAATATTTAAATCTGATTGATGTGCAAATGTGCACAGTAGTTGCGTTCTCACTATTATCCCTGTCCTTGTATGTATTCATATCCTTGAGATGATGGTATATTTTTCTGCACAAATCTATATCTACCCTGCGACACCACATCAATAGCAAAATCTTCAGCTAGACCAATATGTGGTTGTGGGTTTCTATAATTATACCAAATTAAACCTAATATACTATTAAAGAATGTGTTTTTAATAGTATTTAAATCAAATAAAAAGTTTTGTGGGTTTTTTATAAATTCATGTCGTTCTACACGCTTAAACCATATAACAATATTTGAATTAACATCATCAACAGGATCACCAACAAAAACGTCAGCTGCAGTATCTTCGCCGGCTGATAACTCTATTTCTTCTACATCTTCATCAGATATCCAATATGACTTTTGCTTTCCATCGGTATTAACCGTTAATCTTGTATCTTTTACTGTTGTATCTAAATTTGTTTTATAGAATACGTCATGTAATTCTTTGAATCCTTCATACCAGTTATGCATTGCTGATTTTTTCCATTCAAATGATGCTAATTTATCTGGGTCTATAACTGACTCAAATCTTGTTTCAAATATACGAATTAGTTTTTTTAAATCTTCTGCGGATTCTGGATTTACTAGATGTTTTAATGATTGATATGGATCTCCAATTTGTGAAACTGGTACAACTATATCTTTATAAAAATCTTTTATTTTGTTTGTTAATGCATATTTTGATGAAAGACCTGCTTTTGCAGGGTCAAAATTTCCAGACTTTAATTCTTTAACTTCCCATTCACCTGCAGGCATAACAATATCATGTTGTGCGGTACCGCCTGGCATCGACTCTTTAACTCCTAATAGAATTGATATTTCACCATTACCCATTCCTCCGCGAGCACCGCCGACATTTACTAAAAAGAATTCTTTAAATGCTTTCCAACCCTCAGCTACGAATGAATCTATACTATGCTTTCTGAAATTATTATCAAATAATACTCGATCATCATTATTTAAACTGTTATATACAGCCATGATTTGATCTACTACCGGTGCTGGTAATTTTAGTTTGTTAGTTAATACAGATTCAACGTCTAAAATATTTGATTCATCTTCTTGTTCAGACAATCCTTTGGCTTTTCGGATAATTGCCATTCGCTCTGTTTCAGATAAATCAGTCATTTCAATTAATACACGATCTAGTTCTTGATAATCTGATTCAGAGTCGGGATATCCTTTTGGTAATCGATATGTCCACTCTGTAATTAAAGAATTTATATTCATAACGTAATTGTTCTCATTTTATCATAAATATCGCCAACTTTACATTTCACCGGAAAATTCCCTTGTTCTAACAAGTTTTTTAATTCTGGTAAAATACTCTTAGCTTCTGATAAAGGAACATCGAATAATACGGAGTCATATGTATATAATATTATACATGTTTTGTGATCTTGTAAATAGTCTTGAAGTTGTGATAATTTATTAACGGATACTTCTGTTTCAGTGGCTTGTAAATAATAATTAAACAATTTAAATGAAGTCATATTGGTAACTTGATCTTTGCATATACTGCGACCAATAATCGGCGTTTTTACGCATCCATTACGTTTCCACTTATCCCATAGGTTAAACACAAAATCATTTACTTGCTGAAAAAATGGAATACTTAAAAACTCTTTGTCAATACCTCCATATAAAAGACGAAATGTTATTGATTTGCTTTCATTTCTTTGTTCATCTGTTAATGCATCTGTGCCAAAATAGAATTGGCCGAGATAATCATGTATACTTGTTTCAGGTAAATTATATCCGATTAGTTTTGCAATTAATCTAACATGATAACTATCAAAATCCATTTCAATTAAAGCACCATTATCAAAACGACTACAAAATGCAGATCTAGTACCATCTTCTTTGTTCATAGCCGCATAATTGAATCCGCCGAATGCGTTACTTGGCCGGCCAGTGGTGGTATGATAATTATATTGCGAATATACCATATTGTCACTAACCTGATCAGGAAATTTAAAATTACTATTAACTTGTAATCCATTACTTTCTATTTGAGCAAATGTTTTAGGATATAAATTGTTAAATTTTAAATATGAATCAGTTAATTTTGCATTCATACACATTGGCCAAGAATAATGTCGTATCTTTTGACACATTGCCAAATGTTGCTGCATTGGAATCACTGCATTTACCTCTTTAAGAGATTTCAATCTTCTCCAATAAAATTCATGTGCTGCAGTTGGATAGTGATTCTCATCATATGCTTCATTATACGTGTACCACCATAAACTCTTAACGTCCCATACGGCATTGTTTCCGCCCGATTGTAACCATCGCTTCTTGTCGTGGATAAATATATCAGTTAATGATAAGAACTGTTCTACGTATTCGGGAAAGCCCCTTATTTGTTCAGTGTGATGAATTGGGATTATCCATTCACTCTCATCTTCACAATAAACGTAGATTGCATATATATCTTGAATACATGTATGTGATGTTGAGTTTGCATAGATAGGAACTAGCAATGTCTTGCAATCTGCAATTATTTGCAAACACTTTGTTACATCAGATTCATAGTCCACTATCATATAACATATAATAGTAAAAATTTATTAGGAATCCAATACGTTAATATCTTTTGGAGTTACATTGTCATTATCAACATAATACTGTAATAGATCCGTAAAATATAAAGATATACCAGGTACTGTGATTTCTGCTGTTTGCAATTCTTTGTAATTATTGCTCTGTACACCCGGAATTGTTATGTTGCCTTGTTGAGTATCAGTGATATTTCCTGTAATATACCATTTAAGTTTAACAGCTGAGTACAATACCGGATCTATATCTTCGCTAGTATATGCATCATATGTGTCACTGTTAACTTCATAAAATATGTTGTCATTAGATCGTTTAATTATAAATCTATCAATATACCCGTTATTAATATTTTCTTTGGTAATTACAACGTTATACGTGTTAAATGATTTATAATTGATTTCTATATCAGAAATTTTATTGTACTCAATAACAGACTCTGGTTGTTCTTTGTATTTAATTAATTTTACTGATTTATTTTTGTTCCATGTTGGTTGTGAATATATTTCGCCTGTTGTGTATTTATGATATAATCCGACATAATCTACATTATCAGTAGTCATTAGCTCTTGACCAGTAGTATATAAATTATTAACTATTTCATTGGCGCTATAATATGACTTTATTCTCATTGTGTGAAATCTATTCTAGGTCTCATTATGCATTGTATTGACGTGTTCCATTCACCGGTTGATGAGACACTATGATTTATTCCGATGATACAAAATACAGTGTTATTAGTATATCTTTTTGGTAATCCAGAAAATTCCAAAACATCCCCATATCTAAAACCATTTACGCCTTCTACTGTAAATGATGCATCAAACGGTATGACTGGTGCTTTTAAATTAACAGAATCTTCTAAAGCTGATTTAGGATATTGAATGTATTTTTGCAAACTAGTATGTAATTTTGTTTGATTTTTACTTTCATCCATGTTTTTACCATATAATGCTATAGATCCAGATACTGGATCAGTTAATTCAAATAAATATTTTGCATTATTATCCTCGTATGACTGTTTAATTTTATTTAATGTTTCAACATTTGTTATATTTGAAACTGTGTCATTTCCGTTTGCATCACGCCGTGTCTGTGTTGCACTATACATGTATGATAAGAATGGAGCTATTTCAGATTCTGATATATCAGCTGGATTCTGATTTAATACATATGCTAAATTAGACGCATCACTCGGTAGTTTGCCATTGAAAGTAAAATCTTTAACAATAGTACCGGCTTCGTTATTTGCAAACATTGGCACATTAAATGCGTTGGGTACAGTACTAAATGACTTAACATTGTTACTATCATAATATAATAGTGCATTTTGGTTATCTGGGTGAGTGACTAATTTTAAATCATAAGCTCCGCCTGATGCATAATTTATTCTAGCAGATATTCGTTGTAAAAACTCAGCAACAGTGTATATTTTGTCTGTTGCCATTGCTGTTATTATTTGTTCAATAATTGTAGTTGATATGTATATTAATGTGCAATATGATTCGGGCTTCGTGATATCCGCTTTGAAAAACTTAGGTTTTTTACTGTCTAACTCACCATACCATGTAAATGAACCATAATTATCCTGGCCAGGGAAGAACACAGACAATGGATCCGCAGATACTAAATTTTCGTAATATTTACATGTATTTATTTCTCGATCAAAAACAATTTCAACATTTCCAACTACTGGAGCTGCTTTTGGCAGTATGAACTTATTAACAAAATTTATCAGTGCTTTCAATGTAATATATTTCATAGACTGCATATCTGATTTTGGAGCTCCCCAAATATAACTAACATCTTTTAATTTAGTATCAGTTTCATCGATATATATACCAGACGTCTTCGATCCTAATTCTATTCGCTTTTCTTCGATTACCTTTTCTATTTCTTCATGGAATGTAGTGACTGCAACTCCTTCAGCAGATCCACTCGTATTAGTTTTTTTACTAGTATCACTCATAGCCATCGAAAGATCAGTATATACTTGTGTGGTGCCTCTCATTGTTAAACTTGCAGCAACACTTGCATCTTGTTGATAATCCAATGTAAATGAAATAATAACACCGTCAAAAACAAATGCATTCATTTTTTTATATTGTTGTTCCTGTTCTGGTGTTATATCCGGATATAACTCTTTGAGTTTTTCAGTTGATGGAATTGATCCTGGTGTTAAATATGCAGTTTCACCAACAATAGCTGTATTAGGATGTTCTATATATATCTTTACATTTCTGCCTGGTCTTAAATAAACGGATTCGAAATAATCTAAATCTCTTCCAGGATTTGGTATTGTGACATTTGCGGTTGCAGTTTGCATAACACCCATCGAATCGTCACCTATAGAAACTTCTAATCCAGTTAAATATGGAGGTATTCGCTTTGATGTGTTGGTTCGTTGATCCGCTTTACCATCTGAACCAGTAATGCTATATATTCGATCGGTTATAAACCCACGTGGACCTGTTGGTAAATATTCGCCTTGCCTTACTCCAGCACCTCCTAATATTGCTTCAGTAATTGGTTCTTTTTTCGACGAAAATTGTTGTGGATTTCCATTTAGTGCTGCTCCTAGGGCTTCAATAGTATTAGTAGGGACATATGTAATATCATATGGAGTTATTGACACATTGGCAATTTTACTAACCATGTAGTTAATGTCTTTGGTTCGGCGATTGCCTTTACCTGCTGCTGCTCGAGCTAGTAATTCTAGTTGTAAATTAGCATCTACTTGTGAATAAAAAATATCACTCATCTTGTTCTATTTGTTTGTATAACTTGATCTAAAAATTCTGTTTTTGCTGGTATTCTCATTTTGGTATTTGCTGGGACAACTAAAGTTCCTTTTCCTAATCCATTTGCTGCAGCAATTACCCACCACAATGAAACATCACCATAAAATGTATTAGCCAATTTATCTAATCGATCTGCACTAGTAGTGATTATGAATGTGTCATTTGCAGTAGCTGGTATAGTTGGGAATATAGTAGTACTACGTCTACGCTTACCGTTTAGGTCTTTCATTATATTTGTGGTTGAATATCTACTCATTATTAGCCCCTTGCTGCATTTCTTTCTTCTCTTCTTGCGTCTTTTTCTAGTCGTTTAGCATCTGCCTCGGCTTGGCTTTTAGCTATTTTTGCTAATTCATCGACACTTAATTCTGCATTATTCCTAGTATCACTTAACCAATTGTCATTTCCTGGTAGTGGTAGTCCCGAATCACCATCGAATCGTTTAGCCAATGAATAGAACTTGCCTCCTTTTTGCGGTAACCAATCTGTGATAGGTGTTACTGTCATATTAACGTCTACCTTATGTGGTGTTTGCATCATCTGTGGATCTTGTTCTATGTTAGTTTCCCATGTTGTATCTGCACTATGTAATGTGTAATTAACACTTTTTACTATCACTGCTTGTTGATTGAATAAGTCTCCTATAGTTATACGCATCCATGGGCCTACTAGTGCAATATTATCTGTGGTATATTCTGGTGCGGTATATCCGGCCAATGCATTTAATTTTCTCCAAATTGGTTTAACTTCATCTCTGTCTGTTGCATACACAGTAAAATCAATTGATATGTCTCTGGTAAATCCGCCATACTGAAAATTTTGATCTCCCCTACCTATAAGTTGAAATCCATTCCATGACGCATTGAAGCTATCAGAAATCGAACCAATTACTGCACGGAAAACTATGATATCGTCTTCCTCGGTAGTGTTCCCGGCATGAAGCTTAGGTCCAGTAAAGAAAAACTTTATAAGATCTGCTGTTGTTCCGACTTTATCAAAAATCGCCGCATCTCCAAATATTTTAGGTTTAGGCAACCATCGATATGCATCTTTTAATTCTCGTTGACTAAAATCTATAACATTGACTTTATCACCTCGGAATGGTGTTGCTTTAGATAATAGGTTTTTAGTAGGAATCCATGATCCTGGATCTTGTTTATAGTTACCTGGGCCAGATTCATCTGTCGACACATCGTTTACAATACCAGGAGACCATTGAGTAGCTACATGACTTTGTGCTGTAAAATCATTTCTCAAAGCATATGGATTATCATGATCTCCCCAACCATACAATGTTTGCAAGTTAAATATAGAATATGGACCATACGGAGAAATAGATGTAGCAGAATATAATCCGGAGCGAATTGCATTTTTATTATTACCAGCATCTGAGCGATCGAATAGTGTTCTTTGCGATACCGCTAATCCGTCTACTCGTTTTGTTGATAATGCAATTGCAGTATCTACTCCCTCTTTAGGGAATTTTCTTGCTCTGAAGTCTGGATATTGTATTCCAACATTATTAGTTGACTTTAAAGCATTAACGGCAGATACAGCATAAGCAGATTTAGGAGAATAATTTTCTGAGCTATTAGTAAAACTTTGTCCAATTTGAGCTACTTGCGGTATTCCAGATAAACTACCAATTGCGCCTACGGCAAACCCTGTTGCTTTTTGAGCTAAACTACCTAGAGTGATATTTGTGGTTTTAGCTTGTAGCGGAGTCCATTCTGCTGCATTTGGATATGTAGTATTAGTTGGCATTATATTCGTTTCCTCCCGTTCATTGATGTGTCACCCATTACGTTGCTTCCTCGAAGTGTAACAAGTATGCTTTGCAGAAGACTTTCCATTCTTGCATTTGATGTTACTGGTCCTCCTGCGGCATAACCAACTGGTCCGCCACTATTGATTTTGTCTAGCAATGATTTGTTTCTTCTGGTAGCTGCGGCATTAATAACATATTCACCGTCGGATAATCGGGCTGGTATCGAATCTGATGTTCCGGTGCCTGCGCCTGATATGTATCCACCAGTTGCTTTACCTGTTACTACTGGTTCAGCTGATGGATCTTTTATTATTGTAGTTAAATCCGTTATCTTCCCAGCAATCTTATCTATTCCTTTTCCTAATACTCCTGGTAATACCTCACCCAGTTGTTTTAATGGAACAAGTGATTCTTGCAATCTATCACTAACAATACCTAGACTTCCAATGCCTTTTATAAAGTTCGGCTCTGTAAATGTTTCGGATGCTTTTCTTGCAAATTCCATCGATGCTTTAACCGAATCGTTGAGGTCCTTTGTAAATACAGCTCCCGACGGGCCATCAGCAGTTCGTTTACCATCCCCAGCAATTATTCCGCCTTGTCCAATAAATGCTATATCTTTTTTTATTGCGTCTAATGAGTCAGCGCTTCTTTCTGCAGGTGTTCTGGTGTCTGATGTTTTAAGTAACTCATCAATTTTTTTAAGTTTATCTTCATCACCTTTAGCTTCTTCTTTAAGTTTTTGTATGGCACTTTGAGCATCATCAGCTGACATATTCATTATATCTTCAGCATTTAGATCGACCAATAGTTTTCTTTTCTGAATCATTTTGGCTAATGTTGCTTCGTCAGTTCCCATTAGCTGAGCAGCTTTCTGTCGTGCAAATAAATTCTTTTCAAGAGTATCACCTTCACTAGCAATGAATTGATTCATTAACTCTGCTTGTTTAGTAGCATCACCAGTTACAGTTGCCAGTCGATATTCGTTTGTTAAACTTTTACCTTGATTGTCTAATAATCGCCGGCCGGTTAGTTGTTGGTATTCCATTTCTGCACCAATACTGGATTCTATGTTTAACAATGATTCTCCAGTACCATGTAAACTTTCCATGGATGTGCCTAACAATCTGGCTTTCATTGTGGCTACTTCTAATTTGTTTCCAACCCCACCATATTGCAATTGTAGATCTGATCCCATAGCAGCTATGTCTTGCATAATTTGAGATTGTTGTTGCACTGCATCTATTCCGGTAAATTCTTCCAATGCTCTAGACATTTGTTCAATTTCACCTGCTGCTTCAGCTCCTGTTTTTCCGATACCCGCAGCATATAATTCAAAGCTCTGTGCGCCTTCTTCTGATAATCCTATATTGTTTTGTAAAAATGTTTGTGTTTTAATTAGATTACTTAATGTAGTTTTTTGTACTTTATTAGACGTTATAAACCCACCAGTAATCTTTCCTAATCCTGCAGCATATTTAAATAGTTTAGCATCGCCAATTTCAACGTTAATAGCTCGTAACCGTTTAGAAAAATCAAATCCGCCGGCACTACTCAATTTAAATTCTTTTTGTAAGTCTTTTTGACTTTCTATTAAGAATGTGAGATTTTTTATTGACTTTTCGGTTGCTTTTGCAAAATCATCAAAATAAGCAGTGGCTCTACCAACACCTGCTGACAATGCTGCAAATTCGCTGATGTTGGCTGAAACGAGCTTACTCACATCTTCAATAGCCGGACCAACACCTTTTAATGACGCAGCGAAGGTATCGATTTCTTTAGCAATTTTAGCTACAGTACCGCCTTTATTTAAATCGCCAATAGATTTAGCAAATTTGTCAAATTCATTTGCCATACCGAGTCTAGGCTGCTTCTTTAATTCGTTAATAGACACGTGTTTTGAAGATCTCATTAATTGACTCTTTATTATAAATATTTACAAGTTAATTTTTGAACTTTGGTCTGTTGATCTTATTTTTTTGTCGATTGACTTGATCTTGTTGATCTGCTGCAGCATCACTCCGTATCTTGTTGATTCTAGATACCCATAGTTTACGAATTCGCAAAGGCATCGTGTATATGTCTTCAAATGACCAACGACCTTCACCAGCCCATAATAGGTCAAATAATTGATTATGAAATAATACTTGGTCTTTTGCTTTAAAACCAAAAAAGGTCGAGCTTAAATTGAAATGTGGCAGGATAAGTGGCTCCCGCATCATCCACTACTTCTGTTTCATAATTAATACCGGGTGCTGATTCCACAATATATTTTCTAAGTTTTCTACTATCTATTGCTCGCAGTTCATATTTTAAATACTCTTCTATAATATTAACGTCCGTATCTCCGTTTATTGCATGGATTGACATTTTGAGAAATGAAGAGTTAATTGATTCGTCTTCTACTTTATTAGCATCTGCAGCTGATAAATATTTAAATTTAATAACATCGTTATTACTAGGAATAATATATTCAAAACAACCGTTACTATCTGCTGCTTTATCAAATGTTCGTGATTTTAACTTTGATAGATCCAATATTGCACTTACCGGCTTATCTGTTTTAGGATCAGTGACTGATACTGGATATTCATTTCCATATCCTAATATTCTGGCAGATATAATTAACCATTCTTTGTCACCAATAACAAGCTCAGAAATATCAACTCCTGGTGTTACAATTAATGCTTCTAGCAGTTTATCAAACATAACACCTTCGCTTATATAACTACTATTAGATAGTATGTCTTCATCATATGCAGTCATGTGCCGCATTTCTATTTTTCCTGAATTTAACACTGATGTTTCTGCATATACTTTGCCTTGAGATGGCAATGTAATTATGTTTGCAGGAAATTTGCTGTTTTGCTTTTGTTGCTCGTACTGCTTTTTTGCTAATTCAACAATTTGTTTGTTGTCTAATCGATCGGTAACTTTACTCATAATATCCTCATTATAACTTTATTATAAATATGGGTGAACACAAAAAATGGGTAGAAATTAATCTACCCACTCTATTAATATAATTTGTATTTTTAGAAATTTAAGAATGCCCAATCGTATCGAAGATCCATTGAAATTTTAACAACGTCTTCACTTGACCAATCTAATTCACCAAAGTTTGTACTAGTAATATATGTTCCTTTTAATATCCATTCCTCAACTTTTTCACCTAATGGAGAAAGTGATGTCAATGTTACTTCTTTTTTATACATTGATGAATACCCATCTCTACCAGTTGCAGATTCATGATGCAAACGTACCCAATCCATAACAGACTGTGCTGCTGATGGTACAATTGGATCATATAGTGATATTGAGATTCCATTCCATTTAGTTTTACCTTTTACGTAACGTTGAACGTTCATGTGATCTAATACAATTTCTCCATTGTCTAGACTAGGTTTAGCAGATGAATGTATAAGATATGCAGGTATGCCTTCTATTTCCATGATAAATTGATGCGACTTCTTTGGTTCCCATGAGTATGCGTTTTGCCAATAATTATTGTCAATACCATAATCTTGAAAGTTCGCGTTTAATTGATCTTCTAATGCCATATTGTATTCCTTGTATTTTAATATAAATATAACGAACAGTAAAAAAGGCAGAACCAAAATCCTGCCTTTTGTGTTATTTTTTAATCCTATTCAGGAAATGATGCACCCGTAGGTTGAATATTAAAGTCTAAGACAATAAATTCTGCCGTTCTAGTTGGTTGTAAAAATATTTGACCATACATTATATTTCTATCTATTACGTCTGGTGTGTTATTTGTTTCATCCATTACTACACGGAATGCTGACAAACCTTGTTGTGCTCTTACTTGTTCTAAATAAGGATTCACAATGCTCAAGAATCTGTTTCGTGTTGCTGAAGTGTTTTGTTCGAATACTAGGTATTTAGTTGACGACGCAATAAACTTCTTAACTTCGATAAGCAAACGACGCACATTGACACGGTCTAATGCACTCGGACGAGCTTGCAATGTCTTTTGCCCCCAAACACAAATTCCTTCATTAGGGAAGTTTGCTATAGGATTAACACGATTCTCATACAACTCATCTCTATCTGATTGACTTAGATTCTTATATGTACCAATTGCTGTTGTCAAACCACCTCTAGTTAAACCAGCTGGTGCATACCATGGTGCAGTTACAACATCATTAAATGCTAATACACCTGGCATCACTACTGATGGCGGAACGAAAATTGGTTTATTTTTTCCTGGATCTACAACTCTTACCCATGGGAAATATGTTGCTGCATAATTGCTATCAATATTTGTTACTTGTTGAACTACAGTATCAATATTATCTGTTAATGCATTACTATCCATTATATAGAATGTGTCTTGTCTTTGTTCTACCAAGTTTCTAGCAGCACTAGTTACTAATGGGTGAAGGCTATCAATAACACCTGGTGTTATCAACATGTTCATATCATAATAATCTGCATTACTTAGCAATGTGAATGCTTTATTATATGCCTTAGTTCCAGTTGTGGCTGTACCACTACAATCAAATCCAAATGTGTTTGTAGATTTAATATTTGTTCCTGATAGTTTAGGTAAATTAGGACGAGCTCCATCAAACCCACCTTGCATTGGCACCATAAACTTTCTAGTGTTAATAGAAACGTTGCTAGTAAATGTATTAGCATTCAATGCTGTTGTCAATGATCCACTATATGCAGTTGCTGCTGTTGGGAAATTTGCTTCCGCATCTTGGCTTACATCACCTAGATAAAAGTCTACATTACTACCAGTAGTCGAATTAGAAGTTGGAATTGGAGATAAATAATTCAAGTTATTCAAATTATCAAAATCAAATCCGAAATAATTTCTGCTATTAAATGTGGTTTGAACTTGTGATGTTAATGTTTCTGTTGCTGGTAAATTAAGTGATGCACTATACATCGGAATTGGCGATGTTAATGCCACAAACCCAAATGGTATCAATGTTTCACTGTTTGTTTTTTCTGCTACACCTGGATCAACTTCCACTCTAATAAATTTAGATAAATTAGGATAATCACCATTAACAACAATATCACCAGCATCAGTTACTGTGCTATATCGGTCTCCAATTACTCTAGAAATATATCTAGGAGAGTCTGGATCTAAATTTAGATTTGTAAATGATTCAACAATATCCGGTGTTCTGTCTGTGTCTTGTGATGAATATGGAGTATTAGCAATATTGGTAGTGTTTACACGTCTTACCTCTACTGTAAATGTTCCGTATCCATTTGGATCTGAAACTTCGCTAGCAAGTCTAATATCACGAATACCAATTTTCACTTCAGAACTAACTGAGGTACCATGTGATAGTGTGTGAAATTTAAATAGATTCTTTGCCGTTGTTCCAATTTTCTGAGAAGTAATAAACGGTGTTGCTGCTGTTTTATAATCTTCTAAAAATGCATAGTTACTACCAGTTACTTGTTCCAATGAAATAGTGACATCAGCCATATTATTAAACAAGCTAGATGCATTTTTATTTTCATATTGTACATATACTGGATAATCTACTGATTTAGGAGACTTACCATATGTTTTTGTTATATATGAATTATCAGTCGATACAATTGAAGCTGATACTGAAGCTCCGTTCCCTGCTAAGAATGCACTAAAGCCTGGTATTGTTGTGTCAGTAGTAAATGATCCAGATACTTTTATTTCAAATGAACCTGACGAATTATTATTAATAACCGAGTCTTCAAAATATGCCGCATTCACAACACCACCAGCACCTAATACTGCTTGCGTTGGATGAAGTATATGTGTTACGGTTTCAACTGCATCTGCACCTGATCCTGATTTTGCAATGACGCCAATTGCCCCATTTGGTATAGAGTAACCATCTTCATATAAAAGTCGTGTTACTGTTATTACATTTCCATTTCTCAGGTAGTCATTAACTACAAATGGAACATATGAATCATCTGTATATGATCCGAATATTTGTTCAAATTCACCATATGATGTAATTTGAGTCGGTACTAGTGCAGGCCCCTTTACGGTTGACCCTACTATTGCTGCACCAATTTGTGCTACTCCTCCGGCTAAAAACGATTGATCAACTTCATTCGTAAATACACCAGGCGAAACAATTCTTTCTGCCATTATTATTCTCCTATATTTTGTTTATTATAAATATGACGGTTTAATCCCAAACCTAATTGGTTAGAGAAACAAGCTATACTTTAAGGTGTTTCAACTTCATACTGAGCTAGTCCTTCTAAAGCTCTAGTCATTAGATTAGCTTCACCTTCATAATTTAGATTAGCTACAGGGATATTTTCTAATAATACTCCATAAAGTTTACTATTAGTAGTTTGCAGTGTTACACTCAAACTAATCTCATTGCGTAAAGCATGAACTGAAATTGAATTTGCGTCTACTGTGATTGTTGGGTTTGTGATTTCAGTGTTGAATTGTGGAAATTTGTATGTTGCCATTTTTTATTTTTTTTAAATTATGTTAATGTTGTTCCTGTTACTGTGAAATCTCTTACTGCAAATCCATCTTTTGCTGATAGGTTTGTTTTACCTTGGAAATCAAAAATCCCCATATCATTTCTATACCTTAATGCTCCTCCAGACCATCGTGGAGATGTTGTTGAAGTCCACATTGCACTTCTAGCCCAAACACCACCAAAAGCACTTTTAAACCAAATTGAATAAGATAATGGTGGATTAAGACTAAAATTACAAACATTGACAGCCTCATTCAAATTTGGTAACCTCCACCCAGAAGTAAACGAACTCACTGAATGGCTGCTAGCTAAGCTTAAAGCGGAAGACCAAGTAACCGTTGAATTTGTTCCAGTTGCGCCACTATACCCAAGTACAGTCGACCCATCATAAGTAGACCAATCAACTAAAACTCCTATACTATAGGACTGACCTCCTAAATAGTCTGTAAATCTGTTCGTATTTCCATGAGGGTTATTACTAGGAAGAGTGAAAAAATCTGTTGCTCTTCCAGCTTCTAGATCACCATCATCACCAGTAGCATAAGATACTGTCTGTCCAGTTTTCGGTATTTTTGCTCCAACAGAACCACCTCCTCCTGATGCTCTAGCTTTTATATAATATGAATCTTGTACTGGCATATTTTATCCTTTTGTGGTGTTTAATCTTATTACTGCGGCTGTACTTACTTGCACAGTTATTTTAGCACCTGCTGATATAGAGTTACCTAAAGTATAACCTTGGTCTGCTACTCGAATTGCGGTTGTTGGACTATTTAATATATTTGTAACACTATCAATTGACATAGCATATGGAGCATAAAAATCAACTGAAGTTTCATCTATTAATTCTACTATAAACTCTGGGTTTTCTTCCATTTCTGTTCTAGCATCATTCCAAGTGGTTCTAGTTAATATCCCATCCGGGATACTGATTCCCATTATTTTTGCCATATTTTATTTTTTAATTAATTTTTATATTTCAATCCATGTTCCATATGGTCTGAAGGTGATTGTATAACCAGTAGTTGCAATATTTTCTGCTATATTTTGTTTATTATAAATATAGCGATTTAATCCCAAACCTATGATTGTGTAAATGTACCTGTATTGATATCAATTGATCCTTCGCCATATCGCTCTTTAAGATCTGTCATTAGGTCTTGTTCTTGTAAACGTATTGTTTCAAATTTAGTTAATTCAGTCGCATGTAATTTTTCAAGTTCTTCTACCCGCAACGACAGTGTAAATTTTTCAATTTCTAAATTTCCTAGTGTCGTTGTTAGTTCATCATAGCGTTGACCAATAGATTGTATTGCATCTAAATCTTTTTTGTCCAGTTTTTTAGTTGACATATTTTATAACCTTTTTTTATATTATATGTAATTAATATGATATATCCAAATTAAATAATTAAATTTTTCTAAAATCTACATCAATTTTACTATAATTTTTATAATTCTATCCATGTTCCATCTGGTTTGAAAGTAATCATATACTCTCCGTCAAATGAAGCACCTATGTAATGACCTACAATTCTAACTATATCCCCAGTACCTGTAGGAGCTACATTTGTTATTTCTCCTGTTGTTGTTGATGAATATAATGGTTCACCAATACTACTAACTACAAGATAAGAATCATCCATTGCTATAACACCATCTATCAAAACATCAGTATTAGATCCACCACCCACTGTTTTAAGTGCAATTCCCATAAGATATGTTGTACTAGTAGAATTAGCATCGGCAGGATACCATCTATTATTTGCTGCTTTAACAATTAATTGTCCTTCAGTTAAAGATACTCCAGCTTGTTGGGATGTTAAAACTTGTCCTTGTAAGGTTTGTGAGTTGAAATCACCAGGATTTATTGCTGAAGTTGCTCCATTTGCTAATGTATATGTTGAGTTAGGAAGAGCATCTTCTCCTGCTAAAAAATTTGTAGTTACGTGGGCCTTATTTGTAACCTGTAACTCACCCGATAACCTCATAGCGCCGGAAGCAGTAATATCAGTCGATACTACTAATGAACCTGCTATACGTGCTTGTGAATTTGGTTCATCTAAAGTTAGTATAGAAGATGTTACAGAGTAAGTACTCGAACCTACCCAAACCTTTCCTTCTGGTAAATTTGGTACATCATTTGATCTACCTGAACCATAAACATATCCTGAACCATTTGTTGCATCTACCTTACTAACTACTCCTAGGTTTTGTATTAAATTATCGGATCCTTGTGGTTTTACATTTGTAAACCCACCACTCTCTCCTACATATATTACATCTCCTTCTCCAAAAAGTGAAGTATTTACACCATTTATATATCCTGTGATTATTGCTAAACCTTCAGCATCGTTTGCTAAAGTCTCATTAAGTACATAGGTTGCAGGCATCGTAGAAGCAACTGATGCTGATGCTGCTATAACTTCAGAGGCATTACCTGCTGTTCCATTTGCGTGTACTGGGGTTCCTTTTTGTAGTGTTCCACCTGATACGTTTTTTACATTTGCATATACTGCGGATCTGGTGAAGCTTAAATTTCCTGCTCCATCTGTAGATAGAAAGTCTCCATTATCCCCATCGGTATCGGGATATATTAAACCTGAAGCTGTTAAGCTGGTTGTTGCGTTTAAACTATTTAAAGATGCGTCGCTACCAGATATGATAACTTTTTTCCAATTTGGCATATTATATTTCCTTCATGTTGTTGGTTAGTTACATACACTTATGCCGTGCGTGTGCCTACTTCCTTTCGGCCGAACAACTATTAATTTAATATAAATATGTTATGATTTTGTTTTACGGGTTGATTTTTTTGCAGGTTGAGCATTTTCAATTTCTTTAATGCCATTTGTCTTTTTTGCTTCTTCTTGTTTTAAAATATGTTGTGCTGAACTTATTTCATTATCAAGTTTATTTTGTAGTGTAGCAATAAATTGAGCCGATGACCCTTTTATATCAATTACATTTAATGATTGTCTCATTGCTGCAATTTCTTCTATAGACAAATTTTCAATCGAGAATAATATCATAACTATTTATTTTTTAATATTTACATATTGTTGTTGTAATTTTAATACAAGATTATATAGTGATTCGATATCTTCTCCACTAAACGTTGATCGTTTAACCAAAGAAAGCAAAGTCACAATTTCTGTTTCATTTAAATCAATGTCAGGTTGTGACTTTGCTTTAGTTTGTACAGTTTTGTTTTTAATAATTGTATTAGTTGCCTTAAATCCCATATATTTACTCGTAACTCTTTTTATAATATATAAAATATTATGCATATATCCAAATACTCTCATCTCCTGATGATACGTATATGTTACCTGCTTTATTATATCTAGCTGCTGGTCCTGATGTATTTGGATTAGTGCTTGCTAGAGTTGTTACTGCTGACATAAATGCGTCTGGTGTAAATGCTGCACTATCTGCTGAAAACGCAGTTTTTAGTCCCCAACGTGTTTCTCCTGAATCATAACCAAATAATTCACCAACATCTTGAGTTGCTTGCTGCACAACAATACCACCGTCTCCAGTACCAGTTGAACCAGAAGCAAATAATACAAATCTATCTGCTACTTGTAAATTAGTAGTATTTTGGAATGAAGCTGTACCATTAACTATTAAATCACCCGATATATTAATATTATCTGAGAATGTTCTATCGCCGGTAATTGTGTCTGCTAATCCTAAAGTATAAGAAGGTCCTCCTCCTAATGCTTGTGCTGCTGATCCTACGTCTCTTGTTAATTCACCAGATGCAACATTTACTGTTATTGTCGTGTTACCTTGTACTGCATTGCCTGCACTAGAACCGTAATCGACAGATAATGCTGAACCAGCACCACCACTTAATCCTGTTCCTGCAACACTTGCGGCTAATGCATCGGCATCAATTCCGCCGTCTTTTACACTAATTGTTCTAGCACCAGATCCATCAAAAGTAGTTCCACTATTTAATTGTATCGTAGCATTGTCGACAGTTAACGCATTAGGTACTTTAAGCACAGATAACGTGTTACTAGATACTTCAATTGTAGATGTATCGGCAACATTGGTGTTTAACATACTACCTTCTACGGCAGTTGATTGAATGGTTGAAACACCATTAGTGTCAACGTTTACATCTCCAGCAATTGTATCTATGATAGATCCTGAAATGGCAGAGATTAATGTAGTGGTGTTAACGGCAACATCATTAGTGTTAACTGTGATGTGAGTACCTGCTCCAACTGCTGCTGTTCGGGCTGTTCCTCCGTTATATGCCGCAGATGATGCTAAACCAGCTCCTATAGTAAGATCATCTAGATCGGTTCCCAACGCCTTTCCGCTAATTGTGCTATTCGATAAAGCTGAATTGGCTACGTTTGCTAATGTGCCGCCTAATGTTATAGTACCTGTTGTTGTAATAGGCCCACCAGTTAATGTTAAACCATTTACTGTCCCGGCAGTTGCTACATTAGTTACCGTTCCAGCTCCTAAGCCATCTGCTGCAATAGTAATAGATCCAGCTCCATTTGTAACAGAAATACCTGATCCTGCTGTAATTGTTGATACAGTAGGATCTCCAGTTCCGTCTCCAATTAGTAATTGACCATTTGTTAATACTCCCGTTGCTGTTATAGCACCAGTTCCACTACCTAATAGTATTCCGCCATCTGTTAAAGATGTTGCGCCAGTTCCACCTGATTCTACAGGTAAGGCTGTATCTAATGATAATGATGCTAGATCGGCAGCTGATCCTGATACTATTACCTTTTTCCAATTTGCCATTTGTATTTCCTATTTCTTTTTATATAAATATATACGTACTTAAATTAATCTAGTCCTACAAATAAACTAGATGATGTAAAATATATTGCACCAATTGGTGCTGTCGTTGTTAGTTCTTGTGATTGAGTTGCAAATATAACTACACCACTTTCTGATACTGCTAATATGGGAGCAAATGATGTGTCTCTAATTAAAAACATTGTTGGTGCATCATTAGTAACTGTAACAGCTCCTGATTCTTTAACTGTTAATACTTCAACGCTGGATGATTTAATAAGAAATATATCTCCGCCTGTTCCATTAATATCTAATGAGCCGGTTATTTTAGCATCTCCGATAAACGGAAAAGGTGATGTTGTATTTAATGCATGGGAGGCGGTTATTGCAAATGATGAGGATATATTATATAAAGACCCCGTTTGTATTTGCCCTGGTCTAATCTGTCTAGCCATTATTGCCATCTCCCATTAATAATAATTGCATCGGTATCTATAATATCATAACCCAATACATTAGTATCAAATACTATTGTTTGAATTGTAGCATCATTTGGCGTCCATGTGTACCCACTACTATCGATATATTGTCCATTAACATATATGTCAAACTCATTTACATTTGCAAATTGTAGATTGGTTGGATTGATTGCTGGTTTTGCGTTTACTGTTACCGTAGTAGCAGATACATATGTTGCAGTTTTATCTGTCAATGTAGTTAAATATGTTAATACATTACCATCGATTGTCGTACGACTACCTCCAGCACCGTTAACAATTACAGTTCCGCCTCCTACAATAGTTTGCGATGAATTTAATAATTGAGTAGGAATTTTTGTTGTTTCAAATATATTACTATCAACATCGACAACTGTTTGAAATACTAATTTTTTTACTGAATACATTTTTTGCAGTGTAGATATTTTAGTTTCGTGTTCTGATAATAATGTTCCGTGTACTGTTAATGGTATTGTGGCTCTAACTAATCGATCTTCTCCTACCGTATTAACCGTTTCAAAACTTACATTTCCAATTATAGTTTCATAACGATTTTGTTCATTTCCCCATGCAAATCTACCATATGGTAATATTTGATCTACCAATTCATTCATTTGTGTAGTAAAATCACACCAGAGCATCAAGTCATATTCAATAGTAACATATTTAGGAACGTCTACTACATATACTTTTTGAGATTTCTGTTTAGGATTTGTTGGTATAGGAAATAGTTCATCTTCATATCTATTTCTACTATTATATTTAGATCGATAAATTAAACGATTATCAGTTAACTTTCTATTAACATCTAAACCTTTTCTGTTGTCACGTTCTGACATTGAATTTCGTTTAAGCATTAATAAAGGAGATTGTAACATTCCTTTTTCGTCTCGTATATATCCTAGTCTACGAACATTATCCCACTTTTCACCATTAGCAAAAATAGTAGGAACTGATATTAAATTTTTATTTGCTGTAATTTGAGGTTCAATTTCATTTTCAATATACCATTTTATAGCATAATCAATATCATATATAGTACGAGAAGCACTTCGAATTACATCATCATCACGGCGTGTCTGTTCCGATCTATTTAAGATTGGATCGGCTCCTAATCCCTCTGTTCTATCGGGATTTGGTTTATTTGTTTTTCGATCGATATTTTTTCTATTATACTTTGGCATTAATCTCCTTTATATGCAGGTGAATTATTATTACCACCAAAACGCATATCTAAAATACCTTGCGGCGTTTGTCTAGTTGCATGTGCATCAACAACTACTGACACACTATATCCATGATCTGTTCCATTAGGCCATGTTTCAGGATTTTTACCTACAAAATATTGATTAGAATCTACGTTGTCTAATTCAAAATATTCATTATCCCAAAAAACAATATCACCCACTTCTGGATAAAAGTCTGCTTTTACTAGAATGTCTCGAGCGATAGCAAATTTAGAAGTACGAGTATATGTATGTCCATAATCATCCATACTAGAATTTTTATCGTCTTTAGTAATTAGACATGGAATCAATATAGAGTCATAATATGATTTAGATTCAGACTCACCGTATAAATTCGAATTCGATGACTCAACAACAAGTTTATAAAATTCAATTTCTGTATCAATGACAGCGTTTATTAGTTCTGAATTAATTGAAGCTAAAAATTTAGCATCCCTCTGACCTCCAAACAATGCCATAATCTACCTCCTATCCTACATATATTTTTAATGGAACTTTTCCTAATATTTCCATTTGTTGTGTTGCTTCTGTGTTTTGCCTTGTTAACATCTGTTCTTTAGTTAACTTGTCTAAAAATTCTCTAAGTTGTGTTATCAATGCTTCTTTTTCAGACTGTCCTTGTGTCACTAAATCACTACCATTTAAGGTTACTTCTCCATTTGGTATTGGAACTGACGAATATTTATTACGTACATATCCCAATGTCTCTTTCACAATGGCAGATGCATATCTATATATCCAACTACGGCCCATATCATTAATGTTAGCGTATTTTTGATATGAATATGGTATATTAGATGCGTCTGACACTACTCCGTTTAGAAGTGCGCTATTCCCAAATAACACACCGCTATTAGTTTTATCTTTTTCATATATAAATTCAAACCAAACCTTATCATAAAATGGAGTAGATATTGTTCCCTGAGTACCAGGTACTGGATATAATTTAATGTCATCTCCATGAATCTCAAAAGAAAATGCTGATTTACGTATACGATCATTAAACTCAATACCTTGTATACGGAACAAATCCATATGTAATGGCATCATCATAAAGTTTACACTAGGAGAAAATCCACCAAAGTCAAATGCATCCATCATGTTTTGTGAACCCATACCTGTTCCTACAAATGGATCAAAGTATCTAACAATTGCAGGAGGTGGTGCATGAAGTACTCTACGTATCTCAACGCCGTTATTATCTGTTATATCTACTCCCAATGATGCAGATACGGCATCTCTAATACTATATGTTTGTTTGCCGTCGACAACATCAATTGATGCACTATACCAACGCACATCACCACCTGAATCTGCTTCTGTTCCATATGCTTTTGATAGTCTGGTTATGTAGCTTAAATTACCTCCTACTAATGCTCCGGTGAATCCGTCATTAGTTAAAAAATCAGATCCGGTTTCAACACCTAATGTATTTATTAAATTATTAACAATATTAATTTGATTTACTTGATTAGAATATTCAATAACAGCAGCTTCAAAAGCTGTATAGAAATTTATATCTATTAATTCAACATCCATAATCGGATATCCAACGTTATTTGCAGCAAATTGTGCAAAGCTGTCAGCTTCCGCTTGGAATGATGTATCAGTATCAAAGAAACCAAATGGAGTTTTTCCGGGGCTAAATGAAGAGCTTCCGGGCCATATTGGTTTATTTTCTGAGTAGTCCATTAATATCCTTTATAATAAATATCAATACTTTTCATTTAGAAGGTTCAAAATCTCTTCTAAAGATTCATGACGATGATTATCTGTTAAAATAGTTTCATTTACATAGCGAGATTCTTTGATTTTTGGAACATCATGTATTGCTGAATCATTTTTAAATTTTAAATCAATTTGATATCGATCTCCGCATAATATCATAGTAGATCCTTTTCCTAATCTACTCAATACCATTTGTAGTTGTTGTTTAGTTAAATTTTGAAACTCATCTACAATACATATGGAATTATCAAAAGTACGTCCTCTAAAGTGTGCTAAAGAAACTAATTCAATATTTTCTTCTTTTTCCATTTTTTCTAATAGCTCTGGTTTATTATATACCTTTCGCATATTACTTCTGATTGGAACTAGCCATTCGCTCATTTTTTCTTCTAATGAACCTGGTAAAAATCCGTTATCTTCTGTTGACACTGTTGGCCGAGTAATTATAATTTTATCTATTTCGCGTTTAAAATATTTGTCTAGCGCTACTTGTACTGCTAATAATGTTTTACCACTACCAGCTTTACCTAATATAAAATTAAATGGAGTTTCTAATATTTTTGACTTTGCAACTTTCTGTTCTTCTGATAATGTTATAGAAAATTTAATACTATTTTTTGGAGGGGTTTTGACCCGATTTGATGTTGGCATTTTTATAACCTTTATTAACTTAATTTTGTGAGTGTTGATTGTCTGTAAGATAGATCTGTTAATGTTTCTATCTTGCCTAAACAAATTTGTCGAATTGCGTCAAATGTTTGTTTTGGAGGATATGGACTTAGAATTTTAATTTTAATTAATTCTTTTTTTGGTCCTAAGTCTTTTTCTATATGTACCATTAAAACTAAACGTATAGCTCGTATACGGTCTAATACATCTACTAGTCTACCTTCATATCGAATATCAGCAAACATTTCGTATTTTATTCTTGGAACTGCCATATTATTTCTTTTTTATATAAATATCAAAAACAGTAAAAAAGGGGATGACCGAAGCCACCCCCTTTAAACTCAATTATTAATTCTTTAAATCAAAAAGTGTTTAACTATTTAAATACTAAAGAGTCTCTAATCCTTTGACATATACTTTTCCGTAGAATTCTGGACGAACTACTTTCTTCGCGTAACGTGTCATAACACCTTTACGTGGAGTGAAGTTTACCGGATCGTATACCAATGGAGTCATGATAAGAGGTACGTATGGAGAGAAAACTGCTCCAGTCTCAAGGAATTGTGCTCCTCTGAATCCCATTAGGATTACATTCTCTTTCATGTATGGGTTTTTGTAAACTGTGTAACGGTTATTGATTGCACCAATCTTTTGTACACCAGCTGCAAATTCCATTTTATTTCCATCTGTGTCTGCAGCAAATCCAGGAATAGATTCTAGGATAGTTGCCACTGCTGGAGATGTTACTAAGAAGTTAGCACCACCACGCAATGTTTTTTGATGAATTTTATTTGAAACTTTTTGCAGTTTAGTACCAAGAGTTTGGAACCATCCGCCTTGAGTGTTATAGAACCCACCATTGCCAACTGCAGCTGCAGCGTCAAATGATGTACCGTTCCAGAACTCATTGTTTACTGCTGACCAATACTCAGTAGTTGGTGCAGAAGAAATCAACATATCAAGAATCTCTAAATCAATTTCCATTGATACATACTCAGACAACATTGAAGTCAATTCTGCTTCAGCATCGATTGAGTGGTAAGCGTTAAGATCTTGAGCAAACTCAGGAGTCCAAACAGCTTTTAGTTTTCTTGTCTTAGCAACGATTGGCTCAGACTGAAGTTCCAAGTTAACTTCTGGAATGTCAATGTCTGTTCCATCATCGATACCAGTACCAGCACCAGATCCTTTAAACGGATTAGCATCTTCAAAGTCACCTCTTGTAATATCGGTTGGAGCTTTGCTATAGTTAAGATCCAAGTTATTAGCAACGATTGCATCATTAATTCCAGCAGCTAATGAAGCAGTTACAACGAATGATGCAGTAAAGTCAGAGTCAATAGTTGAGAATGCTTGTACAGGAATAATTTCTGCGTTATTAGACCCAGATGCCAATGTAAATGATCTAACAGCTAATGGATCAGCGTCAGTAGGTACATTAACTTCTAATACAAAATACTGATCAGAATTTGCAGTGTAAAGTGAATCAAAGTTTAATGATGCACTAGATGCTGCAGCTGCAGCGGCACCAGAACCAGTAGTAGCAGTTACGTCTGTAGCCACTACGTTAGGGATTGAATATCCAAAACGACCAGCACCATAAAGACCACCTGATGGGTCACCTGATGTATTAGTTACACCAAACATAGAATCGTCAGCTTCTGGAGAACCGAATGGGTGTCCATCACCTTCTGCATTATCATCGTCAAATCCTGGACGAGCTGTACCATATTTAAAGTCTAAGTAAAATACTAGACCTGATGGCAAGTTCATTGGTTGAACAGATACAAATTCTTTTGCTGCAAATTCAGCAAAGATTCTTCGTACCAATGGAAGAGCAACTCCTGCCCATTCCTCAGAACCTGCTGCTGTACCTGTAGCAGATGATTCTTTTACTAATTGTCTTGCTTGGTTTTCAAGCAATGTAGCCATTCCGGCTTTTTCTGTCTCGTTTGAGAGACCTTCTAGAAGACCTGTCTTTTCCCATTTAGAAACGTGTGCTTTTACAGCTGTTCTTTGAGAAGCGTCAGGACTTTGTAATAATGAATTAAGACTCATTTTTCTTTTCCTTTTTCTTTTTTAAAATTAAATTACTTTAAACCCGCTAGTTTCTTCCAACGGTTGGCTTGTTCGAAGCCTTCAGTTAATACCTGAGTTGTTTCTTTACTTGGAGCAGTAGTAGCTACTGGACGAGATGCCATTGATTTTGATTCTTTAACAATTTTCTTTCCTGCCTTTGGCGTTTGGAATGATTCTGCTAAAGTACTAAATACTAGTTTTGCTTCTCTTGTATTAGCTGCTCTGTCAAAGTTTTCGATCACTTTCATTTTTTGTGATTCGCTCAACTCAAAATTTCGGAACAATTTGTTTGTGTAAAGAAGTTTTGCATTTAAAAGATTAACTTCATTAATAACTGATTTAAGATGTTCTACTGTTTTATAAGCTTCTTCAAGCTCTTCTTTCAGTCCTTCATCTTTTGCCTCATCTTTAGAATCAGCCATTTCACCAATTACTTCTTCTTCTTCTGCTTCTACTTCTTCTTCTGCTAAGATTGCTTCAATGAGTTCTTCAATTGAATTATTAGATTCATATATACCTTCTTCAACGTCTGCTTCGTTATACATACCTTCTTCAACGTCTTCTTCGTCGATACCTGCAGCAGCTGCATCTGAATCTAAATCTTCTTCAAGCTCTCTAATGATTTCTTCAAGATCCATGTCGTCATCATTCATGTCGTCAGCCATGTCGTCAGTCATTTCCATTTCTGGTGACACGTCGTCTGTTTCAGCTGGAAGCATATCATCCATGTCTTCTTCATCATCCATACCAATTTCACCCTCTAGATCATAATCACCGTCATTGTCTAAATCGACAGCAACACCAACCATATCTGGAGTTTCGTCAGCCATGTCTGAATCCATATCCATGTCATCCATACCCATTTCTACCTCTTCGCCATCTACCATGTCTTCATCTTCTAATTCATTCATTAGTTCGTTTTCGAGCATGCTTTTGATTCTAGGTTGAAACGCTTCTTGAAGAGCAATCTTCGCATTAGCTAATGCAGTTTCTTTAACCGCCTTTGCGTCAGCAATCGCTTCTTTTAGCAAATCTGATTTTGCCATTTGTTTTCTCCTTAAATTTGTTTTTTGGAAATAAGATTATTTGAAATCTTAATAGAATTTGTTTTTTATAGACACTATATAGAGATAGCGTATTTCCTTAATAAATATAAGGCTACTTAAAAAACAGTAAAAAAGTCCTAACATTTCTGCTAGGACCTTATAATATATAATATAATATGCTTAATCGTCTCGGTGCATATCTTTAATTTTTTGTATATACTTTGCTTTAATTAGTTTTGCTCTATGTTTTACACTAGGTTTAGTAAATGTACGATTTTCTTTAATATGTTCTAATATTCCAGAATTCTTTACTTTGCGTTTAAAATTCTTTAAAGCAAATGCAAGATCTCTATCGTCTTTACCTGTTACGGAAACAGCATTTGCATTTCCTGGTACTATGCTTTTATGGTACTTTTGGTTTCTACTCATATAACTTGTTTTAAAATTTTCTTTGTTTCATTTTTTTAGACTCTTTACTCTTAGGTGCTTTAAAAGCAAACTTTAAAAGTTCTGGTAATTGAGCAAAGTAGCCTTGAATCTTTTGTGATTCTGTTCCTGGATCTTCTCCTAATCTAAAATAAAAATATCCCGTACGGCCTGACTTTGACTTTTCATGTGATATAATAGTAAAGCCTTTTTTAGTAGTCCAACGTTGAATATCTTTTGCAACTGCATTAGCTTCTTGTGGGTCTCTTAATTGATATATAACATGTCCATTGTAATCAGATAAGTTGTTAACTAGTTGAGCTTCGTCTAATTCTGATTCAGCTAATCCAGCATCTTTCATTGCATCTCCTAATTTTTCAATAGCATCAGTTGATTTTTCGATTTCTTCTGGATTTGGTATCTTTGAATCATTTTGTTCTTTTAAACCAAAAAACTCTTTATACATGTTTTTAAACTTACTCATTATTATTCTCTTATATTATATAAATAATTAGTTAAATTTCCAAATTATCCTACTTCAAAGTATTTTTGAATACCCTGAGCTATATCTTCAAATGCAGCTTCCATTCTACGTTCTTGAATCATTACTTCATTTGCAGATGATTGAAATGCCTTAAGTGCTCCAGATACTTCTTTCATGTGTCTACTAGCAGATACTTTGTCAACTAAATCTTCTTTTTCAGTAACAAGTTGTGAAGCAGTTTCAACTATACTAGAGATACGTTCTACAATCTCTTTTAATTTACCATTGCTATATACAGACTCACCCATCTGCGAAAATGTTTTTACTGCTTCTGCAAATTGCTGTTTTTGTTCATTAGTTAATGGTGCAGGTCCTTCACTAAACACTGTTTGTTTGTCTTCGTTTAATAGATCACGCAACGCTGTTAAATTTTTATTTTCAAATTTCATTTTATATCCTACATTTACCATCTTCACATAATATTGATGTGATTATGTCATTAACCGTTTTATATTTATTAGTTATACCTTTCTCAACTGATTCTTTCATTACTCCCATAAATGCTCCATGGGTAGATGGATTTGAGACAAAGTCCCAACAAATCAATTCAAAGTCATCCTGCACTTCTACTACGCCTTCATTTCTAAGTTCTTTTACACTACCCAATCCTCTACTAGAAATACCTAATGTAATGCCTTCTTTAAATAATGACTTTAATATTTTACCAGATGGAGTATCTAATACTTGAACGGTTCCTTTTAGATCATCGCCATCCCACCATATTTTTAAAACATTATGAGATACATTATTTAAATTCACAACGCTAGATTCTGGATGATCTAGTTCACCTAATGCTCTATTCTGATCTATATACTCACGTTGATATCGTTGACATTCACGCATTAAAATATTTTTAGGATATACTCTGCCGTTTTGATTTTTAGCACCAGCTCTCTGTAAAACGCCTTGTACTACGAATCCTCCTGGTATGCCGTATTTTGCTCCGTTTGATTCATTAAGTGAACCAACTGGTTTAAATTGCATGAAGTCTTCTAATATTAATTTTGACATTTTATTCTCCTAATGATCTAACTCGCTCTGATATTTTAATTAATCGCTCTGATATTTTTCCTAATGCCTTGCTAGTACTAGGACCAAATCCAGAATGTGATATTCCTGATTCTGTTTTTAATCGACTAGTATATTTAATAGTTTCTTCAATTTCTTTCAATTGTTTAGCTACATTTTTAATAGATGCATTTACTTTTTTAGCAGGACTCATTTTAGGATCACTCAATGCAAATGTTTTATAGCCTTCGATAAGACGCTCATATTTATTATCCATTGCTTCCTGGACTCTTTTATATCCTAATGCTTCAACAGTGTCATCATCAGCTTTACCAAATGCTTTAGGCGTCATATATGCCCCAGCTCCTGCAGATGTAGAAATTTCTTCTAACTCATCTTCATCTTTATCGCTCAATGCTTTCTTCATTGACTCTTCAGTATCACCGTCGTTATCAAAATCTAAAAAATCAGGCTTAGCAGCTTCATTTTTTTCTTTTGCTGCTTTTTTCATTGACTCTTCAGTATCACCATCGTTATCTAAATCTAAAAAATCTGGTTTTGCTTTTTTTTCTTCGAGTGACTGAAAGCTTTCTTCTATTTGTTTTAAAAATGATTTCATTATTGTATCCTATTTAATTCGTCAATTAAGTCCATATAACGCATTAATGATACGATATGGGACTCATTTAAACGTTTCATAGTTTCAACATTACAAAGCATCTCTGAGAGTCGTGTGACCTTAATTTGTGTTACTTTGTCTGTTATGTGTTTAGAATGTTCTGCTAATTTATTTTTTAATGATGGTATTATATCGGATATATATTCTTTTAATGCTTCGGTATCATTAACATTAGTAATATATTTATTTAACAATTGTTTCTGAGATTCTGACAATCCTGAATATTTTTCGTTAAATTTATCAATCATTAACTTATATGTTAATAGACGTGTATCTTTTTCTTGTTTAGAGAATTCTTCAATAACAATATCTTTTTGTGTTTCTGATTTTCGTTCTATTAATGTGTGCTCTAATACAGCATTTTTACATTCCATTAATTTTTTAGGATTATCAGAATCTTTATATTCAAACAACATGTATATTGATGCTAATGCTTTGTAATTATTAATATGTATTTTAGAAATACGCTCAAATATAAAATTTTCAGATATTTCTTTAACTAGATTATATCGTTGTCTTTTTAATGTGCTCTGGTTGAGTCGGCTATATGATTCTCTAATAGTTCGCATAAATTCTAATGCTCTTGCTTCAGATTTATGTTGTTCTTTAATTAGTGAATTATATAAATTAAGTTCTTTTGATAGTTCTGTATTTTTACCGAAATATTTTTTAATAATATCAATTGTTACTGTTTTATCAGATGACATTGTTTCTGATGTAAGTTTCCTTACAAGCATCTCAAATAAGATGCCGGTGTTTTTATATTTCGAATGTTTTAATTTTTTCATACTGGTGCCAGTAGTTTTATTTATTAATAAATATAGACAAATTTATAAAATATTGTTTTCATCTAACATTGTTCCCGAATCCGTGTCTTTTGTTTCAGGATTTAGTGTTTCTGCTATAATTTTTTGTCTTTTTTGATTCTTAAAATAATTTAAAACATTTTTTTGTTCAGATGTCATTGATAGTTTTCTTTGACGTACATCTGGTTGAAATGCATTTGTTTGATTTTTTATATTAAATGCTTGATCTAACGTTTTCTTACCAGTTGGATCCCATCCAAATTCATTAGCGTGTTGGCCTGATTTAATTCCTTCTTTAGGTCGACCGCCTTTATCTTTTTCCTCAACATCGTCAGAGCTCATATGCATTGACGCTAAGTCGTGTGGTGTTCCATATGATGTACCTGTTATAGTCGGATCATTGCCTTCTTGTTCAATTTGATTTTGACGGAAACGTAATTTTAAATCTTCAATAACATTGGTTCTTTCTTGTAACCATTGTTCTTCGGACATGTTAAATATGTATTCATATATGTATTTATCTGATACTAATTTACTATCTTTCATTGTATTAGCAAGTTGTATTTTTTCATTCATTAATGCAACTTTTTGCTGATCATATATAATAGACGGAGATGTTAATGCTAAGTCAAAATTAATTAAGTCTTCGCCTTCATATCCTTGTGATGCTAAATGTACGATTGCAATTTTATAAAGTTCAGATGTTATAATTTTTTGAATTCGTTCAATTGTTCTAGCAAAACGAATATCCATGGAAGCCAATGTTGTTTTTCCTTCAACCCCTTCACTATAACCTAAGAATGGTTTAGGTATTTTTAGAGCAGCCATCATTTTATTTTTTACATATTCGATATCTTCAGTACCAGTCCATGTCATACCTGGTAATGTATCTATTTGTGTTGACGACTGTCCTCCACGTACTGGTAAAAAATAATCTTCAAGCATATTATTAAGATTAAACTTAAGATTATAATTTCCGGTATTTTGATCTACGTGTGGTATTTTTTTCATCTTATCGATGATTTGTTGCATAAATGTGTCTACTTCATTTGGAGGAATATTTCCAATATCAACTTTAAAAATACGTTTTTCTGGAGCTCGCATTATTCTGTGAATAAGCATTGCATCTTCTAACATTGTTAGTTTTTGGAATTCTTGCCTTGCTCCTTCTAACATTGAACGACCATATGGTAAGAAATTTGAATCAGATAATAATCTAAAGTGAGCGATTTCAAAAACATCATACCACTCTTCGTGAGTTGATAAGTGTTTAAATTTTATTTCATATTCGCCAGTATCGCTATTATATTCTTCATATCGTTCGATCTCATAACTAGAAAGCGGTCTAGCATTAATTACTCCTAACTCATCAGCAATATCTAGTTTTAAAAAGAAATCACCATATTTTGTCACGTTACGAATCCATGACCACATATTGAAATCGATATTCAATATATCATAGAATAGATTATAAAGTATTTTTTGTATTTTACTATCATTAGTTTTAATAGTTAATATATCACCAAATTGATCTTCTAATGTAGACTCATCCGAATATATGTCTAATGCTGAATGAATAATTGGATCTTTATCCATCATTTCGTAATCAGTATATAACTGCATACGATTTTGATGCATATAATAATTAGAATCATATCCACCATTCATTCCGCCAATCTTATGTCGATTAGCACCATGTAATCTTGTATATCTATCAGAAATTTTACTCTTTGCTAAATTTCCGTCTGATTGTAATCTATTAGTATCGAGTACACGTAGTTTGTTGTTTCCAACATTCTTTACAATTATATTTGTACTGAATAGATTTCTTAACCGTTTTCTTAAAGAAGCCATATGGTATTTTCTTTTATTATAAATATAAGTACTTTAAGATCCAAGCAATTTTTACAATAACCAAGTTAATCCTTCGTCAGATTTACCATTATTCCAATCCCAACCAGAGTCTCTAGGTTTATTTTTACCTGTATAAATAACACTATCTGTTTTTTGAAATTGTGATAATGCTCGTTTGTTTAGATCAATTCCTTGTTGTCGTAATTTTAATGATGTATCACGTAACCATAACCCGATACAAAATGCCATAGTTAAATCATCATTATAACCACTCTGTGCTTGAGCTTTCCCATTTAACCAATGAAAGACAAATAGTTCTTGTATGAGACGCTTACTCCGTATTATTGGAGTTTTTTCTCGCATATACATTTCTAATGCTGATATCATTAATGGTCGTGTTCTACTAGTAGTAGATACACCAGGTACCATTTTTGATTTGTCTTTCATATCATATCCTTTTTGTAGTTGGACATCCACATCGACATAACCATCATCTTTGTATGTGTAAAATAAATTTTCGTAATTTCTATCTAGTGCTGGTTGAATTGCAGCCCATCCAATATTAGCATTTTCAATTGCCAGTAATGCGTTATTCCATTCGGTAGCAACTGTAACTAACATGTTTCCAAAATCTTTTGGAGGCAATTTACCTTTATATTCAGCTACTTGAGTTATTGTTTCTACTTCAATTACATGAAACGTGGACCAGTCGGCACTATCACCACGAGCGACATCTGCAATTACCATATAATTTTTTGAGTAGTCAGGATATTCCCAAACCCAATAACCATGATCATGTCCTCGCTTTTCTATAGGATCGGTGCATGTAGATTCATATTCGGCTAATATATTACCATCAATTACAGTGTGTCCTGAACTAACAAAATCACAATCACACTCCTGAGCTGCTCCACGTTCTCCTAATAATTGTGTTTGTCTATCTCTCCATTCTTGATCGCGATCTGGATGCACCGTCCAATGTAACTTTATATTGTTCCATTCTGTTTGTGGATTTGTTTCTCCATCAACCCATGTTTTATGAAACCAGTTACCTATACCATTAGGAGTAGATAATACAATAGCCCCACCACCAGTTGATAGTGTTGCTTGAGATGCTATCCATATTTCTTCAATATTTCGAATAAACGCAGCTTCATCTATTATTAATAGTGATAATGCTTCTGAACGTGCACCCGTTGTCGCAGAAGAAACTGCTTTTATTTGTGATCCGTTTTTAAATTTTAACGATAATTTATTATCAGCTTCAATTGTTCCTTTTAACCAACTAGGTAAGTTGTCATGCATTACCCTGACTTTAGTTACAAGATTTTTTGCTACTTCTTGTGTAGTTGCAATAACTAACACGTTGAAGTCTTCTTGAAATAACATGCTCCATAGTGCAAATCCAGCAGATAAAGTTGATATACCTAACTGCCTAGATTTTAAAATAACACTATATCTATTGTCTTGTAAATTGGTTAATGAATCTTCCTGAAATGGATATAAATTAAATTTAATTTTTCCTTTTTTAGGATGTTGTATATAACAATATTGCCGCATAAAAAATACTGGATCAGCAGCACACATTTGATATTGTTGCTGTATTATTTGTTTTATGCTAGGCTGTGACATTATTGAATTACTCCTACAATAAATTTGCCAGTTAGTATCGTTGTAAGAATACCAGCACCGAACCAAACAACTTTATTATTATACCATTTAGGTTGTAACTTTTTTTGTTGTTCAATATATAAATTTATGTTAGTTTCTAATAAATCAATTTGTTGCTGTTTATATACTAATTGTAATGAATCTAATTTAATTAGTTCATCTTGTTTATCTATAACAGCTGTTTGTTGATTTATTAGTTGATTATTAACTGAATCTTTATAATATAAATCATCTAAAGTTTCTGATATATCATGTATTTGTTGTTCTGTAAAACATGTGTCAACAACCGTTTGACTGAATCCGACTATTGGAAATAATAATACAAGTATTAATTGTTTCATCGTTTTTTCTTAGTTTTTGAAACAATATTATGTTTTGCTTGTGCTGTAGTTTTCTTTGGACGACCAGGACGACGTTTTGCTGTTTTAGTAGCTTTTGTTTTTTTAACAGTTTCTTTTAATTCTGTTAATTCTTTTTTTACTTGTCGTTTTTGCGTTTTAACTTGATCTTCTTTTCCTTTAACACGTTCAATTTTTTTTGTGTTATCGTCAATCTTTTCTTGTATTTTTTCTACTGTTTTTCGATTACGTAATTTTCCAATTGTTGCAATCAGAGCTAATAATCCTATAATTCCACCAATGATCCATTTACCATGTGATTTAATAGTGTTCCAAATTTTCATTTTGTTTCTCCTGTAACTGTTTTGTTTAATTTATTTAAAAAGTCTATTTTATATGACTCAAATCCTTTTGTGATTTTTTCTTCGAATTCTTCTGGTGTCATTTGTGCAGCCCATGTTTCAGTTTCTCCTTCACTGTTAATAACTAGTTTAGATGCTTTAGTATATGCCTCTCTTAACATATCAACATCTTGTTCTGCTTTCTTTAACCATGCTAATGCATTAGCTTCTATTTTTTTATTAGCATATTCTTCAAATTTACCCGTTTTCTTAAGTTCATGCTCCATATCAATAACACAGTCAAAACACATTCCGTGGATTGCTCTCATTTTTTGATTAAGATAATAGTTAGGATCACAAGTACATGTCTCTTTTGGACATTTAGCATATGATCTTAATTCTTCTCGAACTTCACTAAGTACTTCTGAATTTTTTGGTTTTCTTGTTCTGAATCCATCAAATTGTTCTACTATGGTAATATTACCATTAGCATCAACATCTTCCCAGATATCTCCAATTTCATGATGTTCATTTCTTTTTTTCGTTGCCTCAGCATCACTAAATCCAACAGTTTTTTTTGTTTGGAATTTGTGAGTACCGTCAATCATTTGTTGAACGGCTTTGATGTTTTGTAACTTGTTTGTTTTTGCCATAACTTTTTATGTTTAATTTTCAGTATAATCGTCTGATGGAGATGGAGATGGTAATTTAATATCTGCATTTCTCATTGCTGTTGCGATTGCTTTTTTAAATTCTTTAGACTTTTTTGCAGTCATACCTTTCATTAAATCTTTAATTGGTTGCACAACTTCTGGTGCAACTTCGATCGGAGTAGCGTTTGCTAATTTTGATTTTATATCGGCTACAAATGAATCAACGGATGCTTTCATTTTATTAACTGTTTCAGTGGATGATGTATCAGATGTAGTTTCAGCAGTATCAGTTGATGTTGGTGCTGGTGATGGACTAGGTGAGCTAGAACCTCCTCCTCCCGAAAATGATGTTGGTGCTGGTGATGTTGTATCAGAGTCAACTGCTGCTTCTGCATCTGCTTCTACTTCTGCATCTGCTTCTACTTCTGCATCTGGTACGTCTACATCTACATCTGCTTCTGGTGTATCTACATCTACATCTACAGGCTCTGGTGTATCTATATCTGTTGCGTCTTCCTGTTCGAATACATAATTTTCTCTTAATATTTTAGCAATTTTATTTCTAACATATTTTCTAATTACTTGCTCTTTTTGCTCTTCAGATAATTTTGATATTGACTCTTTAAGAGTTTCTTCATTTTCTGGTTTCACTAATGAGTTAGTAATAGCTACATGATCGATTCGTTCTAATTTTTTAATATATTCTTCAGTTCCTGCTAATTGCATTTTTTCAAATACTTTTCGAGCATGTTCTGGAGAATATTCTCCTTCTTCAACTTTTTTATAAATGTGGTCTACAATTTTAGGAACCATATTTTCAACATCATCTAAAACATCAGTAGCATATTTTCTTACTACTAATGGTTGTACTCCTTTTGCCAAGTTAGGAACCATACCATGAGCTTCATCTCCGGTATAATCTTTAATATCTTTACGAGTATTTGGTTTTGTTGATTTTTCTAAATCTTTTGGTGATTTATACTTTGTTTTATGTTTTTCTGCCATTGTGTTATCCATTTATTTAATATAAATATTACCTTGCGTATTTTAACACTCCTAGTATCTGATTGACCGGAGCAAATGAGCCTGTTAGTTTATAAGTGTTTCCTCCATATGTGAATACTATACCTTCAATTGGAACTATAGTATCAAAACCTCCAATTTGTTCTATTTTTTTAAGCTCAGTTTCTAATTTGTTAATAGTTTCAATATTGTCTGATGTTTGTAATTGTTTAGTTAGGTTTGCTATACTTCGTTTTATATCTTGAACTGCTGCATTTGGATTTGCTGCAAGATAGTTTTTGATATTTTTTAATACAACTGCCCCGAGTCTTAAGAATATAGATTCAAATGGCTGTATATTTTGTTTACGATATAATTTAAAATCCTTTTTATCAAATGCAGAAACCCACTCAGCAAATTGATCGTTGTCAATCAATTTTTTAATTTTAGTAATACTAGTAGATTTATCTCCGAATGCCCATCGATATGTTAATAACTCTATTACTTCATCTGTTATATCATATCCTAATTGATTTGCCTTTTCTTGTATTATATTTTTCCACCATGCTTTATGATATTCAGAAACGGTATCTGTTTCTTTTAGTCCGAATTGATTTCGTAAACTATCAATTTCAGCAAAGAATGCATTTTGTTTATCTTCAAAATCTTCAATTTGTCCTAGCTTCATTTTATTAGGAGGTATAAATGAAAATGTCTTTTGTAAGTGTGCATTTGCATCTTGAATTACTTTTTGTAATGTAGTACCACCTGCTAAGTCTGTCTGCACTACTTTTCCTGATTCATCATATTCTACCAAATTATGAAATTGTAATACTGCCGTTTCATACGCAATAATATTTTTAGTAGCCGGGTAAATAATTTCCATGTTAGCAAAAACACGTCCGTTTTTAAATATAGACTGCAATGTGCGTGGTGATAATTTACTTAAAGCACTTGTTAAGTCTGCAGCTGTTTCGGTATATGCTTCTACTACCGATTTATATCCTTCTGCGGCATCTGCACCACTTTCATCAACTATTTTCTGATATTTTTCTTCGAAGCTAGCAATAATTTCTGATGTTGTCATTGGATTTCTAACTGTTTTCACCCCACGAGCAAATCCAGGTTCTCCATTTTTCCATGTTACTTGAATATTCTGACCATCAGTCTTTTCTGTTACTTCTTGTTCTATGTCTAATCGTCCTTCTAATGCTCTAGAAACAATTTCTTTCATATCATTGAAAGTTAAACCATAAGCATCATATGGATGATTCATATGACCCCCAGCGCCACCTTCAGTTATTAAAGATTCTTTTATAGGTGCACCAAATACCGTTTTACTAAAATTATTAAAGTCATAAACAAATTCTTTTCCTCTACTCTTGTCCAGAAACTTTTTTAATTTCTTTATTTTTTTGTCATGGGCTTTAGCCATTTTAGGAGTTTGATATCCTTCAATCACTTCATCTATATCTTCAGATAATTGTTGTCCCCACCAATTCTTACTAAATACTGATTCTTGTACTCCGGTTAACATTTGCCAAATATTTTTAACGATTGCTTCTTTAGTACCCGGATATGATGCTGCAAATGTTTCATAATCCTTTTCCGCAATGGCCTTTCTTACTGTGCTAGCAGAAATAGGTGTTCCGTCTGCGTATGCTAATGGATCTACATCAATTTCGAGTGGATTAACTTTGATACCAGCTGGCATTTTTCTACCGCCTTTATCTCCAACTGTTTTGTATTTTTCTACGTTACTTCCAAAACTCATAGTACGAGCATAATCATCGCCCTTTTTTGATGCAGCCATTGCATATGTTCCATTGTCTGTTTCTGGTAGTGCAAACAAGTATTCATATGCAGCCATAATCGGAGAATTGTAATCAGTTGGTTGCATCACAATTTTTGGATTACTATTAATTAGATTGAAGATTTCAGCAGTATCTTTTCTACTAACACTGTCTCGTTCTTTTGGTCCAATCAACATTATTACCCGTTCTACATTAGAAGATTGAGCATAACGATTTGCTAATGCTAAATGGGCTCCGGTTAATGGTTTGAACCCTCCTGGAAAAAGTACTATAGTTTTATTCATCTTATATAAATATTTGTTAGTTTAATTCTACGCAGGAGCTACTGGTGCAGTTGGAGATGATATTGCACCTCCGACTAAACGACTACTCCTATACACAAAATTTTTAGCTTTAATGGTGGAAGTAGCAAATCCTGTGCCTCCTACTTGTGCTAATATGTATATTCTAACATAATGTCCTTGATAATCACTTAACGCACTACCCTGGACTATTTCTAATGTTATACCAGATGATGCTTCTGTACCAGAAGTTATGCTTGTTAAAGCATTTGATGTTTTCAAAAGATCCGGAGAACTCCATGAGTCATAATTTGTACCAGATCCATCTGATATTGACGATGTGTAACTAGCTGATTGTATATATGACGCAAATTGTAAGTTTCTAGTACCAGTGCCATTATGATCATAAAATACCATTGCAGAAAGCTGTATATTTGTTTCACCAGGCAATATAAATGTTTCGAATAACGACGCAGTAACTGGCGTACCTCCTGATGTTCCTATATTACCAGTATGTGTGAATTCATCTCTATCAACATAAATTACACGTCCTATATTAAATCCATCTACATATTCATTGTTAGTATCAAATAATACAATATCACCATTTTGTGCAATAAATGATGATGCAGTTACATCTCCGTTTGCTTGTAATACAAAGTTACTAGACGATATTTCTAAAGTTCCATTGCTACCACTTATAAATGATGAGCTAGGATTTCCAAAAAAGAACTTATCGGTTCTAACATCAATTTCACTATCGCTAGTAGAATATCGAAAATAACTAGAAGTATTTGCATATAACTCTAAACCAACACCACTATATGGACTACCCTTTGAAGTTTGACCAGCAAGAGCACTACCACTCCAAAGCAAAAATCCAGGAAATCCAGAATCGAATCCTTGATATCCCAATGATCTAATAAATCCAGTACTGGTATCGCCTGTTATTGCTACTCCGCTATTTAATGAATTTGCCACATATAAAGATCCAGTAAGCATTGAAAAATCACCGTCTACATAACGATTACCACCTTCCCAATCTTTGTCATACACATATGTTACATGATTACTTGCAACACCATCAACATTATAATATTCTACCTTAAATGATATCTGATTATCTATTTTATGTGTTGTTTCTACAAATGTTTTAATTCTAGTATAATTAGGAGTATAACCAACATCATTATCTGTTGTTGTCTTTACATCTGATATTTGCCATTGGCCAGATTCTACTACAAATATTAATGCACCATGGCCAGCATTGTCAGTTTCAAAATTAAACACAACATCATCAAATCTTTGTGAATCTGCAGTTACTCGTAGTTCTCCGATTCGTTTCCCTAATGTTACTGGTAATTCCTGATTAAATAAATCTGTTGTATCAAAATCAAATGCACTACCTGACATATAAACACTAATAACCGGGTCATTGTTATTGCTAACACTACTACGTGTTCCCAATGCATCAAATGTTACCTTATATGAACTAGTTGCAATAAATACTCCGTTATATGCATTTTTTGTTTGAAATGTTAAAACACTGTTATTTGCTGTTATGTCAGTAGCACTATCTATTAATACGGCTCTATCTAATGATGCAGTTGTCCATGTTAATGTTGGAGCGGTGCTTTCTATATTACCTTGATATGAATGACCTTCCCAATATGTGTCAATCGTGCTCTGTGTTACAAATGTTCCTATGCTAACGTCTGGTAATAAAGACGATGTGCTAGGCACAAATATTTCTGTTTCTTCCAATTCAACATCATTAATAAGATCCCATGTTCCTACAGTTCCTTTATTATTAGTATATATTTTTGTGCGGCTGATGTCACCAGTTGCTGGTTCTAAACCTTCTATTTGAATATATGCAAAGGATTGTGAATTTTCAGTTTCAACATATGTTGGAGTTGCTTCATATGATATAGAATATGCAGATGCATCAAATGAATTATATGTATGCGGAAAAATACTTTGGCTACTATACACTGTATATTCTTGATCTAACAATGCCGTAGTCGGAGTTAATATCTTTTTTATTGTTGATGTATACGCCGTTGTACTAATCGGATACGCTGGTGTAGGAGTTGGATTTGTTGGTGATGAAACTGTGAGTGTTCCATTTTGCATATCAGATTCTAATTCTCCACCGATTAATTCTATTGCTGGTTGATTATTCAGTGAAAAGAATCTTACTTGTCCGGTATTATATGTTGGAAATTGTGTTGTTGCATATTGCCTATCCAACTGCACTCCGATTTGCTCTTTAACGATAACTGTTGGTAATCGGTCAAATATAATTTCAGAAACATTAGCTACCATTGGATTAACAGGCACAGTACGTGACCATCTAACATTGACTTTGTTTTGCCAATCTGGTGGTGTTGGATTATTTTCTATGGTGGCAGCATCAGCTACTAATGTAATGGTACAATCACCGGGAGAGGTATCTTCATAAATATAAATTGCAATAACACGACTCTTATCTTCATCAATATAATCAACAACTTCAGAATATATAGGATCGCCATTATAATCTAAAACTTCGAACCCTAATGCACCACCGGTTCTTAAATTAGTTGGATGGCCTCGTAATTTAAATAAATTTTTACCAGCAGTTAATCTAGTTGGAAATTCTGATATTTGAAAGTATTCTGGAGATGTTAATGATTTATCTTCATACAAAACCGGTATAAATTCTAAACCTTGATATACAGCTTCTTTACGTTCCATTGATAATTTACACTTTATATATAAATATCAAATGTGTAGAATCTGGCTATATCCGTCAGTTTTGTTTACTTCAATTAGGTTGTCTACCATATCACGCATAGTATCAACATGCGATATAATAATTGAAAAATCAAATTTAGTTCTAAAATAATCAAATAGATTTGCAACTGATGCAATATGCTCGGCATCTAAACTTCCCCAACCTTCATCGATTGCAATAAAATTAGGTCTAGGTAATGCAGACACATTGATAAGTGCAATTCTAATTGCTAAACTAGATATAAATCGCTCCATACCACTCGTTAATTCTAATGGCCAATAGTTATCTTCATCATATATAATATATCCGTTAATATTTTTACCATCAGTATTCATAACCATATTAAAATCAACTACTTGATTTAAAACATTATTTATTTCAGTTTCAATTTTTGGTATTGCTTTGGATATTAAGTCATATGGAATACCATCACGTTTTACGGATTTCAAATAGTATTCATATGCTTTATATTCAATTTCTAATTGTCGGTATATTTCTAATTGTTCTAATGCAGTTTTTCTTTTTGTTTTAGCTACCTCAATTTCTCCATGATTCGTTTTTATCTGATCTTGTAATTTTTTAATCTTTTTTGTTACATTGTCAATTTCAGACTTACATGTAGTAATTTTATTATCTATTTCAATATTATGTTGTATAGCAGACTCATTACGTTTAAATAGCTCTTGTCGTTCTATATTATTTTCTAATTCTGATTCTTTTGTTTGAAGATCATTTTCGTGAATTTGAAGTTGTAGTTCATGTAGTTCTATTTTATTTTTATATAACTCAATATTGTCAATTGAATTATTATAATTTGTAAGATCAGTTTTAGCTACAGTTAACTTGTCTATTATTGTATTTTTTGCATCAATATTATTCTGAATATTATTTAATATTTCTCTATCTTGATTAATCTCGTCCTTTGCTTGTATTGCGTCTTGCACAAAAACGTTAGAGACACAGTATTTACAATCTGGATCGTATTCGTGTGTTTCGAGATGTTCAATTTTTGTTTGCTTATCATTTACAATCCTTTGTTGTTTTTTCAGATCATCCTGTAAATCATCTAATTGGAATTCAGTGTCTGTTAATTGCTGAACTTTATCTTTTAAGTCTTGTACATTATAATTTTGTGTTTTAACTGTTTCAGATATATTATCAATTTTGTCTTGATATTTTGTTATTATTTGTTCAGTTTCGTCAATTGTTGTTTGTAATGTTTCTATTTTATCTATTAAATCAGTTTCTGTTTCTTGTAATATACTAATATCATCACCTTCATAACTAGTAGGTTGTTTAGTTTCTATTAATTGCAATATATCTTCTTGCAGTTTATTTCTTAAATCCTGATTTGTTGATTCTTTTTTATTTATATCTTTTATTAGTTTACTATTATCTTTAATAACAATGTCGGCTGATGTAATAGTTTCAGCAAAATCTGTTTTCTTGAATGCTTTTAATCTACCAGACGTTTCTTTAATTTCATCAGTAGCTAAATGATATAATTGTTCAAATACTGTTATATCTAAAAACTGTGATAATAGATCTTTTCTTTCTCGTTGTGATTTTTCTATAAAGTTATTATTATCTGCTTGTAAAGAAAATGCAGTTAATATAAAATCATTATATGTTCCTAGATAACGGCGAATACTTTTATTAGTATCACTACGCTCATCACCATTTAAGTTTTCAGTTTCAGTATAAAAATTAACATCTACCTTAACATGATTATCTTTCTTTTTATTACCAACACGTTCAATAGTATATAACACATCATTCATTTTAAATTTAAAAATACCTTTAAATGAACTTTGTTTATTATTTAATACTTCGTGTGCTTTACTAGTTTTACTACATTTATCAAATATAGTATATGTTATTGCGTCTAATAAAGATGATTTACCACTAGTATTTGATGCAAATAAACCACAGACATCACTCATTTTATTAAAATCAACTCGATTACCTTCTCCATATGAAAACATGTTTTCGAATTCAAATGAAACCGGATGCCATGTTATATGCCTTACAGATTCTACTGCAGGTAATTTTGAATTAATGGATCTGTTAATATGTCGTATTGCGTCTAACTCATCTGGTGTTGCCGTTAGAAATTTAACGTTAATAAAATCAGTTAACAATGTATTTTGATACTCAACATCTCGAACATTGCCAATTGTAATTGAATTTGCATTTGTTTCGTGTTTTGCTGCAATGGTTCTTTGTATTGTTATGTCTTGTACATTATATTTTTTACGTATTGCTGTAACTAGTTTTTTCATATCAGAAGCACTAGTTTCGTTAAACTTGATTCTAATACGAGGTTTATTGGGCATACGGTGTGGCGACTTAATTATATTAGGTCCATCGGTTTCTATGGTAACATATCCATAGTCATTATGTATTTCTACAAAATCAGCCTTTTGTGTTTTAACGTCCCAAATTAATATTCCATGATCTAATGCTTCTCCATGATTTTGTTGTATCAATGATCCAGGATATGCAATAGTGTCTGTTAAGAATTGAGCTGGCTTATGTATATCGCCTAACAATGTCATATCGTGACCATTAAATAATTCGGTTGTTACATGTTCATTTGATATTTCATAACCAATGTCAGTTTTTGCATTATGAACTGCACCATGATGTAATGCAATCTTTATGTTGTCAGTTTCAATGTCATTACCATTAACATATTGTGCTGGTTCTACATCTACTGCCATATGATTCCATGTTATGCCAGCAAAATCAAATACACCATTATCTTTAATAAAAACAATATTATCATTTTTTATCATATCTAATACCGGAGATAATGCATCTTCACGATATAGATTGTTTAAGTTCATGTCATGGTTACCTAAAATTACAATTGTAGGAATATTAAATCCACGAAAAAAGTCAGTAAGCATTCGTATCAATTCAGGCGACATATCCAATTTGCTATGCACAATATCCCCAGTAACCACTGCAATGCTATTTTCTGTTTTAGTTTGATTGATGTGATTAAACATGTTTTCAAAAACGTGTCTATATTCTCGATGCCTTTTTAACGTACGAATATGAACATCAGAAATATGATAAATTTTATCAGCATTCTGTATTTTACTTGGTATTTTTGTTATTTCCATAATAATCCCATTTGGAGTTGCATTAGTTTTTCAAATGTCATGACTCCGGTATTTTCAATAATTTCAGTGATGCGATGAAATCCTAAATCCGATGCATCTTGTTCTTTCAGTTCTATAAAGTATACATTTAATCCTTCGCCCATAAATTTTTCTGCGATTGATAATGCATTTCGAATTGCGTCTTCATCTAAACATATGTAAATGTCTTTAACACGCTTTTCAATAATTTTCTTTTGTAGATTTGGTTGAATTATTTTACCAAATAATGGTATTGCATTTCTTTTGATTGCAATTGCATCAAATGATCCTTCACATAATATAATTGGCTCTTCCCAATTAATAGTTAAATCAAATCCAATAATGTCTTTTGATATTTTAGGATTTTTATGTTTGTATTTATCTGCTTTATAATAGGCTCTACTTACAAAATAATTTAAATGACCTGTACAGTCATAACTAGGAATAATAATTTTGCCACTATATTCTCCAGATTCACAATATCCAATTCTATATTTTAATATATCAAATATTGTTACTCCTCGTTTTTTAAGATATGACATTGCATTTCTAAAATCTGGAGTTTTCTTCGGTTTCCATAATGGTCTATAATCTTCTGGCAATGCAATTACTTCAACAACTTTCTCTTCTGTATCAAAATTCTTGTATTTTGCTGATTGAATTATTTTAGATAATTGTTCGAAATATTGTTTACCCAAGTTCATTTGTTTGAATAAACTATTGATACTTCTTCCCTTTTTATCAGATATCCAACAATGCCAAGCATTTTGACCGTCACTCGTTGTGTTGATGTCTATTTCTAATTTAGGTTTATAATGTGAAGTAAATGGAGAGAAGAATGCAACGTTATTACCTGATGTTGATTTACCTTTTCCTAGTACTGATTCTAGTAACTGTAATAACTTGAGATTTTGCATATAATATATAATAGAAAATTACTGTAATATATCCAATTAATCCAATTAATTATTATTATATATATTATATATTAATATTGGTTAGACACATACACTCCATTTCTGGTCTAACGATCGATCCAAGACTGAATCAATCATTTTAAATAATTAACATCATTTTAATGAATATATTATTTTTTTTTCACAAATCAAACCTTATTCGAAAAAACGTTTCGGATCTTGTGCTTCTTCACCTGGTTTCAAGCATTCTTGCATCCATTCTACTGGTATTTCTTTTTTTGCTACGTTGGGTATACCTAGCTTGATTGCATATGCTTCATATGTTGTTTTACTGGCTTTAGATATCTTTTGATTGGGATTTTGAAACACCATTCTTATATCAATATCTGGATTTGACTTTAATACATGTTTCATTTTTTTTCGATCAACTGCAGTCCAACGACCTTTAGTTTCAATATACATTAATTCGCCATTCTTTTTAGTAAACACAAAATCTGGAGTATATTTATGTTTTGATTCGGGTATTATATAATGAAGTGTTTCGGTTTCATAACAAACTTCATATGCATTAGATTTTATTTGTTCTGCTACAGTTAATTCTAATCCTGATTTATAACCGTATTTATAAGCTGCTTGTCGTTTTTTACTTCCAGCAGTATGCCAATGATTTCGTTTCATGTAACTTGTTTTCTATTATTTTTTAAAAAGCGTTGTTAACAATATGTAAATTGATAGTATCGGAAATATTATTGAAACCCCCCAAAACGCCATTATGTTTTTTAATTGTGTCATAACCATTATGTTTTTACCAGTTAACATCAATTTCACCTTGTACCGTTCTAGTTATAGTGTCACCTTCGGCACTATTCGTTAATGTGATTGTGCAGTTATTTTGAAACACATCGTCAATCGAGTCTACAATTTCGTAGATCCATTTTTTAATTTCACTGTAATAATCTTGTCCGGTAACTGCTACACTTCCAGCTAATTCTCCCTTAAGCCAAGCCAATGCCACCGCTCGATTTGCTAGATATGCCTTTGCTGCACCATCTTCGTCGTCATCTCCAATAAAATTTCCAAACCCGGTGGCATTGAATTGATCAAACATTTCTTTGTGTGTCACCGGCCGTTTTTGGCCTTTAGGTCCTGAACCGGATTCCTTCCAAAAATTGTACTCAGCAACAACCCAGTCTTTAGCTGTCTGCCAATAATCCGCATTCGATTCACTTCTAACACCGTTTTTCCAATTTTCTTGTGATGATTCTATACTTCCTTTTGCTGTAAATGTAGCTGGTCCTGACATTTTACCATCAACATATGTAGCATCTCTTACATCGCCATTGCCATATGTTATTTTAATTATGCCGTTACGCTTACCATCAACCCACGTGCCAGTAATAACAGTACCCCATTTAGTTGACCTATATTCCCCTTTACCGGATTTTTTACCATTTACCCAAGAACCTATATACACATCATCATTGTTATATGTAAGTTTCCCTTTACCGGTATATTTCCCGGGAAATGTACTTTGGGTGAAGTTGGTCGAAGTTGGGGTCGGTGATGGACTAGGTGAGCTAGAACCCCCTACTCGGGTCGGTGATGGACTAGGTGAGCTAGAACCCCCTACTCCCCCAAAGGCTTCTGGTGCTGCCGATGTAGCTTGTTCATTAATTAAATATTCATTGATTAAATCTTTTAGTTTTATGTTTATACCAGTTCCTTTAAAATAATTTATAGACTCACTAACTGTAGTTAATGTTTTTCGTAATTCATCAATAACGCCAGCTTTATCTCCAGCCAACCACTTAACAGTCAAACGATTGTCATCTGAGCCGTTTAATTGATGTAATGCAGATAAAGTGATATTACCGATAACCCCACCCCAACTACCATCCGAGCCTTTAGTTCGATACTCTGCAAATTTTTTATGAAAATCATTTAATGGATGAATCTTGATTCCAACTTGATACAATAATTCTTGAAATGCCTTTGCATCTGCAGTACCTTTACCTAAATTATTAACATCAATTGTTTCTGTACCTTTTACGACGTTCTGCACAACATCTTTTGTTTTTTCAATTGCAGGTTTCTTTTTTTCTAATTCTTTTGCAGCTGCAACTTCTGCGTCTGCTTTTTCTTTAGCTGCCGCTAATTCATTTTGTTTTTTCAGTAATGATTCATATTGTTTAAAAGTTACAATAACAGATTGATTAAATTGTCCACTTTTATACTCATCAAATACCTGATCAGGTACATTAGGAAAAGTTTTCTTTTTATTAATTATATAAACATCCCATAATGTTTCTTTTTTTCCACTATTAGGATTTTGATCATCAATAACAAATATATATTCTCCATTTGAATAGTTTTTATACCCTTTATTTTTTGGAATTTCATTAATAACTTGATCTGCGGTCAGCGGCGGATATTTTTTTCCTATACCATGTTTATCAATAAACATATATGCAGTAACACCATATTTAAATTTATTTTTAAGTTTTGATATTAAAGCAGAACTTGCAAGTGCAGTTCCAATATCACCACGCTTCAATTGTTCCGCTACTATTTTTTCGAATCGTTTCATTTATTATTATCCATTTTATATAAATATGTTTTTGTATAATTTACCAATCTATTAAAACTAAACGACCCTGCCAACGCATTATATTATCGGTTTTAAAGTCTAAATCTAAATCTAAGTCCATTATACCCATTTTATTAATATCTCGTTGTAATGCTCGTAAAAAGGATATTAATTCGGGGTCTACGTCTCGTGCGCCGTCTGCATTAATATAATCAAACACTGAAGCTTCACCTCCTACCTCACGAGCATACTCTTTATATGAATTCATGAACAAGTCAATATTATTTACATCATTATTATTTAATGAGCTTGCTTTAGACATTATGTATAATTGTTTAACATCATCAACATAATATATTGGTATAAATGTGCTAAATTCACTTGCACGTCCCACAATAACCGTAGCAACATCAAACTCATCAGATTCATTAGTTATTTTGAAAAGTTTGTCTTCACCATCAATTTCATAGACTCGGCCATTATCACCTTGATCGAAGAATCGATATTCATTGTTATTAATTTTACTTAATAATCTTTGTATATCTTCATCTTTTAATTCTAATAATATGTTTTTTAATCGTATCATTTTATTATGTTCTTGTCTAAATCAATTCGTATCAAGAAATTAACATCAACGTCATTTCTTTTTTTAATTGGTTGTGCTAATTTACCAATTGCTAATAATTGTCCTTCTGCATTATACAAACCAATACTTGTTATATATGGAGAAAAATCACTACCAGAAACAAATCCTCGATATGTTTGATTATCATCTTTAGTTAACGTAACATTGGTAGACATATTAAAATCACCTTGATCTAATTTTGCAGTTACGCCTAACTCATGAATTGTTACTGTGCTTTTATATGAAGCAGTAAACGGATAATTTAATATGTTTTGATATCGATAATCTATTGTGGATATCACTCCTAACCCTTGTTTTTCAAAAATATTACCAACTACTGGTGTTTGTGAAAATGTACCGCCTTCTGTTCGATCTGCTAAATATCCAACTTCTGTTGCTGTTAATGCTTTATTGTATATTCGAATTTCATCTAACTGTCCTTGCAAATTAGAATCAGCAACACCATAACCACCAATACTTAGATTTTCTAAATTATCAATTCTAGAACTAGCACTAAGTGGATGATTACTATTATTAAACAATGAATTTGTTTCTGACGCATGAAGTGTACCATCGACATACATTTGAATTGAACTACCTGTTTTCTGACAAACAACATGAGTCCATGACGATGAGACATCTGCTGAACTAGTTATTATTGATCTGAATATTGGAGATCCTTGTGCGCTAAATTCAATTTGATTGCTTCCGCTTAATTCAATTCTAAATGGATATTGTGGAGTTATAGAGCTAGTTGCTTTTGTAATTATTAACTGATTGTCGGCACCAGTATTAGATCCACTAATGAACATGGAGATTGCATAGTCTGAATCTCTGTCATATTCTCCAGCAAGATCAGTTTCTATATATCCATTACTATCAAACTTTGCAGCTAATCCCATTGGCAATGTATCACCATTAGATGCAACAACCCCATCAACATATGTTATTCCGCTAGACTCATAATTAATACGAGTAGTATCAAAATATTCATTGAACCCCTCATAAAGTTTCAATTGGTCGATAATAGATGCGGTGTCAAATGTGCTATCATTTATATTACCATATCGATCTGAAGTAAATGATGCCGTATTTGGAACTGTTAATTCAAATGATGCTAATTTTATACCTTCACCTATTTTAAGTTGTGGGAATGAAAATATACTAGCAGTTTCATATAAGAATTTTTTAGTTAAATTTAAATTGGTTTGACCAAAATTATAATACGGTTGATTTTTATTCTTATAAAATAAATGATTAACTGAGAAATAAGTAACACTTTGTAAACTACCATCAATATTTGATGCGTCATTATATACCAACGTTGTTTCCAATGCTGGTAAATATGCTGGATCAATATAAACTCCCTGTAGCGGTAACATACTACTAGTAGCACTTCCACTATAAACAGTAAATATTTTATGTGCTTGAAATGGATTAATCTGAATATCTGTTGAATCTATTTTTTTAAATACGGTTGGGTACAATCCCTCAGATATATCTTCATTGTTTATTTGCGTTTCCGACATAATAGTAAAACCT
>Ga0208434_1000068_pt1 | contig 54669 bp, 60 predicted proteins | sample 13_taG_FD_184086 | JGI IMG/M metagenome (GOLD analysis project Ga0208434, IMG submission 184086) | Marine viral communities from the Subarctic Pacific Ocean - 13_ETSP_OMZ_AT15268 metaG (SPAdes) (version 2) | ecosystem: Environmental > Aquatic > Marine > Oceanic | place: Pacific Ocean | collected... | reverse complement strand
GGCATTTAAGAAAAAACTTATGGATGCTGTTGTCAAGAAGCGGGCGGGTGAGGCTTTATCTAACGCAGAGAAAAAACTTATTGCAGGTACAGGGGCAGTAATCGCTGGGTCACTAAACAACCTAAGAACTGGTGTTAGTGATGTATACCTTGAGATGCTTGAGAACGCAGACGGCGAAGTTCCAGGTACATCACAACGTCTTGCTGCGTTAGCTGCGGGTGTACCGTACGCTGCGGCTGAGACTTTTTCAGAATTTTTTGTAGCTAGTAAGTTTTTTAATCCGTCTGCCACATCTAATTTTTTTAAGCGTGTAGGTAAAGCAGCAGGCACAGGTGCAGTTTCAGAAGGCGTAACAGAAGGTATACAAGAAAGTTTAGTTATTGGTACAGATGCTGCTACATCTGATCGAGAAGCGTTTACAATAGATAACGGTATACGCCTTATCAACTCTATAGCTGCGGGTGCCGCAGTTGGTGGCCCAATCTCTGGGTTAAGTGGACTACGCAAAGGCCAAGAGGCTGACCTGCTTAACCCTGAGGAGCCACAGCAGGGTGGCGCATTAGTCCCTACAGATCCTGTAGAACCTACGCCTATGGGAGGAGGCCCAACAGATCCAGCGTTTACTATAACTCCAGTTAATCAATTAGAGTTTCAAGAGCCTACACTAGAAGACAATAGACCTTTTGCTGTAGCTACTATCGAAGATCCTGACTTTACTGTTAATCCTGAAGGGGTAGTTGATCCTAACCCACAGGTATTTGATCCTATGGATCAGCCTGTCAGCATTGAAGGTGCGTTTATTCCAGGGACTGAACAGCAACCACAAGGTGCATTAAACGTAACACCTCCAGTTACCACATTAAATGAAGTCAACCAAAACTTTGGTACACCTATATCTGATTCAACTGCTGTTGTACCTACACCAATGCCACCAGGTAGACCACCTGCACCAGACCCAAACCAACTGGATTTAGCGCTTGATGTTGAGCCAGAGACAGTAACAACCCCACCACCTAGGGAGGTACAACTACCTCTATTTACACCACAGGAAGCGCCAAAGCAGAAGCCTCCTGCTAAGCCACTGACTGATAACATACCACAACCAGAGACAGAGTTTGCTCCGTCCACATCGCCACAGCTTGAGAACAGGCGAAATAAAAAAGACATAGCTGCTACTGTTAAAAGTAAGCAGCAAATTTCAGGTGGTAAACAAGAGGACAACATTGTTGATCCTGACAAACGGCAAAAGAAATTTGATACTATCAACTACACCCAGGGTGTACGGTTGAACTTGCTACCTCAATTTGTTCTAGATAGATATGCTGAAGCTATTAAAAAGATAAAAGTAGCTAGGAACTTTACTAACTTTACAGGTGCACACCACAACGGTGGTATAGTTCTAGCTGGTAAATATACTTCTGCACAGCCTGTGTTCCCCAATATAGTTGCGCATGAGTTAGGGCATGCATCACACTCATTATTAGCTGGTGAGATTAACGATAATCCTGCTGTGCTGGCAGAGTTGCAAGCCATAGAAAACCTGCTGTATCCAGACTTACGAGCCACAGTATTACAAGCTATTGCCGATGGTAAGAAACTAGACAACGAATTTTTTAACTATCTGCTGTCACCAGAAGAGCTTATCGCTGAGTTCAACGTACTTAGGTTGGCTAACCCAGAGCAGGCATCTCAGGTAGCACCAAATCTTTCTGCATTGCTAGAGTCAGTAGAGCAAGCACCTGATCTAGTCGTTGATCGTAAAACATTCCCCATTGGTATTGGTAGGATTGTAACAAAAGCAACTGAATATTTTGATGGTGACTTCACTACTATAAATGCCCCTATAAAAAGAGCACAAGATCGTGCAGTAAAAGCACAAACTAAAGCAGACAAACTAAAGAAAGGGGCGAAGAAGGAGGAGCCAGATGCCGTTCAAGAGCCAGAGCCAACGCAGGTGGATGCACAAGAACAAACCCAAGATGGCGAAAGAGTGGGAGAAGAAGTACAAGAAACCCCCAGGGTACGTACTAAAAACAAAAGCCTCAAAAAAGAAAAAGTCGAGGAACAAAGTGTTCAAGCTGAGCCGCAGAGTAAGCCCAAGGTAGCAACACTAAAGCGCGGCAAAGCAAAGGTTGCTCCTGCTGTAGTCGCTCAACCTGAGCCAGCGACAGAGACACCTAAACCTGTTGTGAAGAAACCTGCTGCAAGTAAAACTCCTGCAGAGATGTGGGATGACAACAAACCATATCCTGATTCACCTTCCCTAGCTGATATTACAGATCAGAAAGCCGTCAAGATATTTAGTGCTATGACAGCTGAAGAGATGGCTAGTGTTTGGACTGACCAAGCTATCCTTGAATCGTTACCAGAAGGTACACAAGCGCAGATACTACAAGATAATTATATAAACGCTACGGCTACTGAGATGCCAGGTGTCTTAGGTACTCTTATAGATATAGCGTTTGCACAAGGTGCAGCCTCACCAGCTGTGCAGAAGCGCGTTGGTAGTTTCTTACTTAATGTTCCGCTTGGCCCTGCGTCTGCTGTAAGGGAAATAGCGATTGATAACATAGTTACCCTTGGTGCAACTGATCAGCTTACTTTTACTGGGCAACCAACTTGGTATAAGTACGCAAAACGATTAGACATTATGCCTGATATACAAAAGGGATTAGAGAAAGAAGGCATCCCTGGACTATCCAGAGTAGTACAAGCTGATAAAGCTATAGCTGATAAATCAGCTGGAGATATTATACTTAATGAACAAGAACTGTCTCGCGCTGGGGCGACAACTAAAGCTACATATAGTGACAAACAAACAGGTGCTAAAGCACAGGCACAACGTTTATCTATCCAGCTTGAATCACTACCAAGTAAACTACAGAGTAAAGATGACAAGTCAGTACTTAGGGTAGAACGCTCTGCTAAAGGTGCGTTTGGTGTGAAGCCAGATATGACGTTCTTGTTTAATGGTGTACCCCTAGCTGATTACTTTGACACTAACGGCAAGCTAAAACTACAACAACGCGGCGAGACATTTGTTCTTAATCCTAAGACTCTGAAAGAAGCTCGCACTCAAGAACGTAAAGCTAAGACGGATCTCAAAGATGAGGCTAAGCTAACTAAAGCACAAAAAGAAATTGACGCTGCTAAAGCTAAAAAAGCAGCCCAGCAGATGGATGATGCTAAAGAGTCTGGGTATGTTGTAGATAATCGGAGTGTATTGGAGCAGTTGGAAGATCCTGAAGGTAACTATTTACGGTACGATAACGACAAACCATCTACACCTATGGATCCTCTTAAGTTCAAAGCCACACTGAATAAGATTCTTAGTAAGTTTGCTATCAAACCAAACGTAACTATAGCTAAAAATTCAGCAGACTTACAAAATGTTAATCCTGAACTTTACGCTAAGATTATAAAAGACAGGCCAGACTTTGCTAGCATCAATGCATCGGGTTATTCTATTGGCCCTGATGTTGTATTGTTTAGTGATTTTATACAGAACGATACCCATCTGAAATTTACCTTAGCCCACGAAGCAATGGGTCACTTTGGATTGCGATCAATAGTACCGAAGTCTCAGCTTAAAAGTGTGCTGGAAAACATATATAATACTAGCAGTCATATAAGGGCTGTAACCGATAGGTACATGGCAGTCCACGGGATTGGTAAACTTGAAGCTATCGAAGAAGCATTAGCTGACCACGTAGCTTACGTAGATACCAATGTCCTTAATAGAATATGGCAACCTATCAAAAAGTTTTTGCAGAAGATAGGCATACCTTTCGATCATGATGGTGCTGCGTATTACGTCAACCAGTTGAGACGTTATGTACGTAACGGTGAGATCCCTGGCTATGTATCACCAGACCAACTAGCAGCAAACATAGAAGAACTAAACAACTCTGAGGTGGGTAGGTTCTCTGCCACGTTTGTTGATATGACTTCGGGTGCATTTCAAATACCCACCCCTGGGTTGTCGCAAGGTCTAAATAAATTTTTGTCTAAACGTAAAAATGTTGGTGATCTTTTAGGTAGAGCAGCTGAACAGTTACAAACATTAGACAACATAGCCCAGCGTAGCTTAGGTGTTATGAAGATGTTTGATGTCTTTAGGCGTCAGGCAGCTACTGCTAGAGCAATTCTGTCTGAGTTAGACGAGATAACTGCTAGTGCTACTAAGGCAGATTACTGGGGGCTTGGCACTGGGCTAAGCAAAGCAGAGAAAAAAATAGTAAGTGATTTACTTGCGTATAGTAATGCTTACTTTGCCCAGCGTGTAACCGAAGCTGACGTACGAAACGCGCCAGATATAATCATTAAAGATGCTGTCTCAGGCAAGCCAATGATTAATGATGCTGCGCTAGATTTTTATATAGACAACGCTACTCTTTCTATGGAGGAGATAGCTGGCGGTATTGACTATTTAGAAGGTGGTGTAAACGAAAAAACTTACAACGTTGAAGGCGGGTTTGATCCTAACAATGAGCGCCACAAGGCAATATACAAAGCGTATGTAGACTTGCGTAAGGGTGTTAATAAAGCTTCTGCTAAAGTTGCGCTAGGTAAATACATAGCAGCCAGCAAAATGTTTGATGGTAACATAGCTGCTATGAGCAAGATCAGTTCTCAGGTAACAGACCAAGACCTTGATGTGTTCAAAGAGTTATCCGAGGCGTTCCAGAAGATATATCAGATGGGGCCGAAAGAAAACAACGGCAGATATAGAGTAAACGCAAAGACATTGCAGCAGGGTGAGGATTTTATCAATGGCGTGACTAGGGCTTTGTGGCAGTCAGAGGCGTCAGCAGACCTTAGGAATATGAAGGCTGATGATAATGTTAATGGCAGTTCACAGAAAGCTATCAATGCAATACTTGCTTACAACAGAACTGATGCAGGTAAACAAAACCCTATAGATCTGACTAGTATATTAGACGGCTTAGATCGTATGCGAGCCTATAAAGATCAGAGTGGAGGCAACGTATTTACTGACAAAGTTGTTATGAAGAAAATCCAGCAACCTCTTAAAGATCAGGTATTTACTGACACTCAACTTATCAACGCCAATGTCATGGCTAAGCAGACAGCATATGATGCATACGTTCCTTTCTCACGTAGCGGTAATTCACAACTACGGTTTCAAGCATATGTAGCAGTCGTAGACTCAGACGGTAAAGTGACTAGAGGGCAACCGATTAAAATCAATAGTTCTTTTAGCGCTGCGTTTCCGTACTACCAGATGGACGACAGAGCTAAACTTATTGATATGGCTGATAGTTACAACACTGATTTAGGGCAGACTGTATTTGAAATACCTAATGAACGAGGCGGTGTAGACAAAGTAGTAATGACTGCGCAGGTAGGCGATAGCACAGCTGGCACTCCATCTAATCAGACTATGAACTACGATGAATTTGCTAGCGTACTCACCACACTAGGTATTGATCTGGGGTTGGCAGAGCGTGAGCGTATTGTTGAAGCCTTATCTAAACAACATGACAAAGTAAGAAACCACCTAAAGAAAAAATTTCAAGCTGGGTTTGACCCTGACATAATTAGATCTGTAGCCGAGCATCTTGAAAGCCAAGCGGCTATAGCTGCAAAGAACGAGCATCGGTCTGACATTGACATGATTATGGCCGATGAAGAAAACTGGAACGGTAGCAGAGACACAATGGTAGCTGCGTACAAAGAGTATGATGCCGCTAGAAAGACAGGTAACAAAGAAGCCGCCAGAATAAAGCAAGAAAAATTTGAGATGCTTGCTCATATGTTTGTTGAGTCTGGTGAGATTAACGCAAAACCTTTTACGTTTACAAACTCTAAAGGTGAGCAGCAGACAATAACTCCCACTGGTGGTAAGGGTGAAAGAAACAGAAATACTTCTGCACAAGTACTAGAGTTTTACGCACAATCTAATGACATAACAATATCAGCTGAGGATGCGCTATCTAAAGGCCCGCTTTCAGTTATGAAAGCTATAGCTGTGGCGATGCAGTTGGGTGGTAGTATAGCCGCAGGTCTTATCAACCTAACATCTATACCTCTTATGGCTATGCCTTATATGGCTACGTATAACCACAAGACAGGAACAGGTGGTGGGTTTGGTTTCGGGGCATCTACTGTAGAGCTTACGAAAGCTGGGATTAATCTTAAGAATATAAAGTGGGCTGACCCAGCGTGGATTAAAGCAAACGTATTAGCAGACGGAAAATATAAATCGTTTGGTTTGACCCTGGACGAAGCACAGTTCTTAGAACGACAAACATCTCGTGGTATCCTTGACGCTGCGCTAGTTAACTCACTTGCAGGAAGTGCGCGTGGTAACTTCTTCAACAGTGCAAACTGGACAGGGATAACCAGAAAATACATGGTGCCATTTGCTTACACAGAGCAGATGAACAGACGTATTACTGCATTAGCTGCGTATAGATTAGATAAAAGACGTAGGATGGCGGCGAATCCATCACTCACTGATTCTGATTTTCAGTTTGATTCTCAGCAGTCTGAGGATATGGTAAGTCAAATTGACCAACCAGATTTGTTTGGTGCGGAAGAAAAAGCTGTTGAGGTTGTTAATAAATCTCAAGGCGATTACGCCATGTACAATAGACCCAAGATTGCCAGAGGTAACTGGATGCAGTACATCTATATGTATAAACAGTTTACCGTTATTGCTACTCAGTTGGTGCGTATGCTACCTCCATCTGGTAGAGCCTACTACTTAGGGGCATTAATGGCAGTAGCGGGCCTAAAAGGTTTGCCGTTTGGGGAAGACCTACTGGATTTAATTGATACATTAGCTCAGATGTTTAATTTAAAAGTACCCCCCGCTGAGCTAGCCCTTGGTCAATTTGTATCGGATGTAACAGGTAGTGACCTAGCTGCTCAGGTGATGAATAGAGGTCTCCTTGATCAGTTTATGGGTGGTGCTACTGTATCCAGCAGGTTGTCTCTAGGTGATTTGCTACCTATGACTGGAGTATTTTTAGATGGAGCGAGCATCCCCCAAGAGCTAAAGAATTTTGCTGGCCCTATTTATAGCGCGATGGCAGGTGGTGCTGTTATGGCTACTGATCTAGCTAGAGCACCATTCAAAGCTGATACTGGCGGTGAGTTGTTACGCATTGGACAGACTAGCCCTATTGCAGGTTTACGAAACATCACAGACACAGCAGTATATTTACAATCAGGTTCTGTAGTTAATTCGCGTGGCTACACAGTAGTTAGGGATGTTGGGGTTGGTACTCTGGTGTCAAGGTTGTTAGGGTTCTATCCTGCTGAAGCTACAAGATCTAACGATGCTGTCAGGATTACCAAACGTCTTGTGGATAACCAGAAGGCTATTGTTGCTAGCTATAGAGAACAGTATGTAAGGGCGTCTTTACTCAAAGACAGAAGGTCTATGAGAGACATAGAACGTGCTGTTAGAGAGCATAACAAAGTACACCGTAAAGGCAGGTCTGCGTTCTATATTGATGACTTCAAGGGTAAAGTTAAGAGGGCTGTTAAGTCTGCTCAAGAAGGAGCAGGTGACAGATTCCTAAAGACTACACCTAAGACTACTAGGGATACTGTCACCGATATTGTATCTAACCTTTATGGGGTGAACATAAAGTAATTATACTAGCTTAAACTTACCTTGAGTTAGGTCTTCTACTTCTGATTCAACAGCGTCTAGTATACCCATCAACCTTGGGTGGTTGAGGTTCACACCTATCACATATGACTGTCCTAGTTTAACTGGGGTGTCCTTACCCAAGTATGCTTTCTGGGACTTAGGTGTAGCTATCACACTTTCCTCAGCAAGTTCCTGTGTGAATGATTTGTAGTCAGCTCCTCGAACAGACAACCACTTGCGGAAGTGAGTGCGGTCAATCATAATCGTTCCTCTATCAAAATCCTCTACTTCAGAGTTACGGTATATGTCGAATCGAACCCTTATGTCAGCGCGTGGCATACGAGACAAGTCAACTGTAGGTTTGTTGGTAGATGTGTGCATCACCGTGACAGCAGCGCTTGCAGAGTCGTTTAGGTATTCTGCAATCAAGTCAAACGAATCAACTCTGTTATCTTGTACTGTTCTACGGATTGCTCCTAGCTGTGATAGTACCCACTCAGTAGCTACTGTGTAATCAAACTTAATCAAGTTCCAGTCGTTTGCTAGCTTCAACCCAAGGTCAGCTAGTATAATAGCTTGCTCCCAATATCTTTCCTCACCAGTAAACTTGGACTTATACTTGCTTTGGAAATCATTTGTTGCCTGTTCTATCATCCCCTGGATAACATCAGGGCCTAGCTCCATCAACTTGTTGACATATACTTGACCAACCTCTCCGTAGTTTGAATTGATTAAGCCATATATCTTACGCCCAGTACTTGAATCTTTCGTAAATATATTGTGCTTCGGTATGTTTATCTCTAATAACCGAGCCATCTGTGCGTCTGTTTCTAATCCGCTGGCAATCAGTTTGCTTTGCAAAGACTTGTTGGTGGATACTATAACAGGTGTAGCCCATGTCTTAGCATCACGCTCTTCTGCGTTACGGTTGAGTCTAGCTTTGTCTCTGCCCTGTGATACCCAGTAACAAAAATCACCAACCTCTTTGTCTTGCATCATGGTAACTTCGTCCACTGTTAGCGGTAGGTGTCCATAAAGACCTAACCTACTGAACAAAGAGTTCTGTGTGTACTTAGCTGTAAAGTGTAGCTTCACTGGATCACCATATATAGACTGCGCCCAGAACTGTGCTAGTGTCTTACCACCTCCAGTAGGGCCGTATAAAGATATAGTTAAACCCTTGAGTCCTGTGAAGTTGTACAAGGGTGCAGAGAATCCTACGCCTAGCACAAACATATGCCAAGGCATACCTGCTTTCTCTAGTAGGTTTGTCAACTCTACCCAGTTAGCTACTGTACCTTTGGTTCCATACAAGTCTTGGCTAGTCTTGTTTGATGCCGAGGCTAAAGATATTGTTTCTTTTGTTACTTCGCCGCCCGAGCTGCGGAACAACGTGTTACCCAGAACAAATTGTGTGTTGTTTTCTTTCCATCCCATTGAAGCATATAGGTTTGACATCGACCTTATGTGCCTCAGTTCATCCATATATGTTCTTAACATCAGCTGAAAAAACTCCGTTTGTTTCTTGTTGTAAAGGACTATACCTTGGTCTGCTATTGCGGTAGCAAACTCACGGTGTCCTTCAGTAAGGTATGCTTGTCTTAATACAAGCTCCTGCCATCCAACGTGGGGTCTCTTCCAATGGTAACGTACTGTTTCGTAGCCTAGTGTTTCGTCCTTTCCATAAGAGACAGGGTATATATCAAACTTACAAACATCTATATCTGTATCGTCTAGCGTTATCTTAATGCCATCGTTAGTTCTTTTGAATGGCTTGGGTAGCTGTACTTGGCTAGCTTTTTTATCAAGGGTCTCTTGTAGCTGTACCTCTTTGTAGCTTATGCCAAGGCGTATGGGGCTAGTTATCTTACCTTTATACTTACAACCTTTACATCCATCAGGGTTGTCTACATCAAACTTAGCGCATGTAGTTGGGCCAGTGGCACCATCTTTCCAATGACGTAGCTTGGACAGGGTGGCTACCTCTGAGTATGCAGGGTAATTCTCACTCCACATCCGAGCAGTATCTTCTGGGTCAATACAGAACGCGGCTATACCTATAGCGTTATACCATACTGGTTCAGCTACTGAGTCTTGGTTGTCTACAGCGTATTTAATTTGCTGGCATTTGTTGTAGATAGAAGAACTAATTGATGGAGGGAACTCTACGTTAGCCGCTAGACTATTTAACAACGAGTTGTCAGATGTATGTCTTGACTGCACGGGCCCTGCAGTGACGTAGTTAGCAACCCTCGCTTCGATGACCTCTGGCTCAACAGGTTCAGCATCTATGAGTAGCTTAACTTCTTTACCATTCTTGGGGTTGTGCGTACCTATAGGACGTAACACAAGGGAGCTATTAGCTATCAACCCTGCGTCTGCTTTGAAACCTTTATCTAATGCGGAAGCCTTGACACCACTGGCAATACGTTTCCAATCGTCAGGCTCTAACTCTTTGGTAAGCACCCAATACACATGCAGTCCGTTGCCACTTCCTATTACCATAGGCTTGGGTAGCTTCATCCTAACGATGTAATCTTGTAATGCTTTTAATCCCTCTCGCCAATCGGCAAAGGGTTTGCCATCACCGCAGTCAACGTCAATAGCGATGACCTTAGTTTTGTTTACGTTCTCTTGCTTGCGGTTACTCTTATCTATGAAAGATGATATGGCAAAATAAGTATTGTTACCTGCTTTATCTAACCGTTTACATGCAGTAGCAAGTTCTTCTATCGTCTGAAAAAATCCCTGTTTTCTCCCATCAGGGTTGACAACTATAGAAACATAATAGCCTTCAGACGGTAGGACTCGCTGTAAAAATCCTAGCGTATCCATTCCACTGTCCTTTATATGGGGGCAGAAAGGTGTTCGGAATCAACCCCTCTGCCCTTATTAACTTAGCTTGTATTACTTAATAACTCAAGGAGTCTTTGTCTGCGAGAGACAGACTCAAGAGCTATCACATCTGGTTGAGGCCATCCGTCCTTCATAATCTCTAGCAACTGCTTTAGTTTCTCCCTAACTTTAGCGTCATTAGATTTACGCAATGGCTTGCCTTTAAGCCAACCATAGTAGGTCATACGAGACACACCTAGAACCATAGCTATGTCTCGTACACTCAGCAACATGTGTCGCCTTAACGCCTCAACCTTGGTAAAGTCCAAGGGTTTAGTCATCAGTGTTCACCTCATCCAATAGATTAGCTATCTCATTAGCTAAGTCATCTGCATCAGAACTCGCTTCCTTAACAGGGGCTGGCTCAACAGGTTGTGGTTTGGGTGTAGGCTTGGCTGCCTGGGCTGGCTTCGCAGGTTTTTCTTCGACAACAGCCTCAGGCGTGGTGTCTTCAACCTCTTCAGTATCTTCGATAGTAAACCCAGTCTCTTCTCCGAAACCAAACTTACCTGCACCACTAGAACCTTCGACATATTCAATAACTTGTACTGCTCTTAGTCGCAGTGTAGTTCCTGCACCAACGGCAGGTGAATTGTAGAAAGCAACAGACCCATTCACCTTGAGTATAGAACCTGCATAGATGTTAGAGTTCATCATAGGTGTACCCTTGCTATCAAAGACAGCAGGTTTATAGGCGGCTTTTGATTTGAATTTAATGATTACGTTACCAGTAGGTTCATCGTCATCATCTAACTCATCTTCAAACGGCAGTGGTGCTTGTTTAATCTTGGCGTTAGGCTTGGCTTCTTTCAACGCCTTGATACCTGCAACCAACTCACCCTTAATCTGTTCGATGATTGGTTCTGCTTCTTCCTTTGGAATACACAGATTGACTTTGTAATGTCCTTGCTCATCGAACTTAGTATCAGGTGATGAAATGTAAGGGTAGAATGCTACGCCTTTTGGTGTTGTAAATGTTTTACTCATTGGTAACTCCTTCCGTAAAACCTTCTTCATTAGTGAAACCATATTCACTAAACTTTGGTTGTCGTTCAGAGGCAGACAACTCGCCTGTTACAATCTTAACTTCTTCTGAGCCACACAGACTATCAATGTAATCTTGTATGGACTCATCTACAAAACCTCCAAACTCAAACACTAACTTTGGATAGGCAAGAGTTTGGTCTAGGCTAACCCTAGTCTTTGCGATCTCTGGTGAGATAGACTTACTCTGTAGTATCTTCTGATAACTGTTTAAGTTCTTCAGTGATGTAGGGGTTACTTGCAATAGATAGACTGTACCCTTAGGGTCATCGTCTAATACCACTGCGAGTCTTTTCTGGTCAGCACATGCTTTCACACGCTGACCTGTTGGTGTAGTGCGTGAACCCCATGCGTTCTGAGGACACACTGCACATAAATCCGATTGAGGGTCAGCACATTCTTTATCTGGTGTTGAACCATTCAAGGAATAACAATCTGGTAAAGCAGAGTCATTTGTATAACTGCCCTTGTACCAACTCTTTGACAGCGCGGGGTTAGCACCTACAACAATTACCGACAAACGTGTTGTGGCAAGAGTGTCGATGTCGCCCGCAGCGGACAGCAACGAGAACGTCATCCCTTTTGTTGATAATCTAGGTATCATTACTCTACCTTTGCGGTTGGCTTACGAACATTGATGTCTATGCGAGTGCCAAAGTTCACACCATCAGGTACTGTTTTATGTTCTTCGATGTACCCTCTTACTGCGTTCTTACTCACACGCTTCTCTAGCATGTCGTATGCTTCGTTCTTCTTGATAAATCCTAGTACTGCATCCCAGTCTGCTACCTGTGCAAAATCTGTAGTGGTAACAAACGCTGTACCACTAGTAGTCTTGAACGATGTAACACCTTGTTCGTCAGCTTGTTTCTTTATGTAGGCTTCTAGCTTTACCATCTTCTCTTTAATAGCTTTCACCTTGTCTTTAACTTCACCCTCTATTGCGTCCTTCTGGTTACGCAGGGTGATGTACGCTTTAACAACGTCATCCATATTCATATCAATCTCCCATCTCTTGTATTAAATCTAACAACACACCTTGTAATGCTTGCTTGTTCTTAAGCCTTTCATACATCCTATACTCAAGTTGAGTAGCCTCTATATGAACCACGTTAGACGTATGACGTTTGCCTATACGCTCCACTCTACCGTTAGCCTGTGTGTATTGTTCGTTGCTGTTGATTGGGCCGTACCATACAACAGTACTAGCCGCAGTTAGTGTAAGCCCATGAGCCATAGTAGCAGGGTGTGCTATCAATACTCTTGGGTCATCTGTCTCTTGAAAGTTGTGGAATATATCATTCCTATTCTTTGCCGAGACTTCTCCATTCACTACTGCTGTTGTGTAGTGCTTGGACAATTCCTTATTGAGCATGTGTAAAGTTCCTGTCAGTGGTACAAACACTATGACTTTGCCACCTGCCTCATCAATAATTTCTTTAAGAACGTTTACTCTGGGTGATGCATCAAGCTCTATATTACGGCCATCATCACCGTACGCCACACCACAACTTATCTGCACTAGCTTCTGCATCTTGACTGCTTCATTGACAGCAGTAATCTTACCCTCTGCTTGTACCTCTGTGACAAAGCTACGGAGCATACTCTTGTAGTGTTGCTCTTGTTCTTTGGTTAGCTTTATCTGTCTTGTTTGGTATACGGTACTAGGTAAATCAAAGCATTCATCCCTAGTGTATCTAACAGAAGGTTGTAGTACATGCTTAACTAGCTCTACGCTTTCTGGTCTAGGCAACCACTTCCATTGCCCTATCTTCATCATGGTAGTTTCCTTGAACGCAGTGTATGTCTTAGCTACATGTGGGTTATCTACCATCTTAGCTAGAGTCCACGCATCTGTAGGGTCATTGGGTGTAGGTGTACCTGTCATCAACCACAGTCTTGTATCTGGGTTCTTGTTAAGCCACTTACGAAAGAGTTTGAACCTGTTGGTGGATGGTGTTCTATACACAGCCGCTTCATCTACAATGACCAGATCGAAATCATTGAGGTCATCCATTACTACTTGGAAACCATCATGGTTAATTATATAAAAGTCAGACGGTATCTTAAGTAGCTTACGTCTACGCTCTGCTGAACCATATAGTACAGTGGCGCGTCTATCTATAAAGTTCATAAAGATAGCATCACTCCACACCCTCTCCAGTGTGGACAGAGGGGATAGTATAAGGCACTTCTTTACTGCGCCTATCTCCATTAGATAGTCAGCCGCCCATAGTGCAGACTGTGTTTTACCTGTGCCTATCTCATTTAATACTAGGCTCTTCCTATGTATAGTTAAGAAGCTAGCCGTGTTACGTTGGTGGTCGTAAGGTTTGAACTTACCCTTCCAATCATAGTAGTGCATGATAGGTGATGGTGCGTTGATACCCAACTTACGCAATGCCCACACCTCTGTGAGTTTATGCGGCAGTACAACCACGTTGTTACCACGAACTGTCAACTCCTTGGCAGTTGGTATACTGTCCAGTACAATCTGCGGATTGTTTAGTTTAAGTGCTAAACCTTGAACCTTCGGTATCACTAGCATCTGTTATCCACCTTTCTAATTCATCCTGTGTATCGTAATCACATACAACAAAACACTTACCTCCTGCGTCTTCTATCTGTTGCATGGCTGTTACCTGCAACGGTGTCGGCTTCTTTCTTCTGTCAGCCTTACACTCTACCCCAACAAACCTACCCTCCACGATAAGTATTAAGTCAGGTATACCTGCTCTACCAAATGGCCCTGCTTGTGGCATGTAGTACCACACGTTGAGCTTCTTCAGCATAGCCTTGAGTCTATTCTTTACACGACCTTCTGGGGTAGTAGCCATAGCATAACCTTACAACAGTGTCAAGAGGCATATTCACACCACTCATAACAAGGACACCATCGGCATAGTCCACTAGGCTTGGCAGGGAAATCATCATTAGCTAGTGACTGGTTTATTCTAGCTACTCTACCATTGAGATGACCTTGCATCTCGCCAGATAAATCTCTACAGAAAGAACGCCTGTCTTGCTTCATGTCCTTCAACCACACAAAGGATGTAGTCACCCTGTTTATGTGTGGGAAATGCGAGAACACTTGCAATGCGAACATCTCCAACTGTGTAAAGTCTGGTCTACGCTTGCCTGTTTTCCAATCCATGACAATGGCTCTGTCTTTAAACAAAACCAATACGTCAAGTATGGATCTCAACCAAGCATCATCAGACCACCAACCTGTTGGTGTGTAGTGTTCAGTTACAGTTAGCTTTTCTTCCAGTAGCAATTCACTAAACTCTGGGTGTTCTTTCATCTTAGATATACTATTGCACAGGGCTTCGTACTTTACAGTCTCATCTGTCAACTTGCTGTCACCAGTGAGCCTATCTTCTAAGGCCTTATGCACACGCTCTCCGTATCTAGTAGCTTCACTACCACTGTCAGATACTTCCTTAGTAATCCTCTGGTGGTAGTAACGCTTCGGACAGTTCTCGTACATCTTTAACGATGAATATGAATGGCTTACTTGTGTCATGCTGTAACTTTACCCTACTGTCAACGCTTGGTCAAGCTACTATAATTTTTCTTTCGCACTACCCTACCAAGATTATCATACTTCTCAGTTATCTCTGGTACTTTAAGAGTATCTTTAATTTGTTCTCTGGTAGGACTCTTATCGCTCTCTATAAAATGTTTTAGCTTCCATTCGCAATGGTTCATAGCCATGCCACCATGCTTACCATTTATATAATGCAGAGCTTGGGTGTTAGTCATACCCTTTTCAGTAAGACACCAATCAAGTGTCTCCTCTGCCTCCATCAACAACGCTTTAACTTTACCCATGTTAGTCCTCCTGCTTCATGCGTTTCATAATATCAAACTTGAGTAGCTCTAGCTGTGCAATGAGAGCCATTGTATCATTAAGCTGTGATGAGAACCTTACATAGTTACCATTCAACTTAACCATGACTAGCATACTCTCTGCTGTGTCAGCTTCTTTAATTTCTTCGATGACTTCTTTGAGTCCTTCAAGCAATTCTTTCTTACTTCTATCATTAACAACTGCTTTTATATCTGTCAGTTTTGTCACTTCGCTTCTCCATAATTAGCACCAATCCCAGACTCACAAGCCACTGGCAAGTCTATAGCCCACGAGGGTGCGGTTGACATTCTTCTCTCAATAAGTTGTTGTGCGTCAGTCAAGTCCTGTACAGGGACAGAGATGATCAACTCATCGTGTACTTGAAATGTAACAGGATATGATTGACCCACGGCTACCATTTGTTCTGCCACTACAATTCGTGCCAGTGCTTGAACAATATTCTCTACGACCTTTCCTCCGTATATATAAGTCCAGTTGTTGTGGGGTATATCCTCCCCTATGACTCTGGCTTTCATAACCTTGCGATAGGTACGAGAGTCAGAGATATATCTGAACTGATTGTCAGTATGATTTAAGGCAGGGTATTGTATACGCAGTTTGCTAGGTAGTAAGATGCCCTGCTTATCATATGATACATAGCTAGATATAACACCACTACGTCCTGCTATCATGTCAGACAATGCCGATTGACATCGTTGCCACAGTGCAGTGATGCGGTGGTTCTTGTCTCTATATAGATAGACAATACGTTTAGCTTCGCTCTCTGATATGTCTACCTTCAAGCCACCCATGCCTTGAGCTAGGGTGTTACGAAACTTCTCAGCACCCATGCCATAGCCTAGTCCTAGTATGCAAGTCTTACCAACGAACCTCTCTAGCTTGTCATCTTTAGTTATAGTCTTGCCATATACAGTAGATGCAAACTCACTGTACACATCACGCCCTTGCCTAAAGGCTTCAACCAAATCATCCTGCCCTGCAACATGGGCTAGTACCCTTGCCTCTATCTGTGATGAGTCACAAGCAATTAGCTTATGTCCTTCAGGGGCAGTTAGAGCAGAACGTATAGCACCATTCCTTGGTAGGTTCTGTAGGTTCAGCTTGTCACCGCCACTAAACCTACCAGTGTGTGCGCCATAGTAATTAAGCATGATAGGTAGCTTGCCCCTGTCAGCAACCTTGATTAGATTCTCTGTCCTAGTCTCCTCAATGGTAGATTTAGTACCCAACCTTGCATTACATATGGCTTGTACTTTAGACGAGCCACCCTCTAGTAAGTCAATGAACCCTGCGTCTGTCTTGGCAAACGCCCATGTCTCTTTACCAGTGGTAGGGCTTACCTTCCTTGGTGGTTCAACACCAACAGCCTTGAGTAATTTAGCGAACCTCTCATTACTCATCAGTAGTTTCTTCAGCTTATCTGGATCAACACCTGCTGAGTTTATACTGTCAAGAAGTTGTGCTTTGTTTGTCTGCACTGTTTCCAGGTGAGAAGTAAGAGTACTCTTATCCAGTTCAATCACAGGCTGTGTATACATACGAATAGTCTGGTCAATCACCATCAGTTCCCGAACAGGAAACTGCGACTTCAACTTACCAAACAATTTGTATGTAAGGTCAACGTCATTGATTGCGTAATCCCCAAACCTGTCAAGCTCTTGTGGTGTGAAGTCCGACTTGCGTTTGCCGAGCGTGTTGAGAACCTCATCGCCCTTCGCCCCTATATTATAATGTATAGCGAGATTTTTTAGCGAGCCGCCCACAGTTTGTCCGACCAATGGTCTAGCCATCAACATAGTGTCGAGCCAAAACTTTGGCTTTATATTATATAGCCATGACAATATAGCTCCATCGAACATAGTGTTGTGACACAGTATAGCAGAGTTAGAATAGTCAAGCCCTCGCAAGAACCCACCTACATCGCTACCTGCATACCAAGTGGTAGGGTTGCCATCTACCTTGACAGCAACCCCAATAACCTCAAACCTATCGCTACGAACATAGGCTTCCGTTGTCATCTTGGACAACGAGAAATCCCTAGCGTAATAGGTTTCAAAGTCTATTGTTATTATGTTCATACTTCACTCGCTAATGCTAAGTACCCACACCCATCACGATAGTTATCTTCATTCGCAGGGTTACTCTTGGCTCTAGCTATCTTCAACAGAGCCATCATCATAGGTACGTCATGTGGTGTGAAGTCCACATCTTTATAGGCAGACCACAGTTCAGCAATAATCATTGCGTTATCTGCAAAGTCTCCGTGTTCTTCTTCCCTGTCGCCGTCAACCAATGCGATAGCTTCTGACAACAGCTTGACACGAGTACGTTCTTTGTCAGTTTTGTCAGTTGATTGAACCAATACTTCAGTCGGTGTACCCACCTTGCTCCGCAAAGTGTAGACATACTTAGCGGTACACCCACAAGCCTTGGCTACATTCTTAGTCTTTGCAGTAGGGTGTTTAAGTAGGTACGCCCATACCTTTTCAGCTTTAGTTTTTTTCTTCATGTCCGTCTCCTTTCAATAACGAAAATGATTCCACGCTCCCACCACATTGATGAGAGTATTGAATGGCTACCTTAACAGCTTGTATTGCTGTAGCATCCATAGCCAATGCACCATAGGCAAAGTCAGATGCCTCACCAAATGCACAAGCGTTTACCCCATGATGTATGGGGTAAGGTGTACCCTCGTAACGTAGCAGTCCTTCTTTAGTTACTAGGATGAGTTGATAGTAATGGTTCTCTATATCAGAGTAGGGGAATGGACTATCCCCCCCTTCAATGAGCCATTGCTTATGTCTGTGTATATTTTTTAGTGTGCCTACACCAGACACAATACAGACCTCCCCCCCAATGGATTCATACCATGCTTTAGGTGACTGGTACTTGGCGTTACCCATAGTACATTGAGTATCGGTAGCGAGTACCTCGCCATCCCATGCTATAACTGTCATCGTTGCACTACCTTTCCATCAGCAGTCAAAGGCTCTTGAACAAACACACCAAAATCCTTACGCAGTTGATAGGACAAATCATTCATCAACGTATCAACATATGCTAAGATATGTGCGTCTGTAGCCATCGTGTTGCCATAGGTATTGGGTGTAGCCGACTCAACAAAGGCATCAAGAAACTCTGGTGTGAACTCATTAGACTGCATACTATCTTTGAGCATAGAGTAATACTTATCTGAATGCCAGTTAGGCATATTCCACTGCCAACGATGTTGACCATTGCGTTCCATATCTGCGTGTTTATCATAGATACGCTTGGCGTGTTGTTGCAATGCACCTACCTTAGCTCTTGCTTTCAACCCACGTTTGAAACGCTTGAGCATACGAAGCCACACCTTGCGTTTCTCTGGGTCAACCTCACCACTCACAGCGTGTTGCACGTTGATGCATACACCGTTGCTATCAAACGCCATACCTGCAAAGTATTCTACGCTATGTTCTTTGAACGCTTGCCACCAATTGTGGTAGTAGTTACCTGCCGATTGACATCGTTCTGCTACCATGCCAGATGGTTGTTGTTCTATGGCAGGTGTTAGTCTGTCCATCAAACTAGTATGTGCGATACGATACCGACCCTTACCCATACGTTCGGTGAGTATAGGTATAGCATTGTGCAATGCCATTGACAGAGAAGTGTGCATAGCTTGCCAACTGTGGCTGTCAGATGGCAGGACAATCCTACCATCTGGGTGAAACTCAGCAATCGGTGTAGTCTCACCACCCCATGACATGTACTTTAACTCGTACACATCTTGGTTCTTAAATAGCCTACACCATTGGCGTATAGGCTTGCCCTTTGCAGGGGTTCTGCATGTAGAAAACACACGCTTACAATCAGCGTAGTCTTCTAGTATTGGTTTGTTAAAATAACTCATGTTTTATCTCCCTATCTTGTTATCTTACTGAGTGTTACGGCACTAGTCATTGCGTTAAGGTCAAGGTCTAGCTCCTCTGCCTTGACTACCTTACGTTCTTTGACAGTCTTGTGTCTGTCTTTGGCTTCATCTGGTAACAAATCCCACAATGGACGCCATGCTTTGAGAGCAGGTGCTAGTGTGGTGTATGTCTCCATCAACTTGTTGACAGATGACAAGAATGATTCTTGTTTGTTGGTAGCTTCAAAGACTTTGCGATTGTATTCCTTGAACTCTGGCTTCAGCCAATCCCAACGTGAGTCATTGTAATCAAACTCATTCTTACTATAGCTCTTACTAAACCCAGTAGGTGCTGAGTCAAAGCTATCAACCCAAGGCATAGGTGTACTGAACGACAACCTAACACTACCTTGTAGTTGCCATGTGTCATGTGTGTAAGAGCTAGTCTGCCATACATCCGATGGTGCATTAGACCAACCAGATATATCAATATGTTCTGATTTACGCAGTACATAGTCTGGCAACGCTTTCATCTGGTCTCTTACAACCTGCGAAAACAAACACTCATACACCTTGTCTGCCCAATGAGCAGGCACGTTGTTCTTTGCCTGCTGTATCTTGCCGTGGAACATTACCTTTGCATTGTTCTGTATCTCATGTTTGAGACTATCTGAAAATCTTACTGTCGCCATTAGTTTACTCCTTCCATTTTAACAACTTCACCGAATGGTGCATCTTCCATGTGCGTAGTAACCCACAGTACTGGACAGTCAGGTTCAGTACCGAAGTCATTACAACAGAGGTCAGTTAGAAACACACAAGCAACTGGGTCTATGTCGTTGTCCTGCATGTAATTGAATACTGGTGAGAAGGCAGTACCTCCACCACCATGTGGTTTAATCTCTGGTCTATCGTCTTGACCAAAGGAATCATAGTGACTCACCTCACTATCGAAGTAGATAACATGAGTCTTAGTAGGCTTGTGGTCTTCCCATACCTTAATGATTTCAGTAGCGAACTGGTCTATCTCTGCTTGACCGATAGACCCAGAGCAATCAACTGCCCATACAATCTCACCCATTACCTCGCCAGTAATACTAGGTAGGTACATACCCTGTTGAATGAAACGTCTGTTAGGTCTAGCAAATGTTCTGTCATCAGTCTTAGCCTTGACGATGAAGCGTTGTAGTACATCAGCCCATAGCACCTTGGGTGTTAGTAGTTCACCTACTAGACGTTCAACACCTGCACTCAACTTGCCCATCATCTTGGCAGACTGTACTGCTTGGGCTACCTTAACTTTCCACTCTGCCTGCTGTTGTGCAATCTCTGCCTGTGTTCCTCCGCCATCTTCAACTGCATCAAACGGTTGCCCCTCTCCGCCATAACCCTGCTCTCCTTTCGGTGTGTCAGGTAGGCTGTTATAAATACGGTCAGTAATCCCATCGCAAGAATTGTATAAGTCAGGGTCATATAGTCCTCCTTCTGGCATCTTGCCTAGACCTTCATCGGTTAGTATCTGATTGATTACATAGTCAGCCGCTTGGTTCCACTTGTAGCCATCGCGTTCACCACGCCTTGTGGTATGCTCAAACATTGGATGCCCAATCTCATGAGCTACAAGGAACTTAAGCTCCTCATCATTCTGTTTGTCACAGAACTCTGGATTGAATAGAACTTGCTTGCCATCAGTAGCGGCAGTAGGTACTGCATCTGATATTCTGAACGGCATGTTCATCACCAGAGTACCCCAGAAGGGGTACTCCAGCATCAGTGATGTCTTGGCTTTAGCCAATCGTGTTTCAAGATTAGTCATTCAACTCTCCCATAAATACAGCCATCTTATCTGCGATAGCCTTAGCTTCTCTTGCCTTCTGCTCTCTCAAATCCCAATCGACACGCAATGCTTCAGGGTTCTCGTTAGCCAATGAACTCTCAACCTGTTGACGCATGGCTTCAAGGTCAGGGTCATCAGCAAAGTTAAGGCGAGGTAAGATACCGCAGATGTCATTGATGTTCTCAACCAATGAGTCGCGGAAGATACCAGTGGGGTTGTCTAGCTTGTCACTAGCATGTTTGACTACATCATACAGACGTTGCCATGCTTCCTTCATAGCATCTTGTGATGCACTGGTTACACGCTCAGTAACTTGCTGTTGGATAGCAGACAGCTCATCATCTGCAATCTGTACTCGGAAGTCATCGGCAGGTACTGGCATGATTACCATGTCCATACCGAACTTAGCTCGTAGCCCATCAATAGTGGGGTAGTCATCTTCCTTGTACAACCCATTGGGTAGCAACCGCTGTGCATCTAGCTTCAACTGCGGATACACATCAACGAACTGGTCAACTAGTGACATCCAGTTAGCCTTGTAGTTGCGGAACTCTGTCATGAATGACAGGTAGTTTTTAGATGGTAGCATCTGCGTACCATTGATACCCCAAGGCAGAGTGTTCTTGTAGTACTCTGTCCGTATGGTAGTGGTAAGCTTATGGATGTTACCAAGGTAGTCATTCAGCGGAAGCAGAGACTTGTTATATCTCCCTGCTTCAACGATAGTGTTGTGTTGGTCAGCAATCTGCTGAGTTACTTTCTTGTCATACTTACGAGCCGTCCATTGTGACACGTTAAGTTGAGCAAGTAATGCTTTGTCTGTTAGTTTCATAGATACCTCCACTAAAATAATACATCTTGGTTATCGACTGCCCACTTGGTGAACGCACCACTACTAGCAAGTTCATCATTCTTGCGAGTAGCATATGAGATACACAGGACAGAGAACTCTTTAGGCATACGGCCAACGTAGGTAATAACCCTATCGAAGTTAGCTAGCGTAGCCTTGTGAGCAAGGGAGCCACACAATGCATACAGAGTAGCAGGGTCATCAGGTACGTTAGCTTGTGATGGGTTCATCAGTATGCTGTCAGGATTAGGTAGCTTACGATGTATCTTTAGGAAGCCAACGAACTCTGCCGCAGCACCTTCACCAACTGCACCCTTGAAGCATTCATACTCTGCATCAGCAGGTACAACACCAATCACATCAGATACACCCTCAACCCATGAACGTGGTGTAGCATTGACATCACGCTGTGGATCAAAGTCATGTAACAGATTAGGTCTGAACCGAATGAACGAGATTAGTTCTGGCTTGACATCATGTTCGATAGCCCAACTAGTCCAGTCATCAAGGTGTGTCTCAAGCTCAATGACAGTCTCACGATTACGCAAGTGAGATAAGATTCGGTTAGCACCTGCTCTGTCAGCCTGCCTGTTACCAGTAGATACAACATGCCAACCTTTCTTGAGTGATACACCATGCAATGTCCTAGCTTGTAGTATGTTAGCTAGTACCTTCTGAATGTCAGCAGGTGCTTGGTTCCTGTCATCGAAACAGAGTACACCCTCATCAGGTATATCGGTACGACTCTCAGCAGGATACCAATCAGGTAGCTTGTAGTTGAATGAGTCACCATCAACAGCCATGTTAGGTACACCGAAGTCTTCTACCAACATGGTAGGTGTATGCTTCTCGATGTATCCAACCTTCAGACTACTGGCAGTCTGTTGTACGATGGTGGTCTTACCGCCCCCTGGCATACCTTCAATGCAGATAGGACGTTTAGCCTTGAACAATTCAGTCAAGGTATCTTTCAATAGTGTAGCTCGCATCATTTATCTCCCTTATATTTGCGATGGTCAACGCCGAGTGACACAACTTGAGTGCCAGTCTTTGTATGCTTGGCAATCATTTTGTTAGAGTAATAGATGACATTGCCCTCATCATCTGTTACTGGTGCTCCACCCTTGCCATGCCGTAGCATGAATAGTTTCAAAGCCTTCTTAGCCATTGGTTATTCCTTCCCATATCTGACTAGGTGTTACGCAACTGTTTGTTGCTGTCCAATACTGCTCATCCCAAGACTCACACCCTAGGAACAAGTTAAGTATTACGAATGCAATTAAGATACTTACAAACCCTGTCATAAGTATCCCCCCCAGTAGAGTGATTGCCCCCCTCATTGGAACAACCCCCAACCAAAGTAACTGTCAGCCAGTATCATCATGACCGATGACACCAAGCCGTATAGTATCCAAGAAAAGATTATTGATAGTTTCATTTAACAAGCCCCCCCTTACTGTTGATGCCGATAAGTTCAGCACGATTAGTAACAACGATGTAATTAGATTTGTGTAAAGGAACTACACAGTGGCGTACTTCACTGGCTTGTTTAGCACCGCATGATAAGCAGGTTGTATAGCCTAGCTCAGCACGTTTGACAGCGATGTTATCAGGACAGTAAGAACAACGTATCATATAAGCCTCCATAAATAGGGTTGAGCAGGGTGCCATATAGACACCCTGCTAGTGTTAAGTTAAAGAACGATAGTCTTAGCACCAGTTGATACAGAGTTATCATCGTCAGCTAATACAGCGACATATGCTCCGAACCTACCGCCAAGTAACTTCGCTGAATACTTCTCCATATCCAACGATTGTAATTCAGCTACAGTGAAGCCACCTTTACGACCCTTCTCAATATCTGGTGCAAATACAGACACAGGTATAGAGTACTTCTCACCAGCAGATACCATAGCCTTGAATAGTTCATCCGCCTTATCAGCCGTAAATACATTGCCTTCACCAGTATAACGTGGGTCATTCTCACTGCGAATCTTTACAGTCTTTGCAATAGGTGCAACGAAAGCTTCAACATTACCATTAAAAGTTCTAGCCATTTTCATAATCTCCAATTAAACTAGGTTAAATATGCTATAACGAGACCACCTCGCCAAGCCCCCAGAACTTGACACCCTGCCGAGGGTTTGTCAAATCGCCCCCCTCTGTTTAATCTGTGAGACGGTGCTATAATAGATTGTCAAATGGATTACAAAAGGTGTCGTGTTATCAATGATTTAATGGCAAACAATCTAAATAATCTACAAATCTATAAGTAATGTTAGCACGGCAAACCTGTATCATGGCTACAGAATGATATTCTATAGGTGATATATGTAAAAACTGTAGATTATTTAGATTATTTAGATTGTTTAGTAGTACATATATGGGATAACCCCATGTAAACAGGGCGAAAACACTACTGGATGTGTCATGTTATACAATCTAAAACACTACATGTTGTGTCAAGTTACTAAACAGGCCCATATAGATTGTTAGATTGTGTCATGTTAGAGCCCCCCCAGTATATAGTCGTTGCATTTATAGCCCGATGACCCCCCGAGCTATGGTCATATATATAAAAAATAAAAAACAAAAAGAAAAAGAGAGGGGCCGAAGCCCCGTCTCTCATGTTAGCAGGCATCTCTTCATGCTGCGGTTCTTTCGTACCCGCTTCATGAACTCCATTGCTATCTCGTGTCTTGAATAACCTCGATAGCTGCCTGTATTCTCTGATCGTTGCAACCAGGTTCTCAAACCTACAGTCGGTAGATCTTGCAGTGTAGTGTCCATAACTACTTCCTTTCATGGAGTAGGGAGCACAGCATCACACTGTGCTCCCGTTAGTGTTAGGTTCGTACTGTTAAGATGCGAGCCTCGACCTTGTGCTTATCGACTAGCCGCTTGGCTATGCCTTTCGCACGTTTCCACTCTGCCACTACTGTGGTGTCGTAGGTCTTGAATCCATCCGCGCTAGCGCGAACCTGGTATGTGGTCTTACTTAACTTTCTCATGAAAGCCTCCTTCGGGTTGCGAGAGGAGCCGAAGCTCCTCTCTGGGTTGTTAGGAACCGTTGCTAAACGGGTTCGGCTGGGCAGTCCGCGAGGCGTACTGATTCAGCGTAGACGCTTGAGCAATGTTCAGCTTCGGTGGACATCCTTTGGATTTCCATGAAACCGACACCCAAACCTTAGTGTCATCGCCCAGCTTCTTAAGTACTGCTTTAAGATGCTTGACGGTCAACTGCTCTTTCTTGTCAGCCAGCTTGCGATTGGTATCGAAAGCGATGACGTTGATTGACCAGGGGTCAAGCCGTCCGCCTGACGCCGCATCCGCATGCTCAAGGATATCCTTGAGGATGTTATCAGCCTGCGTCTTGGCATCCCAGCCTTGACCATTACGGGCTCTGTCTAACATAGTTAGAGTTGAGCCGACACGTGGTTGCTTTACACGAAGGGCAACCTTACCTTCAAAAGATGAATTGCTCATAGCAATATCCTCCAGTAAGAGTCACACACAGCCACGCTGTGCATGACGGGTTATGTCGTGGCGGTTGCCAGCGACAAATACATAGAAGCAAAAACCATACACAATGTCAAATTACTAGGGTTTCTGCGGGTTTCAGAGGGGGGTATATTATGCCTTGGCGATAGGCGCATGGGGGTCGGTAGGGGGGGTACATGGACTGGACACGGTGACCGCATAGTATATAAGTAACCCTCGCATAACACGGTGCAAAAAAAGGAAGGTGTCAAGTTAGCAAAGTTTGTTGACAGGATTGTACATTACACATAGGATCAACCACATGGATACGTTACCGCTTAAACATACTAAGTGGTCGAACCGACTAGCTTTCGATATAGCCCTGATGCTAGAGGGCAGCGGTGAGACCCTGGATGAACTAAAGGAACGGCACTCGGTTACAGCCGATGCTATACTAGTGTTCAACAAAGACCCTGTGTTTCTCAAGCAGGTCAACTCTTATAGGGATGACATTAAAGAGAAGGGCATGACGTTCAAGCTCAAGGCTCGAGCACAAGCTGAAGAGCTGTTGACAACTAGTTGGACATTGATTCATTCTCCAGAAGTATCGCCTGCAGTTAAGGCTGACTTGATAAAGTCAACTGTTAAGTGGGGCGGTTTAGAACCTAAGAACAATGAAACAGTAGAGGGACAAAGTGGCGGAGTTAAAATTACAATTAACCTCGGAGGCCAAGAGCACATCGCAACAGCCACAATTGATCAAGAACCTGAGGAAGCAGTTCTCGAAGACTTACGAGAAAATGCCGATGGCGACATTCAGAACGTTGGATGAATGCGAGACAGTGGCCGCGTTGCTTGAGGTTGAAGGCGTTGGCTTCAGGCAAAAGGTGCTGCGCAGCCGCACTACCACTCATCCCTATGCTATAATTTTATATGGTAAGTTATGAACATAGACTTTACACCATCTAAGACAGCTGCTGACTTTATGAACTCAGATGCAAAAATGCGTGTACTTATGGGGCCAGTCGGGTCAGGTAAGTCAGTAGCGAGCTGTTTTGAAATTGTCCGTAGGGCATCACAACAGCATCCAAGTCAAGACGGGGTGAGACGCTCCCGTGCTGCGGTTGTTCGTGAAACTGTTCGCCAGTTGACTGATACGACCATTAAGACGTTTCTCGACTGGTTCCCACCAGGAGTGTGCGGCAACTTTATGCGCACCACCAAGACTTACTTTTTTAAGGTTGGTGATGTCGAGTGCGAGATTATGTTTCGTGCACTTGACGATGCTGACGATGTGGCAAACCTTAACTCTCTTGAGCTGACGTTCGCGTGGTTCAACGAGTGTAGAGATATTAACTCTGAGATCGTGGACGCTATGTCCAAACGTATTGGTCGATTTCCATCTGCTAAAGATGGCGGCCCTTCATGGTTTGGTATGTGGGGTGACACTAACCCCCCGACTATGGATACGTGGTGGTATTATCAGATGGAAGGCCTTGACGCTAAGGACGGTGTGAGTCCTAACGATAATGGTTGGGATGTATTCAAGCAGCCATCAGGTAGAACTATCTTAGCTGAGAATGTGGAGAATTTGCCCGATGGATATTATGACACCCAAGGTCGCTCAGAAGAGTATGTACGCGTGTTTATTGACGGTGAGTACGGACTCAGCTCAGCAGGACAACCAGTGTATAAATACTTCAGGCCAGACTATCATATGGCGAGTTCTAAACTCGCGCCTATCGTTAATGGTGTACGTCCTGTTGTTATCGGTATGGACTTGGGATTAACTCCTGCAGCTGTGTTTGGGCAGCAAGATCCTCGCGGGCGGGCAATAATACTTGACGAAGCGGTGTCCTTTGATATGGGCATTCAAAGATTTATGCGTACAGTTATACGTCCGCTTATATATGATAGGTTCTCTAGCGCACCTATTGTTATAGTGGTTGATCCTGCTGGTACGCAGCGAGCACAGACTGATGAACGTTCGGCTGTCGATATTATTAAGGCAGAGGGGTTTAAAGTATTTCCTGCTAAAACTAACAGTGTGTCAGCAAGACTGTCAGCGGTTGATGACTTTCTTATGAGACAGGCTGATGGAGATGCAGCGTTTATAGTTGACCCTCGCTGTACACATCTTAAGTCTGCAATGATGGGTGGGTATAGATTCCATCCTAAGAATGGTAACGTTGAGAAAAACAAACACTCGCATGTCGCAGAGGCTTTACAATATTTAATGTTGCATATACACTCAGTAGGCGAAGGAACACTTGCACCGCAGGCCCGAGATATTAAACGTGTCAAAGCCGTTGGTTGGACTTAGTTTTTTCATTGAACCTTCCTCCCTAGGGGATATTTTACACTCCACTGTTAAATCCCCTGAACTAGGCCCCGTTAAGATCTTCTCCTTTCTACTTGACGGGGCCCCTTTTTTTGGTAAACTATAACAAGTTGTCAGTTATTGGAGGTACCTATGGCAGGTTCATGCGGCGGTGGAAAACCTTACATGCGGATGTCAGACAATCCCAAGATGAATGGGACTGCTGGTGATTTTCGTAGACCATACATTACAGGTGGGCTAGTTGCCCCAGCTATGCAGTATAGTAATGATATGGATAAGCGTAAGAAAAAAGACGATGACGATGAGGATGATGAAGAAAAGATGGCTAGGGCTAAGAGGTCTCGTAAAAAAGGCAGTAGCTACGGAACAGGTACTGTTTAGGTAGGAGCGTATATGTTGAGGGTCATAGGAAATTCTGAACTTGTAGAGCAAGAAGAAGCGGCGGCACGAGCTGAACTAGCTGATAGACAGAATGAACCTTACATTCTGGGTATACACTCGTATATAAAAGAGTGTTGGTCAGCAGCTAAAGAAGCTAAAGATCCTATTGAAACTATTATGCTTAAGGCGTTGCGGCAACGTAATGGTGAGTATGAGCCAGATAAGCTAGCAGCTATTCAATCTCAGGGTGGTTCAGAAATTTACATGATGTTAACTGAGGTCAAGTGCCGAGGCGCTGAGTCTTGGCTACGTGACATACTGTTAGATTCAGGTACACCCCCGTGGGATTTAGAACCTACACCTATCCCAGAGCTTACCCCTTTACAGCAAGCAGATATTCAAGAAGCTTTTGCTGAGTCTGTACTTGATATGATTAAGCAGATGGGCCAAGCACCCACACCATCTCAGCTCAGTGAGTTGAAAGAGATGGTGACTCAAGATTATCGGTTTGGGATATTGCAGGGCGCACAAAATCGCGCTGACAAAATGAAGATTACTATTAACGATCAGTTTGCTCACGGTGGGTGGTCTGAGTCGTTTAATGAATTTATTACTGATTTAGTAACTTACCCATGCGCTTTTCTTAAAGGGCCAGTAATACGCAGGCAGCGCCGTATTAAATACGATATGTCTGGGGAAAGTACGACAGTAGCAGCAGATGAAGTTATAGCGCCTGAGTTTGAGCGTGTAGATCCGTTTAATATATACCCTGAGCCAGGCGTATCTCATATAAACGAGGGGTATTTATTTGAGCACCATAAGCTTAGTAGATCTGATTTATCTGACCTTATCGGTCTACCTGGATATGATGAAGCAGCAATACGTGAGTTGCTTGATCTAGGAGCCAGTGACTATGGTAGTTGGATAACACAAGATTTTGAAGACACTAAAGATGAGGAAGAGCGTAAGTTTAATACGCATCGGCGTCCTACAAGTACGTATGACGCATTAGAGTTTTGGGGTAAAATAAGCGGTAAAATGCTTCTTGATTGGGGCATGGACGAAGAAAATGTACCAGATAAAACCAAAGAGTACGATGCTAATGTATGGGTTATAGGCAATTACGTTATCAAAGCTGTTTTAAATTACGACCCCTTAGGAGAAAAACCCTATGCTAAGACATCGTTTATTAAATGCCCTGGAGCATTTTGGGGTAAAGGTATACCAGAAATTATTGAAGATGTGCAGAATGTTTGTAACGCAGCTACAAGAGCGCTTGTTAATAACATGGGCATATCTAGTGGCCCTCAAGTCGAAGTTAATCTTGAACGTATCCCACCTAATGAAGACATTACGCAACTTCATCCTTGGAAAATTTGGCAAGTAACAAACGATCCTCTAGGAGCGAATGCTCCTGCTGTAAGGTTTACACAGCCTGAGGACAACGCAAATACCCTAGCCGCTATATATGATAAGTTTGCTAAGCTAGCAGACGATCATAGTGGTATTCCTTCTTATGTAACTGGAGATCTAAACGTTCAGGGTGCAGGTAGAACTGCTTCTGGGCTTTCTATGTTGATGGGGTCAGCAGGTAAAGGTATTCGGCAGATTGTAATGCATATTGATAATGATGTTATTAAACCAGTTATCCACAGGATATTCTTGTATAACATGCGTTATAATGATGACGAATCTATTAAGGGTGATTTAGCTGTTGTTCCAAAAGGCGCAGTTAACTTAGCAGTTAAAGAGACAGTTAATATCAGGCGTATTGAGTTTCTTAATGCTACTGGTAACGAGATTGATTCACAGATTATTGGGCAGGAAGGTCGCGCAGCTATCCTTAGAGAGGTTGCTAAAGGACTTCAGATGCCTGTGGATGACATTATACCATCCAGAGAGAAAGAAAGTTTTAAGACTAGAATCCTGAAAAACCAACAGCAGCAACAGGCAGCGCAGCAAGCACAGCAGCCACAGCAGGCGCAGGTAACTGATCCCGCTGGAAATCCTGCAGGTGGTATGGATGGAAACACAGTTATGAATAGATCAACAGGGGCTAGTCAATGATTAGACCTGACGAGAGAACACTTAAAGCTCTAGCAACAGTTGCCAACCAGTATCCAGAGATAGTACAATTTCTTGACACATGGCGGCAGCATGAGTTAGAAACTTTACCAAGTGTAACTAGTAACGTGACACTACAACAGGGGCGGTGTCAGGTTCTTGGTGAAATATCCAAGTTAGTTAATCAATCCCCTACTATAGCAGCAAAGACATAGTGTCAGCTGACTAACACGCATACCGTAAGGAGCGAAAAATGGCAATACCAAAGCAAGTTCAAAAACAGTCTGAGGCAGTACAAGAGTTGTACAAGGAGTTAAATGAGGACGAAGTTCAGGAGGCCCCTGCTGAGGAAGCAGTTGAGTCAGCCTCTGAGTCCGAACCCAATGCCGACAGTGTAGACGAAGTTGCGGCTACTCCTTCTGAAGAGCATTCAGGGGGAAACCAAGAAGATAGTACAAACTGGCAACAGAAGTACAGAACTCTTCAGGGTATGTATAATGCTGAAGTCCCACAGCTAAAGCAACAGTTGCAGGAACAAAGCGGTAAGATTAATCAATTTGAGAATCTGTTTGCTACTATGAATCAGCAACAGCAGGCTCAAGCTCAGGAAGCTCCAAAGGGTTTACTTACGGAGCAAGAAATTGAGGAGTATGATGAATCTATCGGAATTATGCGTAAAGTTACCCAGGAAGAGACAGGTAATTTGGGAAGAGAAGTTAGCGCTTTGAAAGCTCAGATTGCTCAGATGGCTCAGAATACTGTTCCTCAAGTACAGCAGCTTGCAGCGCAAGTTGGTAATACTCAGGAAGAGATGTTCTGGAATAAGTTATCTGCTGTTGTACCTAACTGGCAGGAGATTAATGCCAATGAGAATTTTCAAGATTGGTTGCTAGAGACTGACCCACTATCGGGTATAGCAAGGCAGGCATACTTGGATGATGCTCAGCGGAATTATGATGTCGATAGGATAGCTACGTTCTTTTCAACTTGGTCTGGCTTAAACGGTAATCAATCTGCTCACCAAGGTAAGTCTGCGAATCAAGACGAGCTAAATCAGCAAGTTGCTCCTAAAAGAAGCAGAAGCGCTGGTGCCGCACCTACTGGATCGAATAACAAACAATCATGGTCACAAGCCGATATTGGCGCGTTCTATGATGATATTCGTAAAGGTAAGTTCAAAGGTCGTGATGATGAGAGGGCTAAAATTGAACGTGACATCTTTGCCGCACAGGCAGAGGGTCGCATTACTTAAACGTGTTAGGAGGCCAAGATGGCATACGCAACATCCCCTGGGCACCCGCAGTATACTGGTAACTTTATTCCAGAAATCTGGTCGGGTAAGCTCATCGAGAATTTCTACGATGCAACAGTGCTCGCAGCAATCTCAAACACCGACTACGAAGGTGAGATTCGTAGCATGGGTGATACGGTTAATATCCGTACTACTCCTGAAATCACTATCCAGACCTATGTTAAAGGTCAGACACTTAATGTCGAGCAGCCAGATAAGCCTAAGTTGCAGCTGATGATCGACAAAGGTGAGTACTTTGCATGTATCGAAGACGATGTAGACGAAGTACAAGCTGACATCAACATGATGGATCAGTGGTCAAAAGACGCTTCAGAGCGCATGAAGATTAAGATTGACCAGCGTGTCTTAACTGATCTTCTTCCTGATGTGTCTGCAGACAACAAAGGTCAAACAGCTGGACGAATTTCTGGTGATATTGATCTTGGTGTAGCTGGTACTCCAGAAGCAATTACGTCTTCTAATGTTATTAGTAAGATTATTGATATGGGTACTGTGCTTGACGAAGCTAACGCTCCTGAAGGTGATCGCTTTCTAGTGATTCCTGCTAAGATGGCTGGCTTAATTAAGCAATCTGACCTCAAAGATGCGTCTATCACTGGCGATGGTAATACACCTCTCCGTAATGGACGTTTAGGTATGATTGATCGGTTTACAGTGTTTGTAAGCCACAATCTTTACAAGAACGGTTCTGAGTTCAGCGTTATCGGTGGACATAAGATGGGCTTCACATTTGCATCACAGATGACAAATATGGAAACTATTCGTTCTGAAACAACCTTTGGTAATATCATTCGTGGTCTTCAAGTTTACGGCTATAAAGTCGTTAAGCCTGAAGCTCTTGCCACAATGATTGTTACCCTGTAGTAGGAGGAAATCAGATATGGCTACATATACAGACTCACACGGCTTTAACAAAGGCAGTGCAGGTCATTCGGCTAAAGGTCTTACCCGATTGACTATGGAAGAAGTGACTCTTGATTTCGCTAAAATCACTACAGCTCGTACTACAGCAGGTGCTACGGCGCTTGCTGCTGGCGACATTATTGAAGTGATTTCAGTTCCAGCGGATTCATATGTCATGGCATGTGGTGCGGTTACTCAGACTGCTCAAGGTGCAGCGTCAACTTTCCATATTGGAGATGGCGCAGATCCTGACGGTTATGTTGCTAGCGGTAATGCTAACGTACTAGGGGGCACAGCTTCCAACGGTGCGCTACTGATCGCTAACAATGCGGGTAAATACTACGCAGCTGCGGACACGATTGATATTACAATCGGTGCTTCAGGTGCTAACCCGACTGCAGCTAAAATCAAAGTGTGGGCAATCATTGCTGATTGTGCATAAACGATTGGGGGGCGGGTCAGGTTTCGCACTGCGATGCCCCCCTCTTACTTGAGGTAAGCTATGGCAAAGATTGATAAATCTAAGATGGCTTGTAACAAGCCCAAGCGTCAGGTTTCGGGTGGTAAGAAATTTGTTGTTAAAGCATGCCAGAATGGCAAAGAAAAAGTCATTAGATTTGGCGATGCCAACATGAAAATTAAAAAGAACCAGCCAGGACGCAGAAAGAATTTTCGCGCTAGGCATGGTTGTGATAGCAGGCCACCGTCTAAGATGACAGCTAGATACTGGTCTTGTAAGAAATGGTGATGTTATGAGTAAAAAAGATGCTTGTTATCATAAGGTGAAAAGCCGCTACAAAGTTTGGCCAAGTGCCTATGCTTCAGGGGCTTTGGCTAAGTGCAGAAAAGTTGGAGCATCTAACTGGGGTAATTCTAAAGTTAAGAAGACTACCAGAAAGAAGAAGTAAGATGGCGGTCAGAAAAACAGCAGAAGGTGCAAAACTAAAGAGGTGGTTTAAAGAGAAGTGGGTTGACGTTCGTACGGGCAAACCTTGTGGCAGACGAAAGGGAGAGAGCCGAGCTTATCCTTATTGTCGCCCATCTAAGCGGGTGTCATCTAAGACGCCTAAAACTGCGTCAGAGATTTCAGCTTCAGAAAAGCGTAGTCGTCTTGCGCAGAAGAAAAGCTCAAAGCGTGTTAAAGCGGTTACATAGGAGTATAAAATGGCTTACGAACCTGGTGCAAAAGTTAAAGGGGTTAAACATACTAGCAAAGCCCCCAAGAAGAATATACAGACAGCATCAGCTATGGATGTAATTATTCAGATTGCCCCACACGCTGGGCAGATTGGTGAAGCTTTGATGTATGGAACGGGTGCGCTTGGCGCTGGTGCAACGGGCTATATGGGTAACAAGGCCAGAAAGCTTAGAAAAAAACATGACGCTGCGTATCATAAAGCGAAAAGTTAGGAGGACAGAATGGCTGGAAGATGGCTAAAAAATATAAAGGATGGTGAGATCTACGGGTGGAATGAAATTCTTGCCGATAATCCTATGTGTAAAGAAGTAACTGAGGAAGAAGCATTCCCAGAAAAATTTATGCCAAAGAAACAAAAAGGGCGTAAAGCAAAAGTAAACTTGGAAACTGAAGTTGTAGATGACACACCAAAAGTATCTGCAGAGTTAGAGGATGAGGCTACTAGGGGATTAAGTAGGGCTAGAGATGATAAAGGCCATTTCATAGCTGATGACCCTGATACGCCCGAGAATGAGGCATGGGTAGATGATTCTAAATGATGTTGTAGCAGAAGTTCGTAATATAATTCAGGATTCAGATTCAAACGCATATCGCTATACAGACGCTATGCTTCTTAAATTTGCAAATCAAACGCTGAAACGTGCGGCTATATTCAGACCTGATTTATTTGCGCTGCAGACAACTCTTACTTGTGCTGACGGTACAGTAGTACAATCAGCTCCTTCTGATTCTATAAGACTTATGGAGGTCTATTACAATACTAACGGGAATGGTATTATAGAAACCACCCGTGAAGTTTTAGATCAAGCATACCCCGCATGGATGACAGACAATGCGGCTAATACCATAAACTGGATTAGAAATATTCGTAATCCAAATAAATTTTTTATATACCCTAAAGCTCCAACTAGTCACCAGATTGAAATTGAGTACGCGCAGACTCCTCCAGATTATCTAGGTACTGCTACTGTAGCCCTCTTACCAGATGCTTATTTTCCTGCTATAATTGATGGTACAGTATTCTTAGCTGAGTCTATAGACAATGAGCATGTTAACTCAAATCGAGCTGCACTTTTCCAACAGTCTTTCTCACAAGCACTTGGTATATCATCGCAGACAAGGCAGATTACTGATACAGAAGGTGGTGGAATATCTGAAGAGGAGGTTGTCTAATGCCAACAAGATTCGACAGTTTAGTGACAAGGCTATCTCCAAGTGTCCCAGGTTGTCCACAGCCTGTAATAGAGCAGTATGTACGAGACTCTGCTATAGATGCATGTGAAAAAACTTTAGCGTATAGACATATTCAGAATAAGATACCACTAACAAACGGGGTGTATGATTATCCCTATGACCCCCCTACTAACACTGAGGTTCATGCGTTTCTTAGTGCTACTGTCGATGGCGCACGTATGAGAACTTTATCTCTGGAAGAGTTCCAGGATAGATTCCCCAAATGGCCTGACTCTGCTCCAGCTGATTATGGCGTTCCTACACATATATCACAGCTTGACGCTGATACATTTATTGTCGGGCCTACTCCAGATGCTGCAAAGACTTACGAGATACGTATGATAATCGCAGTCAAACCGTTGCGTACATCTGTAGAGATGGACACTACAGCTTTTGATGAACTAGAAAATATTATAATGCACGGGGCGCTTCAGAATTTATTGATTTTACCTGAGAGAACTTGGTCAGATAGAGAACTAGCAGCGTATCATGCTAAACAATTTTTACACAAGACAGCAGAACGTAGAGCTAGGGCTAACCTTGGTGCTGCTAGAAACTCGCTACGTGTTAAACCAGTGGCTTTTGGGTGAGGTGATTTATGGCAGATGTAATTAGATTAGTAAAAGGTAATTCTAAACCTGACATTGTAGCTACACTAACTGATGATACTACTGGATCTGCAATAGATCTTAGTTCAGGTACTACTACAGTTACAATAAAATTTAGGGCTGCTAACACTACTACTGTGCTTTCTACTATAAGCACTAGCAAAGTTGGCGGCGGTGCTACAGGGCAAGTACAGTTTGATTTTTCTGGGGGTGTACTTAACGTAAACCCTGGAATGTATGAGGGCGAAGTCAATATAGATTTTAACGGGGCTATACAGACAGTCTACGATCTTATGAAGTTTAGAGTGCGGGATAGCTTCTAATGGCTCGCATACGCGTAGAAGCCGCTGCTAAAGGTGCGTTGGCTCTGGGCGTATCGGCTAGTACGGCTAAAGCTGAGTATGATAATCCTGGGATAGTACTTAGAGCAGAACCACAAGACGGCGAAGTATTTATATCCGCGTCACCTATAATAACTGAGGTGATATATAGAGCTTCGTTTAATACACTAAACCACGAGATATTCCTTACTACTAAATCTATACCTGTAACTTTTATTCCAGCAGTCAATTTCTCTGTAGCGGATAGTACCCCACTATTTTCTATAGAGCCATTGTATATTGACACTGTGACTATTAACGAAGTACTAACGTTTGACGCAAGCGCTAGTCTAGTTGACACAGCTAGTATAGCTGACACCCCGTTTATTACTGTGAGCAGGCCACTAGCCGATTCTTTTGGTTTATCTGATGCGCAGTTGTTTAATGTCGGTATTAACCCACAAGACACAGCTAATATAGCTGATGACCTAACTTTCAGTGTGTCAGCTACAATGGCTACCGACTCAGTTAGTATGACTGATGTATTTGATTACACAAGGATTTTACCTACTTTAACACCGTCAGACAGTGTGTCAATTTCTCAAAATATAGTTTTACAAAGCAGTAAGCCCGTGGTAGATTCAATTAGTGCATCTGACAACACGTATGAGATAGGTGCATTCTTTGAGGGGGACGGCGGGTTATTTAATTCAGCGGGGCTAATCAGCGAAACGCCTCCTTTGAACAAAGAGTTCGCGTTGCAACTCTTTAGCACCTGACGGAGGTATACATGCTACAAGATGAAATTACAGTTAAAGGGCGGTTAAGCATAGTACTTATCGACCAGTTGGGGCTTGTAAAAGAAGAACACGATTTTGATAACCTAGTCGTAACCACGGGTAAGGGTTATATAGCGTCACGTATGAAAGATGCTACTGCTACTGCTATGAGTCATATGGCAGTGGGTACTGGTACTACAGCAGCTGATGTAGCGCAAACAGCCTTGGTTACAGAGGCTAATAGACAGGCGCTTACGAGCACAGCAGTATCAGGTGGTGATGTGACTTATTCAGCTACATTTGGTAACGGGCAAGGTACTGGCGCTTTAACAGAGGCGGCTATCCTCAACGCATCTAGCGGTGGTACTATGTTGTGCCGCACAGTATTTAGTGTGATTAACAAAGGTGCTAACGATACATTAGCAATTACATGGACAGTAACGGTGTCGTAAATGGCAAGCTACTCTGAAGTAAAAGTATCTAATAATAGTAAAGGCACCTTAGCAGGAGGTGTTTCTGCTAACCAAGGTACTTTATCTTTGTTAGGTGGTGAGGGGTCAAAGTTCCCCACTGTAACAAATGGTGAATATTTTTATATCACAGTTACTTCTTCAGCGCTTAGTACTAACACAGAAATTATGCGGGTTACTGATAGGATTGCGGATACGCTTACTGTTAAGCAAGCAAATGGGTCTGCTAGAAACCTCAATAATACATTTTCAGCTGGAGATTCTGTAGAGTTACGAACTACAGCTAACGCTGTCAACGATTTGTTTGATCTAGAAAACGTACTACCCGATGTTCCTACACAGCCTGATAGATTTGAATTTAGATCTACTACACCCTCGTTTACTGCTACAAAGTACATAGGGCCTAACGGTGTAGTTACTACAGGAGGTTTACCATCCAGCGTGGGAGGGCGTGATCGGGATATTAAATTCGCAATAAAATCCGATGGCACAAATGCTACTTACACAGCCCTTAACCCAGCCGATATATCTGACGATAACAACACTAGTACGGGGTTTTTAAGTATTCCTGTGCGAGGGCACTATGATTTATCACACATGCGTGGGACTACATTTGCCAGATATCTAAACGCTTCTACTAGTGTAAATGCTAGCGGTGGTTATGCAATGTCAACCGATATTGCTGACAAGTACGGAAATGCTGAAGGTCATGATATAGCTATACAAGAAGGTTCGTTAGTGTATCTAGCTAACGTATCTGATAATAATGATGAGTATGGTGCGTACGGAGAATGGGCCACAGCTGAAGTAATCGGGGCTGTTAGTGCGAGTCAAACACTGATTATTAATAATGTAAGACGCTTACTTAACATGAACCCAAGGGGCGGTGGCCCAGGTAGCTTTCTTACTTTTGATGGTTCTGAGTCAGCTGAAGATTACATTGGTAAATTTGTGTTTCCCCCTGCAGTAGATGCTAGCTTGGTAAATGTACCACCAGGGACACATGTAACAGGATGCCAGAAGACTGCGGGGCCACCATCTGGGAATGTCACATTAACACTAAATAATAATATAACTATCCCCAACGGAGTTAGGATACAATTCTATAACTCTAGGGTTACTCAACTCGGAGAAGAGTATAGCGCTTCTAGATTCGATGGTGTTTATTATAAGAGAGAAGCTACAGCACCTGCAGCTAGAACTATGAATAGCCAGACTGTAACTAATACAAAAGAAGACGCTTATATGCCCGTGTCAGGGCAAATTGCAAATGTATATGTAGCCACAGGACATAATCATTCAGGTTCGGGGCGGATTTCTAGTACACAATATTATTTTAACTACGCGACAAATGAAACAAATGGTGATTACCCAACAGCTGCTGGCGGTCATTTTGGTATAACTGTTAAACCATTAAGTGTAAATTCTGTGTTTACCATTAAACTTTATAGCACCGCTTACCAGGGTGCAAGTTATGCAGGATTAGGGTTTTATTGTGATTACATTGACGCTGATCCACAGCCAAATAATAGCAGAACATATAAAAATCCTTTAGATAATAGCGCAGCTAAAGCAGTGTTTTTAGTGGGTCGGCATATGCATATAGACAGGTTCAAGCAGCCTGAGTTTAACTCTAGTGTTAACAGTACTACACCACTTTCGAGTGCTGCCGAAGTATTTGGGTTTTCTAGAGGGCAGGTTACTCCTGGCACATGGCCTGACACCGATAGTACTGATACAGTTTTTGGCGTTACCCAGCAGCCTTTCACTGAAAACGGATCGACTGGAGATTACGTCACCCACAATGATGGCGATAACGTAGGCGGTGCTTCAGACGACAATAATTATCTTGCGGGACTGTGGCATCTTAACGCTCACGTACATAATGGTATTATGGGGGTACAATATTTTAGACCTGGGGTAACTGATAAAATAAGGTTTAGACTACAGCTTTATAGAGAAACTAACACTGGCACGGCATCTCTTCAATATCAACCTGGTAGTAGTACTGTAATGGTTGTGGAGGAATACGTGTACCCCTATGGGTCTTTTGGGTTTGATATTCCAGGTGGTCTTGATACTACCGCACATTGGAACGGGAATTTAGTATGACAAATTATCACGATATACAGTTTGCTAACAATGCTTATGGTACGTTGTCACAAGCCTACGCTACTACTGCTACCTCTATTGTATTAACTGCAGGTAACGGAGCTAGGTTTCCTACGCTTACAGGTAGTCAATATTTCTTTGCCACACTGCTGGATACATCAAATAATTTAGAGATAGTAAAAGTAACTGCTAGAAGTACTGACACATTAACTATTGTTAGAGCACAAGAAGGAACTACGGCTAGAGCTTTTAGCACCAATGACAGAGTTGAGCTACGAGTTACAGCTGGCGGGCTTATTATATTATCTGATCTAGATGAAATACTTCCTAGTCAGGCTGCTGCTAACGGGCAAGTACTGACAAGCACAAGTGGCGCTGCAGGATTTTCAGCCTTAGATGTTACTGATTTTTCTAGCCAAAATAACACTAACACTGGGTTTTTTAGTCTTCCGAAAGGTACTACAGCTCAAAGGCCAGTGTCACCTCAAACAGGCCACATACGATATAACACCGATCATTACGGAGGAGCTAGACCAGAGTTTTACGCTCAGAATAGTGAATGGCTACCACTTAACTCACCTATATTAAATAAATATGTAGTGTGCGCTTCAGCCAGTGCTTCAGGGGAAGCTGGTAATAATAATGGTAAGTTTCCTACAACTGGCCAAACGTGGACTACCGCAGGGTTTACAACAAATGAGTTTTCGCTAACCCCTGTAAATAACGGAACACATAATATTTTAGCAGTAATTCTTAAGCCTATGTCTGATGAAAGCGTATTCCTTATAGAAGTATCAGGAACTTTTTATAGTAGTTCAGGTTATAGTTACGCTACGATTGGAAGAAGTACGGCTACTACTACAGCGGGTACAACAGCATCAGCGACTACAAAAAATGTTGGGCATATTAGACGCGGGGGCGATGGTACAAGCAATGACGAAGCTGATGCTATAGCTTCTTGGAACAGCGCTGCTCATGTTCACACAGGTGGGTTTGCTACCTATGATACACCAAGTACAACAGATTTTGTAAGGTATTGTATACATTTTACTATATCATCAAACCATAACATGTATTTACCTTTTGGTGGTGTAGCTACTATGACTGTGACAGAATTAGATGGTACGGGCACTACTAAAGTGGCTACTGACGCCCCGTTGGAGGTAAATAGCTAATGGTAGCTGTAGCTTCAAATAGTTCTAAGAGCACGTTGACAGGTGGTATAAACACTACAGATACTACTATAAACCTTACCTCAGGCGAGGGAGCGTTATTTCCAGCTGTGACAAGCTCTGGCACAGATTACTTTTACATTACACTTATTGACACAGCGTTAAACACAGAGATTGTAAAATGTACTAATAGGTCTGCTGATGCTTTGACTATTGTGCGGGCGCAAGATGGCACTACAGCTAGAGCGTTTAGTACTGGTGATAGAGTAGAGATGCGAGTTGTAGCAGCTCTTATAAATGATCTGTTCACACAGACTCAAGGCGGCGGTGGGCAGCGTATAGAATACTATGGGTTTTACGTAGACGGTGACGACTTAAAAATTGATTACACAGCTTCTGGCAGCACAGATAATTATGTAGATTCAGATTACCCAGCAACTCTGTTTGTACCTGGGGATATGCAGGTAAGTATAAACACTAGCGGGCATCTAATATTAACAACGAGTTAGGGTGAAGTTATGGCAACAATAGATGTAGGAAAAATTAAGTTTACTTGGAAAGGGGCGTTTGCCACAGGTACAACTTATGAAAAAGATGATGTTGTTAGCTACGCAAGTTCCTCTTGGGTTTACGTAAATGCTGCGGCAAAGACAGGCACGGCAGCTGGTGCGCCTACTAATGCTAACTCAGCACATTGGAATGTCATGGCCGCAGGGTCTAACCCACTAACTACGCAAGGTGATATACTTACACATGATGGTAATGGCACTGTTAGATTAGCTAGGGGTAATGCTGGACAAGTACTTACAGTAAGCGGCAACGATGTTGTATTTGGTAACGTACAACAAACTAATGTTCAGTCTGATAAGTACTTACTACCTAACTATGATCAAGTTGTAGCTCATAACGCCAGTAACACATACGGAGCTTCTGGTTCCAGGGCTTGGTTAGCAGACTATGCTAATAACTGGGTTCCTGAGTGCGGAATACCTAATCCCGCTATGGGGCCAGTTATGTTCCCTAGCAATCATATATACGGAAAATATAGAAGTACTGTATATCTAAATCAGAACCATGAAGTTGTAACATGGGGTTTTGATGAATATTTTTTTGGAGGCGCAAGCGCAGGTAATAAAGGTAAAACTGGTACTAGTGTCCCAATATTTCATGAGTATGGTGGTTTAGCTGATGGTGAATATTTTGTAAGACTTTGGTGTACAGGTGGTGTGTTAGCTTGCCTTACAAATAAAGGGTCATTGTTTATGGCAGGCTATAATGGCTATGGACAACTTGGCACAGGCAACACAACTCATTATTACGGGCTTGTTAAAGTCCCATGCTTCGGGCCAGGAAAGACACATAACAATCTAGGTACAAGAATCGTTGGGTTCCATTTATCTGACGGTGGGGATGGGTATCGTAACTACAATAGATGTTTTGCTATTGATGAAAACCTTAGACTATTCGCTTGGGGATATGGTGCTAGTAATGGGTTAGGTACAGGTAGCACCGCTAACCAATCACGCCCACAGCTCATTGATCAAGTTGATGATGTTATGATGGTGCAAAGTGGGTATCAATCTTCCGCTATTGTAGACACAGACAGGAAATTGTATTTTACAGGGTCTAATGGTCACGGGCATTTTGGTGATGGATCTACAACATCTAGATCAGTATTCACACAAACCACAGCAGCGTCTGACGTTTACCAATTTAACATTATTACAGCTGTTTACTACACAACTTCTTGGACATGGGACGGCACCAGCCATTATTTAAATACAAGTGGTGAGCTGTATGGCGCTGGAGAAAACGGCAATGGGCAAGTAGGTGATGGCACCACTACAGATAAAAATGGGTTTACCAGAGCTGGGTCTTCTATAACTTTTTCTAGTTTTTATTACACAGGTAACTCTAGGGATCTTAGTTGCGCTGGTATAGGAGGAACTCCAGGTGGCATGCTTACCTCTGGCGCTCAAGTCTATACGTGGGGTTATAACGCTACAGGCGCTTGCGGCAACGGAACTACCACTACCGTAAATTCTCCTTCTGGCCCTGGCACGGCTACACTATATACTAATACTTGTTCATCTACTGATTGTGAGGGTGCTCCTACTTCTACAGCAGTTGCGTTTCCACAGACTAATATCTTACAGGTATGGCCTGCTAAAGGTATTAATGGACAAAATACAGGCCAGTGGTACATGCGAGACGGAGACGGTAGGATTTGGAAATTTGGCTATAACTCAAACACTGAGTACTACAGAAATTTAACAGCTAATATTGTACTAAACAAGCCTCGGTTGGATGCAGCCCCGTGGAATACCACTGAAAGTTTTTCAGCTGATCATTTTTGGTCGGGGCAAGTTTCTCGTAAAGTTATTGCTTTCCAAGGTGTTGGGTATTCGTACAGCAGTGCGGGCACTCAATATGCTTACATGTCCGATGGTACAATATTTGGTATAGGTTACAATGCACAAGGTCAGTTAGATGAGGATGATGCGTTTACAGGGACTTGGACGCAGATTAACTAGGAGGTTTTATGGCACAAAAATTATATAAATGGACAGGTGATATTACCAGCCCAGAGTCTTGGGATAGTGCTTTGCCAGCCCCCGAATGGTACGGGGTAGACGATAATGGTGTGTCTTACGCTCTTTTAGATACAGCTTTTGCTGCTGATTGTACCGCTACCGATTTGGCTGTTACCACAGCTACAACGGCTAAAGACTGGGTTAAGAAAAACTCACCTCAAGCTAACACCATTGATAACGACTGTTTAGAAAAAATACGAGAGTCTTACACTATTAACGATGAGTTAAAAGCACACAGGACAAATGATACGGAAGTATTAAATGCTATAGGTGCTATCGTTACAACACATCAAGCTCTTAAGAACGCATTGGTAGGTGATTGATGGCTAGAGCAGCTGAAGTAGAAAAAGATTTAGCAACTCATGAAGCAGTGTGTGCTGAGCGTTATGATATGATTTTATTTAGGATCAACCGACTAGAACGTATTCTGGTCGCTTGTGCAGGGATCTTGATCGTGGGGTCAGGATCAGTATTAACAGCAGTACTTTTCAGATTAGGAGGATAAGATGCCAAACGTAGCAGGAAAAAAGTATGCCTATACTAAAAAAGGCAAGGAAGCTGCAGCAAAAGCTAAAGCTGAGTTAGCAAAAAAGAAAAAGAAAAAGAAAAAGACAAAGAAGACAAAATAATGGAACCTATTAGCACTGCATTAGCTGGTATAGCGCTTGTGAAAGCAAGCGTGGATGGTATCAAAAGTGCCATAGGCAGTGCTAATGATATAGGCGAAATAGCTGGGTATGTAGATAAATTATTGCAAGGCCGAGATCAAGCTAACGCAGATAAAAGGAAAGCTAGTAGCGATCCTTTTAGTATAAAAAGCATTGCAGAAGAGACTATAAATGCGAAGCTAGCTGAAGAACACCTTGATGAGATGCGTCAGCTTATTGACCATAGGTTTGGGTTTGGTACTTGGTCTTCTATAATAGCGGAAAGGGCGAAAAGAATACAGGAAGCGAAAGAAGCAGAAAAAGAGGTACAACGCCAACGCATGAAACAACGCGAAGAAATAACAGAGACTGTCACTATTGGCGGTACTGTTATGATAGGAATAGTTGCTGCGGTTGTTGGTGTGTATTTCTTCTTTAGGAGTATGTTTAGATGACTCAGAAAAAATTGCAGAAAGAATCTAAATACGCTGAGTATGATGAAGACGGTGACGGCATTGTAAGTGACGCAGAATTATCTCACGTAAAGGCTATTAAAGAAACTGAAACAGCATTACGGAAAAACGTAGCGCAGTTGCGTATGGCAAGATTTACACTTATTGCTATGGGCGCATTTACTGCAGCCATGTTTTTCGTACCTTTGGAAAGAGTACAAGCTCTCTCAGATATAAGTAACCTTTTCTATATATCAGGCGCTGGTATTGTAGGCGCATATATGGGAACTACAGCATGGATGGCTAGAAAATGATACAAGCATTAATAGGGCCGATTGCGTCACTAGCTGGTAGCTGGATGGAATCCAAGGTTGAGCAAACTAAAGCCAAAGGTAAAGTTGCTCAAGCTAAAGCAGAGGCAGAAGCTGAAGTAATGAAAGTGGCGGCTACTCATGAAGCTGGTTGGGAAAAGATTATGGCTAAGTCCAGCGATAATAGCTGGAAAGACGAAGCTTGGACTATTTTGTTTATAGCTATAATTGCTATGTGCTTCATTCCCTTTACTCAGCCTTATGTTGAGCGTGGTTTTGAGGCTTTGGATGGTACACCTGACTGGTTTCAGTACGCAGTTTACGCTTCAATAGCTGCGAGCTTTGGACTACGCGGTTTAAAAGGAATTAAGAAATGAGTTATGTATTATCAGAACGTAGCCTTGGAAGGCTTGAAGGTGTAGATAGCACACTGGCTAAAGTTGTTAAATCGGCTATTGACTACACAAAGGTTGACTTCGGCGTAACCTGTGGGCTCAGAACTGTGGACGAACAGAGAGAGCTGGTGGAGTCAGGCGCGTCACAGACAATGAATAGCAAACACCTTGATGGTAATGCTGTAGATCTTGTTGCATATGTAGGCCCCAAAATAAGTTGGGAGTTGAATGTTTATGACGATGTTGCCGAGGCTATGAAAACAGCAGCTATGGAACATGACCTGTCAATACGTTGGGGTGCAGCATGGCATGTAGAAGATATACGAGATTGGGGCGGAACTATGGAAGAGCTTATGCTTGCGTATATTGATTTGCGTAGGCGTCAAGGTAAACGCCCGTTTATAGATGCTCCACATTTTGAGGTGACATAATGGCGTCAGTTAAGTTATTAAAATTCCTAGGCGAAGCACCCAGAATAACTACAGAGTTGTTGCCTGATGGCGCAGCTCAAACTGCCTACAATGCTAAGCTGTATTCAGGAGATTTAATACCTTACAGAAAGCCTGTACTAGATTCTAATATAGGACGAACTGGTACAGTCAAAACTTTATACCCGCTTACTGACCCCAGTACTTCAGATGTAAAATGGCTTTCTTGGACTACCAGTGTAGATGTTGTTAAGGCGTCACAAGGTGATGCGTTTGAGGAAGATGAGCAGCGGTTTTATTATACGGGTGATGGCCCACCGAAAGTATCCACTTTTGAATTAGCTGTGTCTGGTGCAGCTCCGTATCCCACAGCTAACGGGTACTACCAACTGGGCTTACCGTTACCAGATGTTAAACCTAATACATCGGTTACACCGTTTACCACACTTGATACAGCGTCTTTCGCAAGAGATTCATCTAATCAAGCTACTGTTGTGACTAATGGGAATCATAACATTAAGACTGGCAACATTATAACTGTACGTGATTTTACAGGTACTACTCCAGAAACGTTTAATTCTACTAACGTAACAGCCACAAAACTTAGTGACACAAGCCTTCAGTATTTTAATACAGGTGATAACACCGCATCTACAGCTGATACAAATGGTAAAGTTGATCTCGCTGGTACTACTCAATCACGCAATTATATCTACACTTGGATCACACCTTGGGGTGAAGAGTCTATACCCTCTGAACCGTCAGACAGTGATTTTATTAAAGAGGGGCAGGTTGTAACGCTTACGAATTTGCCTACAGCGCCACCTGCTGTTCCCACTTATAACTTTATACGAGGTATGAGGCTATATCGTACAATACCTACAGCATCAGGAACAGCCTACTATAAGCTTACTGATGCTTGGTATCCTGTTAGCTTAGCTACTGTAGCTAGGACAAACAACATAGCCACAGTTGAGTTTTCTGATTACCACAACTTAGCTGAGGGTGACAGATTTAAAATATCGGGGTGTACAGATTCTTCTTTTAACATAACAGACGGTATTGTGCTTTCTGTTACTGGACACAAAACTATTACATATGCAGATTCTGGAGCCGACAAAGTTACTACGGTTGATACTGCAGGTAAACGGTATTTTGATGTTGCTGAGTCACAAGATGAAGATGCTAGATATTTTGGAGATCCAGCTTTAAGTGATCCTTTTCATTTTGTAGATGATTTCTTGTTCAGCAATCTTTCAACAATATTAGGTAGCGCTGATAACGATGCACCGCCTGAGAATATGCAAGGCTTAGCTCTTGCTGCAAACGGTGTGTTCGTTGGATTCTTTGGAAACCAAGTTTGTTTCTCCCTACCGTACCAGCCGTACGCATGGCCTGCAAAATTTAGGCTAACTACAGAGTATAACATTGTAGCGCTAGGGGTAGCCTCTGGATTTATTGTGGCTTTAACTGAAGAGTACGCCTATCAGATTACGGGTAGTACACCGCAAAATATGGACATCGCTAGAATTGATACACCATATCCATGCCTATCAAAAGACTCAGTAGTTAATATGGGATTTGGTGTTATGTACGCTACGTATGCGGGTATGGCTGTGTATAACCCAGCTGCAGGGCTAGATTTGATTACCAAATTTGTTCACGATTGGGATACATGGAATGATACAGTTGACCCTAAAACTGTAGTAGGTGCTTATTATAACGGCAAATACTTTGGATCACACTCATCAGGGTCTTTTATCTTTGAACAAGACCAACGGATTGGCGGGTATTTTGTATCTGTAGATTATACATTTACTGCGGCTTACGCAGACCCCGACACTAATAATTTCTATTTTGTATCTGGGCAGCAAGGGGATTTGTTTGAGTGGGATAAAGGTACTGAACCGCTTGCCCCGCTAGAGTGGAAGTCAAAAACAATCACAACAAAAGATTACCTTAATCTTGGGGCGGCTAGGGTTATTGCTGATTACGCGACACCTGATTCTCAAACTAATGCTTTAATCGGTGTAAATGCGCAAGTGCCAGTGACAAACACCACAATATGGGCGAACAATGCAGAGATAGGTACAGTCAATGGGCCTACTGCAAATGCTAATAATGCTACGGTACTAGAGCTTGATACGCTAAACTCAGCGCCTATACATGAAGATAACTTGACATCATATTTGCAAGACATCCCTGGAGCATTACCTGTTACCTTTAGATTTTGGGTTGACAAGGTGTTAGTTTACGAAAACACAATAACATCTGACAGCATATTTAGATTGCCTACAGGTTACAGAAGTGATACATTTGAAGTGGGAGTGGCTGGCTCAGCTAGGATAAGAAGTATACACTTAGGTGAGACGCCATTCGGATTGAGGGCATCATAGATGGCAACACGTTACGCTGCAGTACCTGCTGTACCACAAGGGCAACTTTCTGGAGGGGCCACCATAGTATTGGTGACTGCGCTAAAAGAAAATGTTGAGTTACTTTGCGGTACCCGTGGTGAAGATGATCTTGCTAGTAAAGCTGTGGCGATTGATCAGATAAAACTAAACACACTTAGTAATCAAGATGCACTAGCAGTAAATGCTAAAGGCACTGGCAATACTATTTCGGGTACAAATGTTCCTAACTATGACGACTATGTAAAGTTAATAAACGATGTTCAGACATTGATGAATGATGTGTTCGCAACTAGAGAAGCATTGAACACACTAATAGCGCAGTTAAAAGGTAGAGGATAGGAGGAAGTAATGAGTTTTTTTAGGAGACGGCGCCGTGGTGGCGGGCAGAACCAGCAATCCGCTGGTCTAAATACACAGTCCACAACCGCAGGAGGCACTCAGATACGCACTCCTCAACGGGGTATGATACAGGCAGCGCCTTCTAGTTTATCGCAGCCCACTGGTACTACAGCAGCTACGGCTCAAATATCAAGACCAGCCTCCGCTGGTAGACCTTTAGGTGCGCAAGCACCAAACCTAGGGCCTTCACTAGATGTACCACCAGCGCTAAAGAATCTTATCCAAGGTGGCAACCTACCTATGGTAAATATGCAGGCTGTTAATAGACCTATTCCTACAGGTACAGGCACTGGTAATAAAGCAGTCCCAGCTTTGGACTATCGTTTTCAGCCATATGCTTTTGAAGAGGGCGGCATGGTTGGCCCAGGAGGTATGCCGATACAGCAAGGTATGCCACAGCCTCAAAACACAGCTCCTATGAGTGCTGAAGATATGGACGGAGAAATGGCTCGTACTGTCCAAAACAATCCTCAGGCTATTCAACAGTTAGCTGGTGAGTTACAGAACGCTATAGCATCTGGTGAGATTAACGCTGATCAAGTAAACATGGGATTACAGCTGGCAATGTCAGCCGTGCAAGATCCTAGTGTGTATCCTCAGCTGCGGCAGTATGCGCTCCAACAAGGGTTGGCGGAACAAGAAGATCTGCCTATGGAGTATGATGAGGGGCTTGCGTTTGTAATTATACTTGCATGTAAACTTGCGTTAGGTATGGAAGTTCCAGGGATGGGGCAACCTATGCAGCAGGGTATGCCTAGTATGAGAAGCGGCGGTGCATTACCAGAAAACAGTCCTAACCCAGGCGGTGGAATACCCATTATGGCCCACGAAGGTGAGTATGTAATACCTAAAGAAGTTGTAGCTAGAAAAGGCACAGAATTTTTTGATAAACTAACGCAGGCAAACAATGGTTCAAAAGTCAGCTAACATAATAGAGTTTCCAGAAAACTCATTTGAGCCTTTGCTTCTTAGTACTAGGGAGCAATTTGATATATATTGGGCGTATGCTGAACCGTATATCAAAGACTGCCTTGATAAAACTACGCACGGCGAAATAGAAACACATCATATATATGAACGTGCATTAGCTGCGCAGATGTACATAATCATAGTTAAATCAGACGCAGGCCCAGAACCCAAAGTTAAATTGGTGCTAGTGTTTGAACCTAGGGTATACCCAAATCTTTCAGCATTAAATCTATTAGCTCTAGGCGGCTCTGACCTTATGTCTCTATCTGGTAAATACTGGGAAAAACTACTAGGTTGGGCGTATATGAATAATGTGAGGGCCATAGAGGGGTTAGTGTGTAACCCAGCTATGGAACGTGTTATTAAAAGATTAGGGTTTAAGCCAGTATACACCCACATGAGATTAGATTTAACGGAGGCCCAAGATGAGACAAATTGATTATGTTAGCACTACAGCTTTAACACCCATTGAACCATATACAGAACATGGAGGCGGGGGTTTTAAAAAACTTGTGGCTGTTGCAGCAATGGTTGCAATACCAATCGCGGCTCCTGCAATCGCAGGCTCTATTGGGTTGTCAACAGCAATTGGTTCTGTAATGGCCTCGGGCTTGGTTGGTGCAGGACTAGGTGCGGCAGTCGGGTCATACACTGGACAAGGCATGAAAGCAGGTGCGTTAATGGGCGCACTTAGTGGGGGCTTGGCGGGCTACTCCAACCCAGGAACATCTGCAGGCGGTGTTGAAAACCAAGCATTCTCTGGTGAGTCTTTCCGCCCTGATGCATACCAAAACAGTGTGTACGCAGATGCCTATGGCCCAGGTGCTATTGATCCCGTGTCAGGGAACTATGTAACAGATGCGTCAGTGAATCAACAACAGGCATCTACTTTTGTTGGCGGCGGTGACACTACAGCAAACTCTCTTAATAATACTAGAGTTGACGGTCTGGGGGCCTCGCAAAACACTGTAACAACAAATGCTACCGCAAACCAAGGCGGTATAATACAAGCAAATTATCCTGGCGGCAGCTTGCCCCAACCACCTAATGCTAATACTTTTACGGCAGCTACTGCACCAGGTGTGTCAACACCTCTGCCAAGACCAAGTTATGAAACAATGCTTGATGCTGGATATTCACCAGCGCAACTTAAAAATTATGCAGGTTCCCCAAATACGCCAATGTTTGGTGACAACGTGTTTGGTAACACTATGTCCGAAATTGGTAATAGGTTTACTGACCCAACTAAGTTAGCAGATGTGTCTATTCAGGCGGGTATTAACCTAATTGGTGCTGAGATTATGGGCGTAGGCAAAATGTCTGACGAAGAAAAAGAACTTCTAGCAATGCAAAAGCAGCAGATGGAAGATCTTAAAGCTAAAGATGAAAAGGCATATAACTTTGCTATGGCGCAAGCTAAAAAGTTTTTAAAGCTGGGCGATGATTTTGACCCACAGCAGATTGCTAGACAGGCTTATGGCAAAGCTGCGTCAAGAGCAGGACTAGCCAAGCGTGATGCGTTACGCAAGATTAATCCAAGTAACAGCGCATTGAGAGCTGCAGAAGAAAGACGGTTTGATCTTGGTACTGCTGCCAATACAGGCTCAGCTTACGACAGGGGCATGATCCAAGGTCTTAATCAGCAAGCTAATTATCTAAACAAAGCCTCAGCTGCGTATCCGTCATCGGGTGGTAGCTATAGTTCTGCACTAACTGGTCTTCAGCAGACGTACGCCAATCTGGCCCAGAAAAAGTCAAACGCTCAAAAGGGTGTTAACCAGATGTTTGGTTCATTTGGACTAGCAAGCGGAGATGGTAATGATGATTATCGTGCAGGGCTAAGAGACGCATTCGGTTCATTCTATTCTTAGGGGGTAAACATGGCACTACTAGATTTTCTGGCCTCTGCCTTACCCGTAGATGCTAACGCACAAAGCGGCTTTACTCAGGGTGCGCAGGATTATATGACGCGAAGACGGGCTGGGCTTGAGAACCAGCGTCTGAATCGTGAAGAAAATTTCCGTAAAATGGAAATGAACCGTGCTGTTCCTGCGTATGATGTAAACGCATTTGGAGATCGTATTGATACAGGATTGGCCACTTCGCCGGGAGGCCTTAATACAGAGACTGCGCCTGCACCGCTGCAGAAACCAATACCAAATACTACACCAGCACCAGAAGTGGGATTGGATGGTACAAGTGTATTAGCACCAAAAGATGGCGGCGTTATAGAACAAGGTACACTCGTACCTACAGAAGAAACAGACTTAACATACCCTGCTGTTGACCCAGACAAAACGGGTCTACCTGATGCTAGTATGGGTGCAGGGTACAAAGAAGCTAGAATTGCTGAGAATTTACGCAGGCGTAAGATAAATTCTGAAGTCATGTCAGCTTTGAAGAATAACCAGACAGGGTTTATCTTTAGTGATTTACGGAAATTTTATACTAGCAAAGAGTTTCAAGATTTTATTTACCAAAACCCACAGTTTTTAGATGAGATAAAAGAAGACCCCGAAGGTTTTGCGGATCGCTATCAAGCTGAACGTCCATCTAGGGTATCAAATGAAGTAACACAGCAATCTACAGCACGTACTGATACTCTTATTGCTTCACGTAAGAAAAGATTAGCAGATGATGTTTTGTATAAAAAACAAGCAGCTGAGATTATAAGAGCAGCTAATGATATGGGTGTTGACCCTATTGCTGCGCTGGCAATAGCGGGTATTGAATCTGACTTTGGCGCTAATACAGGCAAGTCAGCCAAAGGTGCTAGGGGTGCTATGCAGGTTATGCCTGCTCAAGCTAAAAATCTAAAAAAATGGTTTGGTGATCCAGCTAACAGAGCAAAGATTGAAGCTGCGTTTACTTTGGGTGGGCAAGTCAACAAACAACAAGTTGACTATATTCTACGTAAGATAGGTACATCTAGAGACAACTCAATAGAAATGGGTATGGCCCAGTTGATATATAACAAAGCTATTGGGCTTGATAAAAACCTTTGGGGTGCAGGCTATCAAGGTAATGCAAATAGTGTTTTAGCTGGTGGTAAACCAACTCTTAACGATGATGGCAACATCAGCAACAGCGACTACAACCGTGCATACGTTGATTTGTATAACGACATCATAACCAATCACGGTGCTAAATTAGCCCAAACATACGGAAACTTAGCCACTCTGGATCTTGCTCAGATACAAGGTACAGGTGTAGGTAAACCACTGCTTAAACAATCACCGATTACTAATCGCCCAGTTATTGTTAAGAAAACTGACCCTGACGTAACTACTAGAGTTGCTCAAGGTACTCTTACAGGCGGTACTGATGGCTTTGACGCTGATTTAGCGGATACCACTGGTGCAATGGTGGATAACACTGGTAGGTCTATGGATGTTAACCCACAAGGAGTGACAGACTCAGGGGGTGGACTAAAGAAAGATGGCGGTGGTTCTACAGATAAGATTCTTAAGAAGCCTGAAGATGCTCCTAAGTTAATTACAAAGCTGGCTAAAAATCCAGATCAACTTGGGTTTGAATTTAGCGAGGCTCTAAAGATACGGAACGTTATAGCACAGCGTACAGAAAATATGCGCAGGGCTGGTATGACAGGTATCAACAGACCAGAGTATGCCAAGGGTATTGCTGATATTATGGTGCTTGATTCATCTCTGTACGTTATGCAGGCTTATGATGCACTAAATCAATTTGGTAACTCAGGTAATCCAGACAGACTAAACTCTGTGATTGATGCTTTTTCTGGGGGTACTGCGCGAATCCAAGCTAGAACAGATGGTAAGTTTGATTTTATTCGCCCCGATGGCTCACCTATTGAAGGCCTAACTGGCCTTGATAAGAACGGTGTTGAGCTTAACTCTCGTACAATATTTGATTCTAAGTATAGAGCGTCTATTGAGGCAGCAGTGACTGCTAAGAATCAGGCTATGTTTGAGTCTCAGTTAAAACAACAAGAAGAGCAGAGCAAAATACTTACAAAAGGTCAGATGGATATAATGTTGGAGCGCGTGAAAGGCCTAGGCTACGAAACAACAACAACGACTGATGGCGAGAAACTGCTAATTACTAAAGACGGTAAACCTTACCAATCTTACTCAAGAGAATATGTTGAGGTAGAGGGCCCTGATGGCAATACAATGGAGGTGCAAACTTTTGTACTAGACACTGATGTCACTCAGTTTAATATGGGTGTGGGTAATGCGTACTTGGATCAAGTTTCAAAAATAGGTAAGGGTCAATGATATGGGTCTTGAGGATCTAAATCCCTACGGGAAAGCAGGCCTGCAATCATTCCAATCAAGAACTATGGATTCAATGGACGCTAGCCCTGACATAGCTAGAGTCACAGACAACTATTCTATATATGGGATGGATCAAATGTCAGCCCCAAACATGGCTGATGTTGCTGCGTTTGGAGAATCATTATACGCAGAGCCTGATATTCAGCAACCTAGCGTAGGATTTAATAAGGCTACAAACCAAGTATTTGTTAATGGCCTTATGTTTGATGCTGATGATTATCAGACTGCAGACCGATCTGCCAGTGAAGAGATCCTGACTAGAACACCCACAGGTTTACCAGATGGATTCAGTCAAATGACTCCACAGATGTATGGCAAATACATCGAAGGCATAAGAGACCCAGGTAAACTACGTCTAATGGGCGAAAATATTAGCATTGGTGCTGATAACTTTCAGATGTTATTTGGTGCTGGGGCGGCGTACCTTGGTGATGCACTTGGTTCTGAGGCTATTAGTGGTTACGGGCGTGATGTTATTGAGCAACAACAAGAAGATCTAAGGCGACAAGAACCGTTCCAGCGTACGTTTACAGATGATGTATTAGCAGAAGGTGAAGTTACAGACTGGTTCTTAGCAAACTTAGCACAACAAGGGCCAAACTTACTTGAATCTATAGCTGCGTTTTTTGTTGGTGGCCTTGTTGCTACTGGCTCTACAGGTAATCCTGTCACTGGTGCTATGGGTGGTATAGCTGCGGCATTTGGTAAGACGGCATTTAAGAAAAAACTTATGGATGCTGTTGTCAAGAAGCGGGCGGGTGAGGCTTTATCTAACGCAGAGAAAAAACTTATTGCAGGTACAGGGGCAGTAATCGCTGGGTCACTAAATAACTTTAGAACTGGTGTTAGCGATATATATCTTGAAATGCTTGAGAACGCAGAAGGAGAAGTTCCAGGTACAGCACAACGTCTTACTGCGTTAGCTGGAGGTATACCGTACGCTGCGGCTGAGACTTTCTCAGAGTATTTTGTAGCCAGTAAATTTTTTAATCCGTCTGCCACAGCTAGTATGCTTAAGCGTGTGGCGAAAGCAACAGGCACAGGTGCAGTTGCAGAAGGTATAACAGAAGGTTTTCAAGAATCTACTGTTATTGGTCTGGATGCTGCTACATCTGACCGAGAAGCGTTTACAGTAGATAACGGTATACGCCTTATCAACTCTATAGCTGCGGGTGCCGCAGTTGGTGGCCCAATCTCTGGGTTAAGTGGACTACGCAAAGGGCAAGAGGCTGACCTGCTTAACCCTGAGGAGCCACAGCAGGGTGGCGCATTAGTCCCTACAGATCCTGTAGAACCTACGCCTATGGGAGGAGGCCCAACAGATCCAGCGTTTACTATAACTCCAGTTA